>Ga0137359_10003354_pt1 | contig 12965 bp, 7 predicted proteins | sample Mad1_40_16metaG_FD_108281 | JGI IMG/M metagenome (GOLD analysis project Ga0137359, IMG submission 108281) | Vadose zone soil microbial communities from Angelo Coast Range Reserve, California, USA - Mad1_40_16 metaG | ecosystem: Environmental > Terrestrial > Soil > Vadose zone | place: USA... | reverse complement strand
TGCTCGCCGTCTCGGCGTCGCTGTACTCACGATTGTTGAGCCCCATCAGTCTCTCCGCGGGAGTCCCGATGATTCTGCACAACGAATCATTAAAGAAGGTGAGGTTCCCGCGCAGATCTACCTCAAAGTAGCCCTCCTGAATGCTCTGCAGGATGGTCCGATACTTCTCCTCGCTTTCGCGAAGCGCATCCTCCCATCCCTTGCGCGCGGTCACGTCGAATGCGGTCGCCAGGATTGCCTCTTGGCCTTGAAATCGAATCAGACTCGGGGTGATGTCAAGCCACCGCGGCTCGCCGCTCTTTGTCAGGATCTTGGTCTCAGAGTGTGCGGGGACTTCTTCACCCTTTTGGCGCAATGCGCCGTGCTCTTTGGCCTTCTCGACGAAGTCCGGGTGCAGGATGTCCCAGACCTCCATGCCCATCAACTCATCATGAGAGTAGCCGGTGATCGTCTCGGCGGCTGGATTCACGTAGATGAACTTCGAGCCATGGTAAATATAAATCGCGGCTGAGACAGTTTCGGCAAGAGAGCGAAACAGCGTCTCACTCTCCCGCAGCGTCTCTTCGGCCTGCTTGCGTATTATCTCGTGGTTCTCGTTCACTACGAGGATCCCATCGAGCGAGGTCTCTTGCTCGGTGTGAAGAAGGGCGTTTGCGAAAAGGAGTTCCCGCTCGCGTTTCTTGCGCTCGGTAATATCTTGAGCTATGCAGATCACTCCTTCAACTTCACCGTGCGCATCCTGCAGAACCGAGCTCGAAAAGAGCATCGGTACTTTGCTGCCGTCTCTTCTTATATATGGTTTTTCCTGGCCGCTAATGAAAGCTGCATCTTTTAGATGATTAATCTCGCCGTCGCTTAAGCCGTGCTCGGGCACTACCGTCCCCAGAGGTTTCCCGATAAGCTCATGCTCTTCGTATTGGAGCAGACTGAGAGTTGCCTGATTGACCCTGGTGATAAGGAGGCCTGTGTCAGCCACGATCAACGTCTCTCCCATCGATCTCAAGATGTAGTCGGCGAAATTCCTGGCAGACACAATGTCGGTATGCGATCTCTTCAGATCCGCGGTCATCTCGCTGAAGGAATGCGCCATCTCGCCAGTCTCATCCTTGGACTCTAGTTTCTTTCCTTTCCTCATTCTCTTTCTCGATTCGAGAGAGCTATTCCCCAAGCACTCCGCGAATGGCCTCCAGGATCTCGTGGTGGGGAAAAGGTTTCTCGAGCACCTGTTGTGCGCCGAATGCCCTGGCGACCTCCAGGCAGTTCATCGTGCCCGTGCGGCCTCCTCCTGACATCGCGATGATTTTGGCTTGCGGGTAGTCCCTACGAAGCTCCCTGATCATTTCCAGCCCCTCTTTCTCTGGCATGATCAGGTCGGTGATGATCAGATCGGTTTGATGGCTACGGTAGAAATTGCTGGCTTCAATTCCGTCACGTGCCACTCGCACTTCATAACCCGCGCGTCTCAAGACCACACTGAGCATGGTCCGGAACTGTTCATCGTCATCAACAAGTAAGATACTCGCCATCAATTATTCTGTCCTTGCGCCCCAAGGGCGCGCCGAATCGCTGCGCTCAGCGATAGTGTCGTATTTGGTTTGAAGAGCAACTCACGGATGCCGATTGCCTGGGCTTTCTCCGGGTTGATCGTGTTGCTGTATCCGGTGGCCAGGATCACCGGTAACTCGGGACGGATTTCCAACATCAGCCTGGCGAGATCGGCGCCGCTCAAACTGGGCATTGTCTGATCAGTAATGACCAGGTCAAACTGGTCCGATTGAGCGCTGAAAGTTGCGAGCGCCTCGAGACTGCTGGTTTGGGCTGTGACCCGGTAGCCCAGACGTTCCAGCATGGACTTGCCCAGGGCCGCAAGCGGTGCTTCATCATCGACGAACAGAATGCGCTCGCCATTCCCCTTCAGGATGGCAATGGATTCCATGACTGGCGTCTGCGTTTCAATTTCATGAACGGGGAAGTAAAGCTTGAAAGTCGTACCCTTGCCGGGCTCGCTATACACCGCGATTGTGGCTTCGTGTCTTTTCACTACGCCGTGCACTACGGCTAAGCCTAGTCCGGTCCCGGCCCCTGGAGGTTTAGTCGTAAAGAAGGGTTCAAAGACTCTCTCGAGCATTGCGCGCTCCATCCCGCAGCCAGTGTCGCTAATCATCAATCGTAAGTATCTGCCCCGGTGAAGGTCGGGGTGAGTCTGGGCGAAATCAGCATCGACATCGAATGCGGCCAGGCTCACTTCCAGGATGCCGCCGCGCTCATTCATCGCGTGCCAGGCATTGGTTCCCAGATTCATCATCACCCGGTGAATCTGGGTCGCGTCGCCCAGGATGGGGGGAGCTTGCGGGTCGATCCGTTGACGGATCTCAATCGTCGAGGGTAGTGTGGCGCGAAGCAATTTCAGCGCCTCATCGAGTACGGATTGCAGTTGGATCGGTTTGCGTTCGTGTTCCTCTTGGCGGCTGAAGGTCAGAATCTGTCGCACGAGGTCCCTCGCCCGATTGCCGGCTCTTATCACTTCGCCGACATAGGCTTGTGCAGGGTGTTCCTCCGACAAATCAAGCGTCGCCAACTCGGAGTAGCCGATGATGGCGCCGAGGATGTTGTTAAAGTCATGGGCGATCCCGCCGGCCAGGGTGCCAACGGCCTCCATTTTTTGTGCTTGGCGGAGTTGCGCTTCCAGCTTCGACTGCCTAGTCTCGGCCTCTTTTCGCTCGGTGATCTCACGCTGAACGCCCCACGCGCGAATCAAGTGATCGCCTTCGATGATGCCGGACAGATTGTGGAGAAAATACCGATCATTACCCGCTTGATCGATTCGGTGTGAGTCGGCATTTATCAACCGATACCCGGACCGAATGAAGGCCCTCAGGTATTCGACATTCTCAGGATCTACGGGAGTCATTAAGGCGTCCAGGCGTGTTCCCACGATCTCGTCTGCGGAGGCCAGGTCATAAATACGTGCCATAACATCGTTGGACTCGGCCAGATAACCATGCCGGAAAAAATGCGAGATTTGTTCGTCTTCCGGAAGAGTCGTCGAGAGGGGATGCTCGAGTTCAAGGCGCCAGATCGCTTCGGAACTTTCGGCAACAAAAGCGCGATGGCGCTCATCGCCTTCGAGCAGTGCCTGTTCGATGCGCTGACGCTTCCCAATCTCCGTCTGCAGTGAATTATTGCGCTGCTGGAGTTGTTCATCCCGTGCCTGAATTTGTGCGAGCATCTCGTTGAATCCATCGATGAGCAGCCCCGTTTCATCCTGGCTTCGCCTTGACGCGCGGATTGAGTAGTCCTTTTCAGTAGAGACTGCTCTGGCCGTCTCCGCCAGATGCAAGATAGGTCCGGAGATCACTCGTTGAAGCCTGGAAGAAATGAGTAGTGCTACGAGTAACGACCCAAACAGGACGACAATCACCGCTACGGTCTGTTGTTGCAAGCGGGCGCGAAGGTGTTCGCTGACGGAAGAAATCAGACAGACCGTGCCCAGGGTTTCCCCATCAAGGACAATAGTTTCAATTGCAATCAGATTTCCGTCAACGAATCGCGTTTCGGATGCCTGCCACTCCGCTGGGCAGCCGTTTTGTTCTCCGCTGCGACTGTATTCCGCGAAGCGTTCGCCGTTCTGTCCACGGATGCAGGCGTGTGCGATTTCCCGATCCACGTGGAGTGATGAAAGAAGGTCGCGGGCGGAATCCCGATCGTTGAACGCGATGGCAGCCGTCACTGAAGTGGCAACCATTTTGGCTTGGGAAGTAAGATCACTGGCCAGCCAGCGGCGTGTCGCCACCTGATCGTACGCAACGAAGGCCGCGCAAGCCAGCAGCAGCGCAACGCTGCTCGTCGCCATAATTATCAGCCTGAGCTTGAGGCTTATTGATAAGTTGCTAAATAAGCGCATCATCTTTCGATATCCTAAGTCCTCACTACTCGCCCGAGGCTGAGCAGCTTTGAGCTGATCTTCAATCCGACTCGCTCGGCTGCAGCCTGGTTGATCTCGAAGCGAATTCTGTTCTCTATAGTGATGAAGTTTATGATTCCGCCAATCTGAGCGAATCTGTCGGTCTCGCTCACGGTCAAGACGCTGTTGGTCCTGACGGCTGCCAGAATTCGTGGCAGGTTGCCTCTTTCGGATGAGCTTACGAACAGAATGTGGCATTGCTCGTAGGTCTCGAGCGACGAGAAGCGTTTGATCACCAGCCGTCTGCCGTTGACCGTTTTGCCCTCGATAGCACGGTCGATTTCTCCGCCAAAAGGATCTCTCCCAAGAATGGCGATGACCAGCGGACCGTTGGGGTCCGGGCTGACGTTATCAGGCCACTCAACGAATCGAGCAAAGTTGTAGAGAAAGGCCGCCTTGACCTCATATTCATTTGCCTCCTGAGCTCCGATGCGACCAGGCAGAAGAAACAACACAGTCAAGGCGATGAGAAGTGAGAGCCGGCCGATTGCAAGCAGGCAATTGAGGTGCGACGGCGATATCGCCTCCCTCTCCACCGCCGAACCAGTTTTGCTGCCGGTATTCGTCATCGTCCTGAGGCTCGCTCGCGCGTCCGCTCCGAGATGCGGCTCCGCACACACTTTCAACTTCATTGACCTCGATTAAACGTGTAGGTCAGTTTCAACCGATAGCTTCGGCCATCTTGCTGTATTGAGTCCTGGCGGTGTTCTTCTGCGCCGGGGTCTGAATAGCGCACGTTGAACAGGTTGTAGACGCCCGCGGAAATGTCAAATCCTCTGAACAGGCTCTTGCTGAGAACCGTCGCATTGGAGATGAAGAAGGCAGGCAAATTTGTGCCGGTAAGGGTTCGCCGGTCGCTGGTGTACAGTCCCTGGAAGCTGGCGAAGACTCTTCGGCTGGCAAGCGGAACCGAAAAATTCACCTTCGCCAAATGCCTTGGAGAGTTCGTCAGAGCGCCCCTCATTCGGTCGCCAAAAGAGTTCTGCAGTGTGTAGGCAACTTTGCTCTCGATACCGTTGGCCAGCCTTCCCTCGATTGTGGCTTCAACTCCCTTGCCGTGGACACTCTCCAGGTTTGAAAACTGGACTTTGCCGTCCACGGGATCCATCCACTGGGTGATCAGTCCCTCGATGTCGTTGTAGAAGCCTGAGACGGCGAAACGAAAGTGCTTCCCGTATCGCTCAAATATGAGCTCGGTTGTCTTTATGGTTTCCGGTTTGAGAAACGGATTGGGTTTGCTGAAATCGCCCGCCTGGAAGAACATCTCGAAATCATTGGGGGCTCGAAACGCCTGCCCGTAGAGCAGCTTTACCGATCCGTGCTCGTCGGGCTTGTAGATGAGAGCCACTCGGGGGTTGGCTGTTCCTCCAAACGTGTCGTAGTGATCGTAGCGCAGCCCGGCATTGACAATCAGCTTCTCGGTAATTCGGAACTCGTCCTGGATATAGAGCGCCCAGATCTTTGAGCTACGCCTGTCGTCAAGATAACTGAAATACGGGGCGGCATCGTAGTCTCCCTGATCCTGTCGTAGATTGTTGCGGTACTCAATACCCGCCGTAACTCGGTGTTTTTCCGCGTTCTTTGAGGCGTTTAACTCCAGCCCCCACACTCTGCCGCGCGAGAAGGCTTTGTTCTCAACGTAGGGCGGCGTCCCGGTTCCGGCATAGTCAGCCACGTAGTTGCCATCGTAATCGTTCCGGTCATAAAACAAGCGGCCAGCCAGGTCCATATTGCTGAAAGTGTGCTGATAACCGAGGTCCACATACGCGTCCGCGTCCACGGTGTGGTTGCGCGGATCGTTGAATACAGTCCCAAACGAGCCGGTAGGTATGCCTTTCTCCCGTGAGCTGCCGACCGCTTGCAAACGGAAATCACGATAAGAGACGTTCGCAAGAAAACTGTGCGACCGGTCATAGTCGGCATTGTCGGCGAAACCGTTGTTGGTTTGGGGCGCAGCGAATTCCGGATAGAAAAGCCGCTGGCCGTAGCTGTCATAGAGCGACGCCGACACCAACATCTCCAGCCCGTTCTTGAAACCGGCGCCATAGCTGAACCGGCCCTTGTAAGTGCCGAAGCTTCCCGCTTCGAACGAGGCCGATGCCCCGATGCTGTCGTGCCCGCGTTTGGTGATCACATTGATCACTCCGAAAAACGCGCTCGCGCCGTAAAGGGAGGAACTCGGGCCCCGAATAAACTCGACTCGCTCGATCAAATCGACGTCAATGGGGAACTCGGTCCCGAGAAAGGCTTGATCGACGACGTTGTCGTTGAGTCGATGGCCATCCACCAGCAGCAACACGCGCGTGTTGTAATCGCCGGGACGTGAGAAACCCCTAACGCCAATGTGGTTATAGTTCCTGTCGTAGCCGATGGATATACCCCGCATGCTGCGCAGTATTTCGGCCAGCGTTCGGTATCCGTATTTTTGAATCTCATCCGCGGTGACGATGCTGACTGAAGCCGGCGCCTCGACGATCTTCTGCCAGCGCTTCGAGGCGGTGTAGATGTTGACGTTCATCAACTGCTCAAGGCTTAGATCGGCAACGCCGGATGGCTTTTGGCCGGGGTCCGCTTTGTCCTGGGCAATGGCAGCGCTGGCGCCAAAGGAGATTATTGCCGCTATCAGCACCATTCCGATCCTCGCGGATTGTGAACGTCGAGCAAAGGCGATCGAAACCAGCCGAGCCAGCTTTTCGCCAAGAATTGGATGTGACGAGTTCTCAAGCAAATCGAAAGATGCCATTTTCGCAGACCTCCCAGTCGCAGCACGTTAACTTCTTTACCGACGAACACAACTCGATTTCATTGCGGATCAGCGCAACTCGGATCAGCGCAACCTATGTGCCGTAATGAATTTATGCTCATGGTGTCAGGAAGGCTTATGAGCGCGCAGTTTAGGCTGGCTCAATGTGAATCGGAGGTGATTAGATCGATGCCGTGGGCGAGGACGATTGCTACACCTCTCCTCTCGTGAGCGGGGAGTAAGGGGACAGGATTCTTCCAGGCATTGGGAGAAACGGCTTTTGCGCGATGAAGGAATTGGTTGAGAAGGTCGGGGCACGCTTGAAGAAGCCAGGAATGTCTCGCCAATTTTGTTTGCATCACTCATTTGCCCATGCGTATTCTGAGTGGTGCGAGAGACGCGCGAGGAGATAAGTCTCTGAGGATTTGCGAACGTCTCGCGGCGTTTTAGCCTTTGCTCCGAGTGATCCTCGGCAAGCCAATCGGCAAACGTGCTCAGCTTGAAAGAGTGGGAAGAGAAAATGGCCAAACAATCAAATGATGATCCTCAGGACAAGAATCGCGGGCCGGCAACAAGCAACGAGAAAACGGCCCGACTGAAGGAAATGGAAAAGCTGGGGACCAGGGGAATGCTACTAGGGATTATGGAGAAGCTCGGCGATGAACGCGTGAGTGACGATCAGTTGCGCAGGGCGCTGATCATTCTGGAGGGTCTTGAACCAGACGAGAAATCGGGCGTTAAGCCAATACCTTCGCTTTGATTTCCTCTCCAAGGGCGTCATCCAAGCTGTGGATGCTGCTGTCATCTTTGCTCAACTGGGCACTCCGTCGTCGGGCACACGGTGATGAATCGTTAAGGTCTCGCTTTGGACCCGCCCCATGCTGACACACCGCTCATCTCGAGAATGTGACACAATTCGCCATCCGCCAGTTCAATCACAGAGTTTACTTGAGTTAGGCTTGGCTCCCGGATTGCTCGCTTGCACTCAACTGATGAAAGAGGAGGACGGGCTGATGAATATTGCAATCGACGAGATCGTTCCGCCTGCTGCGCCGCAGTTAAGGGTATTGCTGGTTGATGATGACCAATTCGTGCACGAAATGATGAGCTTGTTTCTCGGGAAAACGGAGTACTCGCTGGTCTCCGCCACCAATACTCAAGACGCCATCAAGATAATCGACAGTGATCCACCCGACATTCTCATAACAGATGCGATGATGCCCGGCGAAAGCGGTTTCAGCTTGATTGAAAAGATGAAAGCTCACCCTGGCAGCGCAGCCATACCCGTAATCCTTTGGACCATATTGGAGACACCGGATGGATCAGTGATGGATGCGTCCGGGAAAGCGGATATCCTGATCAACAAGCCTTTCTATCGCTGCGATATGATGGAGAGCCTGGAAAAAGCGAAGCGAATGATAGAGACCTGGAACCTTTCGAACGACGTGACCTTTAACATCGTTTGAGGTCTTCGAAGGTAATACCATAGCTGACTCACCTTGCCCTCAGTTCGATGGCACAGAGCTTGGCCAACTTGATCCGATTAGCTGCCGGATGAACCGCAGACATTCACCGCGCTTCTTAGCCGTTTTTTCGTTCGCTGATACTCAGCTTCTCGCCTGTCGAATTGTTCTTTAGTGAACTCGATCCTCACGGCTGGAGACTTTCTGCGCCTTTGCCCGAAAGGATAAGCAGTTCGGGCTTGAGCCGTTCCATTTCCCACTCCAGTTCAGCGAGTCGCTCGGGCGCATTAATCAAATCGCCGCCGTGCGCAATCAGCTCCAAATCAACCAGCGTTCTGAGAGCAGACGCGGCGAGGAAGTATCCTCCTGATCCTTTGAGAGTATGCGTTGCACGCGCCAGTCCGTCAGCATCAGCGCGCGCTATGGCGTCGCGGATCTTTGATAAGAGCCCCGGATAGTGACCGAGGAATAGTCCACATATGCCTCGTAGCAAATCCTCATCGCCGTCCACAAACGATAGTAATAGCGAGTGGTCAAGCACCTGGCTCGCCGGTAACGGATCTGCCGCGTTCTTCTTCAAAGCAAGTGACTCTGTCCATTCAGAGCCTTTCGCGGAATCACCCTGCCACGAGGGGGCGATTGTTCCTTGATCCGGACGCGGCTCGCACTCTCTGCCAAGCGCGATTAACGCCGGCTCCAATTCCTGCATCTCCCTCTCCAATATAGTCAGCGCCAGTGTAGCGCCGGCAAAGTCGCGTGCGTGCCCGATAACTTCCAGCTTGAGAGTCGCGTCAACGGCGGCGCTCGCGAAAAAATTAGCCACCGAGCCTTTGAGCCTGTGAGCGGCTTGCTCCAACGCATAGCTATCACGTCCCGCGATGGAATCACGGATGCTGCACATCAGCGCTCGACCGTCCTCCAGAAACAGCGCGACGACTCTTTGCAATAGCTCCAGGTCGCCGCCGAACTGAGAAAGCACAGCCCCGCGATCAAGCACCCGATCTATCATGTTGTCGTCTGAACTCCGCGCCGCGAGCCGGGCACCCGGCGCCAGCTCATCGATAGCCTGAAGGAGTTCCTCGGCCCTGATGGGTTTCGACACGTAGTCGTCCATGCCGGCGTCGAGACATCGCTCGCGATCGCCTTTCATCGCGTGCGCCGTCAACGCGATGATCGGAATGTGCGCGCCGGTCTGGCTCTCGTGGTCGCGAATTGCCGCAGTGGCTTCGAACCCATCCATCTCAGGCATCTGAACATCCATCAGGATTACATCGAAGCATGCGGCTTCAAGAGCGGCGAGCGCTTCCTTTCCGTTCTCAACTACCTGAACACTGTGGCCTCGCTTCTTTAGCAACGTAACCGCGAAGATTTGATTGACGGGGCTGTCCTCCGCGAGGAGGATGCGAAGCGAGCGTCTGCTTTCGCGCAACGTGTGGCGAGTCACGAGCTCAGCGGTAGTGTTCGTCTGGGCCGATGGCGATTTGAGCACGTTGACAATAGCGTCAAAAAGGCTCGACTGCGTGATTGGCTTGGTCAGATAGGCAGCCACGCCTATCTCGCGGCAGCGCGCGGCTTCTCCTCGCTGGGCGGAGGACGTAAGCATCATTATCGTGGTATTGGTCAGCTCAGGCGAGTCTTTCAGTTCTTGCGCGACCTCGAAGCCGTCCATCTCGGGCATGCATCCATCGAGCAAAGTGAGCGCATAAGCCTCACCCGCGCGTGTTGCGCGCTGCGATTCGGACACGGCAAGCCGTCCGCCCTCAACGCAGGTTGGCTTCATTCCCCAGTGCGTGAGCGTTTCAAACAAGATGCGCCGGTTTGTGGCGTTGTCATCAACTACCAGCACCCTCAGGCCTTGCATCTCGACCGGGGCGACTGCGGCCGGCCTGGCCGGGTTTTGCTGCACGCTTAACCGGACGGTGAAGTGAAAGGCGCTGCCATGTCCGACTTCGCTTTCTACCCATATACGACCGCCCAATGCCTCAACCAATAGAGAAGTAATTGCAAGGCCAAGCCCGCTGCCGCCGTACTTCCGTGTAGTCGAGCCATCGGCTTGCGCGAAAGCGTCGAAGATGACCTTCTGCTTCTCCGAAGGAATCCCAATTCCGGTGTCGGTGACTGCGAAGTGCAAGAAGACTTCGTCATTGTTCTGAAACTCGGTGTCGATATTCATCACCACTTCACCGTGCTCGGTGAACTTAATGGCGTTACCGACCAGGTTGACAATGATCTGGCGCAGGCGTCCGGGATCTCCAATCAGTGAGTCGGGCACGTCGTGAGGAACGCGACAGACCAGCTCGAGGCCCTTCTCGTGGGCGCGCACCGATACGGCATTCATCGTCTCGCCCATACTGTCCCGAAGGCTGAAGTCGATGTTGTCGATATCCAGCTTGCCTGCTTCGATCTTTGAGAAGTCGAGAATGTCATTGATCACCGTCAACAGCGAGTTAGCAGAAGCGTGGACCAGATTCATGTACTCGCGTTGTTCACGGGTAAGGTCGGTGTCGAGCGCGAGTTCGGTCATCCCAATCACGCCATTCATAGGAGTGCGAATCTCGTGACTCATATTGGCAAGGAATTCACTCTTGGCGCGGTTTGCCGCCTCTGCCGCTGTTTTTGCTCGCTGCAATTCTTCTTCTGCCCGCTTGCGATCGGTTATGTCACGCGCTACCGCCTGAAACCCGGTGATCTGATCACCCTCAGTGATAATTTGCACGCTCTGGCCAAGCCATATTTCACTATCTTCGCCTGTGACCGCGGGAAATTCGAAGTATGTGCTCGGAACTCTGTATTTGAACTGCTTGCCGTAGAATCTGGCGGCGTCCTGCCGGTGATCGGGCGAAATCAGCTCCAGATAGTGACGGCCGATCAACGCTGTCTCCGGGCATTTCATTATTCTGGCGGCCGTTGGATTGCAGAACGTGAAGTGCCCGCCGGCGTCGGCGCGATAGATCAGGTCGCTCGCGTCGTTGATGATTTGCTTGTAGCCCTCTTCGCTTTGCCGCAATGCTTCCTCGGCTCGCTTGCGATCGATGGCCATGGCCGCCTGCATCGAAAAGAACACGAGCACGTCCTTGTCTTCTTCTTTAAACGTGACGCCCTCAGTGTAGCTCTGAACGACCAGCACGCCGGTGGTATCGTCCCTGGTCTTGAGTGGAACGCCGATCCAATCCACGGGAGGCGTTCCAGCCAACTCGGCTTTGCCTTCGCTGATCAGTTCATCAATCACTCGCGACGGAGCGTGCAGAGGTTGACCCGTTCGCAGCACGTATCCTGTCAGTCCTCTACCCGCCAGCCTCGGCTCCGGCGCTTCGTCGTATCGATCGACGAAGTAAGGGAAGGTCAACACGTCAGAGGCCGGTTCGTACTGCGCAATGAAAAAGCCGTCGATTGATATGAGCCCCGAAACGATTTCGTGGATCGAGCGAAAAAGCGCCTGAAGATTCTCGGCCGAGCTCGCGGCCTCGGATATCCTGTACGCAGCCGCCCACACCTTTTCTGATCGTATGCGCTCGGCGATTTCGCTCCGCAGCTCCGCGGTACGTTCCTGCACCCGCACTTCAAGGTCGTCGTGCGCGACACGCAAGGCTTCCTCCGCTTTCTTTCGTTTCGTGAGTTCCAGATCAAGCGACTCATTCGCATCATGCGATTGAGCGGTGCGGTTCGCTATTTTCCACATCTCCGTCTTGCTTCGCAGACAAACCAGTACAAGAAAGACACCTTCAAAGATTGCCCATCCTGTATGCTCCAGCCATCGCCACCCGCTGACCGTCAGCACTCCGTATATTGACTCAGGCCAGAAGACACCACGCAGCAGATGGTCGGCAGCAACCACCACTATCGCCGGCACAAGCACACGCCAGTCCCTGTAGAAGGACAGAAAGGCCAGTGAACCGAAGACGTGGAAGTGCGTTTCTACTCGGCCGCCACTCAGGTGAATCAGCAGCGCACCCATCAGCATCTGGCTGACCGCTATGGTGTATCGGGTTAATGCTTCGCCCGGCCGCGTTAGCGCCAGGAAGATCGGAAGGACGCTGATCGCCCCACCCAGAAACAGAGCAGCGAGGATATGTGGCTGTGCATGGCCGGTCTGCCCGGCCCACGCCTTTGGTGAGATCCAATACGCGATCGTTATTCCGGCTAACCACTGGATCGTCATCAAAACCAGGAACATCCGGTCGGTGCGCTTGAAGACCGCCTGCTGGTGCTCTTTGAAGAACTCCTCGGTTCGCGACATCACCGATCGGCCGATATCGGCCAAGTCTTCTGCTCGCTGCATGGTGTTTTCTTTGCTCGGGACGAGCAGCCGTAGCTTCAGGCGGAAAGATTGTGTCACTCGGTCATCGCCGCCGCGGCGACAGAGTCACATGAAGCTTCGATCGGCCGATCGCGCTCTTCAGTCTGATTCTCGCTCGCATCCAGGTAGTTTGTCTCGCTCGGCAGGTGCTTCTCAATGCAGGCGAGCAACTCCTCAGGGGATGATGGCTTCCTCAGCAGATCATCCGCGCCAAAGGTTCCCTTGGCTTCCCACTTATAAGCCGGTTTAGTGTAGATGCCGGTGAGCAAGATGACCTTTGGCGGCGTGTCAAGTTCCTTGATCGCCTTGCACGCCAGAAAGCCGTGCATTTTGGGCATCAAGCCGTCGATGAAGACGAGGTCAGGTTTCTCGGCTGATGCCTTCTCAACCGCGCTCTTCCCGTCTTCGGCGAACACGACTTCGTGACCGGCCCGGGTCAGTATTCCCCCGATGATCTCTCGCGTGATCCGGTCATCATCAGCCACCAGCACTTTCCTT
>Ga0137359_10003348_pt1 | contig 12972 bp, 17 predicted proteins | sample Mad1_40_16metaG_FD_108281 | JGI IMG/M metagenome (GOLD analysis project Ga0137359, IMG submission 108281) | Vadose zone soil microbial communities from Angelo Coast Range Reserve, California, USA - Mad1_40_16 metaG | ecosystem: Environmental > Terrestrial > Soil > Vadose zone | place: USA... | reverse complement strand
CAACGAGGCCAGTGACATACTTGTGTTTATGAACTTCGCGAATATCCTTCGAGGGTTGCGAGAGAATAACACTATTTGATCGAGAGGGGAGTGGCTTTGCATTGTCTGGTTCGCATATTGAATTGTGAAGAGCTGGGGCGGGTGTTGATACATTTGAGGAAGACGAGGATGATGGGGTATGCAAGCATGCACTTGACGGCGTCCGCATGGAAGGTGGGATAGCGGCATATGGTTGCCACCGGGCCCGAGTGCGAGAAGCACTGCGCCCACGGTGGGTCAGAGAGTGAGAGACGACTTGCATGATAATGGCCGAGAGGTGGTGATCAAGTGGAACTGAGAGGTGATGCTAAGGCCGAGAACAGAGAGAAGCGGCAGGTGAGAAGATTATTTAAACAGAGATACCATAGATCGAGGATGTGTGGATACGGGTGTTAGGAAGGACGGAACTAGAAAGAGTAACAATGACGAAACGGCTTTGGTTGGGAGACAGGACGAGTCGTATTGATGGTGTAGTACGCATTTTGACCACGGATGGATCAGAGGGAGACTAGACCGCCAGCCTGTCAGAAAGGCCTGGCTATCCGCGTTGACAGGTAAACAAGTCCTTCAGCAGCAAGAGCCGAAGGATTTTAATGCAAAACGTATGGAGGGGAGTCAGTACCAGGAATCGAAGGGGGGAGACGAGGAGGGGAGAGTCAGTTTATAGGGGGAGAAGTGAGAAAGGCGGGGCGCATACAACTACTGACTAGGCGATAGGTGGAGTCACTGAACACTGTCACGATGTGTTACATGTTACATGTTACATGTCATCGGTCACCGGTCACATTACCGTAACCCCGCGATCGAGTTCGGACCCGTGTCCTCTGACAACCTTGATAAACGCCACTTCCTTTTCCATCCTCGTGATACAACCGCTCTTGTACATCAGTGTCTTATGAGATAACATCTCCCATTCCTCTTCTCCCCTATATCCGGTTTCACCTACCTGTCCTGCCTCCATAATAATTTTTTTTGCCACGTGTTAGCTCGGATCACAGCATTCGGCCTGGTCCATGGTGCCACTCCCGTTTTTGCACAGCCCGTGGTCATGATTCAATCTTACGCCACCCCAGATCGATCGCGACCATCATGGGTCACCTTGAGAATTGCGGTGTTTCTCGGCTTCTGCCTCATCAGCCTACCGAATTTATCTCCTCTCACTGTTCTAGCACAGATCACGAACCGCCACGAGACGCGGACATCGCGGCTCGACCCTCAGCTGACTTCACTCATTGGGCTTGGCGCGCTCACCGCCTTCGCCGATTGTCCAACATAACAGGATTTCGATCCGATTAAGGGATAAACAAAACTGTGAATGTGAATCACTTGGGCCCGATGTCTCGAAAGTCCGCACCTCCGCTGGACAGCTTATAATATCTTATCGCTGGGCTGGTGAAAATTCTGGGTTGTGCGACTGCGACATTCTTCATGTATATTTAAGATTCGTGAAAAAATATATTATATTCCTTCAAAGCATTCGTCCGTGATTGTATCGTTCCGAGTCTTATACGGAACCCAGTGGATGCTGATGTCCTGTTGTGAGAAGGACTCGGATGATGTACTGATTTGGAAATGCGAACCCATGCTTTTCGATATGGTGACGGATTGACCCGAGAAAACATGCATAAGTGCTGCTGGCTATTTGCCCTATTCCCTAGGCACCGCTACATACAACTGACAATAGGAGTCAGAATGGGGGGAGTCGCAATGACATAGTAATGCCATGTGGTGCCCTGACTCAATCAGCCTCACCCAAATACCGTTTAACAAACCGATTCATTCCAATCTCGAGTTTATTGTCTCACGGAGCATGCTTCGGCGCTACATTGGCTCCCGTTCCAGGTTCCAGCCATCGCCGAGAACCGCATCGCACACATGACCGTGTGGCGCTATACCGTAATTCGGCTGCACTGCAATCGCGCTGTGCTTCATCGACATCGACTTGCGCAGTTGTCCGCCGCCGCCGCCACCGCCGCCGCGTCTTGAGTAAATGAATGTCTTCTACCAAATGATTATATAACTTTGGGTCGGCTACACCCGATTAATCAGACTGCCGCGTTGATTACCCGCCGTCTCTCAGTGTTCATCGACACGTCAAGCCTCAAAGCTTGCGTTCACGATTAGGATAGCCTGAATGTAAGTCTTACAGTAGCAGACTCACTCCATGGCGTTCGTACTCTACGCCACGGAGTCGTGACAGCTGTGTGTTCACAGATCAAAGTCAATTGCTCGGTTCATGCCAGTGGCCAGCGCGTCCCCGAGGATAAATGTCAAAACAAAGTGCCAGTAGTGTGGCTGGAAAAATAGTTTGTTCCCGATGCTCATCACACTCATTGACAGATAACGACTTCGGCGACTGTGACTTTCCGCTTATGCGACAAAGGCTTGAAAAGCTTGACAGACTCGAAGAATGAGAACACGCCTGCTCGAAATTTACCAATTCACAAGAGCCTGAGGTCACTGCTCCGGTGCCAGTAGCCTCCTTGGTTCGCACTTGCAACAGTAATTTATGCTCTGCTCGCGTTGCACATGTATTGACGGACGCTCCACAAACAACGATGATCACACGAACGTAGTATTCATTGGTAGACGTTCTCTGTCTTGTCCTCGGAACTCAGCGCTACTCGGCTTTGATCGAGCGTGCCCAATTGCGCTGGCTGGAATGGCTCTCCGATCGGCGGTCGTGCCCCGCGGTTCGGGACGATCCCACCCTAAATTCTGTTTGGCAACAACATTTTTGGCTGATGCCACGCAACATACGTGATTGGGCTGTAAAGTCTGAGTCTTAGGTTTCAAGATTCCAGACCTCCATGTTGTGTTCAATTCTGAAAACGTCTTGATCGATACGAGGTCAACCACCTAAACCACGCAAAGCATGTCCTCTATAACTCCCTCGTGCACGCGCCCATTTAACAGCCAACACCTGCCCAAAGAACAAGTCGCCCAGCTCAATCTCGCTCCTTAATGACTGTAGGTTCCCGCTTAAAATTATATATCCCTCCCTGTACGGGGACGTCTTCGTGGATTTCAGTGATGGAATTTAGCGGTGTGAGATCAGACAATTATACTGAAGGATGTCGACAAAGGGTGCCATGATCAAAACAGCGTCACGAGCCTGAAAATGTAGGACGTGAACCGAGGGTCTCACCATTACATGAGCGCAGTGCTGATTCTGCACTTTACGCATAGGAGCCTTCTATAATGACGCACTCTGATTGGCTCAGGCTGGAATTGAGCTGGCTTACTGTATTCCGAGTCGTAGTCACGGTTACAGTTGCGATCGTCTGTTGGAGTCCTCTGCTATCGTCAACGTTGGCAGGAGTCATCTGGATTGTGAGAATGTTCCTGTGAGAGAAATCCGATGGCTCTACAGACCATTGCGTGTTGTTCCCGTGACAGGCGGAAACGTACCGCTTGGCTTGAAGATTGTGACCGACGCGCTGGGATGGGTTTTGGCGCTTGTTGCATGGACACCCGTGTCCGACGACGTCGACGTAATCGGCTTTCCAGTCAGCTCGCGATTCGGAAATTATGATTAATTGTGACTTGGGTTCAAAGGACGACAATGTTGTATGGAATGTTGTATGGAATGTTGTATGGGTATGTGGCCATGGGATGGCAAATATGTCGGTACATATCAGTGACCTCTTGCTTTCAATTCAGGACCAGATCTTTGAATGCTGCGGCCTGCGCAGCACTTTTCTCCTTTCTGACCTGGCATGAATCTGAGCAGGTGGCCACAGTTCACATGTTCACATGCCAGTCTGGTTGCTTGTTGTCACCCGCCGTTTTCTGGACAAACTCAGGGGTACCGAAATCAAATTCATTTTCCCTTTTGCCGCCGTTCTTTCTTGCAAACACCTCCACACTTCTCTTTCCTCTTCCTCCAGGTCTCTTGCGCCAGCAAAAGTCCCTTGTCCCTCTTTAAACCGACCATTCACTCTCCTTTGTGCTTCAGAGATACCCTTCCTAATCGTCATGAAGTTTTCCATTGGTCTCACCGTTTTCACACTCTTATTTGCCACGGCCATTGTCGAAGCGGCTTTGCGCGATGCCGCTGCTCACAGGCGTCACGTCGCTCATGTCAACGCCCGGGAAGTTGTTCACCACGCTGGCAAACGTTGTAAACAAAGGTCGAAAGGACACCCCAGCAGCAGCGTCGTTCCCGACACTCCGACTACAACACCTCCAGCGAACAGCCCTACGCCAAAGGCAAAGGTTCTCGAGGAAGTCTCTGTGCCTAAGCCCAATCCACAGAACGACCCTGCTCAAATACCTGACAAGAAAGCGTCTGGAGTTATTAATGTTGGTCCCGGCCAGTGCTCACCAATCGGTGCAACAAGTACGTCTCGCGAGGTGTTCTTTGGTCTAGAGTAGATTTGACCACCGTCATTATCAGAAAAAGTCACTCCGCTAAGTGGACCCAACGGTGGCCTCGACTGGATCAATTGTGGCATTACAACGAGCAGCGGCTGGAATCCGCCCCATGTTGAAATTGGGCACCTTATTACCGTGTCCCTGGATAGTGCGAGGCACACTACGTTTGCTGCCTGCAGCGACCCCATTATCGCTACTTTTGAGAAATACGGGAATCATCACGGCAGTTCGTGATCTCTTCTGTGTTACACGAAGTTCTCTTTGTTGATCAGGGCATACAGTCCCTCCCATCATGCTTGCATCGTTTGCGATGCAAGAAAGCAGCTGCAACCCGGAGGCCGTCGGTGGGGCCGGTGAGCAAGGCCTCATGCAGATCATCCCACAGAGGTGTGCGGGTGCCCCGGGCGGCGACTGCAAAGATATCGTATGATTTTCTTTTCCCTTTCTGAGGGTTTGGAACTCAAGTCACTCGTCGTCATAGGATTTCAATATCAAGACAGGGGCTGAAGTTTTTGTCGATCTCTTGGCAGCGAGTAATGGTAACGTATTAAGGGCCTTTGGGCAGTACAATGGCTGGCACCTTGGTATGACCTACGTGCGTGTTGTATCTTGTATAGGAAGGCATCCATCTAATAGGATGGTACTAGGACGATGCTACGAGTGCAGCCCACACTTCTTGCTGCAGGTGCCAAAACAACCTTGACTAGTAAGTTCTCTTCCTTGGTTTATCTACGGCTGAAGTACTTATCATTTTTTGCAGTGTCCATCAGTTTTGCAATGGGTGGCTGCAGGGGATAAATGCCTACGAGGCTAAGCTTGGCAGATATTTCAATCTGGACGAGTGTTCTCAGTGAGCTGGTAATAGTAGTTCGGCCGGGCCGGTACAGAGTACAAACTACTTTACAAACTAGTCTCAACAATCATGAGCGAGTCTTCACAATTTACTCCGTCTTTGTCTTCTATCACCTCTCCTGCCTCTGTACCGTCCCCAGCTCTTTCAACTCTCAGCTTAACCGATCTTAAAGAGGTTTCACATAAAGATAGACAGGAAGCCGCCCGGCTCAAAGCCGACGCTAACAAGGCTTTTCTAGGTATGCTTAACGAACTGACGGTCTACTTGGTGAGCTGCTCTAACGATGTCCGAAAAGGCCATGAATTTGTACGGGCTGTGCATTTATACTCCACGGCGATAAAACACAATCCAGGCGATGCGACCTTATTTTGTAATCGCGCATATACCCGGATCAAACTCGAGGAGCATGGATATGCCCTACACGACACCTGTAAATATCAGCATTCTTCTTCCTGTTTCGAGAAACTAGATGCCTTACCGTAAGCCCGCGCCATCGAACTCGACCCTAAGTATGCAAAAGCGTACTACCGGTATGTTCTCGTTATATCTGACTGCCTTGGTGAGACACCATTAAGTTGCAGCCGCTCTGTGACGGCGTCGCAGTCGCGCAATGTGCCATATACAGATCCTCAAGCCGCAGCTTGCCATTGGTGATCTGAAGAAGGTGCTCGCTCTGGAGCCGCAAAATGCACAGGTCCGCAAGGAGCTTGAGTCAATGCAGAAGCTTGTGCGCAAGATCGAATTCGAGAAGGCGATTGAGATGGAGGAGGAGAAAAGTGCCGTCGATAGATGTCTGGAGATCATAGCCGAGGGTGCGCCGCTGTGCTGAAATCGTCGTTCTTCCCCGAACTGAAATCCTCTGTGAAGGAGCCTGCGAAGTAGACAAAAACTACGAGGGGCCAAAGCTCGAGACAACGGACGATGGGAAATTCAAGATCACGATGGATTTCATTCGATCTATGATGCAGTGGTTCAAAGACGGAAAGACGCTTCCCCGACGGTACGCATGGGAAATCGTACTCGGAGCCCACGATCATTTTGTGAAGGAGGAAAGCCTTGTCGATGTTAAGGTGGAGAAGGACGTCACCATCGATGTCATCGGGGATGTGCACGGTGCTACTTATCGCCTTCTTGTGTAGCCCTATACTGACCGATTTCTCAGGACAGTTTTTCGATGTTCTACATTTACTGACATTGACGGGAGAACCATCAAAAGGCCATATCTTACTCATGAATGGCGACCTCGTCGATCGTGGCTCATGGTCCATAGAGGTCATTCTGACCGCTTTTGCGTTCAAATGTTTGTGAGCTCTGTTCAAGCTTGTCTGGCTAACACGCTAACAAAAATACTATAGGGCTATTTCCGCAAAGTATGTTCATAAATCGCGGAAATCATGAAGCAAAAGAAATGAATCGGACGTACGGGTTCGAGGGTGAGGCAAAACACAAGCATGGAGAGCAAACATACAAGGCATGTCCCGCACCGCGTTGTCGAACATTCTGATAACGGCACTCTTCCTACAGCTCTTTGCTCACGTCTTTACGACCAGTCTGTTCCCTACTGTCTACTCCTCTGGGATTTCTGCTTACAACGAACTTCAGTGCCGCTCGCCACCCTTGTCAGCACAACGTTACCTCCTGCCAAGAAACAGGGAGTGATTCTTTCTCCGGATGGTTTTAAGCGATATTTTGTCACACATGGGGGTCTCTTCAGCAAAGACGGCATTACCCTTGATGAGATCCGCGCTATCAAACGAATAGGTCGTCAGCCAGGGACGGAAGGTTTGATGTGTACGCTTTCGTTCATAGTTGCAGCTCCCAGTGATTTTACTTACTCACTTGCATTGACAGGTGAGGTTCGTGTTTTTGCATCTTCATATTCGGGCTCGAAATGCTAACATAGGTGCAGCTACTCTGGACAGACCCTCAGGAATTGCCTGGCTGGGGGCCAAGTAAACGTGTATGTTTGACCGTCAGATGAGGGAAGAGATCCTGACGAGATTACTACAAATAGGGTGTAGGCATCGCTTTTGGTCCTGACGTGACTAGGCGATGGTGCGAGTTGAATCAAGTGACTGGCATTATACGTAGTCACGAGGTACGACAAGGTGGGCAGCCGAATGCCATTTTTTTAGTGGTTCACACTGACCATACCCAGACGGTTATGCCATTGAACATAACGATTTATGCACAACGGTATGCCGACCTGTTATCAAACTACCCTTCTCTCATATGCCATCGCAGGTATTCTCCGCCCCAAATTATGTTGACCAAGGAGGCAACAAAGGCGCATTCGTATGTCCCAACCTCATGTCCATTTGCACTTAAGGATTCAAGCTCTGATCGGCCAGATTCGCATTGACGCGGAGGGCACGCAGAAGTGCATCCAATTCGAAGCGCAACCGCATCCGAACGTTCGCCCCATGGCGTACCAAGGTGGAGGACTGGCGAGCCTGATGATGTAGGGGTGCCCTTGTTCCTATCAACAACTATGGTGGCCGTCTTCGCGGCGCTGCCGATGGTTTGCGGGCTTCTGTACAATGCTGAGGACTCAGCTGATTTATCTTGGTTGTATGTAGCTAAACCTCTTGCGTTGGCAGTTGGATATGTTGCAATAATTTTTGTCCCTGTCCTCTGAGAACGACTGATATAGCTCAAGTCTTAAGTACAGACCAGCTCGACCGTAGCGCTGCACAAATGTTTTGGTTTGACCCGAACTCGCGAGTAGATCCAAGACCCTACTTCAGGTCATAGTACAACGCTTGTCCGTTTCTTATTTATTCCCAGGCGTTTCTATGGCTATACTTCGTATCCCAGCCCAGAGAGTTCATTTAAAGTCAGACCTCTTAATTCAGGACCTAGAAAGCGTGTCGCCTATTATTCAATGCCCATGCGTTTCTCCCGGCGATTGAGCGGATGATTCAACAACAGCTGCGGTAACGACTGTCATATTGCACCGCCGCGTCCTCGGTTAAATCGCTGCGCCCAGCCATGCGCCCGGGCTACTCGGCTTGCTTATAATAATACCATTGCCGGGGAGCTCAATGTGCATTGACGCGCAGGAAAATCCGGGCGTGTCCCATAGGGAAAAGGCCTTTGTAGTAGCGATCGCGAAGCAAGCTCGGATGCAATCCGGGACTGGGACAACCTTACTGTAAGTAAGATACCACTAAGGCTAAAAGTACACCTCAATACCCACCCCGAAGGCCTAAGGAACGCGCGTACTGTAATTCCCTTTGACATTTGTACAGAAATCCTGTGGACTTCGTCTGATCTGTGTGTTTGAGATCGATCGATTGATAGTTTCGGGTAGAGTCCACGGTACATCACTGTTACAATAAGGTGAATCGGTGCGATTTGATTAACTTAGTGGGGCAAGAGGCTTGTGATCATATGTGAGTGATGTTGTACCAGGTTGGGGGCTCTAAGTGGGGTACTGAACAAAGACGTCTGCTGGATACGGCGGAAGGCATGGCAACGTCACAGTAGCAGCAAACTTGAGTACAAGAACATCAACCAATATACCGACTGGACCCATACCGAACTGTCCTGCGATGAACTAGGTTTTGTTTTAGTCATTGCACCGGATTGATCTCTGCATGAGGGGCTCAAGGCAACAGTTAGAGAAGCAGAATATATTGTCGTCTGTCGTCTTGTCGTTCGAATCCCTGAAGGCTCAGGTGCAGCAGGCAATTCCGGCATGCAATTCCGGCACTTGACAAAGCGGCGCGGCTTGAACCATATGGCCGGCCGCTTCCAGACTCGAGCTCGCTCTTTTATGGCACCTTTTCAGCCCCTTGATGATTATGTAGTTCTGAAAGATGTATACGATACATAGTCAAAAAATATGCACATTTAGGAGGCAGCTTTGACGAGTTGGAGATCATTGTCTACTCAATACATCGATACATACGAACAACAAGCCCACAGCTGCACTGGCAGGAACCGTGGCTTGAACGCATAAAAAGCATCCTCGTGGGAAAGCATCCTCGTGGGAGGACAGCGCGTTGCCAATTAGTTCGTGAAGCTCCTAAGATGATTCATCCCTGCACATCGGGATGATTAGCTGGCGTGCGGAACCAGTGAGTACTATGACATCCGACATCAAGTCGCTCACGCAATCGCACCAAGTTATTAGAGCGAAAAAGAGGCATTCGACGAGGATGCGCGTAGGTGCGCGTAGCCGTCTCATCTCCATTCGTCAGCCTGTCTTTGACGGTGCAGCATAGATAATTTCTTAGGGGATTTCACAAACGTAAGTTAGCGAGAAAATAAGAAAATAAGAAAAAGGCGATAGCAAGGCAGAAACAGGAGCATCCTAGAGGCTCGACGAGAAGTATATGTGGTGTCACTGAATCCCTTTTTCCATCTTTCGTCGTTACTCTCCCAATTCCGTAGGTTCGTGCTAATATCTGCGACCGTAGCAACGTCGTGTCCTCGCGGAACAGGCTGCCCGGAACGCGGCAAGAGTTGAACATTGAAGAGGCATACGGTGATTTCGTGCAAAGTGCGTCTTATATTCTTGGTCTTCTCTCAGTGTATCCTCCCAGTAGTTCACGGGCACACACGCATGCACGACTAGACGCTGGATCAGACGACGAAGAATGGAATGGCATTGTACCATCTAATGACACTGGCCGAGAACACGAAACACGATGAGGAACAATTCGCCACGTCACGATCGTGGAGGACTTTGATCCGAGCACGCTCCTTCACGGCCCCACTTCCTCCGAATCGCAGGTCGAACAACCACCTCCTTCTCGGCGTGTGAGTCAGAAGGAACCGGCGAGAGACGTCGAGGGTCAGAAGACGAGCAAAAGGAAAACCGCAGCGACAAACAAGGTGCGGTATGAGACAAGAGCGGCACGTAGAGCAACACAGGCGAAGCAGCACGCTCGAAGGTCGGAAAAGGCAGAATTGGCGGGCGGAGGCAGCAAGGAAGACGAAAACAGGTAGGAAGAAACGACGGTGAACAAAAACACCAGATGACCGGATTTGTTCTTTCGGTTGATCGATCTTGCCCATCCTGGGGGGTGTTGGGTCATTGTAGCCCACAGGTTCGAGCGGTTTGAGCTGACTTGTTGCCATTTTTCACTTTGTTTGTCCATGCATAGCTTGCAGCTGGGTCAGTTCTGGCCTTGCATTCGGATCGACGTCGACAAGTCGTTTGGCGAATGCCAGTAGTCTTGCTTTTTGTACGCCTTTGTAAGTGGGGAAATACCTCACAAAGTGTTTGATCATCTCCCCGCAAGCCCACCGATCAGCTAGAATTGGACTATAACGCTGGATCGGCCCATCCCTGGACCCAAGCTCGGGGGCAATCCATGGTGGCGTCCCACACCAACCTTCTGTCATTGTTTCCGCACTTTCGACATACTGGGCTAGGTCAAAGTCGATAAGGAACAATCGCGGCGAAACTCTCGACTCGACACCGATATGAACGACAACGTTATCGGGTTTGAGGTCACAGTGCGCAACCTTGTGTTGATGCAAAAAGGCCACGCCTTCAATGAATTGAAGACAGAGGGACACAACGTTGTCGGAACGGTCACGGTATCGCAAAACGTTTTGAAGGGGAGATTCCAAGGGCAGCACGATGATCGTTTTTCCAATGGTGAGATCGACGACGTCAAGTAATGGGATGGCATGGTTTGATGGCGCCTTGATATCAGTAAGGTACTTCAAAAATCGACACTCGTTCGGGTCGACAATTGTCTTGAGAACGACGTCCTTGCCAGTTCGTGAGGTTGCTTGGCGCATCGTGGGTTTGAGCTTCCATGGACTGTTTGTCAGACCAACTATCTGGCGCAGCGGCATGAATTACGACTTACAGGAGTCAATGATGTGAATCCGTCTGGTAGCTCAGTGAGCGTATATCCTGCTCTCGTAAGTTCTCTCTGTACTGGTGCATCGCCGAAACTGTCTCGCGTCCCCCCAGGAGCCGGCGGATTGCGAGGGCGATTAGATTCACCGCGGCTCTCTTCGCGTTTTCGCTTTGATGTATGGACGGTTGGATATTCTTTTTGGGCTACCGAATCCTTCGCCTCTAACAACCGTTCTTGAGGTTCATAAAAGCCATCATTATCAGCTTTTGCTGCCGAGAGGAAATTGTACAGTTGGAAGATGAACTCGAATGCTTTTTGGGGTTTTGTCAAATCGAACTCCTGACAGACGTACTCAACCTTGAAAATATTGCATCAGCCATAGCGATCTTGTCAACCAGTTGAACGCTACCTTTTTGGACACTACGTCAGGCTGGTACTGAAGGTACTGAAAAGCATGAAAATCCTTGTCAACGTAGACGGCCATGATGACAATCTGTTTTCCGTATGTCGGTGCTCGCAGCCAGTTGCCTATTCGGCAAATGCAGGAGGCTTGCAGAACCATACGGTATCGATCGCTCTGATTTTGCTTGGAGTTAACTTCGAGCAGGATGTGCGGAAAGTTATTGATGCACATGTGGAAGTCACTTCGGGGACTGTACATGAAATTTTGGCCGGACAATTCAATCACAAGGTGAAAAGGAAACTGGGTATTACTGTCGCATCGGATTAGGTAACATCAACGTGATGTTAAACGTTAAACGTTGGTGTATGGTGTACTTACAAACCCCACGAGTTGTTTGGAACTGATCGAAGGCATACCAACAATCCCATTAGAAGGGCGTATACTTGCCCTTCCTTCTTCTTTTCATAAAGGGCCGTTTCTCTTAAACCCAGATTTTTGAAGATAAATTGATAGTGGAGAAGTTCACTCTCCGTCACGTAGTTCAGTTCGCCAGTTCCCTCTGGGGGGGGGACGACGCTCTGGAAATATACGTTTAGAGGCACAGGGAGTTTCCAGATCTCCCGAAGATTCGCATATTCCTGGAACAACGCAATCAGGTGGTCTGCAACAAGCAACTGCTGCACGTACGTTTTTATGAACATCCCTAATATACCGCTTGTGCCGTAGACGTTCCTGAACCTCTTCGAGATAATGTGACGATCTAGTATAGATGACCTCGTTTGCGTGCAGATCATGTTCAGAAAGGCGATCCCAGTTTTCAGGCTTCTCAACCTTTATTATGAACTGATCTCCAATCGTTTCGGCTGGTAACATTTCATCGCCTGTAAAACGACATGGCCACCATACAAGAATATTGAGAATCGACATGTCGGTATGGGAAAGGATAACGAGACATATGAAGTACTCACCGCCCGAGGCAACAATGCCCACACCATCCGATAAGCCAACGTAAAAATGCACCCGTCCTGTGGGAGGCGGTGGGGGAAACACTTCAGATATTGTGAGAAAGTCGTCCAAGTGTTGCTCGTTGGTATCGGGCCGATATAGGCCAGTATAAACTTCGTTTCCTATCGCACTGAAATCTTGATTGACCTGCGGCCATTCAGTACATCAGTGTTCACGTAGGGATCATGATATAGCGCACCTTCGTGAGAGTGAAATTCAGAGCGGCCAATCCATGCCGGGAGAAGAAGGGGGCGTTTTCGTCATAAATCTTTTTTTAAGATCGTCAACGGTATCACCAGTTGGAATCAAGACACTGGAAAAACTGCGTAGTCCTTCAACGCAGAACCAGACTTTGATCAGTGGGTCGGCCATCGGTGGTTCAGCCCTTGTGGTCACAAATTTTGAGAACTGGGTTAGGTCGTGGAAGTGTAGAGAAGAGGAGGTTGTCGCAGAGGCAGTCAGATAAATTT
>Ga0137359_10003347_pt1 | contig 12974 bp, 21 predicted proteins | sample Mad1_40_16metaG_FD_108281 | JGI IMG/M metagenome (GOLD analysis project Ga0137359, IMG submission 108281) | Vadose zone soil microbial communities from Angelo Coast Range Reserve, California, USA - Mad1_40_16 metaG | ecosystem: Environmental > Terrestrial > Soil > Vadose zone | place: USA... | reverse complement strand
GCTCGCGCGCTGCAACGCCTTTCAAGAGGATCTGCGCAGCTACAAATTGCTCTTTCCGCCCGCGAAGCTGGCCGAATGAGCCGCAGACTACCCCCGGAATTTTCGTTGGAATGACAACATCCACGACTCCGAGGAGCACAAAGCCTGGGTCGCAGATCTCGCGCGCTTCTTGATCAGCACTGCCAATCACACTCTGTATCCGATCGACGCCGCTACCCTGCCCCCCCGCTCCCAGTGCGATTTTCGCGAAGAACAGGCCGAGGACATTGTTATTGAAGTGCATCCAGTAGAGGTATTCCGCGTAGTTGGACTGATCCGGACGCACGGTGAGTTTACCGGCGGCATAGCGATGACAGATGTACTCGGCAATCACAGCGGATTCAGTCAGTACCGTGCCCTCATCTTCAATCACCGGCGCCGTCGCAGCTGGATGAAGCGCCAGATATTCATTTGGCGCCAAGCCCGATTCAGTGCGGTTGTGCCATTTCAGTCGATAAGGAAGGTGCAGCTCCTCCATTAACCAAACGATCCGATCCGACTGAGAAACACCAAGATGATGAACAGTGATCATGTACTAATCCCCGGGGGTAATCATGCGCATAGTGACACGAATTGCGCAACACAATACCCGACCGACGTCCACGAAATCCCGCACGGAGTCGTCGCAGACGTTTGCGCGTGCCCGATCACCTGCCGTCATGCATGATAGCAACCGGAAGATCGTGCTCATTCCCGGCGGCGATGACATCCGAGAAGGTTGAGATGGCAGTGCACTCGCACGGCGCAAATGTCACTCACCGAGGAAGTGCCGCGCAAATGATTCATAAGGATCGAGGCGTCGCTCAACCGTTTGTGCGCCAGCGCTTCAGTCTAGATAATTTGGTAGCTGACGACTTTAAAAGATGTGACATTTGCAAGGGCAAACCCTGGGGCATATACTGTCCCACTGAGGTGCCATCATGAAACGAGCGGAGCTAGAACTTGATTTTACGGGAGCTGCCATCGGCTGGGCGGCAAAGGAACTCGAATTCTCGGAGCCGGAGATAAGCCAAACGCTGGGAGTGGACCGCAAAACCGTTCACCGCTGGCGAAGACGGGAGAGCGTTCCGGGTCCGGAACAGCGCAAACAAGTTGAAAAATTGAGCCAGCTGAAATGGCTGCTGAATAATGCATTTCGCACGCCGGAAATCGGCAAGCGATGGTTATATCGTCCGGCCCCTGGCTTGGGCGGCAAGACTCCGGCGGCGAGTTTGCTGGAAGGAAACATCGATAGCGTCATCGGCGTACTGGCCACGCATATTTCTGGGGCCTATGTTTGAGGCGACCGAAACGCGCCTCTCACCGTCGAAAGTCGGCTGGCACAGAGTTTGACGGCGTAGTTTGGCGTCATGTCCCCCGCGGCGCCCACCCACTGCACATTGGGTACATTTTACTGGCCTCGGGACGGTGGAACCGGTCAGGTGAGTACGGATGCTTGTACGCGTCGCTCACGCGCGCCGGGGCGATTGCGGAATACCACAAAGAGCTCGTCAAAGTTTCCGGCATCAGTGCCGAAGAAGATCATCCGCGAGATTTAGTCTCGATTCACGTCGTGGCGAAGCGCGTGTTGGATCTGACCAAGCCAAGCACCAGAAAGCGCATGGGCATTTCGCTCGAGACTATTACGGGTGATCGAGTCCCAGATATTGACGCCTGCCGGGTAATCGCGGACTTGGCGCGATTGCAGGGGTATCACGGGATTCTGTCGCCCTCCGCGGCAGCCGATGGCATGAAAAATCTGAATTTGTACATCGATGGACGCGCGGATGAGGTGAGTCTCATGGAAGGAGTTGGCCGGGAGCCCTTGAATTATCATTAGCCGACGTCGACGATTTCCGCGTTCCGCGTGAGCGGCGCGCACGGATGGATACGCACGCAAAAAGCAAGGCTCTGCGCCTGAGCCCGCCGCGCATTGGCGATCGAACCTTGCCGCCGTTCCCGAATCACAAATAGCGCTGGCAACGGATGGCGTTGCTATCATTCCTGACTGGCGCCGAGCAATGGAATGCTAACGGATGCGAGCTCCACAATGACCGGCGCCATAGTCTTGAGCGTCTCTCGCAACGCCGAGTCGGCATGGTGCGCGCGGGGAGATGCATTCAGCACCGCCACGGCTTTGGACGCGAATGGTTCGAATCCGACGAGCCAATCGAGCGCGTTCTTGATGGTTCCGGTGACTCCATGCGCATACTCAGGGCTCGCAATTAGCAGCGCGTCAGCGCTTGCGACCGAATGCAGAAACGCCGCGACATTTGTCAGGCGGCGCCAGCCGCGCTGCTGCATGCAGCAGCGCGGAATTAATCGAGGCCGCACGCAGACTGCCGGATAGCGCCAGAACCTTCGGCGTTGAAGTTTTCTTTGGATGATGAATGAAGATCTGGGCGGAGCAGCACTTTCCCCCTGAATCACTAGACCGGCGATGTGGAACGTTTATTCCAAAGCAAGAGAATGTTGTGCCGGACTGCGGCCTCGTCATCCTGGCTTTCCTGAATAGACGACTTGCGACCAAGTGTTGGACGCCATCGTCGCGAGTCGAATTCCGGCGCCGATCAAGAGCGCGCTGGCAATCATCGATGGGTTGTCTCGCCGAGGGTCAAGGAATCACTTGGGCAAACCGTTCTCGAAGAGCGCCAAGATCACCGAACCTGCGCTCGAAGTGCGGCGCTAACGCATCGATATCCAATAATAGGGTTTCATTAACGTCTGATGCTAGTACTCGCTAGCCTCGGAAAAATTCGCTTGCGGCTGTAACCAGTCCGTCACCTACGACGAAATACCTTAAGGACTTATACGCGATTGCAAGAGGAGCGCCTCAGGAGCCTCATGGTACAGAGCCTCGCCGGCGATGCGGCATCCTACCGGCTATTCCTGGGGGAGCTTACCGCTCACTTGCGATCGTTTTTGAGAAAGCGCCTAAGGCGCTTACCAGAGGAGATCGAAGATCTCGTGCAAGAGCTACTTTTGGCGATCCACAATCAACGTCATACGTACGACGCCAAGCAGCCGCTGACCGCGTGGGTACACGCCATCGCCCGCTACAAATTCATCGATTTGCTACGACGCAGCTCTCGGACCGATTCGCGCAACGATTCCCTGGACGACCGCGAGGAGCTATTTGCGCCGACGGCCTTCGAGGCCTCCGAGGCACGCTATGACATCGCCAAGCTCTTGCATCAATTACCGGATCGGCAGCGCCTCCCAATCCAATACGTAAAGATCGAGGGCGGGTCAGTAGCGGACACCGCGAGGCGCATCGGCATGTCGGAATCAGCGGTAAAAATCGGCATTCATCGCGGACTTAAGGCGCTCGCGGCGAAGCTACGGAGCGTCGCGTGAGGACTGAAGATTTGACTGCAATGCTCGCGGCGAGCTTGGAGCCCATCGACCCGAGACTGACGAAGAGACGCTATCTCATTGGCATCACAACCGGGGCCTTTGGTGCGCTCTGTCTGGCCCGCGGCGTCTTGCACTTGAACCCGGCGCTCCCTCGGGAGGTGAGTGAGAGCGCCTTTTGGGTTCGTGAGGTTTTCTGCGCGAGCTTGAGTGTGCTCGCGGTCCTCGTGATTGGACGATTGGCGCGTCCCGGTTCTCGGCTGGGTCTTCTGCCGGCGGCCATTGCCGCGGTCGTATTGATTATGTGGACGCTCGCCGCGACGAGGCTGCTTTCGGCGCCCCCGCAGAGCCGCGTGCCCCTGCTGCTTGGTACCACGTTCGCCGTCTGCCCTTTCCTGATTGCATTCGTCGCCGCCCCGCTGTTCCTGTGCTTCTTTTGGGTCCTGAAGGGCCTTGCCCCGACGCGACTGTGCTCTGCCGGGGCGGGGGCGGGATTCGCCGCGGGATCGATCGGTGCACTTGTTTATTCCCTGCATTGTCCGGAGCTCGCCGCACCCTTTATCGGCGTGTGGTATCTGCTGGGAATGCTGATCCCGACGGCTATCGGCGCATCGCTCGGGCCGCGACTGCTGCGTTGGTAAACGCCGGAAAGAACTCCAAGAGCCAGCTATCCCATGAGGTATCACATCATGACAAGCTTTGCGAAACGCGTGGCCGTCCTGGCCTTGATATGTGTTGGTGTCGACGCCGGGTGGGCCGGGAAGCTGCGGGCGCAAGCGAGCGTCTCGCCCAGGGCTGCGGTGGTCGAACTCTTTACGTCGCAGGCCTGCAGCTCGTGCCCGCCGGCAGACGCATTGTTGGGGGAGCTGTCGCAGACCCCGAACGTAGTAGCCCTCGCTTTCCACGTCGATTACTGGGACAGCATCGCATGGCGTGATCATTTTGCCGAACCGAATGCGGTACAGCGTCAGCGCCGGTACGTCGAAATCCTCGGGCTATCCTCCGCATTTACGCCTCAGGTGGTGGTCGATGGACGCGGTAGCTTTGCGGGAGCCGATAAGCGCCGCATCCTGGGAGCCATCACCGAGCCCCTCAATACTATCCCGATCAGCGTCGAAGTTGTCCGTGGAGAGCTCACGGTGACGGTACCTGAGCGCCAGGATCGCGCGGGGTACGATGTGAACCTCGCCGCTTACCTGCCGGAGGCAGTCACTGCGGTCGGGCGCGGAGAGAACTCGGGAAGGACGCTCAGGGAATTCAATATCGTCAGGCAATTCCGCTCGCTCGGCATCTGGCACGGACAAGAGAGCGTGTTTCGAGCGCCGCTGGATTCGTTCCCGGCTGACGCGACGCACGTGGCCGTCTTGCTGCAGCGAGCTCAACAAGGACCGATTGCGGGAAGCGCGACGGTCGCCTTGCGCTAAACCGGCGATGTCAGCACTAAGGCGGGCCACTCTTGAGTACAACGTGCTTTCAGTCATTCAGTGCGCGCGCTCCCGAGATTCGCTCCGAAGCCGTCGAGCTTGATGCGGCAAGCGCCGCAGCGCTCGCAGAGCTGCTGCAAGTACTCGCCTGCGGCGAGGAATCAGCGGCGCTGACATTCGACCATTTGGCCGGCACCTGCCACGAGCGTTCGTTGCGTTCAACCTTGGCCGCAATTGCCGCCGACGAGCGGGAGCATCAGATATTGCTAGCAGGACTCCGAGTATCTCTGCCACCGACGCCGGTGGACAATGCGCTCGAAGCCAAGATGCGCAGATTCTTTATGCGGCTCGCGGATCGTAACGTTCTGGTGCATTTCGCGCGCATCGTTGCAATCGATTCCGCGATGTGTCACATCCTCGGCGCGCTGCGCTGTCGGGGACGGCCACTCGCCTCGGACCCTGTGGTCAGCGCCACCTTGGAGCGCATTCACCGCGACGAGGCGCGACACGTCGCAATCGCTAGCCGCTGCGCGACACCGCTACTCAAGTCGGCCCGCGGGAGAGAGATTGCGATAGATACCCGTGAACGACTGATCAACGTACTTCGATTGCGGGCCGTCTCCTTAGACTCGCTGTCGGTCGACCCGGACCGGTTGTTTGCGCGGCTGCAAGCAGCTCCTCGATTATCCTGGCGAGCTAATGATGGCTGAAGAGATGCGACGGTCCTGGCGAGACGGCCGGTCGGTGAGCTTGTTGGGAATGGGCACCGCATTGCCGGGTCCGCCCGTCTCCACCGTTGAACTGCTCGATCGGCTGCGAACGCGTTTCGAGGTCGACGTCCGACGGCAGGGAATGATTCTCGCGGCTCGGCTCGGTATCCGCACTCGCCACATCTCTAGGGACTTTACACGCCGACACGAAGCACCGCGTGCAGGTGACTCCAACGCCGAGCTTGCGGCGCGCGCACTACGAGCCGCCTTGAGCGAGTCCGGCGTGAGGCCGAACGATCTCACCTACCTCATTGCGCATACGACCACACCGGGTCGCTTGTTGCCCGCCAATATCGCCCAAGTCGCCGACCTGATCGGCTATCGCGGACCCTTTGCGGAGCTGCGTCAGGCGTGTACCGGGTTTGCGAACGCAGTCATATTCGCCATGGGGCTGCTGCACACCGCGGACTGCGGACCGGTCGCGATCGTCGGATCGGAGACCGGCTCCGTGTTCTTCGATCCGCGCCGCGCGTCAGAAGACTCGGGACAATTGATCAATCTCCTGCAAATGGGAGACGGGGCGGCCGCGTGCGTGCTCGCACGGCCGCCGGGCGCTTGTGCCGCGCGCGTGTCGAGCGTCTTCCATGGGTACTCGGGCTCCGACTTGGAGCCGGGTTTCTCATTGACGAGTGGTGGTTCCGATGTGCCACCGGCGCCGGGTTCGGTTCCGGAATTCGCGCATGACTATGCCCACGTTTTGCAGCACGGTGTCGGGCTGTTTGCCGACGGTCTGGCGGCGCTGCGGCAGCTCGGTATTGACCGCAACGACGTGGATTACTTCATTCCGCACCAGGCGAATGGACACATGGCAACGCTTCTGGCCGATCAGATCGATCTCAGCCAGACTCGCGTATTCGTCAATGCGGATCGCATCGGCAACACGGGCTCGGCGGCGATTTGGCTGGCGCTGGCGGAGTTGCGCACCCGCCTGCATGCGGGAGATTCCGTTTGCGTGTTGGGAGCGGAAGCCACCAAGTACTTGTTCGGGGGGTTCCACTATGTCCATGCCTGACGGCGCCGCGAACGGGCCGGAATACCTGATCGACGTACGCGGCCTGCGGTGTCGTCGTCATGATCACGATGCTGATGCTCGGAGCGCTCACGCTGGTCAGGGACCGCGAAGAGGGGAACTGGGAGGGACTGCTCGCGACGCCGGTGACCGCGCTCGACGCCATGGTTGGCAAACTCGCGCCGTACGTGGTGGTCGGCGTGGCGCAGGCTGCGGTCGTTATCACTCTCGCGAGAATCCTCTTCGACCTGCCGGCGCGCGGCAATGTGACCATTCTCCTACTTGCGAGCGCCGTGTTCGCTCTCGCCCATCTGACCCTAGGCTTTGCGTTGTCTGCGTTGGCTCGTACCCAGATACAGGCGATTCAGGCGGCGGTGTTTTTCTACCTGCCGTCGATGCTCTTGTCCGGGTTCATGTTTCCGTTCGACGGCATGCCGCGGTGGGCGCGCACGCTCGGGAACGCTCTGCCGCTGACCCACTTCGTGCGCAGCGCCCGCGGCGTACTGCTGAAGGGGTATGGCGCTTCGGAGGTCCTCACGGAGACATGGCCGGTCTTGATTTTCGCCTGTTTGGCGGCGTGCATAGCCGTTGCATCCTATCGACGAAGGTTAAATTGAAGTATCACTGGAGGCTGTCGTGAAATACATCGTTCGACTGATATCGGCGATATTCGCTGTCGTGATGGTTGCCGCATGTGCGGCCACTCTAGGCAAGGTATCGCAAACCAGGCCGGTAGAGTCGCTCAATCTGCGACAGGGAGTGGCACTCAAGGGATACGACCCAGTCGCGTATTTCGCCGAGGGAGCACCGGCGGTAGGCGATCCGGCGATAAGTTATCAATGGCAGGGAGCGACCTGGCTATTTTCCACGGTCGTGCACCGTGAGGCGTTTGTGGCGGATCCAGCACACTATGCTCCTCAGTATGGTGGATTTTGTGCCTTCGCGGTTTCGCGCGGCACGACCGCAGACGCTGATCCCGGTCAGTGGGCCATCGTCGGTGGCAAGCTCTACGTCAACAATAACGCCTTCGCGAAGAAGCTTTGGGACCAGGATCGACCCGCGAACATCGAGGCGGGAGACTCCAACTGGCCTTTGATTCCAAAGTACCCGGTCGGGACTGCGCCAGCGTCCGCCGTCCAAGAGAGTGCGAACGCTGCCTCATCGAGGGTGAGCGGGCCGCTGCCGTGACGCGTGCGCTTGCCACGGGCCTCGCGGTAGTCATCCTCGGACTCGTAACAGTCGCAGCGCTTGCACCCATGTCAAACGGAGCAGATCGCTATGATGACGGCGACAGTTTATATTCGGCGCTGCGCGAGCAGCCGCACACGAGTTTGTCGATTGGCGGCGGCGAGATCGACGTTGTTTTCGCGAACGGTGCTCCCGGTCTCGACAAGCGCGGGTGATGGAGTCGATCCCCAGCAGCGCCCGGGCGGTGACCACCTATGTCGGGCGATTCCCGGTGAGGCACGTGGGCTTCCTGGTGATCGCCGATGACGGTGCCCGGTCACCCATTCGCTTCGCCGTGATACGATAGGCAAGGCAAGATGGGTCATCTCGTGGACCAAGATCCCGGATCAGCTCCGGTACCACCTACGGTTTCTCGGGCTCCGCGATTCATATCCATGTCGGACGCATGGCCCACGAGTCCGTTTTTCGAAACGATTGGCGACGAGGCCACCCGAACGCACGTGCTTTCGACGCTCTACGCGAGATGAGAACGGCGCCCGCCGACATGTCGGACCTCTTCCATAAATTGGGTGTCGGTGAGTGCGGCGGTAGCATCGTCTTCGACGATGCCGCACCTCTCGCAGCGATTCGTTGCTGCATCACCGAACCGCGCGTTCCCCGGTCGCACAACCGTAGCGTGCCTGCCGTTCATCTCAAGCGCTTCGGCCAGAGAGAAAAAAAAGCCATTGAGCCGTAACCGCTCTCGCTAACGCGTCGAACTAGTACATGTAGTCGTACTGTCACTCATCCATTTAGGAGAATGTTTCGATGTTTATCCAAAAGTCACACCTGACACTCGCCTGCGCTGCCGCCTTGTTTGCATTCACGAACGGCGCCATGATGGCTTCCGCCTACGCCGCAGACCAAGGCACCCAAGCAGTGGCGCCCTGCTATGGGGTCAACTCCTGCAAAGGCCAATCGGATTGCAAGTCTGGAAGCCACGCGTGCAAGGGCCAAAATTCGTGCAAGGGCCAGGGTTTCAAGGACCTGACGGCGCAACAGTGCAGCGCTCAGCACGGATCCACCACGGAGAAGTAAGTCGACCGGGATTTCAGTCGGCGTCCTGGGCCGGCTGAATCCCTATCATTTCGCTTCATCTGCACTCGGAGATCAGTCAATGCCTGCCACCTCCATAGCCTCGTTTGCTGGATTCGGGTTGGGGCTGCGGCCGCCCCATTACCAGGAGTTCCTCGGCGGCGGTGTAGCCGTCGACTTCGTCGAAGTGATCTCCGAGAACTTCATGGTGAAGGGCGGACGGCCGTTGAACGTACTCGCGGCAATCCGCGACCAATACCCGGTTGCCATGCACGGCGTCTCGATGTCAATAGGCTCGGCAGACGGTGTCAAACTCGACTATCTTCGTCGGCTGAAGGCACTCGCCGACCGCGTGCAACCGCTGTGGGTGTCGGATCATCTGTGCTGGACCGGTGTCGAGGGATTTAACTCGCACGACCTCCTCCCACTCCCGTATACCGAGGAGGCGATGCGGATCGTTTGCGCGAACGTTCTGCTTGCGCAGGACGTGCTCGAACGTCCGTTGCTGCTAGAAAATCCCTCTACCTACATGACTTTCGCCGACGATGAGATGTCCGAATGGGCTTTCCTATCCGAGATGTGCCGTCGAACAGGTTGTTATCTCTTGTTGGACGTCAACAATATCTATGTCAGCGCCTCCAATCACGGCTTCGATCCACTCTCTTACCTCGCGGGGGTGCCGGGCGAGCGCGTGCGCCAGATTCATCTCGCCGGCCATAGCGACAACGGTCGAGGTCTGCTCATCGATACGCACGATCACCCCGTTCCCCATCCCGTCTGGTCGCTGTACGAAGCGGCGTGCGATCGCCTGGGCGCAGTCGCCGCCATGATCGAGCGCGACGATGATATACCGTCGCTGAGCGACCTCCTTGCGGAGCTCGACCTCGCACGGACACATGCGGCCGCGTGGCAGCGCGCGGCATGAACCTGCTCACTGTTCAGCGCAGCATGCGCGAGCACCTCATTTGCGGCGCTGACGAAATCAGAGCGCAGATCCAGGGTGACTCGTCACCGAGGCTTGCCGTATATCGCCATGCCTACCGCGCGCAGCTCCTCGGGTGCCTTCGCGATACGTTCGAGCGAGTCTGGGTTTGGCTCGGTGACGCTGGCTTCGAAGCTGCGGCTCGGAAGCACATAGAGTCGCACCCGCCGCAGAGCTGGACCCTATGCGACTATGGAGATGACTTCGATCGTACCTTGAGCGGACTGTATCCCGACGACCGCGAGGTCGCCGAACTCGCCTGGCTCGACTGGTCGTTACGCCGCGCTTTCGATGGCCCGGACGCGACTCCCATCGCGGCCGACTCCCTATCGTGCGTTGACTGGAATAGTGCAATCTTGCGCATCCTCCCCACTTTGCGTATGACGTCGATTTCGACCAACTGTGCGGCGATCTGGACCGCCCTCTCAGAGGAGAGAGCACCGCCCGCAGCGGCTCGACTGCACGCGCCGATGGCGCTGCGCGTCTGGCGCAAAGAGTTTTCGCCGCATTTTCGGGCCGTCGATTCGATCGAGCAGCATGCTCTCCTCATGGCGTCAGATGGAGCGAGCTTCGCGGCGATATGTTCCGCCATCGCGGCCGCCATGGAGCCTTCGCAGGCTCCCGAGATTGCAGGAGCCCTGCTCGCGTCTTGGCTCCAAGACGGGTTGATCCTCGCCATCGAGAATCTCTAAAAAAATCGTGCGCCGCCTGTCACCTTGCTTGCCGGCGGATAATGGTCAGATAACAACTAGCGGCCGCGCAGCGAGTCATCGTTCGCTTCGCGTGAGCTTTGCGTGATAAATGCGTGACACATCCGATCCTATGCTCGATATGGGCAGGTTCGGCGAAAGATTCACTTACCGCGGAGGGTCTGATGAGCACGAACTCACGCCGGGTCCTTGTCATCGAGGACGAGCACGACATCGCACGCCTGTTGGCAATGCACCTCGAAGATCTGGGCTGCCAGGTCGACACGAGTTACGACGGACGCAGCGGCCTCGCACGAGCGCTCGACGGAACGGCGTGGAGTCTCCTTGTCCTGGATCTTCGTCTTCCGGGGCTTGATGGGCTTGAAATCTGCCGCCGCGTACGCTCGAGCACGACGTATACGCCTATCCTGATGCTGACGGCGCGCGCAAGCGAGCTGGATCGAGTGCTTGGGCTTGAGATTGGGGCCGACGACTACTTGACGAAGCCCTTCAGCATCGTTGAGTTCGCGGCGCGGGTAAAAGCCATCCTGAGACGCGTTGAACAGCTCGCCCGCCAATCTCCTGTGCAGGTCAGGAGCTTGCGCGCCGGAGATCTTGAGATTGATCTAGATCGTCGGATCGCCAAGCGCGAGGGACAAGTGCTGGAACTGACGGCGAAGGAGTTTGACCTCCTCCTTCATCTCATGCAGCACCCCTCACGGGTGTTCACGCGGGCGCACTTGCTCGATCAGGTTTGGGGAACCACCCACGACACTTTTGAGCACACCGTCAATTCCCACATCAACCGGCTGCGCGCGAAGCTCGAGCCCCATCCTACGCGGCCTCGGTATATCGTGACGGTTTGGGGCGTCGGATATCGGTTCTGCGCAACGGAGCAGGGAATCGCCACTTTGTGAGAGCTCTGCACATCCGACTCACGTTTACCTTCGCGCTGCTGCTCGCAGCCCTGGCGGTCGGGCTTCTGCTACTGCTGAGCCGCACCAGCGGCCGCTACTCCGACGAAGTACTCCAGCGACTCAATTCGGGCATTGCGCCGTATGTGGTACGAGAGCTGCCGCTGCTCGAGGGTGGCAAGGTCAATGAAGCCGCTCTGCACGAGCTGGCCCATCGCACGATGACCGTCAACCCTTCCGCGGAGGTCTATTTGCTCGATCCGCTCGGGCGCGTGCTCAGTACCGCGATACCCCGCAACCGCATCCGACGGGTTTCGGTGCGGCTCGAGCCGATCTCGACCTTTCTTCGGCTCCCCGACCGGCGCCCACTGTATGGAGATGATCCGACGAGTGTCGCGGCACGGCGCGTCTTCTCCTACGCGGCACTCTCTGCGTCGCAATCCGGACACGCGGAGTTGCTGCTGCCGATCCAAACATCCTGCCGATTTGTGTACAGGTCCGCGGACGTGCAACGCTTATTCTCAGATCTTGCGATCGGTACCCCGAGTGCCAAAGCGACCGCAACCCGGCATCGGTTAGTTGTTCAAAATGCAATATTCTGGTACTATGGCCCATAGCGATGAGCCATTTGGCTCAAGGTAAAACCTAAATGGAATCCGCGTTCGTTTTGGCTGAAAAGCCCCTGCTGCAGGTTCTCGCCCAGGTTCGCAGTGGGCTGCCGGCCGCCATGTTCGAGCAGGTTGCCACGACATTGGGTCTATCAACGAGTACATTGGCTGCAAAGTTGGGCATTGCACGTCGCACCGTGACCCGCAAACGGGGAAATGGTGCCCCACTCTCCAGTGAAACGTCGGAGAAACTTTTGCGCGTGGCGCGCGTGCGCAATCTCGGCCGAGCCCTGTTTACAACCGACGCGGCGGTTTCAGAATGGTTGTCGAAGCCCGAGTCGGCCTTGGGCGACATGGCGCCGCTCGATTTGTTGGATACTGACCTGGGTGCTCGAGAAGTGGAAAATCTGCTGCGCGCGTTGGCCTACGGCCACTTCGTCTGACGTGCATGAGGGTTTTTCGCATCGGGGCGGCCCTCTTTGCACGAACTCGGAAACAAGCCTTTAGCGGCCGAGGCGGCCTGCACGCCTCGGCCCGCTGGCACACCGCAGGCCACCCGATCATCTACGCGGCACAGTCTCTCTCGCTCGCCGCCCTCGAGATCTTAGTCCGCCTCAAACAGACCAATGACATTCAGCCCTTTTATGCTTATTCCGCTGAAGTTCCGGATGCTCTCATTCTGAAACCGAATTCCTATCCCACGCGATGGAAGAGTCGGATCGCGGTCGGCCGAGCATTCGGTGATTCGTGGCTTGCAGCCAAGACGTCCCCGGCTTTGCTCGTGCCCACGATTATCACGCCCGGCGAATGGAATGTACTGCTCAACCCCCTGCATCCTCGGTTCTCACTCAAATGGATCGTGACGGGGCCTGATTCCTTCACCTTCGATGTGCGACTGCTACCGGTCGAGACGCAGGTCCGAGGTCGGCGGAAATCGGGACGCT
>Ga0137359_10003343_pt1 | contig 12980 bp, 7 predicted proteins | sample Mad1_40_16metaG_FD_108281 | JGI IMG/M metagenome (GOLD analysis project Ga0137359, IMG submission 108281) | Vadose zone soil microbial communities from Angelo Coast Range Reserve, California, USA - Mad1_40_16 metaG | ecosystem: Environmental > Terrestrial > Soil > Vadose zone | place: USA... | reverse complement strand
TCAGAATTACTTGTCTTGAGGAATCGTAGCACAGACATCGGCCTGCGTCGCAAGTCGCGCGGCCTTCTAAGGTTCGCGTTTCCATTTCGGCACCGGCGTCGAGCCGGAAAAATCATAGAACTCCAGATCGCCTTCGGCAGACATCTTGGCCAAAACGATTATCTGTCCGGTGTGCATCGAAACGGGAAGCGGAATCACAACTGCTTCCCTTTCTTTTGTTTACATGATTGTCAAAAAACGGTTGACCACATCTTGACCGCTTCTTAGTCCTATCGACCAGAGCGTTTCTTTAGACTCCGATCTGGGATCTCAAACGCTGCTCGACAAAACTTATTCCTTAAACAGATCTCTTGAATGTAAGAGGGAAGCAGCGATCGCTATTCATCACTAAAAGAAGCTATATGTCCCGTTCTATTCTGTTGCGAATCATTTCCGTCGAGACAACTTGACTATTATCCGCTGGGGAGAATTAGTCCGACGGACAACCACCGAATTGTCCAAAGGAAACCATGGTCCATAGTCGTAAGAAGGCGTTACTTCCAAACGCCATGTTCCTTCCGGCAGCGCCACTTTCAGGTCAGGCGCGTCTCGCGGGAAACTACCGTCGATGATGAGTTCACCGTGCTCGTTTCTTAGTCGCAGCCAGGCTCTGCGCCATTTTCTTTTCTCTGCACGCGTTAGCGGCGCATCCTTACTAGAATGGAGCACTAGCTCGATGAGGCCGTAATAAACCTGGACGCGAACCTCGCCAACGTCGATTTCCCCGTTCTTTTTAATTGAGATCTTTTGGCCTGAGTATTTCTCGTTGCTCGAATGCGGAAGCATGTAGAATGGCGGACGAACAGGATCGGACGCCGTCGGAAATTGTGGGCTCGTTACGTACATAGTCCTTTCCTCCTTTGGCAGACTGACCCGTTCTTCAAAACGGAACTTACCCTGAGAGTCTGCCTCGGTGTAAACGACTATGTCCCCACCAGGACCCGCATCCACAACTACGTACGCTCCAGCTACTGGTTGCCCGTGCTCGTCAATCACTCTGCCCGTAACGGCATAGTAGTATTCTTGCTGAGGAGCAGTTTGTGCTGTTCCAAGCATCAGGAATAACGCGAGCGTCAGAGAGCTTTTGGCCAGAGCGCTACTTCGCATCAAAGATTTCCTCTTTGCATGTCTTACCGTTTTTACCACGATAATTAAGCATTGTGTCCGTATTAGTTTGACTCTGCGAAGGATTATCTCCGTCGTTTGGGAGGAGTGGTCCGGTGCCACTTGAATTCCTCACCAGATGACCCAATTCATGCATCAGGGCCACCAATTGTGCGCCGTTACTTCCCGCCGGAAAAGTCCCCAGCGGGGGCTTGTTAATTCCAATGAAGAACGGTCCGTTAGTGAAGAAGGTTACGGAACTCGGCGCTCGGAAATTTCCGTTGAACGCCTGAACTTGCATACTGATCCCGGTGGGGTTATTGCCGGATCCACTGACACGAGTGGTTCGGGGAGCGTTTCTCATTGCCTTTAGCGCATCCAATCCATTAGCACCGAGGAACTCGGCGCAAGCGCCACCCTTCTTCAGTAGTCTTTCAAGCCTGTCAAATGCCTGATCCTCAGACTTCTCAAACATGTTCTGCTTTTTCTGTTGCAGGAGAGTGCCAAGGCCGGCTATTCCTGCGGCTATGGCGCCACCGAGAAGTACTTTCAGCCAAGTATCGCCGTTGCGCGTAGCCGTTTGATTGTGCATCCTGAGCAACGATTCGATTGAGTTAATCGGATGCTACGGCGTTGCTAGTCAGCACATGGCGTGACTACAGGGTTGCGTTCAACCGTAAAAGGCATTGGTAGTGAAGTCACGTTCTGAAACCACAGATAGCCCTTATCGATCCACCGCTCGCGATATATGCGCGGCTCGGCGTAGTAATACCAGGTCGCAACTCTCACTTCTAAGATGTGATTACCGGGGTGCAGAAAGTCCCTAGAATCTTTAGTGCCATCGTAAAGGTGAACGCGAAAATCTGTTTCTAGTCTAAATGATTCGCCCGGCTTCAACACGACGAAGGAATCGGCCTCGGGAGTATTACGAAATCCAAGCTTGCTTAGATCAGCATAGGAAGCTGAAGGATCGTATTCATATCGTCTGGCTGCCGCTGCTTTGGGATTCCGGCTAACCATCGAGCGATATATCCACGAACTTTTCTTATCAATCAGGATGTTCCGCGTCGAGGTATTTGTGTACTTTAAGATCAACTTCCACCGCAAGAATCTAGACCCTATGTCAGAGCAGTAACGCTCTTTAGCGATGCTGGTGGTAAGCTGCAATAGCTGCGTTTCGTCTTGACTTCCAGTCGTTGCGCTCGGATTCTCGCTTTGTGAAAGGGACTGCGCAAGAATGGCGACGGCGTTCAGGGATAAAAACATTAACACTAGCAAGAGCTTCATATGTACGTCCCCCCTTTTTAACTTTTCTTCGACCTCACCTCCAAGGTGAACAGTTGCGAAGTTCTCAACTAGCCGGTCGGCGAGGTGACGGGTGTCAGCTCAGGAAAACAGGCCTTTTGAACCTTTCCATTATTCAGTATTGACAAGATGCCGGAGGGATCGTTTCCGTCCGGTATCAAGGTGCCAGTTCTATGACCTAGTTCGTGAAGTAAGAAGAACGCGGCAAATTGTAAATCGCTCACGGTTATTTTGAGGTGGCGTAAGGTTACGATCAGCCTGAGATCCAACTTGGATCGTCTGCACACCGCCGGTGCCAAAAAAGCCGTTGTTGGGGTCGATCAGCACTTGCTTCCCAACAGTTACAGCAACAGCTCCGAACGGGTTGGCTGCGACTTTGAACTTCGTTTTTTTCAGTGCTTGCTCGGCATTCTTGAGACCTCCAAATAGCTGAGCGCATGGATTATCGCCATTGTTAGCGCGCAACCGTCTCAACAACTCTTCCCGCGCTGCCTCCAATCGGCGGTCTTCGAAGCTAGCGGTTCGCTGCGTGAGCATGCCGAGTCCTACTATTCCTGCGGCTATGGCGCCACCGAGAAGTACTTTCAGCCAAGTACTCATGCCACCGCCCTCAGTGGCTGCGCCAACGCCAGAAATGATTACCTGTCCTGCGTGCTGGAAGAACGATCCGAGGAAAGCTGGTGCGCCGGGAATTAATAGAACGGCGACCACAATCGCTACCGCGACGAGAATGATTTTCCAGTGTTTCTTGATCCAACTGATGAAGCCGAGTCCGTTTGGATCTGTGCGATTAATTGGATCGTTAGAACAGTAGGCGTAGAGATTTAGCGTTTGTGGACTTCCCAGACTCGTTGCTCTCATTCCCGCCGGATCAACCTGCGTGAATCTTCCTTGCAGCGCGTCGTAATGACGATTGATCGCATAGTCAAGTTTGGTAGTTTCACTGCGATCGTAAGAGGTGAACCTCCGATTGGTGCCGCCGCTGGTTACGCCGGCTGCCGCAGGTGTTTCCGCGAATGCTGTACCGAAGGGCAAGGTCAGTTGCTCCTGTGCCGACGTGCCGGAAGGATTGCTGGCTGCATCCGTCGTGATCAACCTGGTTCCGAGTCGATCAGGATGGTAGTAAGTGAAAGCATCACCGGCACCACCATTCGGCGTCAACGTTGAAAGTAATCGCGCACCGAGATAGACGTAAGATTTTGACCACGATAGTGTCGTCGAGCCTCCACTCTCCGTGTATTCGGCTATGGTCGTGCCACCCTCGCAGTCATAATAGGTTCTAAGCGTTCCTTCTTCGGCGATTAAGCGTTGGTTCGAATCGCCGTACGTATAAGCTGGCGCCGCTTTCAACTTCGACTGCTGCGAAACTTAATCGAATCAATAATGCGATGTAACGTTTGATAGCCTTGGTCGCTCTTGTACTTGCCAATTAATCCTCTAATACCGTCGCGATTTCGGGTCCGGACTGAACGAGAAGGAACTGGCGATAGATTGCCCGAAGGCCAGGCAAAGGCTTTTCATCATAGGTCGCGCTGATTGGTGCAAGGAGGTCAAGCTTGATCTGCATTGCTTGGTTCGAAAGCAACCGCACACCATTCGAGCCGCGTTCGATTTCGTTAAACGTGTATATGTCGATTCCCTGATCGTCAACAACCTCAACGTTTTGAACACCTGCGAATTTAATAGTAGCCTCAACCACGGGCAACTGCGTCTTAAGATACAGCGGCGACACTCCGTGGCGTTCTACCCGCGGGTGATCCCAAAGCGGTCGAAGGAATACTCCGCTCCACACTCCACTCATCTTGTCGAAACTACTTTGTTTCAGATCAAAAGGGCAGTCGTGTAGTTTCGTCATGAGATCATCCAGTTGCTCGAAAGTCGATATCCGCTCCATGGCTTCCCTGTTCCCAGTAGGATAAGTAGCAACGTCTGAGTTGTGTCAATAAGATCGGATAAGAGATCACAGTTCTCAAAAGCTAAACTTCTTTGCCCATTGCCACCTCTTACTGAGTTTCGCGAACAACGGCACACGCTTTGTGAGGAAGTTGCTTCCTTTGACTCCCGTTTTCCAAAGATCTAGTTGCAAATGGCTAAATTTTCCGTACGGTGGAAAGGGATGCACGCTTGCATCTAAGGCGATTCTACCACTGACGCCATCAAGGGCGGCGTATCCTCCGGCAGGAAGCGCAACAGCGTCAGGTACGTATGAGCCAATCGTATAAGACCAGGAATCTTCATTTGCCGCGTGCACGCGCAACAGCGATTCTATTCTATGACGGATGAAACCCTGGGGTGTAACGCCTAGGATCGGCGGTGGTCCGACACCATAATCAAAGATCCCAAAGAATATGTCCTTCGCATGGGTTGCCAGGCGCCAAAGTGTCATCTCGCGAGCTGAATAATGTGTAAAGATCTGTACTGCGCACGCACCACCAGGGCAAGGTCCTGTCAGCCCTGGGACGTCGCCAGGATTATAGACTCTGTCCTGAAAACCGAAGCCAAGGCCATTGCCATTAGAGAGCGAGCTAATGAAATTAAATACATCAAATCCTATTAGCGCAAGACCCGCAATGAAACCTACTTTACCGCCAACGACCTGACTGACCAAGCCAAGCCCTCCAGTCACCAACAGGCCAATTGATATCCCGGTGACGTACGAGCCGAGGCCAGTCATTCCTATCAACGAACCAAGAGTCCCAATTAGCGGTGCCGCCATCAGAAAGGCGGTTCCAAGCAAAATCAGCGCGATGGACGCTGCAATGCCAATCCACTTAAGTGCCTTCTTCAAAAAACTGAAGAACCCAAGGCCGCTCGGATCGGTGTGATTGATCGGATCATTCGCACAATAGGCATAGAGATTTAGGGTTTGTGGGCTCTCAAGACTTGAGGCTCCCTTGCCGGCCGGATCGACTTGGGTAAATCGCCCTTGTTGCGCGTCGTAATGCCGGTTGACGGCGTAATCCAATCCCGTCGCGTCACTCCGATCGTAAGAGGTGAATCTTCGTTTGGTTGGCGTTCCTGAGCCTTCAGCTGCCAGTGGCGTGCCGAATGGCAACGTTGTTTGTTCGGACACACCTCCGGTTGCTGGGTTGGTAATGATTCTTGTCCCTAATCGATCAGGATGATCGAATTCAATAGCGTCGCCACCGCTTCCGTTCGGCGTCACTGTTGAAAGCAAACCCCCGCCGAGATACACGTAGCTCTTCGACCACTGTGGCACGGTGGGCGACGAAGGAGTCTCTGTATACTCCGCGGTTACTGATCCGCCTTCGCCGACGTAATATGTTCGATAGTTTGAGTTCTCATCTCCGTCTTGAGAAATCAATCTTTCGTTCGAGTCTCCGTAAGTGTAAATGGCGATTGTGGCGCCGCTGTCGTTCTTGACTTTCACCAGACGATTCGCGGCGTCGTACTGAAAGCGTTGCGACCTAGTGCTGCTGCCAGGAATTAGTGCGCGTGTTTGATTGCCCCCTGCGTCGTAAGCAAAGCCCGCTGTTGTTATGTGGTTGTTAGTCTCATCATAGCTCAGTGCCTCCCAGCCATCGCGTGGGATCGCGGCGGCGTTGATGCCGGCCGTGGCCGTGGCGCTCGCCTGCGCGCCGTTGTTATCCGTGACCGTCAGGGTCACGGTGTACGAGCCGGCAGTTGCATAAGCATGCGTGGGCGTCGCGCCACTGCCGCTGGCGCTGCCATCGCCGAAGTTCCACGAGTAACTAGCAATCGTGCCGTCAGGGTCAGAAGATCCACTGCCATTGAAACTCACGGCCGTCCCGGTGACTCCCGTATATGGGCCGCCCGGATTCGCGACGGGTGCACGGTTGCTGATCGTAGCAGTTGTGCTGGCGCTGTTTGTCGCACCCAAATTATCCGTCACCGTCAGCGTCACTGTGTATGTACCAGCCGTCGCGTAGGTGTGCGTCGGAGTTGCGCCGCTGCCACTGGCGCTGCCATCGCCGAAGTTCCATGCATAGCTCGCAATCGTGCCATCGGGATCAGTTGAGCTACTGCCACTGAAACTCACCGCAGTGCCCGTGACGCCGGTATACGAGCCTCCCGCATTCGCTACCGGTGCCTGATTTCCGCTGGCCGCGGAAATTGAATAAAAAGTCACAGGCGAACTTTGATTATTGTATTCGGTCTTGATCCAGTCGGCCGAGCGAGCTGTCTTCGAGCTGCGCACTTCGTCGATGGTCCCGTTGAAATAGCATTCGTAGCCTGTCTCGGGTGTTGCCCCAATCCTCGTGTGGGCCGAAGTCGTGATGGCGGTCATCGTTCCGCCGGTTATAGTGGCCGAGTTGTCGAGCACTCCGTCTATGTACACGCTCGGATTGCCCGAGCCAGTCCACACACCGACCACATGATGCCACCCAGAGGACAGTGTGCTCGAATCGCGGCCATTGTAATTGCTTCCGTCCGTAATGATGATAAAACGCGCCTTGTTCGCCGTGTTAATTCTGAACAGATATCCCGCTGCTGCATAAGCATTCCCGAAGATGGCCCGATTGGCGGAATCGAAGGCCGGATTTATCCATGCTTCCAGCGTGAACGAATCGGATATCGTGTAGTTGCCAACATTCGTACCCAGATCCGTATAGTCGCTGCTGCCGTTGTAACTCAACGCCTTGCCGATTTGTCCCGTGGCCGTCTTGCTGCTGGTGTTTGCCTGATTAGCTCCGTTATTCGCGGCCGTAGAATCCGTGACGGTAGTATTCGCGGCGTTGTCATTCAAGTGCCAAACGCCTTTGTAGTTACTGTCCCAGACGGCTGTTTTGTTTGATTGGTCTGTCGTTACGGTGGAGTTCCCATAGCACATGTAGATCGTCGTATCGCTGATGTGCGAGACCGTGGGAACTTTGACCCAATAGTTCACCGCGCCCGTGCTGGCGTTGTAGGATTCAGTTTCATGGTTGAGTTTTGTGGCGCAGCTCGAATCAGGAGTAAAAATGATGTCATAGCCATTGGAGTTTTGGGCCCTGCCTCCATTGGCCACCGTAGCCAGATAGGAATACGTCCCGCTGATTAAGACCGGAAGGTTAGATTGGTCGGTGTTGGGCACCTTGGTGTGATCAATGGTAATACTTCGACTGTACGTGTAGCCATTTCCTTCTGGCGTCAGAACGGTGTTGGACTTCGTGGCTCGCGCCGGCGAAGCAAAAAGCGGAGTCGAAGAATCGTCCAGCGGCCGATCGTCTTTGACGCGCAAGGCCTCTGGTAGCTCGACGATGTTGTTCCTGGCGAGCAGATCGGTAGGCAACTCGACTTTGGGATCTGAAGGCGGCGCGATTGCGGATGACCCGGTCGCTACCGCTCGCGGTTCTGTGCTACGGTGCGCGCTCAAGGCGGGCAGGACGCCCGCGCTCCCAGCACCGGCGCTGCCGTTCTTTGCGGAGTAGCCGCTTGCCGTTACCGATAAGCGGTTGCCATAGCGATCGTAAGAATAGGTTTGGGTCCAAAGCGGTGAAGTCGACGGCCCGCCGGTGGCTTGCACCAAACGACCCAAAGCATCGTAGTTGTAGCCGCGATCTCTGTTGTGGTTCAGGTTGTTGAGAATCTTCGTCAGTTGGCCGGTGCGTTTGCCGCTCGCGTTCGTGTAATCGTAACTCAGATTGAGCAGCGTGCTGCCATTGCGCGTCGCCGTCTGATTGTCGAGTAACCCGGTTTGCGCGTTGTAGCTGTAGCTTTCGTTGACTTGATTCGTGCCCGTGCCGACGCTTACGGCAGTCGTCTGGCTGGCCGCGTTGTAAACGATGTTCGAGGCTTGCGTCTGACTGTCAAACTTGAGCTGAGTCAAACGACTCGCAAGATCGTAGTCGTGATGAACCACCTTGCGCGCGCCACCGGTTCCATATTCGGCTGGATAGACTACGTCGGTGACGCGATCGAGAGTGTCGTAGGAATATGTGGTGTCAAAGGATGGGCGACTGTTTACCACTAAGCTCTTAATATAGGTCCTGCCTTCCGAATCGTAGCTGTAGGTTTCCGTTGAGACACCTGTAGTTGTGACAGTCGCGAGTTGGGTCACATCTATCAAGTCAGTTGGACTGCTCTTGGTGCGATAGCTGTAACTGGCTGTCGCCGCCGGCACAATTGGATTGCTCGTGTCGCCAAAACCACTTGTGTCCCACGAAACTGATTGCAGACGATTCAACGGATCGCTGTCGTAGCTGTAAACCGTCTTCACGCCGCGCGCGTCCGTGCGCGAAGTCAGGTTCGAGCGTTCGTCGTAAGTGAGCACGTCGCTCCACGTTCCCGAACCGACGTAGCTCCCAGCATCGTTCAGCGTCGCGTTGATCTCAGCTAGTTTCTGCGCGGTCAATCTCCCAAGTGAATCGTATTTGAACGAACGTGTCTGCTCCGCTTGATTAGCCTGGTTGAGACTATTGATTTGAATGAGATTGCCAAGTGTGTTGTAGCCGTAAGTCGTGACTAACCCGCCATTGGCGACTGACCCGTCGCCGCCGGGGTTCGGTTCGACAACTTCTACCAGTCTTCCGCTTGAGTCGGTTCGTCCCCAGCGCTCGCGTCCCCACGCATCGCGCACGCTCGTCGTCTCTCCCGGACTGTTGCTCGCGACATCAGGTCTGCTGGCTTCGTTGTAGAAAGTCTGCATCACGCTGCCATCCGGCGCGGTGACACTGCTAGTGCGTCCGAGCGCGTCGTAGGTCACCGTGCTGTTAATCGCGGATTCCGAGCCAACGCGATAGGGGCGCGATTGCTGAGACACCTGACCGAGATTGTTGTAAGTGGTGTCAACTTCGTCCCAAGTGTTGTTTACTCCGAGTGCCTTCTCGATGCGCACCTGTCCCTGGCCATTCAGGTACTTGATGTTTTTATCGCCGATGGTCGTGTGTGTCGGATGCGCTTCCAGATAAGTTGTTGAAGTAACCGTCATCTGCGCATCGTCGTAGGCGTAGTCAGTGTGCGCGCCGGATGGCGAAGTGCTAGTTGTCGGGCGCAACGTATCCGGATCGTAATCGACGCTGGATGGCCGGCCGTTGGCATCCGTAGCCGACTTTCCTAAGCCTGTATAGAAATCGTAAGTTGCGCTGGTCGTTACCTGCGCGTAAGCATCAGTGGCCGAGCCGCGCGTCTTTGAAAGCGGATAAGCGTACTGAGTATCGATTGTGTAATTGAAGCTGGTTTGCTGGCAGCAGGAAGTGCTGGCTGTCACCATGTTCCCTGTGATGTCATAGCCGCGTGTTTCAGTAATCGCACCGGTGGCGGAACTGTTGTCAACGTTCGCGTAAGTCGTCACTTGCGTGACGTTGCCGCGATAGTCAGTGGCAGAATTGTAAGCACTCACCCAATTGCAGTTCCACTGAAGACAATTGATCTGCCAATAGTCCCATTCGTTACAATCACACACTTCATACGGCGGCGCGTAGGGGTTGTGAGTGACGTCGTGCCCCACTACGTCGGGAGTGTCGGCCAGCGTCTGTCCATCGTATTGATAATCCGTGCGCGAGACGCGTGTAGTATTGTCGGCCGCATAGATCTCAACCGTCAGCGGCAGATTGAAGATGTGGTTATTCGTGTAGCTTGAACTGTTCTGATAGGTGGTGCGGGTGGCGCGCAAAAGCGAAGTGCCGGTGTAATCATAATCGCGCACCTCTGTGACTTGATTGTAAACGCTTCCGTAATTGAACGCGGCGGCCGTTGTTTGTCCTCGCTCATCAGTCTTTTCAACTCGCGTGGGGCGCGGAGTATTGTAAGCGCCTTGCTCCCAGGTCGAAGTGCTGCTCTGGAGTGGACTATTTTCATCAGTCACGTAGGTCACATCATGGTAGACGAGTCCGTCGAGCGCCTTGAGAGCATCGGTGTCCGGAAGGCTGCTGTAGTTGTAAGAGTACTGTTTGCTCTTCGTGCCGTTGGGCAGCGTGATGATTGTTTTCCGGGGATTGTCGTTCTCATGAACATCATAGAGGGTAGTCGCGGAATCCGTATTGGTTCCGTCTCGCGTCCAGCTTTCGGTCGCCTGTGTGTAAGTCGGCGCATCAGTGAGACTGGAATCGGGCGTCAGCGGATAGTTGTACGTCTCAGTGCGCGTGACTGAACCCTCTGAGACATTGCCCATGTCGTTGAGGGAAGAAGCTGAGAAGCTCATACCTCGCTCTTCCTTTACTTTCGCCAGCATGCCGTAGCTCGAATACGAATCTGAACTGGAATTGGTATCATTCAGCCAGTAACCAGTGTTGGTCGCCGGATAAAAAATCGCATCGACGACCCAGGGATAGGAATCCCGGACTGAGGGGGTCAGACCGCTAAACGCATTCACATAATTCAAAGCAAGCTGATGATAATGAAGCCTGACCAGCACCCGGCTTGCGCCACTGATTCCGGACGCGGTGATCGCGGTCAGCAGGTTGTTCGCGTCGTAATAGAAATTGATAACCCGGCCCATTGTGTCAGTGATGGTTTGAATCCGCGGGCCGCTGTTATTGACGTAAGTGATGTTAATGTAATTTCCGTTCGCGTCTTCGATCGAAGTCGGATAGACCGCCGCGGTACTCATGGCGCCGTATTGGACGACCGTGCCGTTGGCTAGCTTTGCCTGCGCCCAGACGATCGGCCCGCCAGTTCCGCTCTGATAGTTATAGTCAACGAAGCTTCCGTCGGTGGTGTGGCCCACAAAAGTCGTGCCCCAGTTGTAGGGCGTGATCGTCCCGGTGTAGCTATGGCGAGTGCCGTCGGCATCGACGAGCATACCGCCATTGTAAACACCCATGCCGAGCAGTTTCCCAAAACCCAGATTGAAGCCCGGCGCGGGCCAACCGCGATCGTTGTCGTAACTGATCTGTGTGTTTGCCTTGTTCCAGACACGTGAGTTATATGCGAGACCGAGCGAGATGTTGATGCCACGTCCTGATGACCCATAAACCGGCGCCGCGAATTGAAAATTGCCGCTGCCCGAGCCGCCATCCACCTGGGCGCCGGGAGGGTCGCCGACTCGGTTCTCTGGCATGCCCGCCGACCAATAGTTAGTGCTGTCCCATCCGCCGCCTCCGCCTTGCGGCATCGGATCTGGCGTCACTGCGGCAGCGTGCGCTCGCCTTGCTAAAGCAATGCTTCCGCTTTGCCTGTTACGTGATTTGGACGAAGCCGCTGCGCTACTGTTCGAATCTTTCGTTTCTCTCGCTGAACCAATTCTTATGGCTGGCGGCAGATCGCGTGAAGAAACCTGGCGCGGCGCGCTTATTGGTGGCAGGTTTAGATCTCGCCGAAGACCGGGGCGAACTATGACCATTACTTCCGCTGTCTTTGTGCCGGCCCGGGCGGTGATAGTGAATGAACCGGGCGTCATCGCCTCGAACTCGCCGTGCGGCGACAGGCGAACGCGGACCTGAGGCGTTGCGCCCTGTCCGCTCCATTTGATCTTCACTCCACCGACAGGATTGCCGTCGCTGTCGTAAGCGACAGCCGAGAATCTCACGTGGTCGCTAAGATCGACAGTCACATCACCCGGAAAAATTTGGACCCGGCTAATCTTCGCGTCACGGTCTACTTGCTTCTCCTGTCCTCTGGCGTTGCCGATGCCCTGACCTTGAATCAATTTCGCCAGTCCGCTGGCGCTGTACCAAAACGCGAAGCTAATAGTTGATTCCTTGGCTACCTCGACAATCGTCTGCGGCGCTGCCGGCGTGGAACTGCTCAACAAACAAATCGCGATTGTTACGGTTGCAGCTTGCCTTAACAGCGAGTAGCCAGATCGGGTAGCGGAAGACATGGGACCCCTCCTAATGTCGGAAGCGCTGACGAGAAGCGCCTTGTTGGAGACCATGGCTAACTTGCGAGTAAGCGGAGACCTCAAGCTCAGGGAGTTAGCACTTTACAACTTATTGCAAAAGAACGTGCTGTCGATGGCCGCACGTTACGCTTGCTCGAAATAAATGTCAATGATCTTCTTTCTGCGCCAGCCAGTTGAGTACATTAAGGATTTCCGCTACGCGCCAACAATATCGATCGCCCTCACCATTGTTAATTGCCTTACGCGCGGCCACCAGCACCCAGATAAAGAGAGCACTCGCGAGTAGAGCATCAGTCAACCCGCCGTTTGAAACTACCGGTATCAGTGGCACACACGTCCGATGTTGGGCTTGTCGGGTTCAGGTCTGTTTTGGGAGGAATCACAAAAGCAAAGCGGACGAGCCCAAGACGGATGGGACGGATGAGGGGAAAATGCGATGATTCGAGCAAGCCTTCACAAATCATAGAAATGCAAATCCTGCGCGGTCAATTGCTTCGTAAGCAAAACTATTTGTCCCGAGTGCATCGAAACGGGAAGCGGAATCACAACCGCTTCCCTTTCTTTGTTTACGGGTTTGCCGAAACAGAGTTGACCATTTTGACCGCTTCTTTAGTTCTATCGATAAGAGCTTTTCTTGAGACTCCGATCTGGGATCTCAAACGCTGCCCATCTCTCTCGACATGTTCGTGGCTCCGCGCCGCCATCGCACCCTTATTCAATGGTCTCGGCGACTGCGCCAGCCGGTGAGCGAGGATCAACTTGCACTTACCGCCGATTAATCCGCATA
>Ga0137359_10003341_pt1 | contig 12984 bp, 9 predicted proteins | sample Mad1_40_16metaG_FD_108281 | JGI IMG/M metagenome (GOLD analysis project Ga0137359, IMG submission 108281) | Vadose zone soil microbial communities from Angelo Coast Range Reserve, California, USA - Mad1_40_16 metaG | ecosystem: Environmental > Terrestrial > Soil > Vadose zone | place: USA... | reverse complement strand
CGATGACGACGAACGCGGGCTTCCTGGCTTTTAAGATCGTTTGAAACCAGTTGTTGTACTCTTTGTAGTCATCTCATGGCAACTTCCATACTAAAATTTTACTGGGGAGCGCAAGCACATCGGACACAGTCTGCAATACTGGGAAGGTACTGACAGCATGGGATTCACAAGCTGACAGCAGGAGTATACAGCAACAGGCACAACTAAAGAGGAGGCAACCAGGAGGCCATTGATACCATATCTTCTGCACTCCTTTTGCTAGTGCAAAATCAATTGACCTATGCGGTAATCCGGTGTATAGTGTATCCTGTGAAGGACCTATGGAGTTGTGTGGAGTTGGCTGGCTCATCTCCCTTTCTCGATCCGCTTTGAGGATACTGCAACTAGCAAAGCTCGTGTGCTGTGCTAGCCAGCTCCTCATGACTCGTTGTGAATGTAATGTTCAATCTCAGCATCGTTGTCATAATAGTAGCTGAGGGCATCATATACCTGTGCTAGAGAAAGGCGATGAATGTTGGCTATTTCCTCGGGGTCTTTGCCTGATTGAAACAAAAGAATGACGTGTCGCACGCCTGTCTTCGTTCCCTCGATGATAGGCTCGCCCCCATAGAGGGCAGAATCGCGAATAATATAGGGATGCGCTGTGCGTTCAATAGCCATGCGTAAACTCCTTTCTTCACTTACTATTAGTGTAGTCCAGAAGTTCATCATCGTCAACTACTACACCACAAAAAGCGATTCGGATGATTTTTCTTGGTTGTTGGTTTCTATCGAGGGGCTTCTTGAGGTGCGTCATCCTCATCCAGGCCTGCGAATTTTTAGAAAAAGCTTGACAGTCTCCAAATTGCAAGGTACAATAAACGCAATGAAAGGAGGTGGTGTGTAATGGACCAAAGTCATCGCTGCACAGGCAGCGAGGTCATTTCCTACACCTTCCAGATGAGAGGTGACCGGCGCTAGTGCCGGTTTAAGCTCGCTGGTAGGTGGAATCTTTTCTCATTTGGGATTGAAAGAACTACCTGTGCAGCGCGTCCCCAGAGTGATAGCAAAATCAAGCATGCTATTGCTCTGGGGTTTTTATCCACATAATCGGTCATTGGGTAACCTGACCCATGGCGCTTAAAATCACATCTTTTTATTAGAGGTTTGCCCAGATTGGTTTTTCTGCATCGATAATCAGCTACTTCATTGGATTTGAGCCGGATAGAAGTGGGATGAGAAATACAAAGCGTTACTCCACTTGATATTGAGGCGCTGAAACGCCATTTAGAAACACAGTTTTTCGGGATTGGAGATCGTTTACTCTATCTTCCAACCGTAGAATCAACAAATACATTGGCTTTGCAACTGGCTCATGATCGGCCAGAAGAAGGGTCGGTGGTGCTTACTGATAATCAAACTGCTGGTAGGGGCAGGCAGGGCCGTCGATGGGTAGACGTGCCTGGACGCAATGTGCTCTCATCCATATTGCTCCGGCCTCTTTTCCCTCTTCACCTGCTGGTCATGCTAGCTTCACTGGCTGTGGTTGACTCTATTGCTGAAACGTGTCATATTTATGCAACTATTAAATGGCCGAATGATGTTCTCGTCGGAGAACGCAAGGTAGCTGGCATCCTGATTGAAACCAGCCATGATCTTGCCGGCCGTCTGGTTGCTGTGCTTGGAATTGGCGTGAACGTCAATGGGCGTGTCGAGGAGCTGTCAGAGTACTACCTTTCCGACCGGCTGAACGAAGTTAGGACGCAGTCCGTTGCCGGTCAGAATAAGATCGAGCACTACGTGGGGCAGGCATCACTCATTACAACTGCCACAACCCTTGAGACAGTTTATGGTCATGAAGTAAGCCGTGAAGTCTTTATTGCTCGGATGTTGCTGCACGTTGAGAAAAACTATCTCGCGTTGCAACAGGAATCCACTTCGGGCCGAGTAATTTCTGAACCCGCTTCCCGGTTGATTCGGGAGCGATGGAGAGGTCAATTATCAACACTTGGTCGCACTATCTCGGTGCAACAAGGAGATTCGAAAATCAGCGGTGTTGCTGAAGATGTGAATGATAACGGGGAGCTGTTACTCCGTCGTCATTCAGGAGAAGTAGTTACTATCACCTGGGGGAATGTAGAGTATCCTGCCAGGTGAGCACCTATCATCGAGGATGGGTGAGCTAGACCTGGCGGGCGTGGAAACCCTACCAGATAAGAAGGGAAGCAGAGATGGAAACACAGGATGTATTCCTTACGAATGAAGGACGACAGAGTGCAATCGCTCAACTAGAGTTCCTACGCACCGTCAAGCGAGCGGAGGTTGCTCAATACCTTCACGATGCGAAGGATTCAGGTGACGTCGTCGACAACGCAGCTTACGAAGATGCCAAGAACGAGCAGGCACGTCTCGAAGGACGCATCATGGAATTGGAGCAGTTATTGGCTACCGCAAAGACTATTTCCAAACTGGTAGGCGATGTCGTCTCACTTGGCTCTATTACCCGGCTACGCACCGCCGACAATCGCGAGTATCGCTATACGATTGTTGGTGCATTTGAGGCGAAACCGAGTGCCGGGCTCATCTCCAATGAATCTCCCGTGGGTAGAGCGCTGCTGGGCCACAAGGTAGGTGATCTTGTGATTGTCTCTACGCCTGGCGGTGTGAAAGAGTATACCATCATCAACATCGAGTAACACTTCCCAGGCGATAACAGCAATCGACCGGCCTGTGGCCTATTTAAAGGTGCCACAGGCCGGTTTTTTATTGTCAACGATGCAAAATCACAAAAACAATGTTACAATAGGTGACACCATTCTGGAGGAGAATTACATGGCGGACGAACAGCAACGGGATATTAAGGTCAGGGTTAATCTAATATCCGAAGAGGAAGCCCGAAGGCGGCGCTTAGAGGCATTAAGGGAAAAGGGCATCAACCCTTATCCCAATCGTGTGGAGCGCACTCATACTATCGCGGATGTACTGGAGCACTTTAATGAGTGGCAAGGAGAGCAAGGGGATTTTACGCTTACCGGGCGTATTCGCCTGATGCGTGACATGGGCAGGGTTACCTTCGCCCAAATCGAAGATGGCACTGGCCGCATCCAGATTTTTTTCAAAATCAATGATCTAGGAAAAGAGACGTATCAGACCCTCAAGCTGCTGGATATTGGCGACTTCGTGCAGGTGCGCGGCTTCCTTTTTGTCACGACAAGGGGAGAACGCACGCTGCATGTACGCGAATTTCACATCCTTGCAAAGGGGCTACGTCCTTTACCTGAAAAGTATCATGGGCTTGAAGATATAGAGCTGCGCCAGCGCAAGCGCTACCTGGATTTGATCGCTAATGGCGATGAGGCCAAACAAGTCTTTATTATACGTAGCCGCACGATTACCGCTATGCGTCGTTACCTGGATGAGCACGGCTTCATCGAAGTCGAGACGCCGATCCTGCAACCGCTCTATGGTGGCGCCACTGCTCGCCCATTTGTCACGCATCACCACACATTAGACCGCGATTTGTATCTGCGCATAGCTGTGGAGCTCTATCTGAAGCGCTTGATTGTGGCCGGGTTTGAGCGGGTCTATGAAATTGGGCGCGATTTTCGCAATGAGGGCATCGACCGCATCCATAATCCTGAATTTACCATGATGGAATGTTATCAAGCCTATGCCGACTACAACGATATTATGAAGCTCGTCGAAGAGATGATTTGTTCTATTGCCCAGGAAGTGAAAGGCTCGCCTCGTATTGTCTACCAGGGAACAGAGATCAATCTCACCCCACCGTGGGAACGTATACGTTTGCTGGATGCAATTGAGGAATTTACGGGTATCGATGTCAACCGCTATCCAGACGCGGAGAGTCTTGCAGCGGCGATGCGTGCCCAGGGCTACGAGGCAGACCCCAGGCTGGGTCGTGGTCGCCTGATCGATGACCTGAAGGGAGCCATGTTCCGCCAGGGCCACCCGGCCCTGCGTAAGGCGCTCTTCCTGACCGATTATCCCCTGGATGTTTCCCCCCTGGCAAAGCAGCATCGCGAAATTCCTGGTTTAGTTGAGCGCTTCCAGCCATTCATCGGCGGTTTAGAGATGGGTAACGCCTTTACCGAATTGAACGACCCGCTCGATCAGCGCGCGCGCTTTGAGGATCAAATGCGCCAGCGTGCCCAGGGTGACGAGGAAGCCCAGGTATTGGATGAGGATTTCCTCGAGGCTTTGGAGGTGGGTATGCCGCCAACAGGTGGCCTGGGCATTGGCATCGATCGCTTAACTATGCTCTTGACCGACCGGGATTCTATTCGCGACGTGATTCTCTTTCCAGCGCTGCGTAAGACGGCGGAGGAAGCGTAGCATCTTGCGTGATGAATTGTGCCTGCTGCCATTGAAAACAGGTAACAGTTGCAGGATGTCCTTCTACGGCAAGGGCCCCTATATATCCGGGACCGGGTGAGATGTCATATAACGACCAGTGAGAGATATCCAGGGCTTCTTCTCTGCTGCAGAGGATTGCGGCAGGATCACCTGGTAACAGCGAAACGTCAAATGCTTTTAAGTCGAGCGAGAGACCCATACCCCTTGCCTTGATATAGGCCTCTTTGCGAGTCCAGCAAGCAAAAAAAGCTGCGTGTTGTAGCTCTTTAGGGACCGCACGTAGCATATTCACCTCGAGAGGTGAGAAAAAACGTGCGGCAATTTGTTCGCATGACACACGTGTGTCAAGGTACTCGATATCTATACCGATAGTATATCCGCGAGTGATCCCATACAAGGCTAAGCCACGCGAATGTGTCACATTGAAAAACAAGGCATTACTGTCAGGATTCTGGACAAGCGCTGGCTTCCCAAACGTGCTGTAGCTAAATTGTAATGTGTGTGGATCCTTGCCCAGGTATCTGCCTAGAATAGATCGCAATGTACCACGTGCGATGATATAGTGCAAACGATCTTTCTGGAAGCGGAATTGTTCTGCCCGCGCCTGCTCGTCACTTGCAAGTAGCTGCTCCAGTGCCCGGATACCCGGTCCCGGTTGCTCTAAGTTTGCACGCCACACATGCACCTCCTCCCTGCCCAGGGCGAGCTGTTCCGGTGGGGTACACCATTGGGACTCGGATGCATGCATCAACTCAAAGCGTCCTTATTCAGATAGGTTTTCAGTCGTCCGGCTACAATGTGAAGATTGTCGGTTTTACAGCTAAAGTGAGTACCAGGGAAGATATGAGTTTCAACATCTTTAGCTTCAGACACGTTACGCCAGGATCCACAATGGGCGAACGCTTCACTTGCCCAAAGCAATATGATCTTGCCTGGATATGGTTTAAGTGTATCATAGCCTGCAACAACCCAGCGGTAAGTGCCTGCCCACGGGTAGCGGAGCGCCTGGACAGTTGGGAACACCGGTATTGTCATGCTGAGCGCAGCGAAGCATCTCTGTGCCCATCGAGCCAGACCCTTCGCTGTGCTCAGGGTGACAGGACCTGATCGATCTTGTTCGTGAAAATTCATTATCGGGCCATTTGTGGCTTTTCTATTTTCAGATTCGCTGCTCAAGCGCCTGGCGGCATCTTGAACCTTGCTCCTGTAGGAAGCGATACGTAGATAGATGTACCGTAGAAACCATTCCAGTTGCTTCTCTTGACTGGCGCGTATCAAGCTGCCAAAACGGCCGATTGCACTGCGTACCAGCCTGTGGTCGCCTGGAGATGCGGGGTCTATCAATGCCAGCAACTCAACTGTCTGCCCTTGTGCCTGTAGCTGGCGGGCCATTTCATAGGCCATGAGACCCCCATTGCAAAAGCCTCCCAGCAAATACGGTCCTTCTGGCTGAAACGCACGCAGCGTATCAATGTGGGCCGCCGCCATAGCTTCAAATGTGGGTGGAACAGGCAAATCCTCAAATTTATATGGCTCAAGCACGTAAAATGGTTGATCCGCGCCCAGGTGGCGTGCCAGGTTCAGGCAGTAGAAGCCACCGCCGGCCCAATCTCCATGCAGAAAGAAGAACGGGCGCTTCGATGTACCAACCTGAACTGTGACTAATGGGGTCCGAGAGCGCGTATTTTCTTCTCCCATCAAAACTTCTGCCAGGCGTTCTATGGTCGCGGCACTGAAGAAGGTAGCAAGAGGTAACTTCTTGCCGAAGACCTGCTCGATACGATCAACAAGACGAGCGGCAACGAGAGAATGTCCCCCCAAATCAAAAAAGTTCTCGTGAATCCCGATTGGTTGTACATGCAAGAGGTCTTCCCAGATCTGCTTAAGTTGATGATGCACTGTCAGCAGAGGCGTTTCTAAGCTATCCTCTGCCGTATTTCTGAGCTCAACAGGCGCCGGAAGGGCACTATAATCTAGCTTCCCATTAGGGGTCAGCGGTAGAGCATCGAGCAGTAGAAAGTCAGATGGTATCATGTAGTCAGGCAGGTGCCTTTTGAGATAACCAGCTAGCTCCCTGGCTGTGATGCTCTGCTCCTGGCCTGGAACGACATAGGCCACCAGGCTCTTCCCTCTGCGTTCATTCTGGCGAGCCAGAACCAGTGCCTGTTGAACAGCAGGGTGCTGGCCCAGTACCGCTTCAATCTCACCCGGCTCAATGCGGAACCCACGAATCTTGACCTGCTGGTCGGAACGTCCCACGAACTCAATGTTTCCATCGGGCAGATAGCGCACGAGGTCCCCTGTCTTGTAGAGACGTGCGCCCACCTCATTGCTGAAAGGATCAACAATGAACTTTTCTTGCGTAAGCTCTGGCCGGTTGAGATAGCCACGTGCTACGCCGGCACCACCAATATGCAATTCACCCGGTACCCCGCCAGGTACTGGATTCAAGTACCGATCGAGTATGTAGACTTGCGTATTTCCTATAGGGCGTCCGATGGGAATAGAGAGCATGTTTTCGCTAAGCTGCTGCGGTATGGAGTAACAACAAGTGAAAGTAGTACTTTCATGAGGGCCATAGCCATTGATAAGCTGGACAGAGGGCAACAGGTCAAGGGCGCGTCGAATGTGCGTCACCGATAGTGCCTCTCCCCCTGTGAGCAGCTGTTCCAGGCCCAGCAATTCTCCGGGAGCTTCGTCGATAATGGCGTTGAACAACGAGGCTGTTAGCCATGCAGTGGTGACCTTGTGTTTGCGGATCAAAGTGCCAATGCTCCTGGGCGTAGGAATGCGTTCGGGATAGAGAATACAGCGTGCGCCGTGCAGCAATGCTCCCCATAGTTCGAATGTGGCCGCATCAAACGAGATGGGAGCCATATGCAAGATCCTTCGCGTCGCATCCAGGCGTGCATAATGAACGCCAAAGACCAAGCGGTTGATGCTGCGATGTTGTATCTCTACCCCCTTTGGTCTGCCCGTTGAGCCAGAGGTGTACATGATGTAGGCCAGGTCTTCGGCTTTCGTCTCGCTTGGCAGATTCTCCTCGCTCTCATGAGCAATTGCTTGCCATCCTGGGTCCAGGCTAACCACCTGTACATCCTGCGTTGGCAGCAGCTCGTCGAGCTGCGACTGTGCGAGCAGGACTGGAGCCTGCGTGTCCTGCAACATGAAGGCTAAGCGTTCCCTGGGGTATGCAAGGTCAAGCGGCACATAAGCTCCCCCTGCTTTTAGAATGCCAAGCAGGCTGACTACCATCTCCAGCGAGCGATCCATACACAAGCCCACTCGCGTCTCGGGCTGCACTCCCAACTTCTGCAAATGATGCGCAAGCTGGTTTGCTCGCTTGTTAAGTTCCCGGTAGGTCATTTCCTGCTCTTCGAAGACCAGTGCAATGTCATCGGGTGTGCGCTCTACCTGCTCCTCGAAGAGTTGATGTACACACCGGTCCCTGGGATATGCTGTTGCTGTTGCATTCCACTCCACCACTAGTTGAGAGCGTTCCGCCTCCGTCAAGATGGGCAACTCTGATAGGCGCTGCCCAGGATCGGCAATGATACCCTCCAGGAGCGCACGCCAGTGCCCTGCCATCCGTTCGATGGTTGCTGTCTCAAACAGGTCGGTGCTGTATTCGAAACGACCAACAAAACCCTCTAGCCGGTCTTCGAGTACCAATGATAGGTCGAACTTGGCCGTATCGGTATTGACGTCCATGTGTGTCAGGCTCCATCCCGATGGCAGGGTAATTGCTGGCGGTTCGAGCAGCAGCATCACCTGGAAGAGTGGATTCTGGCCCAACTCCCGTTCAGGCTGTAGTTCCTTGATCAGGTACTCGAAAGGTACATCTTGATGCTCATGTGCCTCGAGCGTCACCTCCTTCACTCGCTGCAGGAGTTCGCGAAAGCCCGGATTGCCCGCGAGGTTCGTGCGCATCACCTGCGTATTGATGAATATCCCCATCAGCTTTTCTAGTTCCGAGCGCTTGCGTCCTGCGGTAGTCGTGCCGACCAGGATGTCTTCCTGTCCCGTATAGCGGTAGAGCAGAACGTTGAATGCAGCCAGCAGCGTCATATGCAGGGTAACCCCCTCCTGGCTGCTCAAACTCCTGAGCTTATCCGTCAGACCCTTGGGCAACATGAATCGATACATCGCTCCGCGATAGCTAGGGGTTTGCGGTCGGGGATGATCGGTGGGCAATCCCAGGATCGTGGGAGCGCCCTCGAGTCGTCTCTTCCAGTAAGCTAGTTGTTGAGCGAGTACTTCTCCCTGCAGCCATTCCCGCTGCCAGGCAGCGAAATCAGCATACTGGATCGATAGTTCGGGCAGCGACGGCAGCTGCCCACTTGAAAAGGCTTCATAAAGGGTACGTAGTTCAGACAAGAACACCTGGTAGATGGTAATGCCATCGAAGATGATGTGATGCAGCGTGAGGAACAACCAGTGCTCGTCATCGCTCAACCGTAGTAATAAAGCCCGTAGTAAAGGGACGTGCGCGAGGTCAAAAGGTTTCTTGCCCTCTTCCTTTGCCAGGCGCAAGGCCTCAGCCTCTCGCTCAGCTTTGGGAAGATGCCGCAGGTCCACCACTGGCAAGGTGAAATTCAGAGTTGGATGAATCTTCTGTACTGGCTGGCTGTCTACTAACGAAAAACTGGTACGCCATGCTTCGTGACGCCTAAAAATCTCACGAAAGCTCTCCTCGAGTGCCGCTCTATCGAGAGGACCAGGCATACGAAGAGTCACGCACTCATTATAGACAGGCATATTGGGCGTGAGTTGGGCAAGAAGCCATAATTGTTGCTGTCCGAAGGAGAGAGGCACGTCCTTATGTGGAGAGCGCCGGGGGATGGTATCGCCACCAGTTTTGGCTTGTGGGAGCTCGCCCCGTAGATACTTTTCAAGCAGGGCCTGCTTGGCTTCTGAGAGTTCTGTTGTATTTGACATCACGCCATTTCCATTCATTTTCGGCAGGGATATGTATATTGTTCCAGCTTCCCAAAGCGACCCTGCTTCCCCACTTTCAAGCGCTTCAGGATAGAGAGCCTGCTAAAACTTGACAGGCAGGGCGGTCAATCCGCGCAAGCCCAGGTTCTCGCGCCACTGCAACGGCCCACCAGCCAGGCGCAGCCCGGGCATGCGCCTGAGCACCGCCTCCAACGCCACCTGCCCCTCAATGCGTGCCAACGGTGCCCCAAAGCAGAAATGCGCCGCCCACGCAAACGCCACGTGCCGGTTGTCCTGCCGCCCCAGGACCAGGCGGTCCGGCTCTGCAAACCGCTCCGGGTCGCGGTTCGCTGCCCCCATCACCGCGATCACCGCCTGCCGTTTGCCGATCAACTTCCCGCCCAACACCACATCCTCCGGCGCCAGCCGCGCCGTGTGCTGGCTCGGACTCTCGTAGCGCAGCAACTCTTCCACCGCCGGCGGCAGCAGCGACAAATCCTCACGCAGCCGCTCCAACTCCTCCGGATGGCGCAACAGCGTCAGGATGCCGTTGCCGATGAGGTTGGTGGTCGTCTCCTGGCCCCCGACCATCGTCACAATCGTGTTGGCTACCACTTCCTCTTCGCTCAAGCGATCCCCATCCACTTCAGCGGTCAGCAGAGCTCCAATCAGCCCCTCGCGGGGGTGCACCCGCTGCTGGGCTACCGCCGCCTGGAAATAGGCCGTCATCTCCCCCAGGCTGCGCAGCACCTGCGGAGCCCGCTCGGGATTATGCTGGAAGTTGCCCAGCACCTGGGCGAAGTCAGCCGACCAGGCCGTCAGCTGTCGCCAGTCCGAAATGGGCACTCCCAGCAGCTCAGCGGTCACGATCGCCGGTAGCGGACGAGCCAGGTCAGCGATCATCTCCATCTGCCCCTTGTCCCGCACGGCATCCAGCAGGCTGTGGGTGATGTCCTGGATATGGCTGCGCAGGCGCTCGACCCGCCGGGGAGTAAAGGCCTGTGAGGCCAGCCCGCGCACCCGGGCATGCGCCGGGGGGTCCAGAAAGAGCATCTGGCGCACCATCACCTGGGCCAGGGGCGCGAGCGAGGCGAGGCCGAGGGCGGTCAGTTGCTCGGGGGTCGGGGTGCGCTGGGCCGAGAAGCGCTGGAAGACGGTTAGCACATCGGCGTAGCGGGTGACCACCCAGGCATGCAGGTAGGGGTCCCAGTGCACCGGGTCCTCCCGGCGCAGCCGGTGGTACAACGGGTAGGGATTGGCCAGCACCTCGGGGTCCAGTAAGTGATAGAGGCTTAGCGTAGGATCGGGGATGTTCGCGTTGCTCTTTGCGCGTGCTGATTCGGTGTGCATCGTCATGGTCATTGCTCTCTTCCTAGAGGTCACCAGGGGCAGTCCTGCTGGTGTGCGCCGTGCCCGGCCTCGTGTGGGCTGCTCTCCTGGCTAGCGGCTCTATCCCTGTTGTAAGAGCAGCAGGGCTTCCTCCTCGCTCATGCTCGCCAGCCTGGCGCGCACCACCCGCTCGATCTCAACAGCCAGTTCCCGGATACTCGGCTTGCTGAACAAGGTGCGCAGCGACAGCTCCACCCCAAACGTCTCGGCCACCCGAACGATCAGTTGCGTGCCTAAGAGCGAATGCCCCCCCAGCAGGAAGATATCCTCCTCTACCCCCAACTGCTCCAGCCCTAACAACGGCGCAATCAGCTCCATCAGGCGAGCCTCTGTGGGCGTGCTGGGCATGGCGCTCACCTCGTTGGCGAGCAGGGTGGCCTCCTCGGGCGCCGGCAAGGCGGCCCGATCCAGCTTGCCATTGGCCGTGGTCGGCAGCGTCTCCAACTGCACAAAGCAGACAGGCAACATGTACTCCGGCAGCCGCGCCGCCAGCCGCGCCCGCAAACGGTCCGCCGTGACCACCATCCCGGGTGTCAGCACCACGTAGGCCACCAGCCGCTTGTCCCCTGGGGCATCCTCGCGGGCGAGCACAGCGCTGGCCTGCACCGCCGGGTGCTCGTTCAGCGCCGCCACGATCTCCCCCGGTTCGATGCGGTAGCCCTTGAGCTTGATCTGGTAGTCCAGCCGTCCCAGGAACTCGAGTTGGCCATCGGGCAGGTAGCGTGCCAGGTCCCCGGTCTTGTAGAGTCTGGCCCCTGGCTCCGCGCTCCAGGGATGTGGCAGGAAGCGCTCCGCCGTCAACTCCGGGCGCCGCAGGTAGCCGGTGGCCACGCCCACGCCTCCGATGTACAGTTCCCCCGGGCTGCCAGGGGGCACCGGCCGCAGGTGCTCATCCAGCAGATAGACCTGGGTATTGGCAATGGGCCGGCCAATCGTGGGCGGTCGCTCGGCCTGCGCGCCCGTGGCGAGCGGAGGCACCAGTCCGGAGGTGGCGACCACTGTGGCTTCGGTCGGGCCATAGTTGTTGATCAGCGCAAAGGGCAGCCTTGCGGAGGGATAGTGCTGCAAGGTATCCGCCCCGGTGAGCAGGTAGCGTAGCACGGTCTGCTGCGGCCACTCCAACCGCAGCACCTGCTCGGCCAGGGCAGTGGGCAGGAAGCTGATGCTGATCCGGTGGGCCAGCAGGAAGTCGCGGCAGGCCACTGGCTGCACGCGGGCCTCCTCATCGAGCAGGTAGACACTGGCGCCACAGCTGAGATAGGGCCACAGCTCCCAGCCGGTGGCATCAAAAGCGGGACTGGTGAGTTGAGTGCCCCGGTCAGCGCTGGTGACCGCAAAGGCGCGCCTGTGCCACCAGAGCAGATTGAGCAGGCTGTTGTGGCTGATCTGCACCCCCTTGGGCCAGCCGGTGGATCCCGAGGTGTAGAGCATATACGCCAGGTCGGTGAGCCGCACCGCGCAGGCGGGGTCGGAGCGCGGCTGCTGGGCGAAGAGCGCGGTATCCGTATCCAGGCAGAGCAAGTGCGCGCTGGTAGTGGGCAGGTGGCTGAGCAGTGCATGCTGGGTGAGCAGCACCGGGGTCTGGGCATCCTGTACCAGGAAGGCCAGGCGCTCGGCAGGCAAGCTGGGGTCAAGCGGGACATAGGCACCGCCGGCCTTGATGACAGCCAGCAGGCCGACCACCAGGTCAAAGGAGCGTTCGAGGCACACGCCCACCAGCACGTTTGGGCCGACGCCCAGGGCGTGCAAAGCATGGGCGAGTTGGTTGGCACGCTGGTTGAGGTCGCGGTAGGTGAGGGTCTGACCATCGGCGACGAGGGCGACCGCCTCCGGGGTGGTGTGTGCCTGCTGCGCCACCAGCTGTGGCAGGCACGCCTCCCTGGGATAGTCTTGCTGTGTGGCGTTCCAGGCTGCTAATTGCTTTTGTTCGGCCTCGGTCAATACCGACATATCCACCTGTTCTTCCTTCTTCTCCATCGTCTAAGTATTGTTCATAGGCATAGTTAAACACAGTGAAGAGCCTTCACTGCCTGAGTCTAGAGTATACTGTAAAGACACTTGGGAATATGTTGCAAACGGGTTAAGATATGGTTGCGGATGCGCAGGTGTAGTTATGAAATGTTGTAATCACCGGGTCTTGCCGCTTCCGAAAAAGCTTGACATCGCGTCCCTCAAATGCTATAGTTGCTTCTATCAACAAGGGCGCTTAGCTCAGTGGGAGAGCGCTTCGTTCACACGTGCGCCGTATGAGGCGTGCAGTTCGCAGTCACGACAAAACGTGATACCACTGGTGTCAAAGTGGTT
>Ga0137359_10003339_pt1 | contig 12986 bp, 5 predicted proteins | sample Mad1_40_16metaG_FD_108281 | JGI IMG/M metagenome (GOLD analysis project Ga0137359, IMG submission 108281) | Vadose zone soil microbial communities from Angelo Coast Range Reserve, California, USA - Mad1_40_16 metaG | ecosystem: Environmental > Terrestrial > Soil > Vadose zone | place: USA... | reverse complement strand
TTCCTTCGATGCGCATCTTTCGATTGCTACAATTCATCAGAGCCATTGGTACGCGAGTGAAGGACCTCGGTTACTCTCGGCCGGCAACTGAAGCAGTACAATTTCAAAACCACACACAATGCGGCGGGATGCGCGACGACTTTGCGTGCATGCTGAGCGCGACGTGAAAGGAAGAATTTCCGGATGACAGAGGAAGAAATCAGGCTGGCGGAATCTGGTGCGAAGACAAAGCATTGGAAGCGCTGGGGACCTTACCTCAGCGAACGGGCCTGGGGCACAGTACGGGAAGACTACAGCGCAAACGGAACTGCCTGGGAATACTTTCCTCACGATCATGCGCGGTCGCGGGCCTATCGATGGAATGAGGATGGGCTGGCGGGCATCTGCGACCGTCATCAGTTCACATGTTTTGCGATCGCGCTGTGGAACGGGCGCGATCCAATCTTGAAAGAACGGCTCTTTGGGCTTACGGGCAATGAGGGAAATCATGGCGAAGATGTAAAGGAATACTACTTTTATCTTGACAGCACTCCCACGCATTCTTATATGAAGTATCTCTACAAGTATCCGCAAGCGACGTTTCCTTATGACCAGTTAGTGGCTGAAAACCGGCGGCGGGGGCGGACTCAGCCGGAATTCGAATTGCTGGACACGGGAGTATTTAACGATGATCGCTATTTTGATGTGTTCGTGGAATACGCGAAGGAGGATGTCGAGGACATTCTGATCAAGATCACGGTGGAGAATCGCGGGCCGGAGGTTGCTAATTTGCGATTGCTGCCGACGATATGGTTCCGGAACATCTGGTCATGGAAGGTGGGCGAACCGCGTCCCGAAATGCATGTCGCGAATGCGGGGCCGGATCCGGCCATTGAGCTGAATCATCCGCAGATGGATAGCCGGTGGCTGCACTGCGAAGGCTCGCCGGAACTTTTGTTCACGGAAAACGATACCAATGTTCAACGTCTGTTCGGCGCGCAAAATCCTACGCCTTACGTGAAAGACGGTATCAATAATTATGTGGTTAACGCTGACCGGGACGCAGTCAATCCGCACGATTCCGGCACCAAAGCGGCAGCGCATTACTCCTTGACGATCGGGCCGGAAGAATCGGCGGTTGTGCGCCTGCGGCTGGCGCCCGGTGATTTACCAGAAGTGAATGCTTTCGATGACTTCGACAAAACGTTTGCGCTGCGGCAGCGCGAAGCAGATCAGTTCTATGCGGCCGTCATTCCACAAGATTTGTCGGCGGATGCGCAGAATGTAATGCGTCAGGGTTTGGGCGGCATGTTGTGGTCGAAGCAGTTCTATCACTACGTCGTGAAAGATTGGTTACAGGGCGATCCGGCGTGTCCGCCTCCGCCTCCGGAACGGATGAATGGACGCAATCACGAGTGGATGCACTTGTATAACGCAGACGTCATTTCGATGCCGGACAAATGGGAGTATCCCTGGTATGCGGCGTGGGACCTGGCATTTCACTGCGTTCCGCTGGCACTGGTCGATCCGGATTTTGCTAAGGATCAGCTGACGTTGATCCTGCGCGAATGGTACATGCATCCCAACGGACAACTCCCCGCCTACGAGTGGGCACTGGGAGATGTAAATCCTCCGGTGCATGCGTGGGCGGCCTGGCGCGTGTACAAGATCGACAAGAAACGTTCGGGCAAGGGCGACACGGACTTTTTGAAACGCGTCTTTCATAAGCTGATGCTGAATTTCACGTGGTGGGTGAATCGAAAGGACGCCGAAGGAATGAACATTTTCCAGGGTGGATTCCTGGGGCTGGACAATATCGGCGTCTTCGATCGCAGCGCTCCGCTGCCCACGGGCGGATACATCGAACAGTCTGACGGAACCAGCTGGATGGCGATGTACACGCTGAACCTGCTGGCGATCGCGCTGGAACTGGCGAAGTCGGATTCGGTTTACGAGGACGTGGCCAGCAAATTCTGGGAACACTTTATTTATATCGCGCATGCGATGAGCCATCGCGGCACTGACAGTATGGGACTGTGGCATGAAGAGGACGGATTCTTTTACGACGTTCTCAAATTGCCGAACGGTATGCAGTTCCCGATGAAGATCCGGTCTCTGGTGGGGTTGATCCCGCTGTTTGCGGTGGAGACGCTCGAACCGGAAGTGTTGGATTCCCTGCCGGGCTTCAAACGGCGTTTGCAGTGGTTCATCGATAACCGTCCGGATCTGACGGACAACGTTGCATGCATGAGGACGCCGGGCCGGGGCGAGCGCAGGCTGCTCTCGATCGCCAGCGAAAAGCAACTGCGCGCGATTCTCCGCTACATGCTGGACGAAGCGGAATTTCTCTCGCCCTACGGAGTGCGCGCATTGTCGCGCTATCACAAGGAACATCCGTACACACTCAATGTGATGGGCACGGAACACCGCGTGGACTACGAACCGGGTGAAACTTCGACCGGACTGTTCGGCGGCAATTCCAACTGGCGTGGGCCGGTATGGTTTCCGGTGAATGTTCTGCTGGTGGAATCGCTACAGAAATTTCATCACTATTTCGGCGAGAACTTTACGGTCGAGTTCCCTACCGGGTCGGGAAAAATGCTGACGCTGTGGCAGGTGGCGGGAGAGTTGTCGCGCCGCATGACCAGCATTTTTCTTCGAGACGAAAAAGGGCGCCGGCCGGTAAACGGCAATACCGAAAAATTGCAGACCGACCCGCACTGGCGCGACTTCGTGCTCTTCCATGAGTATTTCAACGGGGACTCGGGCGCGGGCGTCGGAGCGAGCCACCACACGGGATGGACTGGCCTCGTTAGCAAACTGATGCAGCAGAGCGGCGAATCCATCCGGCGAAAGAAACATAAAGCGTCGGTTGAGAAGGTTACTGCAGGATGAACTAAATAAAGCCATAGATGAACCGTCTGTGGCGTTCCTCATGATCCAATTTCAACCACAAATGCTCGGTAACGTGGACGCGGCTGTTCGCCGCGAATGGTTGGAGACGAACGGGTTGGGCGGATTTGCTTCTTCAACCATCATCGGACTGAATACTCGGCGCTATCACGGCTTGCTGGTCGCGGCGATGAAGCCGCCCGTCGGCAGGGTCGTGCTGCTGTCCAAGCTGGAAGAGACTCTTTTCGTTGACGGGCGGGCGTTTGAGTTGTCGGCGAACCAGTATCCGGGAGTGATCCATCCGCAGGGATTTCGCTATCTGACGCGGTTTCGGCTGGATCCGTTTCCGATCTTCAGTTACGAAGTCGAGGGGATCGAGATCGAGAAAACGGTTTTCATGATCGACGGCGAGAACAGCACTGTAATTCAGTACGAAGTGAAGAAGAGTAATGGTGCTGAGCGGCCAAACGACTTGTCGCTGGAGATCCGTCCGCTGATTGCGTTTCGCGACTACCACCAGACCACTCATGAGAATGGTGCGATCAGCGCAGCGGTGGAAGAGGCTGCGGGACTGGCAACGGTTACTCCTTATCACGGTCTGCCCTCGCTGCATCTGGCGCACGATGCCGTTGAGCTTCGCAGGACTGGCGAGTGGTACCGCAACTTCGAATATCCAGTGGAACGCGAGCGCGGTCTGGATTTCTCGGAAGACTTATTCAATCCCTTGGTTCTGCGGTTCGATCTGGGTCTGCGTGGTCAGGTTTCGGTCATCGCTTCCACGGAGAAGCGCCATGCGGCTCGTGCCGGCGAATATCGGGAGGCTGAGATCAAACGCCATCGCGCGGCGGTGTCTTCTCCGGGTGAGGATAATTTCGCGCAGACGCTGGCCGCGGCGGCCGATCAGTACATTGTTTCCCGCGGCGATCAGAAGACGGTGATTGCCGGCTATCACTGGTTTGGCGATTGGGGCCGCGACACGATGATCGCGTTGCCGGGTCTGACGCTGCCTACCGGAAAGCATGATGTGGCGCGCAGCATCCTGCGGACGTTCGCAAAGTACGTGGATCAGGGAATGTTGCCGAACCATTTTCCCGACGCTGGCGAAACGCCGGAATACAACACGGTCGATGCCACGCTATGGTTTTTCGAGGCGGCTCGCGCATTTCTTGAATACACCGGCGACGAGGAATTCGTGGGCGACGAACTCTATCCCGTGTTCGCGGACATTATCGGCTGGCATGTTCGTGGCACACGTTACGGAATCAAAGTCGATGCGGACGGACTGTTAACGTCGGGTGAACCGGGATTGCAGCTCACATGGATGGATGCCAAAGCCGGCGACTCGGTCGTCACTCCTCGCCGAGGGAGGCCGGTCGAAATTCAGGCGCTCTGGTACAACGCGCTTTGCATTATGCAAGACCTGGCACGCAGGTTCGGGGACGAGCCGGAACAGAAACGTTATCGCGGGATGGCGATGGCGGCGAGTGCGAGTTTCAATCGATTGTTCTGGAATGAGAAGGATGCTTGCCTGTATGACGTGGTCGGCGATGGGCCGCCTGATGCGTCGATTCGTCCGAATCAGATTTTTGCGGTCAGCCTGAGGCATGGCATGCTCACACCCGAGCGGGCGAAGAGCGTGGTCGATAATGTTCAGCTGCACCTGTTGACGCCTTACGGGCTGCGCACGCTCTCGCCGAGCGATCCGCGATATCGCGGACATTACACCGGCGGCCCCGTCGAACGCGACGGCGCTTATCATCAAGGGACGGTGTGGCCATGGCTGATTGGTTCGTTTATCACTGCGTACGTGAAAGTTAATGGAGGAACGGCGGCGGCGCGCTCGCAGGCGGGGGAGTGGCTCAAACCTCTGCAAGATCATCTTTCGGATGCGGGGCTAGGGCAGATCTCGGAGATCTTTGATGGCGATCATCCGCACTTTCCTCGCGGGTGTATTGCGCAGGCTTGGAGCGTGGGAGAGGTGCTGCGGGCTTATGTGGAAGAGGTGAAGGGGATTTTTCCACGGGGGGCAGCACTGCTATAATTTCAAAAGCATCTCCGCTATCACGCGCCCTTAGCTCAGCTGGATAGAGCGTCTGGCTACGAACCAGAAGGTCGGGAGTTCGAATCTCTCAGGGCGCACCATCCTCGCTGAGCCCGTTGTATAGAACCCATCTCGCAATTCATTGATGACCTTTTTGAAAATGTGTGAACAACCGGCGAAAGCAACTGAGGGTAAATGAGAAGAGCTCCCGAGCTGACGGATTCCTCCAGAACCTGTACCAGGCTCCTCTTGAAGGCTTCGCTCAGCGCGGGAGCTCCAAAGCACTCTCAGAATGACATGCACTGCGACGCCGGTCCATCCGGTCAAATACGTAGGACGACACAATAGGGACTGGTAGGTGCGGCCTGAAGGGATGCGAACTACAGCCGAGCGACAAAGCGCTGGTTCAAATATTGATGCTTGGCGCGGACTGCGTGGATTGCGGTTATTAATTCCTTTCCTGCGTCGGACTTCACTACATAGCCGAGCGCGCCGACGCCAAAAGCTTGTCGGATGGTCGGAAGCTCATCGTGCTGGGTCAGGAAAAGGATTTCCGCCCCGGGAGCAACTCTCTTTATTTTTCGTGCGGCTTCCAGTCCGTCCATGCCCGGCATAGAAATGTCCAGGACCACAATGTCCGGCTGAAGCTGCTTGGCGTGAGCGACCGCGTCGAGACCGTTGGTGGCATCGCAGACTACGGCAAAGTCGGGTTCGGCGCGCAGGAGTGAGCAGATGGTCTTGCGGGCGAGTGCGTTGTCGTCAACGACGAGGATATGCGCGCGCTGGCTCATAGGTGGCGTGAGCAGAAGTTACCATTCACGTCAGCACAGGGATATACAGGCTAATCGGTAGGAGTTGGAAAGACAGTCTCCATTACGAAGGTGCAAAGCGACGGCATGGGTCAATGGCCGAAGGGCCAGTTACCGGCGTCCCGGCTTGAAGATCATCCCCTCACGGGCCTTACCGTTCATCACGACCAGGAACTGCTCGGGGAAGCGGAGGTGGCGGACGCATCCCTGTTCCTCCACTGCCTGCTGCGACTCCAGCCAGGGCCAATCCACCGAGCCTTCACCGGCATCGGGATTCACGGTGAAGTAGCCGATTTGGAAGGCCATCAGGTTCTGGAAGAAATGACTCCCCTGCGACGGGATCACGCGAAAATCTTTGAATCCCGCTTCGACGATCACCCTCGCGCCTGAAATCTCATCCCATTCCACTGGTATCCCGAGCCAGGGATCATTCGATCCGAGGCGTCCGACTCCGATCAGGATGTACGGGCGATTCTCGAGCGCGAGTTTGGCGTTGAACTGCGCGACGGCTTCGGCAACTTCGTGACTGCGTCCACGCTCGAAGCGGTGGTAGTCGACTACGACTATGTCATGCAGATTCTGGATGCGGCCATTGCCTAACACTTGGGCGCAATGACATACGAGCTCTTCCGGATTTACGTCCTCCATTCGCAATTCTTCGCCTTCACGCGACAACACCAGGCGACGGATCTGGAGGAATCCGAACTCAGCTAGTTCGGCCGCGCGGCGCGGTAGTTGGACGGCGAACTCAATCTCGACGGGCTGGCCCAGCGCTTCTTCACCTACGCGCGATAGTTGTTCGAGAATGGCGGCTAGCGGAAATACTTCCTGCTTGAGGACGGGCGCGAAGCTGACGACTCGTACTCCGGCTCGGCTCATGCCGTCGTACACAGCGTCGTTATCGCGGCTATAGGTGGAGGCGACCGCCTGGAGCGTACCGTCGCTTTCCGCGGCTTCAAGGCCGAAGCTGGCTTCTCGTAAGTCGGCCAATGGTTCGTCGTGGCGGACGTGATTCAATTCCAGCGCCCAGAATTCGGATTGCGAGTTTGCCAAGATATCTTTCACGGCGGAGAACTGGATGAGGTTGCGGGGATAGCGCGGGCAGAAGGTCAGGCATTTCCCTCCTTCGACTACGGCGCGGCCCATCCCTAAGGCGACGGCAGCGATTCCGTCTTCGGAAGCCATGGGCGGAGCGGGATAGAAATTTCTCGAGCGCACTACGCCTGCGAAATCCGGATAGAAGCGATCGCCGTGACTCGTCCCTACTACCTGCTGCAAAATCACCGCCATCTTTTCTTCTTCCAGGCGGTACGGAGTTGCGCGCACGTATCCCTTGGCGTGCTGGCTGAACGTCGATGCATAAATGCGCTTGATCGCTTCTGTGAGCCGCTCCAGCCGTATCTGAACATCGGGCTGCTGATTGCCGAGCATGAAGGTTTCATATACGCCGGTAAAGGGCTGGTAGTGCGAGTCCTCCAACAAGCTCGAGGAGCGCGCGGCCACGGGGTAGTTGACCTCCAACAGGTAGGCCAGCAGGTCTTCGCGTAGATAGGCGGGTAACGGCGCGCCTAGAAAGCGGCGCTGGATCTCGGCGTCATCGTCGCAGTGAATGGCGAAATCAAGCAAGTTGTTTTCGGCGAGGAAGCGATCGAACAAATCCGTGCTGATGACTACCGCCGGGGGCACACGTACTTTCACTCCGGCAAAGCGGCGCGACAGATGCTGCTTGTGAAGAATGTGGCGGACGAAGGCAAGGCCGCGGGCTTTGCCTCCCAGCGATCCTGCGCCGATGCGGAGAAAGAAGGCGTCACCAGACTTGAAGGTGGCGGCGTCGAAGTCGCCGATCAGAAATTCGCTCTGCTCACGGCGATAATCGTTGATCGAAGAGATCAGGTCATGCCGCAGGTGTTCGAGGCTGGCGAAGTCAGACACCTTGCGCGGGCGCAGCTTCTGCGCCACGGCAAATTCGGTGCGCGCCGTCAGCCAGCGGGAAAAGTGGTTCCGCTGGCTGTGGTAGGCAATGCTCTCGGCGGGGACGGTGTGTAATTGCGCTTCGAGAGCGTTCATGTCGCTGGCACGGGAGACTTCGGTGCCGTCGGGCGTTCGAAATACGAAATCGCCGAAGGCGCATTGTTGGGTCAACAGGCGGCGGAAGTCGCGCAGGAAGGTTGGGGATCGCTTCTGTAAAAACGTGAAACCTTCGGCATGCGCGCGCGACCGGAATTCGGTGTGACTGGAATGGAGGACCGTCGGCACATCGGGCAGCAACTCCCGCACGAGGTGGGCCAGCTCAAATCCGGCTTCCGGCGCGGCTACGCCACCTCGTGGAAATTGCACGTCGGAGACTACGGCCAGCAGGTTCTCGCGATATTGACGGATCTGCTCTTCCGCATCTTCGTAGTCGGAGCAGAGGAGAATCTTCGGACGGGCGCGCTGCCGCACGAGCTTGTGAGCAAAGTTGATTCCCTCGCGGATCACCCGTCGCGACTGGCTGATCAGTTCGGTGTACATCACCGGCAGAATCGAGGAGTAATAACGAATGTTGTCTTCGACCACGAGCAGAACGGGGACGCCTACCGCACGCGTATCGTGGAATGCGTTGCGCTTGTCTTCGATGTATTTGACGATCGCAATCAGAATGCGGGCATTTCCCTGCCACAGAAAAATACGGTCGATCTCGGTTACAGGATTGCGGGCAACGAAATTCTTTACTTCGCGATAGTCGTATGCGAGCACCACGACCGGAACATCCAGGCCAGACTTTCTTATCTGCTGCGCCAGTTGCGCGGCATTCATCTCTCCTACTGCCAGGTTGGTGACAATCAGGTTGAAGCGGGGCTGCGAACGCGCAAGGTTGAGAGCCTGCACACAGTTGGAAACATGGGTGACGCCAGGAATGTGTTGCAGGTTGAGTTCGCGGGATTCGCCGATCAGGAGTTCGTTGAGGCGTCCGTCTTCGCGCAGAATGAAGGAGTCATAGAGATTGGAAACGAGGAGTATGTCGCGGACCCGGAATGGCATCAAGCGATCGAAGCCTTCGAGCGCTTCTTCCGCGTCGAGAAACGGATCGCTTCCGTCGAGACCGCTCATGAATCCGCCCTGTGACGCCACGCGAATGCTGGAGGTGCAGTGGACGTTCGGGGAATTGTAGCAACACGGCGCCACACAGGCGGGACTTACATTACTTTGGGGATTTGCGGGCAATAGCGGAGCCGGGGGCGGGCTTCCGCCGGCCATTATTCTTCTTGCCGTTGTTCTTGCTGACAGTTTGTTCGCGGGCGTCTAACTCTTTGAGAAGTCTATCGGCCAGCTCAGAGAGTCGCTGAGGATCGGACTCGTGCGTTATTAATTCGCACAGACTACGCCAGTCTTGTTTTTTCTCTTTCGTCATGAAATTTATATACGGCACGCAAATAGCCAAATGCAGAGAAGGGTGCGAGCGCAAGAAGTGTTTCTAAATCTCTCTTGGCCCGAGGCTTATGATCGCGCCCTGAGGATTCAAAAACCCGGACTGTACGAAGATATTGCACGAATCCACAGGGCACGGCAGTTGTTCTGAAAGTGAATAGTTTCTATCCACAAGGTTTAAGGCGAAGGTTTAAGGCGATTCCCCTACCTGGTCTCGGTAACGTACTGTATCGAACAAAAATGGTTGCGACGCTAAAATCACGCGGTGCCCTTCTCAACTGACGCCCGCATTGAAGAGCTCTGCTCTCGCATTCGAGCCCTTTGCGGGCGGCGCTTCTCGCCGAGCGCCGAAGCTGAATTGAAAACGCTTGCCCAAGAACTACGCATGGCGGTCAAGGAGCATGTGGACATGGCCCAGTCTTCCTTGACGGCCCGGAAATCAGCTTTAATTCGACCCGACCCCGATCAGGAATAGGCTCTACACCACGGTCGCAAATGTTCTGCGGAGTCAAATCCAAAACCCTACGGTAAAGCGTGTAGGCACCGGGAAATACGCTGCGCGTATACTGAAGTCGTCGGGCGGGCGGGGCCCTTATTCGTCGAACTCGTTCTGAGTTGCCTGTCCGGACGCAAATACAACGCCTGTTTGCGACCGCCATTTACGCATCCAAAGTAGTGAAAGACTGAAGCACTTTGAGGAGTCGGTCGGCGATGGCCTAGGAGAGAGAAACTTCTATGACTAAATCATTAACGAAGTTGACTTGGTGCAGCGCAGCGCTGGGGCTGGTGTTATCGACTGTGGGTTTGCCAGATCGAGCGGCCGCTCAAGATCAATATCAGCAAGATCAGGGTTATCAACAGCAGGACGATCCGCCCAGCCGGGTGGGCCGACTGGGCTACATGGAGGGTTCGGTTTCGTTTCAGCCCGCGGGAGAAACTGAATGGGTACAGGCTGTCTCGAACCGCCCGATGACTACCGGCGACAAGCTCTGGGCCGACCGGGACTCACGTGCCGAGGTGCAACTGGGATCGGCGGTGATCCGCGTGGGGGCCGAGTCTGGGTTTTCGTTCCTGAACCTGGACGACAATACGGTTCAACTCCAGCTGACATCGGGTTCCATCAATGTTCGTGTGCGGCGGCTCGACCGCAACGATGTTTTCGAAATCGACACTCCCAATCAGGCATTTTCGGTTTATGAACCGGGAAGCTATCGGGTGGAAGCCAGTGAAGATGGCACGTATACGGTCGTCAGCATTCGCGAGGGTGGCGGCGAGTCGACCGGCAACGGGCAGACCTACACGGTGCGTGCCGGACAGAGAGTCACTTTCAGCGGCACGGATTCACTGAATGCCGAGGTGACGCAGATCAGCGGAGCTGATCAGTTCGATAACTGGGCGTACGACCGGGAGCGCCGCTACGATCGGTCGCGGTCCGCGCAGTACGTCTCGCACGATGTTGTCGGCTACGAAGATCTGGACGACTACGGCGACTGGCGTGACGATTCGAACTACGGGCACGTCTGGTATCCGAACCGCGTGGAATCGGGCTGGGCGCCTTATCGTCAGGGCCATTGGGACTGGATCGAGCCCTGGGGATACACCTGGGTCGATGACTCTCCTTGGGGCTATGCGCCGTTCCACTATGGACGGTGGGTGGTGGTCGGCGGACGCTGGGGCTGGGTCGCTGGACCGCCGGCAGTTCGTGCCGTATATGCACCCGCGCTTGTGGTGTTTATCGGTGGTGGAGTCGGAGTTGGCTTCGGCGGGAATGTGGGATGGTTTCCTCTTGGTCCGAGGGAAGTTTATGTTCCTTCGTATCAGGTCAGCCGCGGGTATGTAGAACGGGTGAACGTGAGCAACACGACGGTGAATAACGTTCAGGTCACGAACGTCTACAACACCACTATCGTCAACAAGACCACGAACATCACGAACGTGACGTATGTGAACCGCAATGTGCAAAACGCGGTGACGGTAGTGCCGCAACGTACCTTTGCGACTGCGCAACCAGTAGCGCGAGCGGCGGTGGCCGTAAATCGGCAACAGATCGCTGCTGCACCGATCAGCGCAAGAGTAGCTGTTGCTCCTACGCGCGAAAGTGTTTTGGGAGCGAGAGCTTCGACGGCCAATCGTGTGACCGCACCTCCTGCTGCTGTGATGAACCGGCAAGTGGTCGCGAAAAAAGCGCCACCGCCTCCTCCGGTGCCATTTGAAAGACAGCAACAGGCTTTGCAGGCACATCCGGGACAACCGTTGATGAGAAGCGAAGTGCGTAGCTTGCGTCCGGCGGCAGCCGAGGCACCGCATCCGATGGTCAGACAGGCGCCTCCGGGCAAACCGGCTACAGCGACCCAAGGGCGTCCTGGCGAACAGAATGCGGGGCGGCCTGGGAATCAGCCCGGCAATCAACCGAATCAGCAGCCTGCCAATCAGCCTGGGAACCGTCCGGGGAATGAGCAGAATGCGGGGCGGCCTGGGAATCAGCCTGGGAATCAGCCGAATAATCCGCCGGTGAATCAGCCGGCGAATCGTCCGGGGACGGAGCAGAATGCTGCGCGCCCGGGCAATCAGCCAAATAATCCGCCTGCAAACCAGCCCGGCAATCGCCCTGGCAATGAGAACTGGCGGAATAACAGGCCGGATGCGAACCGTCCGACGGCGGCGCAGCCGAATCAACCGAACGCTCGCCCGGATGCAAATCGTCCGCCAGCGGCAGAACCTAATCAGCCGAATAATCGGCCGGAAGCAAACCGTCCGGCAGCGGCACAGCCGAGCCAGCCGAACAATCCGTCGGCCAACCAGCCGGGCAATCGTCCGGGGAATGAGAATTGGCGGAACAACCGGCCGGATGCGAACCGTCCTCCGGCTGCGCAGCCGAATCAGCCAAACCAGCCGAACAATAAGCCGGAGGCGAATCGCCCTCCGGCGGCTGAACCGAATCAGCCGAACAATCGGCCGGAGTCAAACCGTCCTCCGGCGGCGGAGCAGAATCAGCCGAATCGACCGGAGCGGCCGAACAATCGGCCGGACGTGAGTCAGCCGAATAAGCCTCCACAGAATGATCGTGGGGCGACTCCGAAGAATGACCGGCCGAATCGTCCGAACGATCAGCCGGAAGCGGGCCGTCCACCAGCGAATCGTCCGGCGGAGTCACCGGCAAGGAATGATCGGTCGAATGCGAACGATCGTCCGGCGGCGCAGCCGAACGAGCGTCCACAACCGAATCGTCCGGAAGCGAATCGCCCCGAACCCAATCGTCAGCAGCCGCCGCGCGAGCAGCCCGCTCAGCGGGCGGAGCCGCCGAGCAATCGCCCCCAGCAACGGCCAGCGGAAGCGCAGCCCGCGCCTCAGCAACGTCAGCAAAAGAGAGCGCAGACGCCGGAAGAGAAAAAGCAGGAAGAGGAACGCCGGAAGCGGGAACAACAGCAGCCTCCGAATCACTAGAGGCTTGGTTTAACTAACGGGGGACGCGAACGAGGGCATCCTGAGTTTTTTCAGGATGCCCTCTTTTTGCCCACGTACTCTCGGCCAGGATTCTGAGTGTTAGGGCCCACTTTGACCAAGAGGGAGCACCAAGGTCACTTGAATCGCGACACTGCATGCACGACGATGGCACTGACCGGATTAGTAGTGGTGCGTTATCGGGCTGGGGATTCTGCAAACGCAGTCACAGAGGACCTCAAGTGAAAAGAATTGTCGCAACAGGACTCTTCCTCGTAAGTCTGGCATGTTACGGGCAAGTTAAGAACGAGCCGCGCAAACATGTTATTTTGCCAAATCCAAAGCTATTGAGATGCCTGTCGTCAGATTGTGCGCAGCTATGGCAAGATAAGCCCCCCGCTGCAGATGATATCTAT
>Ga0137359_10003336_pt1 | contig 12992 bp, 9 predicted proteins | sample Mad1_40_16metaG_FD_108281 | JGI IMG/M metagenome (GOLD analysis project Ga0137359, IMG submission 108281) | Vadose zone soil microbial communities from Angelo Coast Range Reserve, California, USA - Mad1_40_16 metaG | ecosystem: Environmental > Terrestrial > Soil > Vadose zone | place: USA... | reverse complement strand
TTTACCCGTGATTCCCTTGGGCCAATGTACGATCGTCCCGTTGCGCGTCCCCCCCCAATGCGAGGCGACCTGCTTGGTCCACTGGTACGGGGTATTCATGGCGTGCGCCCAGCCCACAGCATAGTGGTTGTAAGATTCCGGCCCACCCAGCTTGTCCAGCTTCTGCAGGCTCTCCTCGAGCGACTCGGGTGCGTTGTTGAAGAACTGCAGCTCATTGGTCGTGCCGGTGGGGCCACCCTCGGCACTGGCGCCGTTGTCGGAGATGACCATGATCAGTGTGTTGTCGAACTCGCCGATGCTCTTCAGGTAGTCGAGCAGGCGGCCAATATGATAGTCGGTATGGCTCAAGAAACCGGCGAAGACCTCCATCATGCGGGCGTAGAGCTTGCGCGCCTCTGGTGAGAGCCCATTCCAGTCCGGCACGTCCGGGTCGTGACGCGAGAGTTCGGCGTCAGCCGGAACGATGCCCAGCTCCGTCTGCCGGGCGAACACCTTCTCGCGGTACGCATCCCAGCCGTCGTCGAACATGCCATCGTACCTGTCCGCCCACTCCTTTGGCACGTGATGCGGCGCGTGCGTGGCGCCGGGGCAGTAATGCAGGTAAAACGGCTTGTCCGGCGCGACCTGCCTGGCATCGGCGATGAACTGGATCGCCTTGTCGGCCAGGTCCTCGTTCAGGTGATAGCCCTCTTCGGGTGTCCTCGGCGGCTCGACCTGGTGGTTGTCGTACACCAGGTCGGGGTAGTACTGGTGGGTATCTCCGCCCATGAAGCCATAGAAGCGCTCGAAGCCTCGACCCAGCGGCCAGCGGTCGTAGGGACCCGCGGCGGATTCCAGGTTGGACGGGACCAGGTGATACTTGCCGATCATGAAGGTGCTGTAGCCCTGCTGTAGCAGCGTCTCCGAGAGGAAGCCATTCTCGAACGGGATGTTGCCGTTGTAGCCGGGATAGCCGGTGGCAAGTTCGGTGATGGCGGCCAGGGCGTTGGAGTGGTGGTTGCGCCCGGTGATGATGCACGCACGCGTAGGCGAACAGAGTGCCGTGGTGTGCATGTTGTTGTAGCGCAGGCCGTCCTCAGCCAGGCTGTCCAGGTTGGGCGTCTCGATGGGGCTGCCGTAGCAGCCGAGCTGGCCGTAACCGGTGTCATCCAGCACGATGAACAGCACGTTGGGCGTGCCTTCTCTGGCACGCAGAGGTTCGGGCCAGGCCGGGCTGGACTGGTCTACCGTCAGCCCGATGACGCCGGGGAAGGTCGTTCCGGGTTTGTACTCTTTGAGTGACATGTATGTCTCCTTCATGTTGACTGATGCGTTGCGCTACGAAGATGGAAGCATGCTGCTTGACCATTCCTGCCGCTCCTTGCAACTCGATTGTGACCTTGCTTTTCCGACGTTGCTGACGGAAGGCATATAGATCATAGTTACCAGTGTATTTGCCAGGGAACGAAAACACATCCTGTGAGCACACTGTTTTTGCGCTCCGCAAGAGAGCTGAACAACACAAGGTGGTCATCTCTCGTAGTGCATTTACACTAGACGGGTTCCGCTTCGCCCGCATGATCTGTTTTTGCGCATCCTCACACAGGCATGGCTGAGGATTGCTTGGGCACCAGCCTCTCCACAACGCCGCGAGCATTGCCGGCATAACGCCCAAAACTATACCCTTTCTATACCCTGTGGGGAATTGTTTTCTCGTGCATTATCGACTACAGTGATTCTCGGGAGGAGTCGCTCGTGGAAAGTGGCCCGCGCCGTCTTTGGACGGCGCGGGCTAGCCATGGCCTGGGAAATGAGGCTGCACTATGCGAAGATTCTGGTGGCTTAACCTCGTTCGCGGCATCGCTGCGCTGATTGTGGGAATTCTGATCCTCGGGTGGCCCAATATCGGCCGCAGTGTGTTTGTTAATTTTATGGCAATTTTTTGGCTGGTTAGCGGACTGATGAGCCTGCAATGGGGTTTTTCCGGGCGTCAGAAAAAAGGATTGTGGCTTGCCGCTGGCCTGGTTGGCACCGTCGTCGGTACAGCACTCCTGCTTCGCTCTTCTTATCAGCGCTATCTTGACCCGGGGCTGGCGATCAGAATCCTGGGTACGTTGGCACTGTTCGTGGGGTTGATTAACATTTTTGGCGGGTTCATAACCGCAGATACGACACGCGAGCAGTCGTTGGGTAGGTTGCTGCTGGGCTTGTTCGAAGTAGGCCTGGGATTGTTGCTGATCATCCTGGCTGCGCTGGGACCATTGAGCAAACTGTTTGCCGGAGGTTGGGCGTTTATTGGAGGGACCGTGCTCATCCTCCAGGCTTTCCAGATGCGCAAAGCAAAAAAGGCAGAACTTGTGAGTTGACAAAAATTTGTTGACCGAAGCGAAAACGCTCCTGCAGGAAGGTGGGCGTTGGTGAGACCAACGGCTTAGCTCTCCTTCTGCCTCAAAACCTTAAAAACAACCTCAGTCCCAAGAGTGCTGCAAGACCCAGGGCAACAAATGACAGGATTGGATCGTGCTCGTGAAGGAAGAGGTAGGCACCCCCTAAACATGCCACAAACATGAAAGCTAAAGCAATGGGGAATGCCGTGTTCGCACTATTCGTTTCACGTCTGCGAAAGGCTGTTGCACCGATCCTGATATCTCCACCAAGATTGATCACAAACTGCCCTGTCTCTAGCCTGGTCAGGATGCGTTCTATGGTGCGTGGCATTTTCAAGAGCGTATTCACTGTCTCTAACAACTGGCTCAGGAGCTGCTGGATTGTCCGTCCAATGCCCTCTGTATCGATCCCCAGGAACTTGCGGGCATAGGGTGCTCCAACATCGATGAAGTTAAAATCGGGCGCAAGTCCGGTCGAGACACCAACCAGGGTGCTCACGGCTCGTCCAGTGAAGGTGAACTGTGCAGGAATCTGGAATGGTTGACCATACAATAGTTTCCCTACCTCGTCGGCCACTCCGGGGATATCCATTTCACGAACTTCACCCAGTGTCATGCCGTAAAACTGCTCGAGCAAGAGGGAGAGGCCACGCTCGATCGCAGCTCTATTCGCTCCCTCTCCGATAAATCCTAGCTGAGACAACGCCTGGACCATCGTCTCTGAATCGCGTGTCACAAAACTCAGAAACAGGTCTTTCATGGCTTTCATCATGCTTTTCGTCAGTGACCCAACCATGCCAAAATCGACAAACTCGATGATTGGTCCATTCCCTGGAGCGCCTCGTTTCACGAAGATGTTTCCTGGGTGCGGGTCTGCATGGAAGAAGCCCTCATCAAAGAACTGGTAAAAGTAGGCTTGCACCGTGCGATTGGCGACTTCCAAGCGGTCAATGCCTGCGGCCTCGAGTGCCGCATAATCGTTGATTTTAATGCCGTCGATCCACTCCAGTACCAGGACGCGACGCGTCGTATAGTCATCATAGACGGCTGGAATGTAAATGGTGGGATCATCCTGGAACATCTCTTGGAAGCGTTTGCAGTTGGCAGCCTCAGTCACGAAGTCGATTTCTTCATAGACGGTGCGTTCGAATTCACGGTACACACCCATCAGATCAATAAAGGTGCCTATGGCAACAAAACGCGTAATCACCCGGATGACGAACTTGAGCGAATTGAGATCCATACGCACCAGTTGATCGATGTGTGGCCGTTGCACTTTGACAGCCACGTCCTCCCCTGTGGAGGCGAGTACGGCTTTATGAACCTGTCCAAGGGAGGCGGCCGCAGTCGCTTTGCGTTCTAACACACTGAACAGGTGCTCGATGGGTTTGCCCAGTTCCGCTTCGATGACAGAGACGACATGACTAAATGGCTCTGCGGGTACTTCATCCTGGAGTGAGATGAGCACTGCCAGCGCTTGCTCCGGTAACAGATCCGCCCGCGAAATGAGGAACTGACCCAGCTTGATCATCAAGACACCAAGTTGAATGGCTGTCTGACGAAAAGCAACCAGCACTTTGATCAGCACTTCAACGTTTGGCTGTACATCGTAATGGCCTTTCTCATGCGCGCGGATGACCCGGCGGCGTTCGCGGTAAATCACCCAGATCGTCCAGAGCAATAAGCGTGAAACGCGAAATGAGCGCACAGCTTGTGAAAATCGAGATATTCTTGCTGTTTTTTTACTCATCGAAAGGCCTTTCATCTCATTTCATTCATAACCTGGCAAATCATGTACGCTAACAATTTGGTAGAGGTTATGGAGGAAGCTGTAGTGGCTCCTTCCTTCACTTCATCGCATCCTTCTCCACATCCGCTTTGACCTCATCCACGATCTTATCAAAATTGTCTGCAAGTTCGTGTGCAAGCGTAGCCAGCCCACGAGTGAATTCACGCCCAGCGCTCACGAAATGTTCCCGGGGTTCTTCTGGCAGCATAGACATAGGGGTCATAGCCAGCTGTACCCCAGCTCGAAAGAGCGCGTGGAAGAATTGTTGAGAAGCCTCCTTGAGTTCATCGCGATTAGATTGCTCGTCAGGTGTAGGTGTCTGGGTGCCGGGCGTCTGCGTTGTTTGTGTCTGCTCTGCTTGCATGTTCGTAGGGTCTACCATACGTTTGCCTCCTTGCTTGTATGAAAACACTGACCATGAGTCTGTCCAATTGCTAGTGCTCCGTACGCAGAATTCCTTCCTCTCCATGCTCAACTATACTGACGAAAGAACGAAAATGCATCCTGTAAATATACTGTTTTTCACACAACAACAGCGCTCGCGTGGTTGGCTTCCCTGGTGTATTTACACTACTGAACCTGATGTGCACCTTATGCTCCTATCTCGCCGCCAGCTAAGGCGAAGGAAGAGGGTGAGTCGAAGTGCATAGAGTAGCCACGCCACATCTTCTCAGGAAACCGACTACGTAGGAGTGTCAGAAGCTGCAGGACTTTAGCCCTTGCGGAGTGTCACCAAAAACTATACCCTTTCTATACCCTGTGGGGAATAGTTTTCTCGCGCGTTTTCGACTATAGTGATTCTCAGGAATAGTCGCTGAAGCTAGCCAAGAAACGTGCGATGGAAATATGCCGCCCAAGCGCCAGCTTGTTTGACCCGGCCATGTACCGGATCTGTATCTTGGGCAGCCTGGATGAGCAGTGGTCCGATTATTGCGGCGGCATGACGATCGAGCAGGTAAGCGATCCGAAACGCGCTGCGATGACGATCCTGACGGGTCGATTGGCAGACCAATCCGCACTGATTGGTGTCCTCAATGCGCTGCATGACATCGGCTGTCCGATTCTTTCGGTCGAATGCGTAGAAGCAGATTAGATGCCAATCTTTCTGGATCCGGAGAGTGACGATGTTGAAAATTGAGCATGCACAAGCGTCTGTAGGGCAGTAGACCGAATCGAACAGTGAAGGAAATGAAAAATTGGGATGACGCATGCACTGTAGTAGGTGCTATGGGGAACGCGGCCCGTAGTCAGCTCTCCTCCACAGCACCTACATTCTTCTAAATTGCCCCTCGGGTTGCTTTAGCTGCTTCTTCTCTGGCCCCGGCTGCCTGGGACGTCTGGAGCAGATTTGCTACCACGGCTGTCCAGCCCGTCTGGTGGCTGGCACCGATTCCCGCCCCGTTATCCCCGTGAAAGTACTCATGGAACGAGACGTGATCGCGCCAGTGTTCGTCGTTCTGAAAGGTCATGTTGCCACCAAACACCGGCCGTCGACCCTGCTCATCACGTAAGAAGATGCTTGTGAGGCGACGCGAGAGTTCCTCTGCTACCTGCCCTAGCGTCAGTTTCTTGCCTGAGCCGCTGGGGCATTCTATCAGCAAATCATCCCCATAAAATCGATGATATTTCTGCAGCGCTTCGACCAGCAGGAAATTGATGGGGAACCAGATCGGCCCGCGCCAGTTGGAATTCCCGCCGAAAGCTCCGGTGCTTGATTCGGCTGGTTCGTAATTGACCGTATAGGTCCCATATCTCGGAAAATTCACCTCATAGGGATGGGCGGCGTGATACCTGCTGATCGAGCGAATGCCATAGTCGCTGAGGAATTCCTGCGGGTCAAGCATGTATGTGAGGAGACTTCGTAGATCATCCCCACGCACCATGGCTAGCATCATGACATCTTTATACTGGCCCTTCTCGCGTGTATCCTGCCAGCGCTTGATCAGGCGAGAGACATAGGGGCGGTTCTCCATAAACCAGTGCATGCGTTCATCCAGAAAGGTTGCTGCCTGCTCGGTTGGAAACGTCTCCATGGCCAGCAGTGGCAGGAGCCCAACCAGCGAGCGCACTTTCAGCGCCATCTGCCGGCCATCAGGCGTACTCAGCTTGTCGTAGAAGAAGCCGTCCTCATCATTCCAGAGCCCCAGGCCGCTCTGCCCTCCCCCGTAGATAGCATCGGCGATGTACATGTAGTGATCGAATAACTTGCTCGCCAGATCTTCGTACACCGGGTCCGTGTGCGCCATTTCCAGGGCTATCGCCAGCATGATCGAGGCAAACATTCCCATCCAGGCCGTGCCATCAGACTGCTCAAGCACCGCGCCCTCGGGCAGCGTCATGTTGCGGTCGAAAACGCCGATGTTGTCCAGTCCCAGGAAGCCGCCTTCAAAGATGTTATTCTCCTCGGCGTCTTTGCGATTGACCCACCAGGTGAAGTTGAGCATCAGTTTCTGGAAGATGCGCTCCAGGAAGGCGGTATCGCCTTTGCCCGTGCGCTCCTTCTCTTGCATGTAGATGCGCCAGGCCACCCAGGCGTGCACCGGCGGGTTGACGTCGCTAAAGGCCCATTCGTAGGCGGGCAACTGGCCGTTGGGATGCATATAGCGCTCATGGAGCATCAACAGCAGCTGGTTCTTGGCAAAGTCGCTGTCGATCATCGCCATCGCAATGCAATGGAAGGCCAGGTCCCACGCGGCGTACCAGGGGTACTCCCAGGTATCGGGCATAATGATGATATCATTGTTGCTCAGGTGCTTCCAGCCCTTATTGCGGCTGCGCTGGGGCGGTGGCGTTGGCCCAGCAGGATCACCCCGCAGCCACTTATCCACATCATAATAGTAGAACTGCTTGCTCCAGAGCAGGCCGGCGAGAGCCTGTCGCTGGACTGCGCGCGCATCCTCCGTCTGAGCTGTACTCACCGCACGGTAAAAATCGTCAGCTTCTCCAATGCGTGTGGTGAAGAGTTCCGCAGCACCGGCAAATGGCGCGCTCTGCCGGTTGGCTGACAAGCGCAGCATGATCGTCTGCGTCGCGCCTGGCGCAATGATGACGCTGTAGTGTGCCGCGGCCTTAGTCCCAACGCCCTGCGGATTAACTTTCTCTTTGGCACCCTTGACCACCGTCTCATGAATGCCGTCTTTGACGTACTGGGTACGATTCCCAACTCCCCACAGCCGCTCGTCATTGGTTTCGTTCTCGGTAAAGAGTAACTGGGGCGTCCCCTCACACGCCAGCCAGTAGTCACCCAGCTCAGGATGCTGTACATGCACGAGACGGGCGCTTTCTCCGCCCGCTTGCCCTGCTCCAGGCTCGACGGCGGTCAGCACAGGCCGGCGGTCGTCATAGCCCCATGCCCAGGTGTTGCTGAACCAGAGCGTGGGAAGCAGGTGCAGCGTTGCCGCCTCTGGTCCACGATTGGTGGCGCTCACACGGATCAGGATATCAAGAGGATTTGCTTTGGCGTATTCCATCGTGACATCGAAGTAGCGATTTTCCGCGAAGATGCCCGTGTCCATCAGCTCGTATTCGGGTTCATGGCGACCGCGACTGCGATTCGTGGTGGCAAGATCGTAATAGGGGAAGGCACGCTGTGGATATTTATACAACGCCTTCATATATGAGTGGGTCGGGGTGTTGTCGAGAAAGAAATAGTATTCCTTCACATCCTCACCGTGGTTGCCCTCTGAGTTCGTCAGGCCGAAGAGCCGTTCCTTCAAGATCGCATCGGCCTCGTTCCACAGGGCAAGGGCAAAACATAACAGCCCTTTATCATCGCTGATCCCCATCAATCCATCTTCGCCCCAGCGATACGTGCGCGAGCGGGCGTGATCATGTGGAAAAAAATCCCATGCATCACCATCAGGGGAATAATCCTCGCGGACGGTCCCCCATTGACGTTCGGTCAGATAGGGTCCCCAGCGATACCACGGCTGCTTGTCCTCATGCGCTTCTTGAAGTCGATTTCGTTCTGTATCTGTCATGATGTTCTCTCCTCGCTTGCTGATTGCCAATTTCTCAATTATGAGGAATACGATCACTGCGTCTAGAATACTATTTTATGTTCGCGATTACACCCTCAGAACACACTATTTTTGTTCGCTGCGGAAGCACGCAAAAATAGTGTGTTCTGAGGGTGTGTTTTCGGTCCTGAGCCAGTACACTAATTTAAGATGGCTCATCACGTGGGCGTGACGCGCGCCTACCAGGAAGATCAGCTCACTGTGTGAAAGCCACCGTCCTACAGAAGCACTACTAGCAACACTGACAAAGATGATGAAGGAGGAACACAATGGGAATGTTACGGATCATATCGAAGCGCGGGGATGAGCGCCTGCGCTGGAATGGACAGGACGCCCTGGCGGGTGATGTTGAAGCGCTGGCCGCGATTCGCGAAGCAGAACGGATCTTTGCGCGCGAGCGCGCCAGGGGCGCGACGGCTTTTCGTGTCGAACCGGGCAAACCGGTAGAGCGTCTTGAGCAGTTTGACGCCCAGGTCTCGCAGATTGTCATGGTCCCACGGGTGGTTGGGGGATGAATATGGCAACACTGGTGGGTGTTTTGATAGTCGTTCTGCTGCCCTTGTTGCCTTGGGTGTTCATCAGTGGTAGCTATCACAAGCGGCCAGGGGCGAAGCGTCGGGCGGGCGAGCTTCTGCGCGCCGTCCTGACCGCTGAACAATACGTCCAATTGATCTGGCAGGGCTACATCGATATTCCCAGCCCCAGCGATCCAGAACGCATCTACCGTGTGCCACGGTCTCCTGGGCAAGTACAGGTGAGAGAAAAGGGGCAATTAACGCAGTGGCTCTGCCTGCAACCGTTTGATTGGGTACCCGATGCTGATCTCGTGGTCATTCACAAGCTCATGATTGAGGCAGATGAAGAGACCTATCTGCAGAAGGCAAATAGTATTACGCCGATCGCTGTCTCGCTTTTTAATGGTCCGGTTTGATGTTACCGTAATGAAGAAAGGAGAGCTCGTGCCTGGCCTCTGTACTTGACTTAAAAGGGAGGATCTCCGCACGGCTACGCAAAAAATGACCATACAACCTGGAGTTGAAACCGATCGCGCCACTGCAAATGCCTGGAATCTCTCTGTGGGCCCGGATATTTGTAGAAATGTGCAAGCGGGACTCGATCATGAATGGTACGTAACGAATGGGTTGGGTGGCTATGCTGCTGGCTCTCTTGCTGGGGCAACTACACGCAGCTATCACGGTCTGCTTGTAGCAGCGCTTCGCCCTCCTGTTGAACGGGACGTCCTGGTCACCAAAATAGATGAAACGGCTGAACTACCAGATAACCGTGTTCTCAAACTGGGCGTGAATGAATACCAGGATGGCACTATCGACCCGCAAGGATACAACTACCTCGACACGTTTTCGTTAGAGGCCGATGTACCTGGCTTTCGCTATCGACTGGACGAAAACATAACGCTTGAGAAGCGCATCTGGATGGAATACGGACAAAACACAACGTATGTACAGTATGCGCTCTCCGCTGCGCCCGGTAAAGGAGCGAGTGACGCGCCTCTGACGCTCACGCTCGCTCCTTTCTGCCTCTACCGCAATCACCATAGCGCGACACATGGAGATGCCAACTGGCATTTTGTGGTGGAGGATCAGGGGAATCGCTGCCGCATACGTGCGTATGAGGGAGCTCCAGCCTACTCCCTTGTCTTAGGATCTTCTGCCCATTTTACCCCGACAGGGTACTGGTTCTGGGGGGTGAAGCATCGACGTGAGACAGAGCGCGGCCTTCCTGATAGAGAGGACGTGTACCAGCCGGGCACATTTCGTCTACAGTTGATTCCAGGGGAGCGTGTGACCATTGTACTCAGCGCTGAACCTCATTTGCAGGCTGAGTTGGGCAGCCCTCAGCATGAAGCGGCCGTGGAGAAGGCCTGGACGCGCCACCAACAGCGTGCCCAACAACTCCTGGCGACGGCGAATCGCTCAAAAGATCCCCTGCCACAAGCAGATCCAGTATTTGCTCGGCTGGCACTTGCCGCCGATCAATTTATCGTCGCTCGCCCAGCAAACGCGCAAGACAGCCAGCCAGGCAGCGGGCAAGAACATCTCTCCACTGACCTTAAGACGATCATTGCCGGCTATCCCTGGTTCGCAGACTGGGGACGGGACAGCATGATTTCCCTACCCGGATTGCTCCTCAGCACGGGGAGGTATAACGAGGCGCGCAGTCTCCTCGAAGCATTTGCCTCCTATACCCACGGGGGACTCATTCCTAACCGTTTCCCCGACAGTGGAGAGGCACCAGAGTACAATACGATTGATGCGACCCTCTGGATGTTCCATGGGCTTGATCGCTACCTCACGACGACGGGAGACTGGTCGCTGCTCAATGAACTCTTCCTAACGCTCAGCAGCATTATTGACAGGCATGTAGAAGGCACAGTCTATGGCATCGGCGTCGATCCGGCCGATGGTTTGCTGCGTGGCGGTACACCGGGGGTGCAACTCACCTGGATGGATGCCAAGGTTGGTGATTGGGTGGTCACCCCTCGTCATGGCAAACCTGTAGAGGTAAACGCGCTCTGGTATTACGCGCTCACCTGTATGGAATCCTGGGCAGGACGCTTCTCTCTTGATGCTAGCCGGTTCGGTCAACTTCGTTCAAAGGTGCGTGAGAATTTCACCCGGCGTTTCTGGTATGAAGCAGGAGGGTATCTTTACGATGTGGTCGATGTTGAGGGGGTTGTGGGGCAGAACGATGCCTCGCTGCGTCCCAACCAGTTGTTTGCCGCGTCGCTGACCCCCGCGCTGCTCACCAGGGAACAAATGCAGAGTATGCTACAGAAAGTATCAGAAGCCTTACTCACACCGATGGGGCTGCGCTCGCTCAGTCCCGGTGATCCATCGTACTGCAAGCATTTTAACGGGAATTCACAACAACGCGATGGTGCGTATCACCGGGGAACAGTTTGGCCGTGGTTGATCGGTCCATACGTTGATGTCCATCTCGCTATCTACAAGGACCAGGCAGCGGTACGCTCTTTGCTCCAACCACTCATGAAGCATCTGTGGGATGCCTGCCTGGGTACAGTCAGTGAAGTAGCAGAACCGGAACCTCCTTTCACGCCAGCGGGGTGTTTTGCGCAGGCCTGGAGTGTTGCAGAGGTACTCCGCTGCTGGCTGTTGATATAGTGCATAAAGCGTCCGGTCTGGTTGTGGCTCTTCAGCACTGCAACCGGGCAGGGTCTACTATTGAGGAGGACCTATGAGTGCTACGACTCAAGCTTTCTTTGAGCGACTTGCCGAACGTGGGTATGAACCACTGCTTCATGGCATCTCTGGAACCATCCGATGTGATATCGAGGATGTGGGAAGCTGGTTCGTCGTCGTTAACAATGGATCGCTGTCGGTGAGCAGAGATACGGTTGGAGCAGACTGCGTGCTTGTGTGCAGCCGGGAAGACTTCGACCGCCTGGTGGTGGGAAAGCAGAATCCCACCACGCTGTTCATGCAAGGGAGGATGAAGATCACAGGCAATCTCGCGCTAGCGCAGATGTTCCAGCGGCTCTTTCCCGATGAGAGCCTGTCCCGCGGGAAACAGGGATAAAGGAGAAGACAATGGGTGAGAAAACAACGGTTAGTGTCCTGGAGGGAAACAACTTCGTGGTCAGTGACTTACGCGGAGACATCGACGCCTCGCCGACTGAGCCGCTGGGGCTGTTTGCGTGGGATACGCGTTTTCTTTCACGCTGGCTGCTGACAGTGGACGGGCTGCGTCCGAACATCCTGTCTACGGATGACCTCGATTACTTCTACGTACAGTTCTTCCTTGTTCCAGGAACCGGCACCATCTATGTAGATGCTGACCAGTCGATCATGCGCAAACGAGCAATCGGAAACGGCTTCCACGAGGATGTGACCATCCTCAATCACAAAGACCAACCAGTTGACCTCAAGGTGCGCATTGAAGCGGCGGCTGACTTTGCTGATCTGTTCGAGGTCAAAGATAAACTTACAAAAAAAGGTGAGTTCTACCATCGGATCGAAAGCGACCGCCTGGTACTCGGCTATCGTCGTGAAACCTTCATCCGTGAGACCTTGATTACCGCCAGTGCCGAGGCCGACATCGACGAGCACGGTCTGAGTTTCGCTGTGCATATCGAACCTCACAGCCAGTGGACTACGTCTCTGGATGTCGTCATCAGGTTAGGCTTGCTCGACGAGAATCACCAGGAGACGAAGAACGGACACGGAGATCAACGAGCGAGGTCGAACGTGAAGAGGAGTCTGGAGAAGTTGAGTGAAGCTTTACCACGACTTTCGTGTGAGTGGCCGTCTCTCCAAGTAACTTACAGTCGGAGTCTGGTTGACCTGGCGGCCCTGCGCTTTTATCCTTTGACGCTGTCAGGACAGGCGCTGCCTGCCGCTGGCTTACCCTGGTTCATGACCATCTTCGGCAGGGACAGCATGATCGCGAGCTACCAGGCGCTCCCTTTCACATCCGAGCTAGCCGAGGCGGCGCTACGTGCCCTGGCGCAGCGGCAAGGGACAAGGATCGACGATTTCCGCGATGAGGAGCCTGGCAAGATTATGCACGAGGCGCGCTTCGGCGAGATGACCGCGTTCGAGGAACGCCCGCACTCACCCTACTATGGAGCTGCCGACGTCACACCATTCTTCCTCATCTTGCTCGATGAGTTTGAGCGCTGGACCGGCAACGCCGAGCTGGTCCAGCAGCTTGAGATGGAAGCCAGGGCTGCGCTCACCTGGATCGACACATACGGTGACCGCAATGGCGATGGCTATGTTGAGTACAGCCGCCGCAACAAGGAGACGGGACTGGAGAACCAGTGCTGGAAGGATTCCT
>Ga0137359_10003332_pt1 | contig 12999 bp, 12 predicted proteins | sample Mad1_40_16metaG_FD_108281 | JGI IMG/M metagenome (GOLD analysis project Ga0137359, IMG submission 108281) | Vadose zone soil microbial communities from Angelo Coast Range Reserve, California, USA - Mad1_40_16 metaG | ecosystem: Environmental > Terrestrial > Soil > Vadose zone | place: USA... | reverse complement strand
GGCGGCATTGGTGTCTTGTTTGTGCGGAGCGCCGTACCCGATGTGGCTGCTCACGATAACGAGAGTCGGCCGGTCCTTAGTCGCGAGAAATTGGTTGAAGGCTTTGGCCAAGGCGTCAAGGTCATTGGCATCGGTCACGTGAACAACGTTCCAGCCGTAGGCGCGGAAGCGCATGGCGACATCTTCGCTGAAGGACCACTCCGCGGGTCCGTCAAGCGTGACTTGATTGGCGTCGTAAATCCAGCACAAGTTCGGGAGTTTCAAATGTCCGGCAAGCGATGCGGCCTCGCTGCCGACGCCCTCCATCATGTCGCCGTCACCGCAGAATGCATAAACGTTGTAGTTAAATATTTCGAGGCCTGGGCGGTTGTAGCGCGCCGTTAGCCATTCGCCGGCGATCGACATACCTACGCTGTTTCCGATTCCCTGACCGAGAGGTCCGGTCGTTGTCTCAATGCCGGAGGTGATGCGGTATTCGGGATGGCCGGGAGTTTTGCTGTCGAGCTGGCGAAAGCTCTTGATGTCATCGAGCGTGACTGCCGGTTCCTGCTGGACCTTGTATTCAGAATCAACCGCTTTCACGCCCGAGAGATACAGCATCGAGTAGAGCAGCATGGAAGCGTGGCCATTCGAAAGTATGAAGCGATCACGATTCGGCCAGACTGGATTTGCCGGATCGTAACGCAGGAACTGCTGCCACAAAACGTAAGCCACGGGTGCGAGCGCCATCGGCGCGCCGGGATGGCCGGAATTGGCCTTTTGTACCGCATCGATTGAAAGCGTGCGGATGGTGTTGATGCTCAGCATGTCGAGTTGCTTGCCCGTGAATACCGCCTGGTCGCTTACGGCCATATAATTCTCCGCTCTGTTGGATGTGTGGCTGAACGGCTCGATTCACCGCACTGGAATTTCCAGTCTATCAATTTCGCGGGCTTCGAGCAGGGCGTCGGACATCGTGCAAACAATTGCCATTGTAGCGATTTAATAGATCAGTGGAAATGTGAGGGGCAGACGGGCGTGGCTGAAGGAAAGGCCCGCTCGATCGAGCGGGCCTTTAGACTTCCCGAATGTTTATAAAACTAGGCTCCCTGAGGAGGCGTCGTCCCAGGAGTGGTGTTCTGGGGCTCAGTCGGCGGCGTCGTGCTAGGTGGATTCGTTGTCCCCGGATTCGGCGCAGTTGTGTCGGGCGTTGTAGAACCAGGCGCAGTTTCAGGAGTTGGACTGGTCGGTGCCGTCTCTGGAGTCGGGCTCGTTGGAGCTGTCTCTGGAGTTGGGCTTGTGCTTGGGGTTGCCTCGGGTGTCGCCGGTCCCGGAGGTGGAGCCGCGGTACCCGGCGTCGGAGTTGCTGTCCCCGGCGTTGGTGCCGCGGTTCCCGGAGTCGGATTTGTGGTCCCAGGTTGAGCCGTGCCCGGAGTTGGTGTTGATCCTGGAGTGGTTGTCGTTCCTTGACCCGTGCTTTGCCCAGGTGCGGTGCTTTGTCCAGCGGTCGAGCCGGCCGAACCCGCTGTCTGCAATACCGCAACCATTATTCCGGTTGGGCGGCGCGTGGTCGATCCCGTGTTGGATGGCGAAGCGCTGGTGCACTGGTCCGCGACCTTAGTCGCGCTGGCGACGGTGAACTGCTTCGTTGCCCCAGCGGTAGCCGAACTGGAATTCATTCCCGAGCTCGAGCTGGTGGAGGTGCTCGCAGAAGCGGTGGCTCCCGTTTGATCGCCGGCATTGCCGCCTGTGCTGGAGCTCATGCTGCTCGCAGCGCCACCTTCTTGACCGGTGACCTGTACCTCGTTACCCACCAGTGTGCGGATTGCGTTCAGATCCCCGGCCAGCTTGTACGTGTTCCCCGAGCGGTCCGTCAGCGTGAAATTGCCGCTGATGGGAGATCCGGAAAGACAGCCGGTTAGTGCGTTTCCGCCGGCAGCAGGAGAACTGGCGTTGGGCGTGGTCTCCTGCGCCGGAGCCGCGCCTTGATCAGGAGCCTGGCCGGGAGTTGTCGAACTTGGCGAAGTCGTATTCGGCGCGCCGGGATTGTCTGGAGTTTGCGCCGGCTGAGTTGTTTCAGGGGTTTGGGTCGTACCCGGCGTCGTCTGGGTCTGAGGATCTGTGCCGGTTTGACCGCTTTGCATCGTCTGATCAGGGGTCGAACCAGAGGGTGGTGTGCTGTTCGGCGTTGTGCTCTGGGCCGCGACCCAGCTTGCCGAAAGCAGCAGAATAGAAAATAGTGTTGACTTGGCTTTCATAGCAGTCTCCCGCCTCCGATGTGATTTCGCGTCATCATTCCAACTCTAGGCGGAATTCGGGGTGAGGGAAATCCAGTGGATTCTCTAGGTCACGGTCGGTGTTCCCGTACAGCGATTTTGCCGAGGCGAGGGAAAAATTACGTGGGATTGTCGCTGCTGGCCAGCTGCTCTGAATTTACCGCTGCCCTTCGAAGACTCGTTCTTTCGGGTTCTCAAGAGAAGTTGCTCCCGCTAGAAGCCGATCTTGTCCGCCATGAAAGAACACCAGGTGGATGAGGAACATAGCGACCAGTACTGCCCCGAAAGTACACACGATGGCAGCTCCGGTTGGCAGATCGAGCAGAACTGAAAAATACACTCCCAAGGCCGAAACCAGAGTTCCCATAGTCCATCCGATTGCCAGACGCGGTCCGACCCGGTCGGCAAACAACATTGCACCCACCGAAGGCACGATCAAATAACAGAAAACCAGCAACACCCCCGCAATGGCGACAGACGAAGTCACAACGAAACCGAACGAAGCGTAGAAAAGAAAATCCCAGAACCGGATACTCATTCCCTTGGCCTCCGCCTGTTCGGGGTCGGTGGAGATCAGCAGAAACCGGCGGCGAAAGATGTAATGAAAAACACCAATCACGCCATACAGGACCGCGGTTTTTAGCACCTCATGTCTTGATACTGCCAGGATGTTCCCCACAAGCATGTCCTTCAAGTGCTCAGTTTCACCCGTAGCTTTGCTCATGGCAAGAATTGCCGCAGCGGAGGCGACGGCGTATGCGATGCCGATGAAAGCTTCCTGAGGAATATGCCCGCGACGCGTACGGGCGAATGCAAAAATGGCGGCGCCAACGAATGTGAAGGCCAGGCTCAACCAGTAAGCTCCCGTCCCGTGGGGATCCATCCCAATGAGGATCGCGACAGTTGCGCCCAGCGCGGCAATTTGCGCCAGCGCCAGATCCACAAAGATCACACCGCGCTCCACTACATGTACGCCCAGATAGGCGTGAATGCCGGTCAAGATCAGGCTGGCCATAAACGGCCAGAGTAGAAATGGCAGAATTTCCATGTCGCTCCCTGATAATCTTATTGCGTTGACTGGAATGCTTTCGTCAGCAAACCAATATCGTAGTCGAAGAGGTCAAAATAAGTTTTCACGTGCGGCTCGCCCCCGACTGAGGGCAAATACACCAGTACTTTGGCGCCTGTTGCTGCTCCGATGCTGTTGGGGGTTTTCAAATCAAAATACGGTTCGACCAGCACCAGCTTGCAGTTCTCCCGTTTCATCAGTCCAATCAATTCTATGGTGTGACTGGGGGTAGGCGGAATTCCCGGCCGGGGCTCGACGTATCCGATGACGTCCAGATGGAAGTGCTTCGCAAAATTCGTAATCGAATTGTGATAAGTCACAATCTTGCGCCCATGATAGGTCGCCATTTCCGCGTCCCATTTCTGCTCAGCCGCACTCAGCCGCTTGTCAAAGTCCTGGAAGCGCTGCTGGAAGTATGCTGAATCGCCGGGATCGAGTTCGCCTAACTTCCCCGCAATTCCGCGGGCGACGCGGCGTCCGTTATCCGGATCCAGCCAGTAGTGCGGGTTTCCCAGCGGATGCACGTCGCCCATGGCGCGCGTGACTACGCCCGTAGGGATTTCCAGAATTTCTGCAAATTGCGACGCATCCAGATATCCGGCCGCTCCTACTTGAACACGAGGATTACCACTCTGGGTGATGAGCGGCGGCAGCCATCCAATCTCGAGCTGTAGGCCGACAATGATTAAGAGATCGGCTTGCCGCAACTTCAAAAGGAAGCTCGGCTTGGCCTCAACGAAGTGCGGGTCCTGATATCCCTTAGCAATCGACTCAACGCTAATGCGGTCACCGCCAACTTCCTGGGCGAGTGCCGCCATGTCGGTCGTGGACGTGACCACGTTAAGTTTCTTCGCCTCTGCCGCTAAAGACAATGAGAAGAGAAGAACAGTCGCGATGACTATCTTGTTCATGCGTTCTCCTAGAATGGGTGCGCTCCGTGAGCGCCGAGAGAGAAGATCAACTGCATAAGCAACTCGTTGCTGTCCCGGTTCTCCGCGTAGTGGGTGAAGCGGTATTCACCCCGAATCTGGCTGAATTCGCTCGGCCAGTAAGTCAGAGTGGCGGCAGCGCCCCTGTCAGTTAGGTTGGAGAACTGGCTCCGCCCCGATGAGTCAAATCGCCCGCCAGTAAACCATCGGCGCCCTAGCTGGTAATCTCCGGACACGTAATATCCAAGAGCCCGCTGCTCCATTGGCAGCTGCTGCCTTTGGCTCCAGATGAACTCGCTGCGGGCAATAAATGAGTGATAGATCGAACGGCGCAAGGGCTTCCAGCGCAGCGTGGCATCAATACCGTACAACTGGGTAATGAAGTCGCCCGGAAGGGCTAAGCTGCCGTCGTTGTGGCCGCGGGCATACGACAACCCGATGTCAAGGTTCGTGGATTCCGTGATGTCTTTGTAAGCGCGCAAATGTTCGACGGTGCTCACATCGCTGCGTTGCTGCGCATGGAACACGTCATCAGAATCGCCACGGAAGAGCTGCCCTATGGCTTCCAGAAAAATTCCTTTGGGTGCGGGCAAAATGCGCTCGACCGAAACGCCGGCGTCGTCAATACCATCTTCACCGCCAACCAAGTTTGTGGTGACGAGCGGACGGTCCACCCAGGGAAGCACGTGATTGTGCATCAGATTCACCTTGCCGAAGGCAGCCCTCATTTTTCCAACTTTCGCTACAAATCCCGCTGGAAGTGCCGTGAAGGTGATGTAGCCTTCTTCGAGATTCACTCCCTGCTCTCCAAAGGAGAAGAAGAAGTCACCACGGGCATAGGGGTCGATGATCGCCTGCAGCCCAATTTCCGACTCGTGCATTTCGAGCGATGGGAAGGGCTGCAACGTGGCAAGAGGGGGCGCGGAGTTTCCGCCTGCCGCGCCGATGAAATCCCCGATCACGCTAACGTCGGGATTCAGCGCTTTGGACGCGGCTGATGCGCCTCCATAAACCGGCAGTTGACCGCCAGTATTGACGATCCCAGCTTGTGTTTCGTTCGGCGAGGGCACGGCGGGAACCGTGGTTTGGGCGGATGCCTGAACACCACCCTCCGCAGTTGCGGCGGGCTGCGATGGTTGTGCCGGCGATGCTTGGGGAGCTTGGGCACTCTCCATCGTCCGTATCTTGCCCTCCAGCGCAATCACGCGATCTTCAAGCTCCCGGATCCGCTGCTCGAGCACGGCCGAGCCCTGCGCGTTGGCCGGCGGCGTGTTTGTTTCCTGCGCCAAAAGCGGGAAAGAAAAAGTGGCTGCCACGATGGTCGCAATGATTTTCTTTCTCATGCTGTACCCCCGAAGTATTGTCGCAAACTGGATTTGGACCGCATTCTAGGAAGGAAGATCACCAGTAGGTGAGATGCGGGCAGATCGGGCTGAGCGGGTTGGAATAGATTGTACGTTCACACGAATGGTGGGCCCTCTAGGATTTGAACCTAGGACCAACGGATTATGAGTCCGCTGCTCTAACCGCTGAGCTAAGGGCCCTTTCAGACTGCGAATATCATATAGGACGTGATCGCTCTCCACGAAACCAGTTCCGGCATCACGTTTGCGATCAAAGTGCAGCCACGGGCGCGGAGAAATGCCGTAGTTGGGGAATTGGGAGAAGCTTTGAAGATTGCTCTTACGGCAGCGCCGGTTGATGGCCGTGCAAATGATGCTTGCATAGAATTCCTCGCGGAGCGTCTGGATCTGCCGCGATCTTCGATTACGATAATCTCCGGCCAGCGCAGCCGAAACAAGGTGATTCGGATCACGGGATCGACGGCCAAGCACTTGCGCAGCCAAATGAAGCTATGATTCGGCCTTTCAACTCGCTGGTTCTCCGTAGCGTTTACAATACCCATTCGTCATGAACCTGGCCGCCATCCAGTCCGCGCTTCGCGAACGCAATCTCGATGCTTGGTTGTTCTATGACCACCATCATCGCGACCCGATCGCTTATCGCGTGCTTGGCCTTTCCGAAAAATTGATGGTGACGCGGCGATGGTTCTATCTCATCCCCGCCGAAGGGCAGCCGCAGAAACTGGTCCACAAAATTGAAGCCGGACACCTGGATCCCTTGCCGGGAGAGAAACACACCTACGCAGCATGGCAGGAGCTGTTCGACTCCCTCAAGCAGATGCTTTCATTACACCGCGACATTGCCATGCAGTACTCGCCCAACAACCTGATCTTTTACATCTCGTTGGTGGATGGCGGCACTCTGGAACTGATTCGCGGACTCGGCAAGAATGTCGTCAGCTCGGGAGATTTAGTCGCGCAGTTCGATGCCACCTTGACAGAAGAGCAGATCAAGACTCATTTCGCCGCCCGCGACGCGATTGATGCGATCACCGCTGGAGCGTTTCAGGAAATCGGACGCCGTGTCCGCAAGGGCGGGACCAACGAATTCGAAATGCAACAGTGGATCCTCGAAGCCTTTCGGCGTAAAGATCTGGTCACGGTGGATGCTCCGATTGTGGCGGTAAACGCAAACAGTGGCAACCCTCATTACGAGCCTTCGAGCGAGCATGCTGCGCCGATTCGCGAGGGTGATTTCGTATTGCTCGATATTTGGGCGAAAAAGAATGTTCCCGAGTCCGTGTATTACGACATCACCTGGACTGGCTTCGTTGGCAAGGCTCCCTCAGACCGTATGCAAAAGGTCTTCCACACTGTCCGCGATGCGCGCGACGCTGGAGCAAAATTCGTGCAGGAATCCATCGCTGCCAAAAGAACCATCGCCGGATGGCAAGTCGATCGGGTGGTCCGCGATCACATCGACAAAGCGGGATTCGGGAATTACTTCGTCCACCGCACGGGACATTCCATTGCTACCGACATTCATGCCAACGGCGCCAATATGGATGATCTCGAAATCCACGATGAACGCCGCATCCTTCCCAACAGCTGCTTTTCCATCGAGCCGGGAATTTACCTGCCTGAATTCGGGGTACGCAGCGAAATCAATATGCTGGTGCGCAGCAGTTCTGCCGAAGTAACTGGTAAAATGCAAACTGAGATCGTAATTATCTGAATGGTAAGTTCCCCGGCAGGAAAAGACACAATCGCAGCGAAGCAACCCGCGACGCCAATTGCAACCACGATGTCGGTGGTTGCTCCGGCCGTGGCATGGCTCATCCCCGGCGCTGGTCATTTGATTCAGAAGCGCTGGATACGCGGGCTGCTGCTGATGGCCTCGGTGGTCACCATGTTCGTCCTCGGTTTGCTGATGGACGGACGCGTGTACCGTCCAAACGGCGGCGACATTCTCGACATTCTCGGATTTATCGGGGACCTTGGCGCGGGCGGCATGTACATTGTGAGCCGCGCTATGGACCTCGGTCATGTTGTCGTGGCCCATGCGACTGCTGACTATGGAACTAAATTCATCATCGTCGCGGGCCTGCTGAACTTCATCGCCGTAGCGGATGCATACCACATCGCGATTGGCAAAAAACCTTAATGCTCACCCTCTCCCACTTCAATGCCGCGTTGTTGTTTTCGACTTTTGCTTCAGTCGTCTTTGGAATTACCCAGCGTGACACCCCTCGCGAGCAAGTGCGCTACGGGCTCTACTGCTTCGCCATGTTCATGGGCGGATTGCTGGTGGCGGGGTGGGTCATGTGGGCGTTAAGGCACTAGAGCTGCTTTTATCCTTCCCAGACAAACGCATCAAACACGCGCTTCGTCTCGAATCCAAGGTGCCGATACAGTTCCACGGCACGCGAGTTGGCTTCGGTGACGGTCAGCGTCAAAAGCGAAAAACTTCTTTGTCTCAAGTTATGCATGGTTGCCGCCAATAGGGATTTCCCCAATCCATGCGAACGATACTCCGGCAGCACGCAGATCTGAGTGACGTGCCCCACATCGTGGCGGACACGCGAACAAAGAATTACACCAGCTACCGCATGCGATCTTCTGTCGAGCGCAACGAACGAGGATTCTGGATCGAAACTTCCACATCCGGGAAACCGCACAATATTGTTCAGGAATCGGAGAGATCCACTCAAAGTGCGGTATTGATCGTTGATCTCGGAGTCGACGTGGTTCCGATAGGCAGCGGTAATGGCCGATGCCGCGGACTGAAAATCCTGCTCCGTCCAGCGCCGAATCTCGATATCGCTTCCTGAAATCTTCTTAGGCTGGTCCGCCAGAGGCGATGACAGCGGCAATGACATGAATAGCCGCGCGTGCCGGCTGAATCTCTGATCTTGAAATGGCTTGGCTGCGGCTCCTGCCTCATGTGCCAGCAATTGGGCCTCGATGCGGTGCACTCCCGGCGACTGCTGCAGGGTTTCGATGACGTGCGTGAGCAGGCGCCGCTCGACTTCCTGCCGATCTGCCCCGTTTCCACCTTCGCTGACGAACAGGTCACCAATCACGCCCTTGGTGTTCTCGTAGACGAAAAACGAATAGCCGAAGACTCGTCCGCGTGAAACTGCGGCGTATCCGGGGAGAAACTTGGCATCCATGTAGCGCAGGATCATCTCCGCCGAGCCGCTATAGTCCCAGGACAGCAGGTTCGCCCACACCCGCATCTCGTCTTCCAGCAAGGGACGCAGATCTGCCGAAGAAAAATGTCTGAGATCGAGAATTTCCACTCGGACTCCTGAAGAAATTAGCCGAAGTGCGGCGGCAAGAACTGAGTTTAGTAGCAGCCAATGACGGCAGGCAAACTCTGCGAACAAGGAACGGCAACTCGGTCCTGGCCTCTAGCGGCCGGGAACGTAGAAATAATCGAGTTTCTGCGCCGGGAAATTACCCAGATACACAACTTTCCGCCCTGCAGCTTTCGCAACTCCCTTTGGGTAGCCTTCTGCCGCAACCACGAAGTGTTCCTGATCGGGGACGAAGCCGAGTTCGTAGCGTGGGACCTTCTGGTCGGCGTAGAACTGCAAACCATACTCCGTTTCGCGTGGCACCAGAAAGACCGCGATGGGCAGATGATCAGGATTGAACTTGGATAAAGTGATCCATACCGGGCGTGAAGACAATGCGTTGTCGAGCGCTATGCCTCCGAATCGCAGTACCAGCGCTAAAGTCAATACGCCTGGGACCAGCGTGACCAACCGCAAGATTCTGTATCCATCCTTAAGCAGCAGGACGAACACTCCCATGGCGGTGGCAAAAGCGACGCATAAAGGCACCGCAACAGTACTGCCCCAGGGGACCCGATGCTGAAGCAAGATGTACTGAATAATCAGCGCGCAGAAAACTAGAGATGCTGCTGCCAACGCGTGGAGGGCGGCGACAATTGGATGGGGCCTTTGCGCGATTCTCTTGCGCACGTACTCCGCAAGTAACACAACTCCAGGCGGAAGCGCAGGCAGCACATAGCCTGGAAGCTTCGACCGTGAAATCGAAAAGAAGACAACCACCACGGCAATCCAGATCACGAGAAATTTGCCCAGCGTGTCACTGTCCGAATCTCTGAACCGGCGAATCGTCCAAACTAACGCGACGAGGACGAAGACTGCCCAGGGCAACCAACCGAGCAAACTTACCGGGATGTAGTACCAGAACGATTCGGGATGGTGATAAAGATTTGTCCCGAAGCGTGCGAGATTGTGTTCCACGATGAAGTTGTGAAAGAACTGCGGATTCCTGAGCTGTACCAGGACGTACCAGGGCAGCGCTATCGCACAGAAAAGAACGATACCTCCAGGCCAGAGCGCCTTGCGCACGATCTGCAAACTTCGGTGCAGGGTGGCAAAGATCACGATGATAGCCGCAGCGAGAAAGGGAGCGACTGGTCCCTTTGCCAGCATTGCCAGTGCAAGGAACGCATAGAAGGCGGCGAGATATCGGTGGTTGGCGCTTTCGAACCATGCGAACCATGCCAGCATCGCAATCGAGAACGTTGCTGCAAGCGCCATGTCCATGGATGCAGCGCGCGCGTAGCCAAGCATGCCAGCTGCAGTCGCCAGCATCAGCGCGCCATCCACTTCAAATCCAGGTCGAAAGCGGCGCAGGAACCAATAAACCGCCAGCACCAGCAAGAATGCATCGAAGGCCGAGGGCAGCCGTGCCGCCCAGTCGCTCACACCGAAGATTCGGTATGTGAGCATCGCCTGCCAGTAATACAGCGGAGGCTTTTCGAGCCACGGTGTCCCGCCAAGCGTAGGCGTAATCCAGTCATGCCGTGCCAGCATCTCCCGCGCAACTTGCGCGTAGCGGGGCTCGTCGGCGCCGATCAGCCCGAACAATGCGAGTTTCCAGAAGAAGAAAAAAGAAGGGACCGCGAGCAGCAACAACCAATCCGTGATTCGGAAGCGATTGTTCACTGAATGGAGAGAACCTACTGGATTGAGCCCTTACTCCTGATTTTTCCTAGCACGCGTTCTACCGCCGCGTGCAGCGGCCCTTCAACAGAACAGCCGCTGGCGCAGGCGTGGCCGCCGCCGCCGAACTCCTCTGCAATTCGGGCGACGTCGGGCCTTCCCTTGCTGCGCATGCTCACGCGGAAGCGGCCACCGGCAAGTTCGCGGAAGAAAACTGCCACCTCCACATCGCCAATGGATAACGCATAGTTCACCAGGCCTTCGCAGTCCTCTTCTTTCGCCCCCACACGTTCCATCTGCTCTTGCGTTACCCAGATCCAGGCCAGCGGCCCCTCCCGTTGCAACACCGAGAGCGCGGAGCCTAGCAGCCGCATCTTCGCCGTAGAATGGCCGAAGTAAACGTGGCGCGCGCAGAGCGCCGGATCGGCTCCCGCCAGGACCAACTCCCGAGCCAGTTCAAACGTATGCTCGTTTGTGCCCTCGAACATGAATGCGCCGGTATCGGTGAGCACTGCAGTGTAAAGACACGTCGCGATTTCGGGAGAAATTTTCACCCCTGCTTGCTTCGCCAACCTGTAAACCAGTTCAGCCGTGGCAACCGCCTTCGGATCGATCCAGTTCACATTGGCGAACGTTCGCCCACTTTTGTGATGGTCAATGTTAATCAGAAACTGATTTTCCAGACCCTTGAGGCGGGTACGCTGGATGCTATCGCACTCGAGTAAGATGGCGGCATCGTAGCTGCCATTCACACTGTCCGACTGGACCACCTTTCCAGCAAATGGCAATTGCTGGTACACGCGAGGCACTCCATCGCGCAGCACAACTTCCGCCTGTTTGCCCATCCGGCGCAAGATTTCAGAGCAGGCCAGTGTTGATCCGACGGCATCGCCATCGGGCCGCGCGTGCGAGGTGAGCACGAACCGTTTCCGTCCTTCGATCTGGTTCAGTACTTCGCTGAGCATTGTTGCCTTAGGTAGTGTGGGACAGCGTTGTCCCGAGTGCTACCTCTTCCTCCTCTTCCCTTGAGCGCGCTTCAGCAGTTCGTCAATTCTTGTTCCCGTCGTATGCGAACTGTCCAGCTGAAAATAAAGTTCCGGAGGACGCCGGAGGCGCAGATTCTCCGCCACCTCGCGGCGAATGAATCCGACTGCGGCCGTCAGTCCCTCAATCGAGCGCGCGGCTTCTTCGGCGCTTCCTTCTACGGCGACAAAGACCCTCGCTGAACGGGCGTCATCCGCCAGGACGACACTGGTCACGCTCGCCAGGCCGATGCGGGGGTCGCCCAGCTCGCCTTCCACGATGGTTTCAATCTCTTCTCGCAGGGCTTCCCCCAGGCGCTCACGACGATATTTCTGCCCGCGCCTCTCCACACTTCACCTCGGAATAAAACGGATGAGAATATCAGAAATCGCCGTTTCCGGCTTGTCAAAGGAATGATGCAGTGGATCGGGAAAGCAGTTGTCAGTGGTCAGTGGCCAGTAAGTATTTGGAAATGACACATTCCGTGCCCCCTCTCCATTCGCTCTGACGGTGACTCACAAAAATTCCACGAATGAGTCTGCCACCTCCGCGCCAGCGTTGTTGGCAATCCGCATCGCCTGCCGTTCAACATTCTTCATTAGGCCATCCAGATAATCGCGGGAACCGGAAACACTCACCACGCCGATAGTAGCGCGGTTCCACAAACCACTTGAATCCAACTCGGCAGTGGCGACGTTAAAGTGCGCCCGCAACCGGTCTTTCAGGCTGCGCACCACTTGCCGCTTGTCTTTTAGTGATTGCGCGTGCTCGATGTGGAGCTCGAGGGTGAGAAAAGCAATCATGCAGTCGTTGGTCGTTGGTCGTTCGTCCTTGGCAGAGACCGATGGGCGAATGGGTTTCGACCAAAGACCAACGACGAATGACCAACGACTGCTTTTACGCCATCACTTCCGCGGCGACGCGCTCCGTCACGAAGGCTTCGATCACATCGCCAACTTTAATGTCTCCGTAATTAGCGATGGAGATACCGCATTCCATCCCGTTGCGGACTTCGCTGGCATCGTCTTTGAAACGGCGCAGCGAACCGATCTTGCCGGTGAAAACGACCACATTGTCGCGCAGTAAACGTACTTCGGAGTCGCGTTTGATCAGTCCATCGGAGACACGGCAACCGGCAATGGTGCCAACCCTGGGAATGCGGAACGTTTCTTGCACCAGTGCACGGCCCTGATAGGTTTCCTTGATCGTCGGCTCGAGCAGGCCGGTCATGGCGCGCTTGATCTCATCCTGCAGCTCGTAAATGATCGAGTGCAGCCGGATGTCCACTTTCTCTTGTTCCGCCAGTTCCTGCGCCTTGCGCTCCGGACGCACGTTGAACCCGATAATAATGGCATTCGAAGCCGACGCCAGCAGCACGTCACTTTCGGTGATGGCGCC
>Ga0137359_10003330_pt1 | contig 13001 bp, 11 predicted proteins | sample Mad1_40_16metaG_FD_108281 | JGI IMG/M metagenome (GOLD analysis project Ga0137359, IMG submission 108281) | Vadose zone soil microbial communities from Angelo Coast Range Reserve, California, USA - Mad1_40_16 metaG | ecosystem: Environmental > Terrestrial > Soil > Vadose zone | place: USA... | reverse complement strand
GAGGCTGACGAGACTTCCGCGGGCGTCTCGTGAGCCGGCGCCACTTCCGCGACTGGTGCAGCCGGAGCCACCGGGCCACCACCTTCTTCGGCTCGCCGCTTTGCTCCCGCTGACACTGTCTTTAGCCGTGCGACTTTCTGTTCAAAAGTTTCGCCTGCCACGGGACCGCTATCCACCACTCCTGAATAAGTTGACCGGTGCATCAACTGCCGGTTTGGTTCAGCTCCAGCTTTGACTGCGGGTTTCACCGTGGCCGGAGTCGCAAGTTTCACCGCGGCAGGTGCAGCAGTTTTCGTGGCAACAGGCGCAGGCTTGGCGGCGGGCGCGTGCGCAGCGGTATTCTCCATCACGAAAACGCCGCGCGCGTCTTTCTTGATCACCGGCAAGGTACCGCCGGCGGCTTGCAGTAAGGCCGACAATTCTGCTTCGACAAAACGATGTTGCTTTTGTGGATCGCGCACATGGCCCAACGGCGGACCCATGTAGTACGTGCCGCAAGTCTGGCATTTGAACAACACGTCATCGCCACGCAGATGAACTTCGGCAGGCTCACCCGCCGTCTTCAACTGTTTGAGGTGACCCCAGCAGGGTTTCCCCTTCTCATTTTTCTCGTTGCAAACCGTTTGCGCGTTGGTGATTCTTTTGGGAACCGGCGCAGTGGGTGCCGTTGACGCCTGTTTGTCTGAACTTGCTTCGGAGGCAGTTGCGGTCATAAGCGTTTGTCTTGAAGAACGAATAGTTTAATTGCTATACCCGAATCTTACTCAGTCGGACAAATCGCCGTCAATGAAGATCGCTCGTTACAAATTTCATCGTGCTATGCTAAATGGAAATGTTCAAAGATCTGGTCGGCGCGATTTGGCGGCACACACCTTCAATTTTGAAAAAATGGGCGATGCGCCATACGCAAGCGCGTTTCACTGTAACCGCCGGAGCAATCATTACGGATGGAGCAGGGCGCGTGCTGCTGCTGCACCATCGTTTTCGTCCCGGTTCGGGTTGGGGAATACCTGGTGGCTTTATTAAACGAGGCGAACAGCCAGACGAAGCCTTGCGGCGAGAGTTGCGGGAAGAAGTAGGTCTTGAAATTGAGGATCTGAAATTGTTCAAAACTCGTGCGTTCGGGAAAGCCCGACAACTTGAAGTTGTTTTCCGCTGCCGGGCGCGGGGTGAAACGAACCAGTTGAGTTTTGAAATAAGAAGAGCCGATTGGTTTTATCCTCACGAGTTGCCCAAAGAACTACCTTCGGATCAGGCGCGCCTGATAAAACTAGCGCTCGCTGATGGAGCAGAAACACACGATTGATGTATGCTGTGCGCCGACAAAAGTACTGAGTTATGAGTACTGAGTACTGAGTAATGAGTTTCGCTTATCCTGTTCATCACTCAGTACTCAGCACTCAGTACTCATCACTCGCCTGGAGAAGAAAATGGTTGACTTGATTCCGTCATCTGACACCGTAATGCAGATTCTGAAGCGCACCGGCGCGTTTCGCGAAGGGCACTTCGTTTATCCTAACGGCAAGCATTCGCCGCATTATTTTCAGATGCCGCTCGCGTTTCGTTACTACGACACTGCGCGTGTGTTAGCCGTCGCCTTGAGCAGAAAGTTTCGCATCGATCGCGATGTTTCCAGCCAGTTACCAAAGGTTTCGATTATCAGTCCCAGCTCCGGCGGGATTCCGGTGGCCTTTGGCGTGCGCGACGCATTGAGCGCTGAGCAGATCTACTGGGCCGAGCAGGAAGGCGGCCAGCGCATGTTTCGGCAGTACATCAATAAGGGCGAAGTGAATCCCTGCATCATCGTGGACGATATTATTCGCAGCGGTCAGGCAATTGAGGAAACCGCGGGATTGGTGGAATCGCTTGGTTCAAACATCATCGGCTGCGGCGCGATTGTTCGGTTTAGCTCGGCGCCGGACACGGTGAACAATGTGCCCATCAAATCGCTGGTCACTTTTGATGCGCACATGTACGACAGCGGCGATTCCTGCGCTGACTGCAAGAAGAATGCGCCGGTGGAGAATGTGCGGTTCTAAGAAGGCAGAAGGCAGTAGGCAGTAGGCAGAAGGCAGAAAACTCCTACGTGTCGTTCGATGGAGCAAACCTTCTGGGGTTAGCCATCATTCCTGACAACATCCGGCCTACTTCCTCATACCCGCTAGTCAGATGATCATGATTGTCTTGAGAGATGTACCCACAATCCATTGCGAAATCCAACCACACCTGCGTCTCGGTTGCCTCTCCATCACAATCGGTTAACTTATTAACGAGCATGTTTGGGTATCGCCGTTTGCGAAAACCTTCCGCCAGGTTTGCAGCAACGCTCCGGGAGGAACGTCTAATCTGATCCGTTAGTGAGTAAACTTCTTCTCTTGGGAAGCGTTTTGAGAGGTGGAAAATTTCCATGGCAAGGCGATAAGCAAGTTGAAAGACTTTGAGATCTCTGTGACCGCGCAACATGTGACACTCCTTTCGGTTAAATACTTCATGTTAAGCGGCCAGGGTGTTTCTTGTTCGCTGCTTTCTGCCTTTTGCTTTCTGCCTACTGCCTTCTTGTCCTAGATCTCGTGCCTGTTAGCGAGGGCCTTATCCATCGTTACTTCATCGACGTATTCCAGATCGCTTCCCACTGGCATGCCCATCGCAATGCGAGTGACATGCAGGCCCAGCGGTTTCAGTAAACGACCGATGTAGTTTGCGGTGGCTTCGCCTTCGGTGGTCGGGTTGGTTGCCAGAATCACTTCGCTCACTTCCACACCATCGTTATTTTCCGGTTTCAGTCGCGGCAGGAGATTGGCGAGATGGAGCTCGTTTGGGCCAATGTGACGAATGGGCGAAAGGCTCCCATGCAGCACATGATAGACACCCTTGAAGCTGCGGGTTTTTTCTACAGCGACCAGACTGTGAGGTTCTTCGACAACACAAATGACGGAATGATCGCGCGAAGTGGATGCGCAGATGCGGCAGGGATCGATATCAGTGAGGTTATTGCAAACCGAGCAGAGAACAATGCGTTCTTTAACGTCGCGCACCGCAGTTATCAAACGGTCGAGTTCGTTGTCCGGCGTGCGCATGATGTGAAAAGCGAGCCGCTGCGCGGATTTGTGCCCAATGCCGGGAAGGCGTTTAAGTTCATCGATTAGTTTGGTGACGGGTTCTGCGTACTCTAGCATTTTAAAATTTCGGATTTCGAAATTCGAATTTCGAATTGCTTTTAACTTCGCAATCCGAAATCCGAAATTCGAAATTCTCTAGCCCAGCAATCCACCGAGGCCCGGCGGCAACATCCCGCCCAGTTTGCCCTTCATTGCCTCATCAACTTTGCGATTTGCTTCGTTAATGGCGGCGAGGATCATGTCCTGAAGCATTTCCACATCGCCTTCCTTAACCGCTTCCGGATCGATCTTGAGCGAGACAATTTCATGATTGCCTTTCATTGTGACGCTGACCACGCCGCCGCCCGCTGAAGCTTCCGCGCGCATTTCTTCCATCTCTTTGGACATCTTCTCTTGCATCACCTGCGCCTGCTTCATCATTTGTTGAATGTTAAGTCCGCCAGGAAATTTCATTGCTCGCCACCTCTTCAAAGTAATCGATTGCTTATTCGCTGCTTTGTGGCATCGTAACTTTCATTAGAATCGAATGCAACGAGAGGCGTGTCAGACCAGGACGCCAGCAAGCGAGAGGTAGAGCTATCGCTCGTCGTTCTGTATCTGCTATAAGCTTGCGGCAAATGGCCAGCCCTGAAGCTTCGCAAAGCGTGGAAAGAACTCTCAAAGCCGAGATCAAAATCTATTACGATCTGCACGCCGCCGACCGGCCTTCTGCTCCTTTGCTCATCGCGCTGCACGGCTATGGCGCGAACCAGAAACAGATGATGCGCGAGGCGCAGCAGATGGCGCCTGAGGGTTTTGCCATCGTCTCGCTACAGGGTTTTCATCAGCACCTGAAAGAGCCGAAAGAGCCTGGTGGTCCACTGCGGTTCGGCTTTGGCTGGCTTTCTAACTTTCATCCCGAAGACTCGGTGCGCGTTCATCATCAGGCCCTCATGGATTTAATACAGACGTTAACCGCGGAAAAGATCGTCGATCCAAAACAAGTATTCCTGCTTGGCTTTTCTCAAACCTGCGCGCTGAATTATCGCTTTGCATTTACGCATCCCGATCTCTTGCGCGGCGTTATCGGCATTTGCGGCGGTCTGCCGGGAGATTGGGAGACAAGCGAAACCTACAAACCAACCAGCGCTGCTGTGCTTCATCTGGCGGGCGAAAAGGATGAGTTCTATCCGCCCGCGCGCGTGTGCGACTACGAAGCGCGCCTGAAACTGCGGTCACACAATGTGGAGTTCAAAAGCTACGATGCGGCACACGAGATTGTGCCGGCAATGCGCGAAGATGTCAGAGCATGGTTGAAGAAAGGATAACAAGAGAATGCGATACAGGATCTTGATAGCAGCGAGTTTATTGCTCTTGCTTGGTGTGACTTCGGCCTTTAGTCAGACAAAAACAGCCAGAGATGCGAAGGCGATCCAGGCTGTGCTCGACGCTCAATGCGCCGCTTGGAACCGCGGCGACATTGAAGACTTCATGGATGGATACGAGCGTTCTGAAAAGACGGTTTTCGTCGTCGGCGACAATGTCACACGTGGCTGGCAAACGGTGCTCGACCGTTACAAGAGGAATTATGATTCGCGGGAGAAGATGGGCACACTGACCTTTTCTGATTTGGAAATCACGCCAATGGGAAACGATGGCGCGCTCGTTTTAATGCGCTGGCATTTGCAGCGGGCTAAAGACGAACCCCACGGACGATCAACGCTGATCATGCGACGCACAAAGCAAGGTTGGAAAATCGTGCACGATCATTCGTCGGCAGCGGGACAGTGATTAGCCTGCGAAGCAGACTAACGAGTCACGCGAATGGCAAACGATATCCCGAATCCGAAGCAATTGGCCGAGCTCGAAAGCGAAGTCGAGCAGCGCAGTGCTGTCTTCAAAAAAGAACTGGGCCTTTTTGATTTGGTGCTGACACAAATCGTTTTCGTTGTGGGCACAATCTGGGTAGGCGCCGCTGCAAAACTGGGAAACTCACAACTAATAATTTGGTCGGTCGCCATACTCACTTTCTACCTGCCTCTGGCAGCCGTCGTCATTTATCTAAACCGTCTAATGCCGCTCGAGGGTGGACTCTACCAGTGGGCCAAGCTCGCCTTTAACGATTTTGTTGCCTTCATGGTGGCGTGGAACCTATGGATTTTTGGCATTCTGGTTTTGTCTGGTATCGGACTGATCATTACCACCAATGTTTCTTATGCAATTGGACCGCCAGCCGATTGGATGCGCGGCAGCAAGTGGTTCATAACAATAATGAGTTGCCTGCTGGTTGCGGCCATCATGCTCGCTTCGATGCGTGGACTGGCACTCGGAAAGTGGGTACACAACGCGGGCGGCGCGATGTTGCTGGCAACTTTTCTCACACTGATTTTGCTTCCATTCTTCAGCCTGGCCCGGGGAGACTTGCGCGAATATCATCCGTTCGCCGTCGCCATGCCTGCGTTCACTGCATTCAACCTCAACATCTTTACTAAACTTGCGCTTGGCGCGCTAACCGGTTTCGAGTATGTCGCCATCGTTGCCGGTGAATGCCGCGCGCCCGCTCGGAACATTGCGCGCTCAGTAATCATCGCGGCGCCGATCATTGCGATTATGTTCGTTCTCGGCACCAGTGCGGTGCTTGCTTATGTGAAACCAGAGAATGTAGATCTGATTGGGCCAATACCGCAGGTTCTTACGCTTGGATTTGCTTCGTTCGGATGGGTCGGCAAAATTATTTCAATAGCGATTCTTGGTGTGGTGATGAGGCAGATCGCGCTGATGAGCATTTACTTCACCGGCAATACGCGATTGCCGATGGTCGCCGGTTGGGATCGGCTCTTGCCCGCCTGGTTTAGCCGGCTGCACCAGCGATATAAAACGCCCGTGAACTCAATTCTATTTGTCGGCGCGGTCACGCTGGCATTCGGATTAGCAAGCCTGATTGGCGTGGGCCATCAGGAGGCCTTTCAACTTTTGGACAATGCAGCGACTGTATTTTACGCTTCGACTTACATGGTGCTGTTTGCGATACCGATAATCGGCATGCGCAGTTTCGGAATCACCGCGCCTGCATGGTTGAAAGTTGCGTGTGGCTCTGGCTTCCTTGTGTCGTTGCTCGCAATCGCCTTAACGATCGTGCCTATCATAAAAGTGGAAAGCCGGCTTTCGTTCGCGCTCAAGATCACGGTCGTAGTGGTCATTGCCAACACCCTGGGAATCTTAGTGTTCATCCTGGGGAACAGACGGACGAATGGCGTTGTTGCTGGATAATTTCGCAAGAATTGGTAGGCGAGATGTGGATCGCTGTTAATTTAGTTGGCGCGCGGCTATACATTGTGATAATCAATGGCCGCGCAGACTTTCAAACACCTAACCCCCAAAGGAGGATCTGAAGATGAACTTCGGACGAGTGTTTCTCGGCGGCCTACTCGCCGGTCTGATCTTGAACATCGGAGAGTTTTTGCTGAACACAAAGGTGCTGGGCCCGCAGATGATGGCGTTCTCTTCCCAACACGGCTTCAAAAATCCCGGCAGCAACTTCATCATTGTTGCTGTAGTAATGACCTTCATACTGGGCATCGTGGCCGTATGGTTCTATGCGTTAATCAGGCCGCGGCTCGGACCTGGTGTTAAGACGGCCATCGTCGCCGCCTTCATACTTTGGTTTGGCATTTACCTGTACACCGGCGTCATCAACATGCTGCTGTTTGGCATACCGATGAACATGATGATCATCGCCTTCGTTTGGGGCCTGGTCGAATACATCATTGCGACGATTGCCGGCGCCTGGGTTTACACAGAAGCGTAAGCGAAACAAGCTTTGGCTCAATCACTCGCGGTTTTCAACTGTTCACAACTCGTAACTCTTTCCGGGCCTGCTCGTCCGCGAGCCGGCCCGGAGTTACGTCAGCTTTCGATCATCGAAGACGGTGCCATGCTGGTGCGCGATGGCAAAATCGCCAACGCCGGCACGCGATCCGAAATCGAGAAATTAATTGATAAAGACTGCGAAATCGTTGATGCCGGCGGTCGCGTGGTTTTGCCAGGCTTTGTCGATGCGCACGCACATCCGGTGTTCGCGGGTACGCGGGCAAATGAATTTGAAGAACGATCTCAGGGCGCGACCTATCAGGAGATAGCGGCGCGCGGTGGCGGCATTCAATCGACTGTTAACGCCACGCGCACTGCGACGCTTGATGAGTTAGTCGGCGGCGGCAAGCGTTACGCTGAATGGTTCCTGCGCAATGGCACCACTACAGTCGAGGCGAAGTCCGGCTACGGCTTAACGCTTGAAGATGAATTAAAACTTCTGCGTGCGATTAAGCGGCTCAATACAGAAACCGAGCTTCGCTACGTACCGACATTTCTCGGCGCTCACGCCATTCCCGTCGAATACAAATCGCGACGAGACACATATGTCTCATTGCTTATCGATGAAATGCTGCCGCGCGTAGCCGCGGAAAAGCTGGCAGAGTTTTGCGACGTCTTTTGCGAAGAAACGGTGTTCACCACTGACGAATCCCGCAACATTCTTTCGGCGGCGCGCTATCATGGTTTGGGACTGAGAATACACGCCGATCAGCTGGCGTTATCAGGCGGTGCGAAATTGGCAGCCGAACTAGGCACGGCAACGGCTGATCATCTGGAGTACACCGATGCCGCGGGAATCGCGGCGCTTAAGTTAGCAGGTGTGCAGCCGGTGCTTTTGCCTGGCTCAGTTTATGCGCTCGGCTCGAGCCGTTATCCGGCAGCGCGCGAGATGATTGATGCGGGTCTCGCGGTTGTGCTGGCAACGGATTTCAATCCCGGCTCCTCGCCAACTCCGGCAATGCCGATGATTCTTTCGCTAGCATCCACGCATATGAAAATGACGCCTGCGGAATCGATCAGCGCCGTAACAATCAACGCCGCTTATTCGCTCGATCGCGGCGAGCAGATTGGCTCGCTCGAAGCAGGGAAGATCGCCGACTTTGTAATTCACGACTGCGATGATTACCGGAAACTGCCATATTTTTTTGGGATCGAACAGGCCTGGAAAGTCTATTCCGGAGGTCGTTTGGTCTTTGCCCGCCCCTAAAGTTTTCCCTCGCTAATCTCGCTGTCCTTTTCAACTGCGCAAAAAAAGCGGTTGACGCTTGCGACCTACTATTTTATTATCCCCTGCAACACTGGAAAGGAGGTGATTCAAAAATATGAGTTCTTATCACAGTGAGGTGGCTGCGGCCTGACCTCTGAACCAGAAACTACTTGTTAGGATTTCGGTTCAGTTGTCTCACTGCAAAGTGCTCCTCCTTTTCAGGAAGCTGCACAGCCAGTTAGTCCACAGGCCAATCCGAACAGTTCACCGAAGCCGTCCCTGATCCGCTGGATCGTGGACGGCTTTCACTTTTTGCCGTAAAGCAAACTGTCAGTTCGCGATCGAGGAATTGAAGCTTCGTGCCCGCAGGCTAATGGTTTGCTTTTACAACCACCGCAAACTAACAGTTTGCTCTACAAACCCGCGCAGTGTTAGCCGTTTGCGTTTGCTGCTCCGTGACCCAGGAACTTGCGTTACAGCCACGGCAGTGAGAAATTAGAATTTCCGGACAAACAAGGAGAAGTTGTAGTTGTCATCTGTTGATTCCCCCGTCTTTTACGACCCCGCGGGACGCCGCTGGCGCCGGGTGCGGCGCACCTGGCTCGCGTTTGCGGTTATGGTCACGGCAATGGCGGCGGTTTTCATCGCCAGCGTACTGGTGAATCCAGTTTTGCCTAGTTTGAACGTTCGCCAGGTAGCAAGCCTTCCTAACACCGCAGACATTAAGCCAAAGCGGCCCAGCCTGCCCGCGAACCCGAGTGAACAAAAAGCAAAAAAAGCGCAGGCCGAACTGCAACATGCCCTTGCACTGACGCCCCGAGTTGTCCCCGGTCGACGCCGTTCTCAGCTTCCCATCGTTCCGCCGCCCGTGCTGCCACCGCCAATCGTTCCGACGACCAGACCGCTCTCCATTGGCTTTTATATCAACTGGGACGAATCGAGTTACGCTTCGTTGAAGCGCAACCTGGACCATCTTGATTGGGTTATCGCCGAATGGTCGCACCTGCAAGCAGCGCCTGACGGCAGCACGTCGTTGGTAACTGAAGTTGATGCGCCCGCCCTCAACTGGGTTCGTCTGACTCGGCCACAGGTCCAGGTTATTCCGATGGTCCAGAATCTGGTGGATGAAAAATGGCAACCGGATTTGCTGGCACGCGCCGTAAGTGACGAGCCTGGGCGGCAGCGCCTGATTGCATCGCTCACCGATTTTGTGCAGCAAAATAAATTTCCCGGAGTGTGCGTCGATTTTGAAGAGCCGCCGCCGGCGACGCAGCAGGCCCTCTTAACTTTCATTCAGGAATTGCATCAGGAGTTTGCAGCAAAAGGTTTGTTCGTGATTCAGGCGGTGCCTTTTGACGATCCTGACTGGCATTACAAGGATTACGCCGCGGCTACCGACTACGTAATGTTGATGGCCTATGACCAGCATTGGGCCGGCAGCGATCCGGGTTCGGTGGCGGCGCAGGATTGGTACGAGCGCAAGATCGCCAATCGCATGCACGATTTGGATCCGGCAAAAACGATCATTGCCCTGGGAAGCTATGGTTACAATTGGACTGAAGGTGAGAAAAATGCTGACGAGGTTACTTTCCAGGAAGCATTGATTACTGCTCGTGATTCAGATGCAAAAGTAGTTTTTGATCCGGCAACTCGCAATCCGCGGTTTGATTATGACGAAGACGATGGCTCCCACCACATCGTTTGGTTTCTCGACGCGGTTACCGCCTATAACCAGATGCGCGCAGCCAGTGGTTTCAAGCCCGCCGGTTTTGCGATTTGGCGTTTAGGCTCCGAAGATCCTTCAGTCTGGTCCATCCTTGGTAATTTGCAAACAACTTCCCCAAACATTTTGAGTCGCATCGTCTACGGTTATGAGGTGGATTTCGAAGGGACCGGTGAGCTGCTGAAAGTTGTGTCACGTCCCCAAGACGGCTGGCGCAATCTGGATATCGATGGCGGCAACGGTTTCATAAACAACGAAGAGTTTGTCGTGACCCCTTCGTCATACGTTATTCAACGTGGCGGTGATCATCCGGGAATGATTGCGCTGACTTTCGACGATGGACCGGATCCGCGCTGGACGCCGGCGATTCTCGACATCTTGAAGCAGGAGAATGCGCCCGCCACATTTTTCATCATCGGAAAAAACGGTCAGGCATATCCCGACCTGATGCGGCGCATTGTCAGCGAAGGCCACGAGATTGGTAATCACACTTTCACTCATCCGAACCTGGGCGAAATTCCGCCGTCACTTATCGAGCTGGAACTAAACGCTACGCAGCGTTTGATTGAATCAGAAGTAGGCAGGTCAACCGTTTTGTTTCGTCCGCCGTATTTTGGCGATGCCGAAGCCGACAAGCCGCAGGACGTAGAGCCCGCGTATCAGGCCCAGAATCTTGGTTACCTGGTGATCGGAGTGCGCATCGATCCTGACGACTGGAAGCTGCCGGTAACAGCCGATCAAATCATCCAACGAACAATCGATCGCGCCATGGACAAAAATTCGGAAACGCGCGGCGAGGTGGTGTTGCTTCACGACTCTGGCGGAGATCGCGCCGCCACCGTGCAGGCTTTGCCGGAATTGATTCACCAGTTGCGCGCGCGTGGATTTCAACTTGTGCCTCTTTCTGATCTGGCTGGACTCTCACGCGACCAGGTGATGCCGTTGATTCCTGCGAACCAACGGGTGTTCACACGCGCAGATGCAATCGCTTTCTTCTTCCTTTCAACCGGCGGTTGGACGCTGCAGTGGATCTATGTCATTGGAATTATCCTGGGTCTGGGCCGACTGATTTTTATCGGCGCGCTGGCGTTTTCTCAATGGCTTAGGTCGCGACGCCGCGAGCGTTTGCACACCGGAGAGCGTTACGAGCCCTTCGTTTCCGTGCTGGTGCCGGCGTTCAACGAAGAGCTGGTCATTCGAAACACGATCGACAGTTTGCTGGCGTCTAATTATGAAAATTACGAAGTGATTGTCATTGACGATGGTTCCGAAGACCGGACAAGCGAAGTTGTTAAGGAAAGTTTTTCCGCCAACCAACGTGTCAGACTTTTTTCAGTTCCCAATGGCGGAAAAGCCACCGCTTTGAATTTTGGTTTGAAACATGCAAGCGGCGACGTGGTGATTGCGCTTGATGCTGACACGCTCTTCGCGCCACAGACGCTGGCGGCCCTGGCGCATCGCTTTTACGATCCGAAGATAGGCGCCGTCGCGGGAAATGCAAAAGTTGGCAACCGCATCAACATCGTGACGCGCTGGCAGGCGTTGGAATACATCACTTCGCAAAACATGGACCGGCGCGCGTTCGCCAGTTTGAACTGCATTACGGTTGTGCCGGGCGCAGTCGGCGCTTGGCGGCGCGATTTGCTGGAACAGGCTGGCGGTTTTCCCGGCGACACACTTGCCGAGGATCAAGACCTGACGCTGAGGATTCGCCGCCTGGGATACAACATCGGTTACGAAGAAAACGCGATCGCCTGGACCGAAGCACCCGACCGCTTGCGTTCGCTGGCGCGGCAACGATTTCGCTGGGCCTTTGGAACATTGCAATGCATGCGCAAACATCTCGATGCGCTTTTTCGTCCGCGTTACGGCACGCTCGGCTTCGTTGCCTTGCCGAACGTTTGGATTTTTCAGATTTTGTTTCCATTAATCTCGCCGGTGATGGACTTGATGCTCGGCTACACTCTAATTTCCGCCGGACTCGATTGGCTGCAGCAACCGAAAGGCTATTCGTTCACTAACCTTCGTCAGGTGCTTTTCTACTATTCGCTGTTTCTGGCAATCGACTGGCTGGCAGCGTGCTTCGCTTTCATTTTAGAAAAGAAAGAGCAGTGGCGTTTACTTTGGTGGTTGTTTCTCCAGCGGTTCTGTTACCGCCAGGTGATGTACTACGTCATGATCAAATCCGTCGCGATCGCCATGCGCGGCAGGACGGTCGGCTGGGGCAAACTCGAACGTAAAGCGACTGCTGAAGCACAGTCTTGAAGCGCAAATCTGCAATGTCGAACAAGCGGAATGGAATGCTTACCCTTGCGCTGCTGTTGACGGCGGCGTTTTGCTTTCGCGTTGTGATTGCGCGCTTCCTGCCGAATGATGAGCCGGGTGATGGCAAGATCTATTCGCAGATGGCGCGCAACGTTCTCGAACAACATGTTTACTCTCATGAGAAACAAGCGCCTTACGATCCCTCGCTGATACGGCTGCCCGGTTACCCGCTTTTTCTGGCCGGCATTTATGCGGTCTTTGGCCATGGCGATAACACCGCTGTGCGCATCGCGCAGGCGCTGATAGATACTGCGTCATGCGCGCTGATAGCGTTGTTGGCGTTTTACTGGGAGCCTGATGAAAAACTAAAGCGCCGCAGCGCTATTGCCGCGCTCGCGCTTGCGGCTGCCTGTCCCTTCAGCACGATCTACGTCGCGACCATTCTGACCGAGACGACTACAATTCTATTTGCAATTGCGATGTGCGTGACAGCGACGCTGGCATTTCAGGCAAGCGACCGAAGGCGCGCCGTGCTGTGGTGGATCGCGACTGGGATGATTTCCGGAGTCGCCGTTTTATTTCGGCCCGACAGTGGACTCTTCGCCGCCGCAATAGGCGTCACGCTGGTCGCCACTACGCTGATAGGTTCGAGCCACGCGCGAGAATCGCGGCCCAGGAACGACTTCCTTTTTAAGTTTGCCCGGGCTTCATTTCTCGGGGCGGTGTTTTCGCTCGCCTTCTGCCTGATGCTGGTTCCCTGGACCATTCGCAACCATCGCGTGTTTCACCTGTTTCAGCCGTTGGCGCCGGCGCATGCTGAAATGCCCGGTGAGTTTGT
>Ga0137359_10003323_pt1 | contig 13006 bp, 10 predicted proteins | sample Mad1_40_16metaG_FD_108281 | JGI IMG/M metagenome (GOLD analysis project Ga0137359, IMG submission 108281) | Vadose zone soil microbial communities from Angelo Coast Range Reserve, California, USA - Mad1_40_16 metaG | ecosystem: Environmental > Terrestrial > Soil > Vadose zone | place: USA... | reverse complement strand
CGCGAGGGCACGACCAAGCGCCTCGACACTGCGGCCAAAGTCGACGGCAGCGCAAGATATACCATCGATATCACGGAACCGGGCATGTTGACCGTCGTCGTCGCACGCCCGCCCCGTTTCGGCGCCAGACCCGGGCAGGTTGACGCGGCCGCTGCCCTTCGGGTGAAGGGTGTGGTTGCGGTGAAGCCGATCTCTACTGGTTATGCCGTCTACGCCACGGGCATGTGGCCAGCCCTCAAGGGACGCAAGGCCCTGACCGCGACTTGGGACGAGAGCGCTGCCGAAAAACGCAGCAGCGAGCAAATGATCGCCGAGTACCTCGAGCTCACCAAATCGCCTGGAACGATCGTTGGCCAAAAAGGCGATGTCGAGGCCGCACGCGGCGAGGGAAGCGAGCTGGTGGAGGCGAGCTATGTGTTTCCCTATCTCGCCCATGCCCCCATGGAGCCGCTCGACGGCTATATCCGGTGGGATGGAGAGAGCGCCGTCGCGCGGTACGGATGTCAGATGCAAACGCCCGACCAGGGCGCGATTGCGAAAGTATTGGGGCTGCCCGGAGATAAGGTCACGATCGAGACGATGCTCGCGGGTGGCAGCTTTGGTCGTCGCGCACAGGCGAGCCTGCATTTCCCGATTGAGCTGGCAGAGGTTGCGAAGGGGATCGGACCGAATCGACCAGCGAAGCTCATCTGGACGCGCGAGGATGACATTCAAGGTGGCAGCTATCGGCCGCTGTTCGTCCATCGACTCCGGGGCGTGATCAGAAATGGCGAGATCGTGGCGTGGTCCAACAGCATCGCCGGCCAGTCGTTCATGACCGGGACGCCGTTTGAGGCTTGGCTCAAGAACGGCATCGATCCGATGATGAGCGAAGGTGCCCACGAGCTCCTGTACGAGATCGAGCATTTCCGCTGTGATGTGCACAACATCCCCAGCCCCGTGACGACAAACTCCTGGCGTTCCGTCGGCCACACGCACACTGCCTATGCCGTTGAGTGTTTTATGGACGAACTGCTCGACAGAGCAGGCAGCGACCCGCTCGCCGGACGGCTGAAACTGCTCGGCAACCAGCCACGTGCTGCCGCCGTGCTGAAGGCTGTGGCACAGCGCGCCAACTGGAAGGGCCCACGCCTTGCGAACGGCCGTGCCCGGGGAGTTGCGTTGGTCAAGAGCTTCAACACCTTCGCCGCGCAGATTGCGGAGGTCTCAGTCGGCGAGAATGGTGAGCCCAAGGTCCACAAGATTTGGTGTGCCGTCGATTGCGGTGTGGTTGTGAACCCGGACGTGGTCCGCGCGCAAATGGAAGGTGGGATTGGGTATGCGATCGGTCATGCGCTTTACGCCGAGGTTCCCATTCAGGCCGGCGCCGCGACCGTTTCCAATTTCCACGACTATCGCTCGCTCACCATGGCGCAGATGCCGGAGGTTGAGGTAATCGTGATGCGCTCGACCGAGCCGCCGACCGGAGTTGGGGAGCCCGGTGTGCCGCCTGCGGCGCCGGCCATCGCCAATGCGCTCGCCCGTCTCACGGGGTCGCGGCCGGCGCGGCTACCGATGGTCCGTAGAAGCTGACCCTGCCGGCCCGGAATATCGACAGTAGTCACCCGTACGCTGTGAGAGTCATACCATGTGGAATGTTTCAGAAAAAGAGCACGGTTCGAACAGGGTAACCGGGACGATCGCCATAACCACGGCGTTACTCGCGCTTACTTATGTGTTTAGCGCCCTGCTTGTTCAGGCCGACGCACGACCGCGTCCGGAGGCGACGCCGCAGGGAAATCCGGTCGGCGGCCGCGTTCTTGGGTTATCTGCAATTTGCGATGATTGCAGGGCGGAGAAGTTTACGTCCGAGTGCACGGGATTTCTGGAAGCGCCGGTCTTCGACCGCGAAGGCACTCTGTGGGTCGCGGGGATCCTGAAAGGCGTGATCTGGCGTATAACACCGGACGGGCATTGTGCCGTCGGCATGCAACTCCCAGCCGAAGTGAAGTATCCATGCGGTTTGCGGTTTTCCCACGACGGCACATTGTATGGCGTCGCGATGGGATACGGCCTGTTCTCCGTCGACATGTCGTCAAAGAAAGTGACCCTGCTGACCGGCGGCGCCAGTCTTGGCGGATTGCCTGACGGTGCCTTCCACGGCCTGGATGACATTTTCATAGATCGCACTGGTGGGATGTACTTGACCGATGCTGCCGGATCGAGCGTTCTCAATCCCGTTGGGCAGTTGTTTTACCGGGAAGCGAGCGGCAACATCAAAAGAATCATCAGCGGCGGGCTGATGTTTCCGAATGGCGTCGTTCTGTCGCCCGATGAGAAGATGCTTTACATCGACGAGTGGGCGGCAAACCGCATTCTAGCCGTGCCGGTCGTGTCGCCCGGCGTCATCAATCCGGGCTGGAGTTATGTGTTTGCGACACTGAGTGGCGGTCATGGTCCGGACAGCATGACGGCGGATTCTGCCGGCAACATCTACGTTGCCCATTTCGGCTCCGGAGAGGTTCTCATATTCGCCCCGAACGGCGACTATTATGGTCCGATCCGTCTGCCCGAAGGTGCGGGCAGCAATCCGACCAACCTCGCATTCCACAATGGCTACCTCTACGTCACGGAGAGCGAAAAAGGCGAGATCTGGCGGGTGAAGGCCAAAATTCCCGGCATCAACCTTTATGGTGGTTCGTAGCGAGAACTCTCGCCGCCACGCAGCTCCGGCTGCGGTTCAGCAAGCCGTTTCCAAATCAAGACCCTGTCAGCCCGGCCTGCCGAAGGAACCGATCATCAATCCGCCATCAACTACAATAGTCTGCCCGGTAACGTAGGACGAACGCGCCGATAGCAGCCACAGCGCCGTGTCCGCCACTTCAGAAGCGGTGCCGGCACGGCCCAGTGCGATATTCCTCACCACCCCGGAATAGTCCACGCCTTCCGCGAGCAGGTTGCGATACATGGGAGTATCGATCAGGCCCGGACATAATGCATTCACTCGTATGCCTGCTGCCGCGGTCTCGAGCGCCGCACTTCGCGTCGCTCCTACTACTCCATGTTTCACAGCGCTGTAGGGGGCCATGAAGGGCACACCATCCAACCCGCCTACCGATGCAATATTCACTATCGATCCGCCCCCTCTCCTCGTCATGGCGGCGATCTCGTACTTCATGCAAAGGACTACGCCGAGCAACATGACGTCAAAGTTCATACGCCATTCCGAAGCGGGCTGATCGACGACAGGCGCGGGCGTCCCGGCGAAGCCTGCGCCATTGACGGCACCATCGAGGCCGCCAAATTTCCCGACGGCCAGATCGACCATCGCCTGGATAGACTTTTCATCGGTAACGTCGGTCGCGATAAATTCCGCGATGCCACCGCTTGCCTTGACGGCGGCCGCCACATCCCTGCCCCGGATCTGGTCGCGGTCTGCGAGCACGACCTTTGCACCCTCTTGCGCAAAGAGATGGGCGCAGGCCTCACCCATGCCGGACGCGGCGCCGGTAATGACGATTACCTTGTCAGTCAGATTCATCACTAGATACTCCACACTCGGATGTATGTTGCGCACCGGCACAGCCGGCGGAATCGTTGGCTGTCCAGAAGGGTGCCGGCCAGGGTACCCAAGGCAAAAAGGCGCCGCGGGCGACTTTTTCCAACGGTGTTAGCAGTCTGTCGGACTTGAATTTCCCCCTGCTACGCAGCTGGCAAAAACGACGCTTTTTGCCAGCGGAAACGGAGCTGATGTCCGAAAAAGCGCCGCAGGCGACTTTTTCCAATGAACTAGAGCCACTGTTCTTCCGTATGGATACGCGTGACGCGGGATGCCTTGATCATCCATACGCCATGTTCTTTCACGTACTGGTCGTGATAATGGCCCCATCCTTCAAATACGCAGCTGGGCATCTTCACAAGATCATGCATCCCCCAAATGCCGTTCGCGGCGGTGGGGCTGACGAGGGTGATCTCAGGCAGAAAGACGGTGTGCATCGTAACCACGCCAACCAGGGCGCTCGCCCATGTCTTGATGAAGAGATCGCGACCTGAGATCTCCGCCTGCCTCGGCTGATCTTTGCTGAAACGGGGAGCGATCTCGAAGAGCGCTGCAAAATCGTCGGTCAGCAGCTTCGCCAGATCGTCCCATCGCTTCGTATCTCCGAAGCGGATGTACCTCGCCTTCAGTGTCTTGATCTCTTCGATGTCCTGCAGATGTTCGCGAGCATTCATACTGGATGCTTCATCTCAGCGGGCCGGAAAGGCTCCGCCATCGAGAAAATAGTCGACGCCGCTGGCAAATGCGGCGCGGTCGGAAGCAAGGAAAGCCACCAATTCCGCGATTTCCGCGGGCCGGCCCGTGCGTCCGAGAGGAATGCCACCGGAGCGAGCTATGATCTGCTGGCGGGCGGCCTCCTCCTCGATGGCTTCGCTCTGGGCAATTTGCATTATCCAACTGCGCGCCGCTTCGGTTTCGATGAAACCGGGGGAGACCATGTTCACCCGGACACCATGCGGAGCGGCCGCCTTGGCCAGTCCCTTGCTGTAGGCAGACAGGGCAGCCTTGGCGGCGCAATAGGCCAGCGCCGCATCGGGTTGCGGCAAACGATGCCAGATCGTTCCGACGTGAATGACGACACCGGATCTGCGCTCCATCATGCCCGGCACGAAGGCGCGATCGAGGCGTACCGCACTCAACAGATTGACCTCGAGGATGCTTTGCCAGACTTCGTCCGAAAGTGACGCGAAACTCCCGGAACGGGAATCTGACGCGCCTACGTTGTCGATGAGAATATCCACCCCGCCCCACGCATCGTGGATACGATCGATGACAGCCTGCGCACCGGCGGCGGTAGCGAGGTCTGCCTGCACGAAGAGCGTGGAGTCGCTATCGCGCGCCGACCGCGAGCGCGCAGTTACGGCAACCTTCGCCCCGCTCGCCACGAAGCGCTGCACCATTGCCGCACCAAGACCCTTGGTACCGCCCGTAATCAATGTCCGCTTACCCGCGAACTCGTCGCCAACGACGGGAAAAGGATAGTCATTCATCATCTCGTTATACCCACACGTGGAATTTGTGGGCATCCCTCAATTTCGAGAGGTGGGAATCCGAGTGCCGCGAGTAGAATTTTACTGAGCCAATGACTACGAAATCCCCAAGCCCGCGCAGTGTGCGTCAGCCGAATCCTGCCGGTAGCCCCGTTGTCGGTGTTATCGGGCTGGGCGACATGGGTGCCGCGATCGCCGCCGCGATTCTGCAAAAGTTCCCGCTCGTCGCCCTCGACATCCGGCCGGCTGCGGTCGAGAAGCTGGTTGCCGTGGGCGCACAGGGCGCGCGGTCGGTGGCGGAAGTCGCCCAGCTCAGCGACATCATCATCATCCTCGTTGTCGACGATCGGCAGGTCACGGACGTCGTCGGACAGATACTCAAGAATCCGGGCCGCACCAAATATGTCGTGATCAGCAGCACGGTCCTCCCGGCGACCTGTATGTCGCTCGGCGAGCAGGCCAAGGCTGTCGGATTGAGCGTCGTCGATGCACCTGTCTCGGGCGGAGCCGAAAAGGCGAGTCAGGGCATCATCACCGTGTTGGTGGGTGGCGAGGACGCCGCGGTCGAGACCTGTTGGCCTGTTCTGCAATCGTTCGGCAAGCACCTGTTTCATCTTGGACCGATCGGAGCCGGAAGCGCCGGCAAATTGATCACCAACCTTCTGACGCTCGGCGGGAACATGTTGCAGCTCGAGGCGATGCAATTTGCCGCAGCCCATGGGATCACGGAGGACGCGGTGACCGCCTTTCTGCCGCTGACCACGGCGGACTCCCGCGGCATGAGGACGTGGGGGCGCTATGACCGGATGCGTCGCACGCATACGCTTGCCGGCACACCGGCGATGTACGATATTTTCTCCAAGGACATGAAGGTCGCGGCCAAGGCGGCCGGGCAGCGGGGACTCGTGCTGCCCATCGTTTCCGCCATCAGCGCCATGATCATCGAGAAAGCGCAGGCGCGGGACGCATATCTCAAGGCTCAGGGCCCGACCGACCCGATTCCGCGGTGTCGTATCTGTACGCTGGAACTCGCCTATCCGTTCCGCGAAGCCGGAATGCATCCGGAGTGCGCCTTCGAGTCAGATTGAGCTCTTGACGGCGTCATCGAATAGAACGACAGCTCTGATCGCCTTCCCTTCCTTCATCGCAGTGAAACCGTCGTTGATCCGCTCGAGCGGGAAGTAGTGCGTGATCAGTTCGTCCACTTTCACCTGACCCTGCATGTAGAGATCGACGAGCCCCGGTACGTCCGTTCTCCCTTTGATGCCGCCGAGCATCGAGCCGCGCAGGGTTCGACCCATCAGCAGGGACATCGGGTCAAGGCGCAACTCCTGTCCGGTGGGCGCACCTCCAATCACCATCGCGATGCCCGAACCCGGCCGCGTGGCATCGAGCGCTTGGCGCATCAGGATCGGGTTGCCGACGCACTCGAAGGCGTAGTCGGCTCCGCCGCCGGTGAGCTCGTGCAGCAGCGCCACGATGTCGCCCTGGACGTTCTTCGGATTGATGAAGTCGGTGGCGCCTAGCTTGCGCGCGATCGTCTCCCGGTCTGGATTGATGTCAACGCCGATGATCCGGCGGGCGCCGGCGATTCTCGCGCCTTGCAGGACGTTGAGACCGACGCCCCCGAGGCCGAAGACAACGACGACGGCACCGGGCCACACGTGCGCGCTGTGGGTCACCGAACCGATGCCCGTGGCTACACCGCATGAGATGTAGCAGCTCGTATGAAAAGGCGCATCGGCGCGGATCTTGGCGACCGCTATCTCCTTGACCGTGGTGTAGTTGGAGAATGTTCCGCAGCCGAGAAACTGCGCTACCGGCTGCCCCCGCCGGGAAAACGGACTGTCGGCAGTAAAGAGCTTCAAGAACTCCAGACAGAGGTTGGTCCTGCCGGAGGTGCAATTCTGGCACTGCCCGCATTCCGGCATGGACACGGGCAGGACATGATCGCCCGGGGCAACGCTCGTCACGCCAGGCCCGACGTCCACGACGACACCGGCTCCCTCGTGCCCCAGTATGACCGGGTAGGGATACACGGGCATCGATCCATCGATCAGATGGTAGTCCGTGTGACACAGGCCGCTCGCCTTGATCTCGATCAACACCTCGCCCTGGCGCGGCCCGGCGACCTCGATTTCATCGATCTCGAGGGGGCGGTTCAGCCCGACGCAGATTGCGGCCCGTGACTTCACCCTAATGGAATTTCGCGCCGACCGTGACGCCGAAAGTGCGCGGCAAGCCCGTCGGCTTGATAAGTTCGTCTCCAGAGGAGATGATGTTCGTCCAGTAATAGTGATTGGAGAGGTTGCGTACCCACAGAGAGGCGTGCCAGCCGTCCGGGGAACGAACGCCGGCCCGGACATCAAAGAGCGAATAGCCCGGAATCTTGGTGCGTGGGCTTTCAGCCAGATCGGCGAAGGTGCCGCTCTCGCTCTGCGAGTTGCCGCCGATGAACCCCATATATCTGCCGAGTTGCCTTTCATACTCGACGTCCACGGTAGCAGAGACCTCGGGCGCGAAACTGAGCCGGTTGCCTCCGACATTTTGCGACAGGCCCAAACTGTTGACGGTCATATAGTTCCCGAGTTTCGAATGAACGTAGGTCAGCCCAGAACGGATCGTGAGCCCGGAGATCGGCACGATCGTAAGGTCGAGGTCGACGCCCTCGACTTTCGCGCTCGGAAGATTCTGGAACGTATCCAATAGTCCCAGGAAACTCTTGTAATACGCCAGAACCTGCTTGTTCGTGTAGTCGTAATAGAATCCCGAGATGTTCGGCTGGACGGCGCCGTCGAACAGGGAAAGTTTGGTACCGATCTCGTACGAGGTGAGCTCCTCCTGCTTCACGGGCTGAATCTCGGAGGCGAAGGTGGTGAGCCCCGCCGGAAAGCCGCCGGCCTTGAACCCGCGGCTCACCAACGCATAGATCAGGGTGCCGGGCACCGGCTTGAAATTCAGCCCACCACGCCACGATACATTGTGCTCCTCCTGACTCAGAGCCGGGTCGAAGGGCAGCCACGTGGACAGCCCACCCGGCAGCGTCGGCCGATCGTCCAGGGTGACGCACCCTCCAGGGGGAATGGGGGGGGCGGGCGGCAGCCCCTCGAGGCTCCTCAGGAAATCGGCTGTTCCGCCGAAGAAGGCCGCATTCAAGCCGTTGCCGCCATCGAAGAGGCAGCCTGACAAGGCTTCGCGCGTCTTCGTGTAGCGAGCGCCGCCAGTGAGCGTGAAGCGCGGCAGAAACTCCCAGTCGGCGTTGGCGAAAATCCCGGCAGCCCGGTAGCCGATTGCGTAGTTCCCAAATAGAGTCGAATTGTGGGGGAGAGCCGAATACCAGGGAGTCAGAAGATAAGTGCCGTCCTCGATGTCATCGTGCTGGTAGTTTGCACCGAGAATGTAGTTGAGTCCCGCGGAAGGAACCTTACCCGTCAATCTGACCTCCTGGGAGAGGCTCTTTACGCTTCCTTTGGGTCCCGACAAGGTGCTCGCGATCGACGTGCCGTCGATATCCCGCAGCTGATTTACGTTGTCGTGAATGAAATCGGTCTGCGAAGTCAGCGTCATTTTGTCGTTGAGATCGTAGTCCACCCGCAGTACGCCCTGCCCCATATAGTCGTCCACATAGGGTTGAAAGCCCACATCCCAGCCCGCGGCGCGGTTATCCACGGGCGGCGGCGGATAGGTCCGAAATCCTGGATTGAGCCCTGCGGGGTTGGCCGGCGACAGCCCCGCAGCTTGGAAGGCGGGTGTCTGGCTATGATCCTCGTTGCCGTTCAAGTTGAGTGCGACCTTGAGGCCTTCGAACGGAGTCCAGTCCAGCAACAACCGGACAGCGCCGCGATTTGCGCGACCATTGGTCTGGCCGTCACCGCCAAAGTAGTCCTGCTGCCATGAGCCGAATTGACTGGTGGAGGCGGACAATCGTGCACGCAACGTGTCCGTGATCGGACCGCTCAGGTAGGCTTGCGCATCGACGCCCATCCAGTTGTTCACGCTCACCTCGCTTCCGGCGGCGAATGTCGAGGTGGGCTTCGCGGCAATGAAGTTGACCGAGCCGCCGGTTGCGTTCTGTCCGAAGAGCGTCCCCTGCGGCCCTTTCAGGACCTCGACCCGCTCGACATCGAGCGTCGAACCCCTGGTGAGGACCGGATAGGGAAGCGGTGCCTCGTCGAGGTAGACGCTCACGGTGGGTTGGGCCGAGATCTGATAAGCGTTGTAGTTCACGCCGCGCAGCGAATACATGACAAGGCCATTGGTGTTCGTCGTCGTCGTCAGGCTCGGCACGAGCTTGGTCAGTGAGGCGACGTCGGTGACACCTACGTTTTGCAGCTGCTCGGCCGAGGCCGCAACGATCGTGATGCCCACGTCGGAAAGCGCCTGTTCGCGCTTTTGTGCCGTCACGATGATTTCTGGCAAGCTTCCTGGCCCGGCTTGAGGTGATGTGTCGCTGGGCGCAACGGATTCATCACTCACGGCGGCAGCCGACACCGCAAGAAGCTGGCCGGACCATAGCGCACAGATGCTTAACGCAATCGGACAAACCCACCGGACATACATGGCAGAATCCCCTCAACAGGCTCACAGATGTGGTGCAGAGCTCGAAGCGCACGCGACGAGAATTTATGATGTTTAATACCAGCAAAGGTGGGCCCAACTACCCCGCACAAGTGAGAGACTGACACCGCCGTCCCGCGAACCCGCCGTTCCCAGAAACCAAGACCGGAACAGGTGCAACAACCACAGTCGTTGGGAACGCGCTGCCGCGCGGAATCGGTGCTCGGATCGAACAAACTCTCTAGCGGATATGAGCGAGCGCCACTGGCAGCGACCGGCGCGTCACGCAGGCTTCCGCTTGATCAGAGCAGATCGCAAGCATTGGCAGACGACCTCGTCTCTCTGATTGATCGCCCGGTGCTGAAAAGTCACGATGCCGGCGTCGGGTCGAGAGCGGCTCTCCTTGAGCGCCATCACCTCGGTGTCCGCACGGAGGGTGTCGCCGATGAATACCGGCTTTGGCATGACCAGCTTGTCGTAGCCGAGATTGGCGACCAGCGTACCCAGGGTGGTATCGCCTACCGAAAGACCGATCATCAGTGCGAAAGTAAATGTGCCGTTCACCAGAATTTGGCCGAACTCGCTCTGCTTCGCGGCCTCGCGGTCGATGTGCAGCGGCTGAGGGTTGTGCGTCATCGTAGAAAAAAGGAGATTGTCGGTTTCAGTGACGGTCCGCCGGATCTCATGGGTGATGACATCGCCCACCTGCCATTCGTCAAACCATCGTCCCGCCATCTGCCTTCTCCCGTTCGCTACAACTGAAGCACCGTGGATATCACGCTGTTGCAATGACCCCGGTGCCGCCCACTTGACTCGTGCTGCGTATATTGATCGTTCCCCCGCTTGGTCGTCACCTGCGGGCAGCCGCAGCGACCCCATATACCCCACACAAACGAGAGGGCCTGCCGTTCGCCGCAGCTATACCATGTGCTGGTTGGCCATTCAGCTTTGATGCGCCGCCGTTCGGCGAGGATGTCGGGCCCCCCTGCCGAAGTACACGTCTGCCGCGTTCGGCTTACCGTTACACTCATATGGTTACGCGGCGGCCCACGCATGTATCGTGCGACCCGAAAGGAAGATCGACCAGTGGGAGCATTCATGACTAAATCAGATGTAACGAAATCAGAGCAATCCTATGACAATATCCCCGACTCGGAGAGCCCACTCGATGTTGAGCCGGTAGGCGGTCGCATCGGCGCCGAAGTTCGCGACATCGCACTTTCCCGAGTTACTGACGATAGCACGATAGCCGCTATCCGTGCCGCGCTGGTCCGGCACAAGGTACTCTTTTTTCGCAATCAGCAACTCGACGATCAGGAACATGAAGCGTTCGCCGCTCGGCTCGGTCGGCCCGAGCGACGTGCCGCCCCCGCCGCCGGCTCGCGTTACTTGATCGAGCTGAACTCGTCGGACGGCTATGCGGCTAACATCTGGCACACCGATCAAACGTACATGCAATCGCCGCCTGATATGACCATGTTGCGTGCCTTAGTTAGCTGCAAAGCCGGTGGCGATACCTTATGGGCAAACACCGCGGTTGCATATATGGACCTTCCCGACCCTCTCAAAATTCTCGCGGACAATCTCTGGGGGATTCACAGCAGCACCTTCGATTACGCTCAGGTGTTTGGGAAAGACAAAGATAACAAAGACAGGGATGAGAAGTGGCTGCAGACTGTCAGGCCGACTGTCGTTGAAGCTGAACATCCCGTGGTCAGGGTTCATCCAGAGACGGGCGAGCGCACGTTGTTGGTCGGGTCTTACTTGCAGCGACTAGTGGGTCTCAACGGTGCGGATTCGCGGCATCTCATGTCCATTCTTCAGGATCACATAACCGAGCCGGAGAACACGGTGCGCTGGCGCTGGCAGGCCGGCGACGTCGCTATTTGGGACAATCGCGCTACGCAGCATCGTGCCATTACCGATCAAGGATCACAGTTGCGTGTCATGCGGCGCGCGACCTTGGCTGGTTCCACTCCAGTCGGAATCGACGGACGTCAAAGCAGAGCACGCAAGCCGGAACCGGAGGCGCAGTCGTCCTGACCTGAGCTCCAACTTTCCTCCATCCGGCGGGCTGAGGATCGCGGCGGCTCGACCGCCGCGCCTGAATGCCCCTCAATCAGCGCAAAAACATTTCATTGAAAAGGCGATCAATGTCTCTGTCCGACATGGTGCCGATCGAGCCAAGCATGTGTTTTGCATCCTCGCCTGCGACGTAGCGGCTCTCGGGTTCCTCTGCCTCAAGTGCTTCGAGAACGACTTCGGCGACTTGATCGGCTGTCGAAGCGCCCTCGCCCAAGCCGCGCTCCGCGACCCTCAGGTACCCCTCATAGAGGTATCCATGAAGGTCTCTGTCTTTTTCATCGAGAGCCGCAAGGTCGCGGCGCACATCCACGAGTTGCTGGTGAACCATGTTGGTACGGATCCCGCCGGGCTGAACGAGGCTGACTTTCACGCCTCGAGGAGCGGCCTCGCGGCGCATCACGTCGCACAAACCCTCGAGGGCGAACTTCGTCGCGATATAGGCCGACATAAACGTATATGCCATTCGTCCCCCCACCGAACCGAGGAGAACAATCCTGCCGCCCGTCTGTCGGAGCGCCGGCATCGTAGCCTGGTAGATCGCGACCTCGCTCACGCAATTAATCTCATATGCCTTGCGATATGTCGAAAGCGGAGTCAGCTCCAAGGGACCACATGGCGCGGTCGCTGCGCAGACGGCAACAGCGTTCAGATGATCCATGGAAGAAACAATCTCCTTGAATTTAGTGAGCGCCGCGTCCGAATTTGACAGGTCGACAATATGACACTGCACCATCCCGCCATACCGCTCCTCTATTGAAGCGGCTTCCTCCGGCTCAAGCACAGTCGTCACGACTTTACAGCCGCGATTTACCAAGAGGTTGACAACCGCGGAACCAACTCCGCCTGCGCCACCAATGACCAGAACTTTCTTCGTCGCCATCGCAAAGCACCTCCCAGGACTGTAACGGAATGATCTGTCGTCCGATGCCGCTTGCCGCCCCGACGACAAGCACGTCCCGACAGGTTATGCGTTTGCGGCGACTAAAGATGGGGCGCCTTCTTGCTGCCGGCGAACAGTGTGCCCGGCAGGATCTGCCTGAGCTGATCGACTGTCCACGGACCGTCTTTCTCGTGGTCGCGCCAAACGACCTTCGTCTCCTCCGGATGGTTGAAACGGGAGATCTTCCCGCCGCCGTTGCGCAGGACGCATCCGTTGATTTCATCGGCCTCAGGGGTGAGGAGAAACAGCAGCGCGGGAGTCGAATAACTCGGATCCACGTCCCGGGGCGTCTTGTTGAGCCGTTCCTTGCTCATCCGGCCCGCGTCGAACTTTTTCTTCTCGCGCGCCATTCCAGGCCCATCACCGCGTGTCTTCCCAAAGGGCGCGATGGCATTG
>Ga0137359_10003316_pt1 | contig 13023 bp, 9 predicted proteins | sample Mad1_40_16metaG_FD_108281 | JGI IMG/M metagenome (GOLD analysis project Ga0137359, IMG submission 108281) | Vadose zone soil microbial communities from Angelo Coast Range Reserve, California, USA - Mad1_40_16 metaG | ecosystem: Environmental > Terrestrial > Soil > Vadose zone | place: USA... | reverse complement strand
TTCTTTGACATCGCCTGTTCCGGATTTGCGCCAGTTGACGCAAGTGCAGTCTGCCCCGAACCAGCGGGCATTTCCTGAACCAGACGATCCAGATCAGCATCCTCTTCGGTTTGTACCAGACGCGCTTGCTTTCTATAGGTGTCAACTGCCAGCTGGGCTACGACGGCCCGCAACCAGCCGGCGAGCGAACCACGCCCGGAGTAGTAGGCGAGTTTGCTTGCTGGACGGCCGTCTTTGCGAGTCCGAAAACCGTAAAGCTCGGCCCAAATCGATTGGGCTAAGTCTTGCGACGCGTCTTCGTTTGAACTCGCTGATCTAGCCGCAGACCGAACCGTCGGAGGGAATCGCTCGACGAGATGTTCCCATGCATTCTCGTCGCCCCGCTCACATGCAATGATCAGGCAGAGATCGTCGGCCTGCATCTCATCCACGAAGCTAGTGATATTCGTAGCAGGAGTATTCTCATCAATCCGCAGGAGATACTTGTCGACAGCCGCTGCAATTCTCGGTAACAGCAATTCGACGTTTAGCGAATGGCTGTCGCTGGCGCGAGCAAGAAGTCTGGTCGCGCCTTCCACCAGGAGTTTTTCGATTTCCTTGCTTCTCGGTTTCACGGGGGACTCTCAAGGCCTACTTAAGGAGCAATCCTATCATGTCTAGTAGGGGAGGCAGACTGCTGTTCCTTTCAGGGGAGTGGCCTAATTCTGTAGGGGTGTCCCTCCGTGGGCACCCCCTTTTGATCCGGAGCTGAACAATTTCGAACAGAAGGGGTGCCCACCGAGGGACACTCCTACGAATTAGGCCACCACTCCTTTCAGGGCGCCGGGTCTTTTGATGTCGTGAAGTGGCGGGAGTTGCCGCCCAAAGTCCGAAGGCGACAACTTTGACAGCCTTCATCGGCTGAGCTAGATTCGCAGACAAGTTTAGGATTACGTGTCCGGCGAGAATTACCAGAGTTTTCCGCCCTCGACGATAAGCATGCTGCGCGTTACTGAAGTTTTTCGTTCCATTCAAGGCGAATCCACACACGCAGGCCGCCCTTGCGCCTTTGTGCGGCTAACCGGATGCCCTATGAGATGTGTCTGGTGCGATAGTGAATACACGTTCGTTGGCGGAGAACATATTTCAATCGAAGATCTAGTTGCCCAGGTCCACGCTCTGGGGTGCCAACTCGTTGAAGTAACGGGAGGTGAACCACTTGCTCAAAAGGAGGCATTGCAACTAATCGCCAAGCTTTGCGATGACGGTTTTGAGGTACTTGTTGAAACTGGCGGTTATGTATCAACGGAGGACCTGGACCAACGTGCAAAGGTTATTCTGGATGTGAAATGTCCCGGGTCAGGCGAAGAGCCACGCAACCATTGGCCTAACCTTGAACGTCTCCGTCCTGACAAGGACGAAGTCAAATTTGTCGTCGCGGATCGCGGCGACTGGGACTATGCAAGAGAAGTCATCGCACGATATGCACTGCAGACTCGAGCGAAGGCAGTTCTAATTTCTCCGGTTTGGGGACAAATGGATCTCGAGGAACTTGCGAACTGGGTTTCCAGCAGTGGTCTTGATATTCGAATGCAGTTGCAACTACACAAATACATTTGGGGGCCGGACGTTAAGGGAGTGTAAATGGGTGGTTCTGAAGAAATAACCGACAAAGCTCCGGCGCACGGTGAAATCAGTGAGAAGCGGCTTGCTGTCTGTCTTGTTTCCGGAGGTATGGATTCTTGCGTAACCGCCGCGATCGCTCATGAAGAAAATGACGAAATTGCTTTTCTTCACATTTCTTACGGTCAGCGCACGGAGCGAAGGGAGCGCGAATGCTTTGACAAAATTGCCGACCACTACCATGTCGAAGCTCGACTCGTGGTTACTCTCGAACAGTTGACACTGATAGGCGGCTCCTCTTTAACGGACCAGCGAATGGCAGTGACCCCAGCGGATCTTGACGCTCGCGGCATACCTTCCAGCTACGTTCCTTTTCGAAACGCTCACCTTCTCGCCACTGCTGTAAGTTGGAGTGAAGTGATCGGCAGCAGCAGCATTTACATCGGGGCTGTCGCTGAAGATTCTTCCGGCTATCCGGATTGCAGGCCCGAATATTATTCTGCGTTTCAGAAGGTAATTGACGTGGGCACGAAGCCGGAAACAAACATAATCGTTAAGACGCCAGTCATTGCGATGAAGAAGTCTGAAATCATAATTCGTGGACTGGAGATGGGTGCACCACTGGAGCTAACCTGGTCTTGCTATCAGCAGTCAGAGCAGGCTTGTGGTCGCTGCGACTCGTGCGCACTGCGCCTCAGGGCCTTCCGTGAAGCAGGTGTAGCTGATCCGATACGTTACATGCTTGACAGTGCTCGTTTTGCTTATTAACGTTAGGGCGCTTCTAGGCTTACGTTACAACCTAAAAAGCCAGTCGGCGCATCTCATGGGGTCTCTCCCAGGGGCGGCGGCGCCTGACATATTGTTGGAGGAAGAATCTTAAATGCTTCATAAACACATCCTGGGAATCCTCGCAGCGGCAATTCTTATCGCTTCTGCCGCCTTAACTTCACTTGCTCAAACTGGCGAACTTCGTGGTCATGTCATCATAAAACAAGCTGATGGCCAGAGCGTTCCTGCCAGTGATGCCGTTATAGATGTCTTCCGAACCGATGTTTCGGGGAAGTACAACACGAAGACAAATAAAAAGGGTGAATTCGTATTTGCCGGCTTGCCGTATGTCGGTACCTACATAATTGCCGGCAGCCATCCTTCAGCTCGACCCAATTTCGTGCCAAACGTGAAAGTCGGAAGAGACGTCGACTATCAGGTTGAGTTAACTCCAGGCGACGGAAAAAGGCTGACTTTGGAAGAGATCAAGAATGCGAATGCCGGCAGTGGCGCCAGCAATAGCAATAGCGCACCTCCTGCAAGCGGCGGAGGAAGTGCCGCTGATAAAGCAAAACTCGAGGAATTGAGGAAGAAGAATGCTGAGATAGAAGCCTCCAATAAGAAGGTCACAGAGGCGAATGAAGTCATAGGTCGCACTTTCAAAGCGGGCAACGACGCTCTTCTTGCCGCGAGTGCAGCCCTAAAGGCTAACAACCGAGATGAAGCGATCAAGAAATATACGGAAGCCGTCGCGGCCTACGATGAAGGCTTAACCGCCGATCCGGAGCAGCCCGCCCTGTTAACTAATAAGTCTATGGCATTGAAGGCGCGAGGCGTGGAGCGCTACAACGCTGCTATAAAGTCAACCGATGACGCTGGGAAAACTTCAGGCCTCGAAGCCGCGAAGAGCGACTTCAAGGCGGCTGCGGAGGCAGGCAATAAGGCAGTGGCCCTGATAAAAGCTCAACCGGTTCCCGCTGACCCGGCTGAGTTAAACCGATATAACCTGAACAAGCTTGCTGCGATGGCTGTCAACGCCGAAGCGATGCGGCTTTTTGTCAGCAAGGCTGATGCGACGAAGGCAGAAGAGGGATTGGTCGCGTACAAGGATTATATCGCTGTAGAAACTGACCCGGCTAAGAAAGCAAAAGCCCAGCTGGATTCCGCACAGATGCTTCTGGATGCAGGATCTGCAGACAAAGCCTTTACCGAATTCCAGGCTGTCATAACTGCTCAACCCGATAGCCCGGAAGCCAACCTGGGAGCTGGGCTCTCGCTCTTCGCTACGGGCGACAAGGCCAAATTCCAAGAAGCCGCCAACTACTTACAACATTTTGTTGACGTTGCGCCCGACACTAATACCTTCAAGGCTGACGCAAAGGCGATCTTGACCGAGTTGAAGAATACGGAGAAGGTTGTTCCGGAGAAAACGCCTGCCCGACGCCGTCGTCCCTGAGGTAAGGTCACAGAAGTACTGGCACGGCCGCACCCCGTTCGACTAACAAGGTGCGGCCTCTTTCTGTCCGACAAAAGCCAATCCAAAAACGAGTTCGGAGCACTTCCAGGAACTTGCTCCGGCCTAACCAATAAAAAGGGTTCCCAAAGCATTCGGATTCAGCTCCCCTCACCTGTTTTTAGCCTATTTCCCGCCGCAAATCGTTCTTGACGTAATGATGTTCAAACTGTACTATGTGTGCGCAACGGTGTTTAGCGCTGTCGTTGTAGGATCCTTTCTGAAGAACCTCGCGCTATAGCGGCCAGCTACTTCTACCCCATTCCCCGGGCATTCCGGTAAAACTCTGAGTTCCAAATGTCAGCCAAATTAGGCGAAATCCTAGTCCGCGAAAATCTTATCAGTCCTCAGCACCTCAGAGAGGCTCTAGATTACCAGCGCGAGCACGGCGGAAGGCTCGGCTTCAATCTGGTAAAGCTGGGCCTCGTAAGCGACGACATGATTACGGCCGTCCTTTCCCGCCAGTACGGCATTCCGTCAGTAAACCTCGACCTATTCCATATCGACGAATCGGTCCTTCGGCTCATACCCCAGGAGGTCGCACAGAAATACTCTGTGCTGCCCCTCTCACGTGTTGGCGCCACCCTCACACTCGCTATGGTCGATCCGACGAACGTGTTTGCCATGGACGACATCAAGTTCATGACCGGCCTTAACGTCGAACCCGTAGTCGTGGCAGAAGCCAGCATTCAACAAGCAATTGCGAAATACTATGGTACCTCGAGAGAAATCGAACTGGCGGCAGTTTCGGTTGACGACGTGATGTTCGAGAGTGCTGCCAAGAGTTCCAATGGGGGCGGAATCACTCACGCGGATCTCGTATCCCTCGATAGTATCGATTTCGAAACTGGAGGCGCCGAGGATGTCGAGGTAGTTGAAGACAATGAGGAGATAGACCTTTCCACTCTCTCGCGGATGAGCGAAGACGCTCCCGTAGTGCGGCTTGTGAATGTGCTTTTGGTCGACGCGTTACGGCGAGGCGCTTCTGACATTCACATCGAGCCCTATGAAAAAGAGTTGCGTATTCGCTTCCGTATCGATGGTGTGCTGTACGACGTCATGCACCCGCCTTTGAAACTTCGCGACGCATTGATCTCACGCGTCAAGATCATGTCGAAGCTCGACATCTCGGAGAAGCGTCTCCCACAAGATGGACGTATCAAAATCAAAGTGAAGGTCGACGCTCGCTCACGCGAGCTCGATTTCCGCGTTTCAACCCTTCCCACCCTTTTCGGCGAAAAAGTTGTGCTTCGTTTGCTGGACAAGGAAAACCTCATGCTTGACATGACCAAGCTCGGGTTCGAACCTGAGTCGCTTGTTAAGTTCCAGCGAAACATCGCAAGACCCTACGGGATGGTGCTGGTAACAGGGCCAACTGGAAGTGGTAAGACGAACACTCTCTATTCCGCGCTGCAATCTCTAAACACAATTCAAACCAACATCATGACTGCTGAGGATCCCGTCGAGTTTAACCTCATGGGAATCAACCAGGTGCAGATGAAAGAGCAGATAGGCTTAAACTTTGCCGCTGCCCTCCGCTCATTCCTGCGTCAGGACCCCAACATCATCCTGGTCGGTGAGATTCGTGACTTTGAGACCGCCGAAATTGCCATCAAGGCCGCCCTTACAGGCCATCTCGTACTCTCAACCCTCCACACAAACGACGCCCCGTCGACAATTTCCCGCCTCATGAACATGGGTATTGAGCCGTTCCTTGTAGCCACCAGCGTCAACCTGATACAGGCCCAGCGATTGATTCGCCGGGTTTGCAAAGACTGCAAAGCTGCGCATACAAGTCCGGCGGAAGCACTGATGGAAGTCGGTTTTTCCGCGGAAGAGGCCAAGACGCTCAAGACCTTCAAAGGTAAAGGCTGTGCGACTTGCAACAATACCGGCTACAAGGGGCGCATTGGACTTTACGAAGTTATGGAAGTCACTGATGACGTTCGTGAACTGATCTTGATCGGAGCCTCCGCACTCGAATTAAGGAAAAAGGCCATCGAGGACGGCATGATTACGTTACGTGAATCCGGTCTATATAAGATCCGCGCCGGCGTCACTACCATTGAGGAAGTCGTCCGCGAGACGGTTGCATAAACGAGGAGAACTATTATGAAGAGAACGATCACATTATCGCTGCTGCTCTTGGTTGCCGTAGTTATTATGTTGCCCATTGCCAACTCCACAGCACATGGAATTCGGCAAAGCGCTCAGTTTCACCACAACCGACATCGTCATCATTCTCGCGCCTGGTGGCGTCGGTACCGCACTCGAATGCGCATGAGACGCGCCGCCGTGCTGGCCCATCGCAATGCACTCTTGTCTGGTCTGCCTCAGAACATTTCTCTTAATGATCCATCTGCTGCGTCGGTTCTTTCGCTCGCAAGCGGCTCCGCCAACATTTCAAATAGCGATCAACTAAAGTTTCGGTCTGACAATCCCAACCTGAGCTTGCCGGGCCAGATGAACCTTTCAGTGGTTGCTCTGAGCCGTCCGAATCCAGCGTTTCTCACCGCCCGTGAGGAGAAGCAGATGCTGGCTGGCGTTGCTGTCTCCGATCTACGCCGCATTGTTATCGACAAGATGATCGTGTCAGGCGGCTGGGTGACCAACGATTTCGTCCGTGAAGTGAATGGGTCTCGCGTTTTTGTGGTAACTGCGCGCACTCCAAAGGATCCATATTCGCCGGAAAAGGCCTGGAACTTTTACTTCACAGAAGTGGGCGGCCGCATTTATGGGCTGACCACAAACGCGCCGCTTGAGTTCTCTGATCGGATGGCTGGCGAGGCCGAGAGATTCATCGGCTCTTTTCGCTCGACCTCCAGCTCGCAGCCGAGCAACCGATAAACTTTCAGTACCCTCGATCGTTCGAGACTTACCAGGAGAAGGAACTAATGCGATTGAACGAAAACGTTCCGCAGATCTCGCTATCCGAACTGCTGCGAAAGCTTTCCGAGCTCGGCGGCTCAGACCTGCACATCACCACGGGTTCGGCCCCGCAAGTTCGCGTTGATGGACACCTCCGTCCTCTTGAAAACTACCGCGTCCTCACCTCGTCCGACACGAAGCAGCTTGCTTATTCGGTTTTGACCGATGCGCAGAAGCATCGCTTTGAAGAGAATCTAGAGCTCGACTTCTCATTTGGCGTCAAAGGCCTCTCCCGCTTTCGTGCCAATCTCTTCAACCAGCGGGGTGCCGTTGGCGCGGTTTTCCGTGCCATTCCTTACGAGATCAAGCCCTTCGACGCGTTGGGTTTGCCGGCCGTTGTGAAAACAATGTGCGAAAAGCCGCGCGGCCTGATTCTGGTTACGGGACCAACTGGATCGGGTAAGTCAACTACCCTCGCCGCGATGGTCGACAAGATCAATTGCGATCGTCACGAACATATCCTGACCATCGAAGATCCAATCGAATTTCTTCACAATCACAAAGGCTGTCTGGTCAATCAGCGAGAAGTTAACGCGGATACACATGGATTTGCTGCGGCGTTGCGCACCGCACTCCGACAAGATCCCGATATCGTGCTCGTCGGCGAAATGCGAGATCTCGAGACGATTGAATCGGCCCTGCGTATTGCCGAAACCGGACACCTCACCCTCGCAACGCTGCACACAAACTCTGCAGCTTCGACAATCAACCGTATCATCGATGTCTTTCCTTCGGACCAGCAGGCACAGATTCGCGCACAGCTTTCATTGGTCCTCGAAGGAATTCTCTGCCAGGCATTATTACCGCGTGCAGAGGGCACCGGGCGCGCAATGGCCCTGGAAATCCTCATTCCAAATGGAGCTATCAGGAACCTCATCCGCGAAGACAAGGTCCATCAGATCTACTCGATGATGCAAACCGGACAAGACAAGTATGGAATGCAGACTTTCAATCAGGCCCTCGCCACGCTCTATCACAAACGACAGATCACTTTAGATACCGCTCTACAACGCTCGTCTAACACGGACGAGTTACGCGAACTGATCGATCGCGGTTCGGGACTCAATACCGGAAACAATGGCGCCAAGCACCCAAGCCCCTACGCGCAGCCTCGGTCCATTGGCGAACGGCCAAACGTAAATAGATAGAACCTACTCGGAGCTCACAGTTATGCCCACATATGTTTTCAAAGGCCGCAATAAGCTAAACGAGGTTGTTGTCGGTGAACGCGTCGCCGATGATCGCGAGGCCCTTCGTCAGATTCTGCGTAAAGAGCAGGTTATGCTCACTTCCGTCAAGGAAAAGGGTCGCGAGATAGGCATCCCGAAGATTGGCGGAAGAAAGAAAGTAAAATCAAAAGATCTGTCGATCTTCACTCGTCAGTTCTCCGTCATGATCGATGCGGGTTTGCCGTTAGTCCAGTGTCTCGACATTCTGGCGCAACAACAGGACAATAAGTACTTCCAGCAGGTCCTGATGCAAGTGCGACAGGATGTTGAGGAAGGATCCACACTGGCCGCTGCAATGTCCCGCCAACCCAAGGTCTTTGATCAGCTCTACTCAAATATGGTTGAAGCCGGTGAAACGGGTGGTATCCTCGACATCATCCTGCAGCGGTTGTCTACCTTCATTGAGAAGATCGTCAAGCTAAAGCGCGATATCATCTCAGCAATGATTTATCCTACCGCGGTTATTGGGATGGCCATCGCCGCAGTGGCTGTCATCATGATTGTGGTTATTCCGCAATTCCAGAATATCTTTCTGGGCCTGCTTGGACCGGGCGAACAGCTTCCGTTACCAACGCGCATTGTTGTGGGCATCAGTAACTTCCTCGCGAGTTGGGGAGGTTTGGCTGTTCTAGTGGGGCTCATAGGCTTTGCGGTCGCGATCAAATTTTATTACAAAACGACGAATGGACGCAGAAACCTCGATCGCTTGCTCTTGAAGGTACCCATTCTCGGCGACATTTTCCGCAAGATTGCCGTGGCCAGGTTTTCGCGAACTCTTTCCACCCTACTCTCTTCGGGCGTGCCTATTCTTCAATCGTTGGATATCACGGCGCGCACTTCGGGCAACGTCATTATCGAAGAAGCGATTACCAAGGTTCGAGTCGGGGTTGAACGAGGTGAGAGCTTCGTCGATCCCCTGAAAGCTACGGACGTTTTTCCTCATATGGTGGCGCAGATGATCGGTATCGGCGAACAGACCGGCGCGCTCGACGCGATGCTTGGCAAGATCGCGGACTTCTACGAACAGGAAGTCGATTCGGCTATTGCCAACCTACTGACACTAATGGAACCACTGCTGATTGGCTTCCTTGGCGTGACAATTGGTTCCATTGTTATAGCCATGTACATGCCGCTGTTTACCTTGATCGGCAAGCTCTCAACTTCACACTAGAGTCTGCCCATTTCATGACGACGACAGACCTCCTTTGAAGTCTGACAGCGAAGAGCCCGCGGCCAGCGGGCTTTTTCATTTTCCCTTCTGCCTTCAGACAGCCACTCTCCCATATCCTGGGAAAACGATCTCGACCACAAGCTCGCCTGTGATAGGCTTTGATTCGATGGCAACCCCCGAAGAAAAAACGGAAATGAGCGCTGTAGTGGGACGTAAACTATGGTGGCTCATCCTCGGTCGGCTGATAACCGCTCTGATCTTGTTTTTGCTCGCAACTCTTTGGAACCACGGAGCAAATTCGCAGCAGTCGCTCAGCAAAATACTTAATGTTCTCTCGATAGTAATCGGCCTGACTATCACCTACTCGCTCACGCAACGGTTCTCGGAAACCCTCTTCTTCCAGGCAAGATTGCAACTTGCTGTCGACGTTCTCTTAGTCACGTGGCTCGTTTGGATTTCAGATGTTACCCAGTCGCCATACATCGCGCTGTATATCGTCATCATCGCCGTCTCCAGTCTCTTCCTCGGTCCCCGAGACACAGTCGCTGTTTCTGTGGGGTGCGCGGTTGCCTTTACTGCTTGCGCTCTCGCCGTGATTTTTGGATCTGGCAGGAGCGCCTCGCCGGGTGTGTTCGACAACTCGATCTCACAAACCATTCAGTCGGTCGGAGTTTTCGACATTGCCTTTTTCGTCGTCGGTCTACTCTCCGCTCGCCTCGCTGACACTCAGTCTCGTTCGGATGTACGGTTATTGGCGGCAACACAATCGCTGGCCAGCCTTCGCGTCCTCCACGAGAGAATAGTGGAATCGATCAGGTCAGGACTGGTCACAACTGATTTGCAGGGTCGAATCTATACCTTCAATAAGGCGGCCGAGGAGATTACCGGGCACCAGCCGGAATCTGTTCGCGGCAAGGACGCCTCCATTTTCTTTGGCGAAATGAAAGACCACATCGCCGACTCCGTGCGCGCTTCGGACACAGGAGAGGTCAGTCCACGATTCGAAACAGATTGTTTTACTTCAGAAGGCCGTCGCCTGCGGCTTGGCTTCAGCATCGCACCGCTGTTTTCGGAGTCCAGCGAGACTACCGGTATGGTGATCACCTTCCAGGATCTCACTCAAGTGCGAGCCCTGGAGGAGACGTCGCGCCGCCAGGATCGGCTGGCCGCAATAGGCCGAATGGCTGCTTCGATTGCGCACGAGATAAGGAATCCGCTGGCGGCCATGCGCGGATCCATTCAGATGCTCCGCTCGGAGATGGAAGGAGTTTCGTCGCAGACGGAATTGATGGAGATTATCCTGCGCGAATCAGACCGACTAAATAGAATCATAACTGACTTTCTCAGTTACGCGCGGCCGCGCACAATCACGCAGTCGCAAGTAGACGTGGGAGAATTACTTCATCAGACGTTTGCTCTTCTTCAACACAGCCCGGAAATATTGAAAACGCAATCTATCGAAGAAGAGATACCGTCCGAGCCGGTCATCGCAGTTGCCGACGCCGGTCAATTGAAGCAGGTGTTCTGGAACCTTGCGCGCAACGCATTGCAGGCAATGCCCGATGGCGGCACGTTGCGGGCTCGGGTGGAAGTTAACTCGCACAACAGGTTGCGGATCGCTTTTTCTGATACCGGGCGGGGAATGTCCCCCGACCAGGTTGAGCGTTTATTTGAGCCTTTTTCTTCAACCACAGGAGGAACCGGCCTGGGACTTCCGATTGTTTATCAAATCATCCGCGATCATGGTGGTACAATCACTGTGAGCAGTCTTGAAGGACAAGGAACTACGATTACGGTAGAGTTGCCACTCGATGGTTCACAGTGAACTACAGCGGTTATATATTCGGAGACCACAAGCCGAACTTTGATTTCTGATTTCTTCGTATCATGGCGAATATTCTCATTGCTGATGACGAACTAGGCATGCGGCAGTTTCTGACGCACTTGTTCCAACGAGAGGGACATACCGTGCGCGTTGCGGCGAACGGTCGCGAGGCAATGGCGCTGCTGCAGCAAGAGTCGTCGGATCTTATCTTGTCGGATATCAGAATGCCCGACATGAGCGGTATTGAACTGCTTCGAGCAGTAAGAGAGTTAATGCCTGAAGTGGAAGTGATCATGATGACGGCTTTCGCCAATGTCGATACTGCCCGCGAGGCGTTTTTGCTTGGTGCTTATGATTTCGTTCAGAAACCTTTTGATAACGATCTGCTGAAGGAGACAGTGGCCCGAGCGCTTGTAAAGATTTCCTTAATCAAAGAAAAGGAAGCGCTGCTTGTAGAGAACAAAGCTCTCATTCATGGTCAGCGGACGCGAGGAAAACTAGGCAATATCATCGGCCGGAGCTCGAGCATGCTGGCCCTCTATCAGATGATAGAAACTGTGGCTCAGGTTCAATCGACGGTCCTCGTAACAGGAGAATCAGGGACGGGTAAGGAACTGGTAGCTCGCGCGATTCATGATATGGGTCCGCGCGCTGAGAAACCATTTGTCTCCGTGAACTGCGGCGCATTTACGGAGACCCTGTTGGAGTCAGAACTCTTTGGTTACGTCAAAGGCTCCTTCACCGGTGCGAACACAAACCGCAAAGGACTTTTCGAAGCGGCAAACAGCGGCACGATATTCCTCGATGAGATTGGGGAAATGTCTCCGGCAATGCAGGTTAAGCTCTTGCGCGTTTTACAGGAAAGAAAACTGAGACCTGTAGGCGCCACAGAAGAAACACTAGTCGACACTCGCGTTATTGCCGCTACTAACCGCGACCTTCCAAGCATGGTAGCAGCAGGAACATTTCGTGAAGACCTTTACTATCGAATCTCGGTGATACCTATCGAGCTTCCTCCCTTACGAGAAAGGGCGGACGATATTTCTGAGCTGGCTACGCATTTCGTGGATAAGTTCTGCAAACCGATCGGTCGGTCGCTATCCATAAGCGAAACTGCAATGCGGCTTTTGGAAAGGTATTCGTGGCCAGGCAACGTGCGTGAGCTAGAGCACGCAATCGAGCGCGCAGTTGCGTTGGAAACGACACCGTCTATTGAACCGGAACGCTTACCGGAGAAAATCACAAACTACAATCCGTATCGCGTGGCGGAGGCCATGGAGTTTCCCGATGAAGGCATTAATCTGACGGCCCATTTGGACCAACTCGAGAAGACCTACGTGATGGAGGCGTTGCGCCGCACCTCCGGAAGTCAGACTAACGCGGCTGAACTCCTCCGCCTCTCTGTTCGCTCATTACGTCACTTGCTCGATAAGCATGGAATACGCGGCCTCACAGCACAGATGCGCGATGAGCGACGGAGCCCGGATTCCACTCCTCGAAGACGTTCAACCGACCCCGCGCCGAGACGACGAAATGATGACGAAGCCGAATTTGCCGCTGGCGTCGGTGAATCGTGAATAAGGACTTGCCTGTTTACTGACAGAAACCGTCATTTCCCTGCTGCCGGTAACTGTCAGCCGTTACCAATTCTCTCTAGCCCACCCTCCCAATTCAACTAAACGCTCAGGTTTTTTAAAGATTGCGCCTCCGGTCTTCATTGGCATGACTCTTGATTAGACACCTCCGTGACTTCCCGCTCTGCGCGGCATGACATTCTTGAAACGAAAGCCGTTGGCGCGAGCATCCATCAAATCCAAATTTTTCTCTTAAGGAGCACTTAGAAAATGACTAAACGCCAGGAAGGCTTTTCGTTAATCGAACTTCTCATCGTTGTCGCGATTATCGGTATTATCGCCGCCATCGCTATCCCCAATCTTCTCGCTTCACGTCGCGCCGCTAATGAAGGCTCGGCTCAACAGTCTCTGCG
>Ga0137359_10003312_pt1 | contig 13035 bp, 15 predicted proteins | sample Mad1_40_16metaG_FD_108281 | JGI IMG/M metagenome (GOLD analysis project Ga0137359, IMG submission 108281) | Vadose zone soil microbial communities from Angelo Coast Range Reserve, California, USA - Mad1_40_16 metaG | ecosystem: Environmental > Terrestrial > Soil > Vadose zone | place: USA... | reverse complement strand
GTGACGCTGAACGGCTGTAAATCGCCGCCCGCCATCTTTGGGTCTTTGAGATTGTAGAACAACGTCCACTTGTCTTTCACCGCCGAGTAATCCGCTTTCGGGCGCGCAAACTCGTTGAGATCGTAGCCGCGCGCGCGGGCCTCGATGTCGGACAGGCCGATCGCTTCGTCTTCGCTCAACTGAGCAACCCCGCGTGTCCCGGTCGATGTCGATCTTGATCGCGACTCTGATGCTGGTGCCGGGCTGGATTCCGAAAGTGAGCTGCTTCGCAGCGAAGACGGCGGCCCTGTCAGCGCGTCAAGCGAAGTGTCGGGCCCAGGTTTTCTTTCCGCTACAGTCGGCGATTCGCCTGGGGTTGATTGCGGTTCGGCTGGCTTTTGTTCAACGGAAGGTTCGGGAGTTGGTACCTGCTGAGATTCACTGGGCGTTTCGTGAGTCTCCGCGATGGTTGGAGGTTCGATAAGCGTCGATGTGCTTTGGGTCGGTTCTGGCGTCGGCGCGGTGGCGGTGCTTTCGGCAATGGGCGCCGCGGTTGGCGTCTGTTCGGGCGGACGTTCGACCGTTTCAGCTGGCTGCGTTTGTGTCGGCTCCGGTTTAGCGGCGTGTTCGATCGGTCGAATCGTTTCCGCAGTTTCTCCTTTTTTCTTGGTTGTTTCCGCCCGTTCGACGCGCGGTTTGGGCGGTTCAGCTTCCGCTTTGCGACGTTTGGCGACTAATTCCTCCGGCACATTCATTTTCGACGGCGCCGGGCCGCGCGCCCATGTGGTTTCGCGGGTGCCATCGACAAAATAGGCGTGCGCTCGCTGGCGTCCGGCGTGCGCGTTGACCGGGCCTTCAAACTTACCGTTGACCATGTTGCCGTAATACAGAGCGTAGACTTTGCCTTCCGCGGTGTACCAGGTCATCGTCCCAAATCCGGTCGCGTAACCTTCCTTGTCGCGGGCGCCGGCCCACGACGAGGTTTCGCCGGGTTTTGGGTTTCCATTCCAGACCGTTGTTTTCCCGTCGCGCGTTTGCTGATACTCGCCGCTCGCGGCAAAAATCGCCGTGGCGAACGCGAAGACGCCGAGCAGAATCGATCCAGTTAGTTTCGTTGGCATTTCGGGAAGGGGAAGATTGTACCGCACGTTACCGGAGCAGCAACAGTCTTCAGTCGGGCGTATCCCTTTTTTGCACGTCGATTCCCATCGCCGCGGCGCCTTCGAGATCTTCCCATCCGTATTTTCGCCAAAAATCCAGGCCGTGCGGATTATCTGTCGCCACCAAAATATTTGCGCGCTCCAGTCCGGTGCACTTCAAACCGGCGAGACATTCGTCGATCAAAAGCTTTCCGATTCCGCGGCCGTGATAAGCCGGGTCCACCGCTAGGTGGTAGATGTAGCCGCGCCTCCCGTCGTGACCGCCCAAAACGGCTCCGACTATGGTCGATCCATCAAGCGCGACGCGGCTCAGCCCCGGATTTCGCGCGAGAAATCGCTGGATCGTTTCGCGATCATCGCCCTCTGCGACGTCGAGACCCTCCACACGATTCCACAAATCAATCGCGGCGTCGTAATCGTCGATCCGAAATTCTCGCGTTTGAATCTCCATCGCGTGGAGATTCTAGCACGTGCAGTTCGCCGCAAGGAAGGCGCGTCCAAACTATTTAGCCTTTGGCTTCGGCTTTTTTTTCGCTGCAAGACGCTCCGTTTTCCTGCGCCGCGCCGCGCGCTTCCTCATATTATCTCTGCCGCGATTATGTCCCATTTACCCCGTGAGACAATGCCGCAGTCGGCCTTTGATATAACGCTTCCCCCAAGCAGTCTTGAGATATTTCTCCCGTTGAGTCGCGTCGGTTTGGTTTCGACAGCCTTCCCAATAAACGAGATCGAAAGGTCGGCGTTTGTTCGTTGAATTCACGTTTCCATTATTATGCTGCTTTCAGCCGTTCCGGCAAGTCATTGGGTAAATCCGACGTAGAACTGATGATCAATTCGTGATCGAAGAACGTAAACGTAACAGAAGGTAGATACAGCTCGATATCTCACGGGGTGAACGATTCGAGTCTTTACTGTGTGAGGCCAGGTCTCAACAAATTTTAATTTTTCATTCTGAACGACTTCGATACCGCCCTTGTCCAACTCGTCGTGTTCGTCGCTCCTGAATCTTTGAACACTCAAGCTGTCGGGGGTCGTCCAGGCGGCACCCTTTCGGCGCTTCAGCTTCAGATTCACCACGACCTGCGTGCGCAACATCCTGAATGGATTCAGCCGGATGGCGATTGTCCGACTTGCGATTTTTACGAAGCTCGCTTGGCGGAATTGTTGGAATCGTATGCGCGGAGCAGCTCCAATGAATCTGCCGTTGCCGTTCACCGCGCCATGCAAGAGGCAGCCGCTCTTAATAAGCTTCCGGCGGTCTGAGTTCACGGGGTAAACGCTTCCTTGTTTACCACGTACGGCATTTTCGTCGGATCACCGCCGTAGTTCTTTTCCAAGACATCAATGACCGCTTGGGCGGTGCGTCCGGCCATGCCTTTGTTTGGATCGACATCCAACCGCGTGATCTTTCCTCCGCTGGCAAAATGGTGGAACACGCGGCAGCGATCCGCAATTTCAGGATCGAGCAACGGCGAATCGGCTGGCAACGGCTCCTTTTCAAAAACATCGAGCGCCGCGCCGGCAATCACATTTTCTTTCAAGGCCTTGGCCAGCGCTCTTTCGTCGACTACCGGCCCACGCGACGTATTGACTAAGTAGGCGGTCGGTTTCATCAGCTTGAGCGTCTGCTCGTTGATGAGATGAAACGTTGGCTTGTCGGTTTCGCCTTCGCGCAACAGCGGCACGTGAATGCTCACGTAATCAGCGCCGCGCAATGCTTCCTCAAGATCGACATATTTGATCCAGGTTTTCTCTTTTTGAATCCCGCGAGCGTGCCGCAAGTCCATCCCTTCCTGAATCGCGGCAATGTATTCGTGATTTTGATACGCCGGGTCGTAACAGAGAATGTTCATGTCGAATCCGGAGCATTTTTTGATCATCGCCAGGCCGATCCGCCCCGTGCCGATGATCGCAATCGTTTTGCCCGTGACTTCATCGCCGAGAAACGGCAGAAACGGATGCCACGACGGCCATTTCTGTTCGCGCACGAGCCTTTCGCTCTGCCACATCTTGCGCGCCAGCATTCCCATCATGAAAAATCCGAACTCGGCGGTCGCTTCGGTGAGGACGTCGGCGGTATTCGTGAACGGAATCTTGTATTTGTTGGCGTCAGCGCGGTTGATGTTGTCAAAGCCGACCGCGATCTGCGCGACAACCTTCAGCGTTCCCTTGCCTGCTTCGAAAACTTCCGCGTTAATCGGATCGCGCAGCGTGCTGATCAATCCATCGATTCCACTTTTGGCTTTCTCGATGATTAACTTCTTCGGAGGCGCTTCCGGTCCCTGAAATACCTCCAAGTCGTACCCTTGCTCGCGTAACCTGTTCTCTGCCGCCTCGCCAATCCGCGATGTGGCAAAGATTCGTTTTTTGTCAGTCATGGCTGCGCGAAATAAACCAACAACTAACGCGGTTCCTGGCTTTTGGCTATCGCCTTGAATAGAAGTAGCGAGTCAGTTTGGATTGAGATTAGGTTCGTCCGGTATGCTTGACCGTTTGAGATATTTTTAGATTTAATGAATTTTTGAGACACGGCCAACTGTGCCACTGTAGTGTTTGAAATCGGCGACGGGGCCCTGGTTGGAATCCATCGGCCACGCTCTTGATGCATTTTGTTGCAGGTGAACTACGCTCCGTCTATGAGTCTCTCAAAGAAAGCGGTTGTTTACGGCTTCGGACTGTCATTGGCACTTGGCAGCCTCACATCATTATCTGCAGCCGATTGTGGGAGCGCCGTGCTGGCCGAAATGACCGCGGTGCAAAGTTCGTACGATATGTATGTAGAGTTATTGGGGGACAAGAAGGCCAGCGACCGCGAGACGTGCTACTACATGAAGACGTTTCTCCGCGAGGCCGAACGCATTTTCAACAAGGATTACTCCACTTGTCTCACGGCCACGCAGGCGGAGAAGTATGCTGCTTGGCTCAAAGAGACTAGATCTGAATATAATCATCTTAAGAAAGATGACTTCAAAGCCTTCCATTGCGACCGCTATAATAATTGACGGACGAAACTATCGAAAACGACCCCTTCAGTGAACGGTCCTGATAGGCCGCTTCTTTTTGTGATGGGTCCGTTACGTCGTCAAACTGATCCACCACCGAAGCCGATTACAAATTTTTCTTCGCCCAAGTTCCGACACGCTCGAGCGCTTTCTCTATGTTCTCGATCGAGTTCGCGACGCTGAACCGCAAATAGCCTTCGCCGAAGTCGCCGAAGGCCGTTCCTGAAAGCCCGGCCACGCCAGCATCCTCGAGCAATGCATCGGCCAATTTTTTTGACCGCCAACCCGTTTTCGTGATGTTCGGGAAAACGTAAAACGCGCCTTTCGGCAAGCGACAAGAAAAACCTTTGATCTTGTTCAGGCCCGCGACCATCACGTCGCGGCGTTTCTTGAACTCGGCGCACATTTTCTCGACCGAATCCTGCGGCCCGCGCAACGCCTCGACTCCGGCGATTTGAGTAAAGCTCGCCGTGCACGAGCTGGAGTTGGTCATCAATCGGGCGACATGCGTAGCGAAATCTGCGCGCATCACGCCGTAGCCCATTCGCCAGCCGGTCATGGCGTAGGTTTTGGAAAAGCCGTCGAGTAAAATCGTGCGCTCCTTCATTCCGTCGATCGACATGATCGAATGATGATCGCCTTCGAAAATGAGTCGGCTGTAGATTTCATCCGACAAAACCATGATGTTCCGGTCCCCAATCGCAGCCGCGATGCGGTCGATGTCGATCTTCGTTAGCACGCCGCCGGTCGGGTTTTGCGGCGAGTTAATGATGATCAGCTTCGTGTGATCGTTGATCAGTCCGGCGAGCTCATCCACGTCGAGTCGGAAATCCATTTCCTCACGCAACCGAATCGGCACCGCTTTAGCGCCGACGTAATCAATCATCGACTCGTAGATCGGAAATCCGGGATTGGGGTAAATGACTTCGTCACCTTCTTCAGCGAGCGCGAGGATCGAGAAAAAGATTATCGGCTTGCCGCCGGGAACGACGACGACCTCGTCCGGCGAAACATTTACTGCGCGCGTTTCGCTCACGTATTGCGCGATCGCCTCGCGCAATTGCGGCAAACCGGCAGATGGCCCGTAATGCGTGAAACCCTTTTGCAGAGCATCACATCCTGCATCGACGATGTTTCGCGGCGTATCGAAATCCGGTTCGCCGATTTCGAGATGAACGACGTCGCGGCCTTTTGCTTCAAGCGCCTTCGCTTTTACCAAAACTTCAAACGCCGTTTCGGTGCCAAGGCGCGCCGTTCGTTCGGCGAGCCGAATTTCGGACGCCTTAGCCACCGGCTTTCGCTTTTTCGTTGCGACGGTGGAGACAGTTTGTTGAGAAGTCGAACCGCTCATGGCGACGAGTTCAGCAGTATAAACGCGGCAGTGTGGTCGAGCAATGCAGCCGCCTTAGATCTGCGCAACGGTTGACAATGACCAGATGCCTGCCGTGAAATAGCGACAGGATTTTGAATCATTAAATGAACAGGACGTTAGGTTTTCTCTTTTTGCTAACTGTGTTCGCAATCTCGTCTGCTCAGGGCCGTGGTCGCCCGACGCCGAGTCCGACGCCGTCGGGCAAGACGGCGCGCTTGATTGTCCAGCGCGCACCGAATTTCGGAAGCGATCTCTTCATTCGATTGTCGATCGACGGGAAACGCGTGGCTAATATTCCGCGCAATCAGCATTACGGCGGATTTGTTTCGACTGGCCGGCATACCATCACAGCGCTCGCGTTGCCGAATACCGAAGCGCGCCAGCCGACTTCGATGCCGCTGACAGCGAAAGCTGGCCAGGTTTACATTTTTACCGCGACCTGGAGCTCCGACCGTTTGGTTTTGGTGCCGAGCAGTTATTACATGCCGACGACGCGTGTCGGCGAGACGCGGCGGTAACGATCAGGCGGCTAGTTCTTCGACGGCAGAGCGCAGCTGCCGGATGTCGAACGGCTTGGAGAACATCAAACTGACGTCCATGCGTTGATATTCTTCACAGACATCGGCCGAGAGGTTGGCGGACACGACGATGATTTTGCCTTCGATTCCGCGTTTTCTGATTTCACGAACGAGTTCAACGCCGGTCAATTTCGGCATTTTTTGATCGACAATGATGACGTCGAACGGAGTTGAGTAATCGAGCCGCGCCAGGGCGTCCACGCCGCTTCCGACACAGGTGATGTCGTACTGGGGACCATCAAAGACGTAGCGCAATGCTGTGGTCACTGAGGGTTCGTTGTCCACGGCCAGGATTTTAAAGACGCGCTCCATACCGCATATGAAAAGTCAGCAGTGTTCGTACCGGCTGGAGTGTCTGATTCAATTAGCCGGGCGAGGATTGCGCAGGGTGCAACGTGACCGTAGCGTTCACTTTACAATGAAACGACGAACTTTTGTGGAGATAACTATGGCAACGGGCGCAACAATTTTGGCGGGTGGCAAAGTCTTTGGATCGACATCCGCGCCGGGAACAGCAACGAACACGACATTCAAAATCGGCGGCGATCTGGAAGTGAATCGCCTTGGCTTCGGCGCGATGCGGGTCACCGGCGAAGGCATTTGGGGTTGGCCGCCCGATCGAGCGAATGCGATCAAGGTTTTGAAGCGCGTAGTCGATCTTGGCGTGAACCTGATCGACACCGCCGACGCCTATGGTCCTGAAACGAGCGAGCTGCTCATCGCCGAAGCGTTGCATCCTTATCCAAAAGGTCTCGTCATCGCGACCAAAGGCGGTCTGACGCGACCCGGTCCCGGCGCGTGGGTGCCGAATGGTCGCCCCGAGCATTTGAAAGAGGCGGTCGACAAAAGTTTGAAGCGATTAAAGCTCGAGCGAATCGATTTGTATCAACTGCATCGAATCGATCCAAAAGTGCCGGCGGAAGATTCGCTGGGCGCGCTAAAGGAAGCGCAGCAAGCCGGAAAAATTCGACACATTGGTTTGTCGGAAGTTTCGCCGGCCGAAATCGAGCGGGCGCGCAAAGTTGTCCCGATCGTCAGCATTCAGAATCGCTACAACTTCGACGACCAGAAATGGGACGAGGCCGTGACGTTTTGCGAGAAAGAAAATCTCGGCTTCCTGCCGTGGGCGCCGGTGGGCGGCAATCACGGATTGAGCGGGAACGCGCCGGAGACCGTGGCCAAAGCGCACGGTGTCGATGTTTATCGCGTCGCGCTGGCTTGGCTGTTGCAACGCTCGCCGGTGATGCTGCCGATTCCCGGAACGCAGAACCTTCAGCATCTGGAAGACAACTGCGCCGCCGCGAAATTGAAACTAACGTCTGAAGAATGGAAATCGCTCGCCGCGTAAATCGCGGATTGAACTTCACGAACGCTGGTTACATTCAATCGTTATGAAATCTTATCGAAAGAGCGCGAATCTGCTGCTCGTTGTCGTCTCGGCCGCGGTTTTGCAATCGTGCGCCCATTTGGAGCCGGTCACCGCCGGGAAAAAAGTGCGCGGTCTCAACGCCGATCAGGTCAGCGTGATTGTGCCCAAGGCAATCATCGGGCGGATGCAGGATCTGCGCATGGATTTGCAACCGGGAACATGCACGCCCTACGCCAGTAACGAGAAAGGCGTCTTCTACAAATCCGACAAACCGGTTTTTATCCGGAGCTGGGTCGTGCTGACGCCAAAGACTGTCGACGGCGGGATTTTTGTTCCGTTCGATGCGGCGCAGCCTTGCAAGCCGTTTTACGTCTACGAAGGAACGCCAGCTGCCGTGCAAAAAGCGCAAACACCTGTCAGGGTGACGCTGGTGGATTCATCGAGCAAGAAGCGCGTTACGGCGACGGTGGAATAACCGCACGATTCAGGTCGAAAACCTCGCGCGCACTTCAGTGGAGACGCGCGTCGGTTTTCCGGTTTCCCAATCAACGGGAACCCACACGGTTCGCGCTTGGGCGAGCAATTGATTATCCATCCTGCGGCATACTTCGGTGAACCGTTCGAATTTCAAACGGCTGGCCACGCCGACCCACGTCCGCAAAACGATCTCGTCTCCGAGGCAGGCGGGAATTTTGTAATCGATTTCGTGGCGTAACACGACCCACCCGATCGCGCGTTGCGCTTCAGCACTCGCGAGCGATCTCCAATGCGCGGTCGCCGCATCCTGGACCCACCGCAAATAGACCGCGTTGTTCACATGGTTGTGTTCGTCAATGTCGCCAGACTGCACTGCGACGGTCACCTCAAAGGCCGGATGCACGTCGAAACTTAACCGAAAAAATGCCCGGCGCAGGCGTCCGGGTTTGCCGCCAAACCCGATTCTTAACTTAAATTCAGACCTCGCGATTCCTGGCGATCGCCGCGGAGCATACCCAACCACTCGAGGAATAGTCACCGTGAACTTCCGAATAAAGTCGCTCGTTGAACTTGTGATGATGTCGATCTTCGCCGCGTTTGGCGGATTAACATCGGCCTCAGCGCAATCGGTGTTGATCCAAGGGGTATCGTCGCTGACGCCGGGAAATACGAGCTCGTCATTCGCTGGTAACGTAACGCTCGGCAGTGCCGGACCGGAGTTTTACACGGTGCTGTCGCTTGGCGGGCAAGGGAGCAACACCGACAACATCACACACACCAACGTCACGTTTAACAATCAAAGCTCCATTCAGGGCAATGTCGGTGTCCCGGCAGTGGGCAATTTGAGCATGAGCGGAAACGCATTCATCAATGGCACACTGTTCTTGAACACGGCCGGCAGCTGGAGCCACTCGGGCACGAGTGGCGCGGCGAATTTCCAACAGAACGCGGCGACTGATGCTCAGCTCAATCAAGCAGTTCAAGACGCGCTGAACGCCTCGCAACAAGCAGCCGCATTACCATCGACGCAGCCTTCGATCACCAACATCAACCTCGGCGATCACGGAATGATGACGATCAACGGCACCGGGCAAGACGTGATTAATCTGACGAATTTCGTTCTTGGAAATCAGGCAACCCTCACCTTGAATGCGCCCGCCGGCGATTCTTTCATCTTCAACATTTCCGGAAATTTTTCCGATCAAGGATTGGTCCTTCTGACGGGCGGCATCACTGCGGACGATGTTCTCTTTAACGTTATTGGCACCGGCAGCTCGGTTCAGTTCAGTGGGGGTGGAAATCAGGCGCAGCTCAACGGAATTTTGCTCGCACCGTTCCGCGATATTCAATTGTCGCCGGGCTTGGTGACGGGTGAAATTATTGGCGGTGGCAATATTCTCACACTGACCTCGGGGGCCGATGCCGTGCCGGAAGCATCCACGACCATGCTGCTGATTGCGGGAACGGTTTTCTTCGGCGCGGTTGTTTTTTGTCGCCGCAAGGAAGCGTTGCAGAGCTAAGGACTAGATCTCGGTTTTCAGCCGAAAGCGTTTCATCAGTTCCTGACGAATTTCCATCTGCACCTCGGGCTGTAAGCGGCTCAAGAGTTTTTCCCGCCGCTCAGGATCCATTGCGGCGAAATCACGCACCATCTTCTCTCGCGTTTTGTATTTCGAATACTTGCTCCAGCCAATGCCAATCGCGATCAACGCAGCGATCGTCCAGACGGTGATTTCGCGATCACTGACCATGCTGAAAGTATGAATGAAGAAATAAGAATCGCGAACGCGTTATATTCAGCCGAACTGCGTAGGCAACTAAGCTGCGGCGCTCGCCGTGCAGATTTCACGCGCGACGCGACGCGCTTCATCTTCCAGCGAGCCAACCGTAAATTTCGCACAACTGGTACGGTCGCCGAGATATTGACGGCACCATTGTTCGAGGCCGCCGGCACGCTCGCATTGCGCGATGTGCACGAGATTGTGCAAGATCAGTTCACGATCGTTCCACGCGTCGACGCGGATAATCAGGGCGTATCCAAAGCCAACGCAGCGCGTGTCTTCGGTAATGATGCCGACGCGTCGCGATGCTTCCGCCAACTCCGAATCTTCCGGCAACGGAATGCGATCGACCACCAACACGCGAACACGATCGCAATCCTGCACGCCGGCAAGGCACGCATCAGCGCGGTGCCGCGAGCTCAATGGATTACCGTGCGACAGGATGAATTTCTCCTGTTGTTTCGCCCACTCGCAGGCAAATGGAAGCAAGGTCTCGAACTTTTGCTGATCAATCACGGCCGCCGGGAGTTTGTCATAGGGTAAGCAAAAGTCGTGCGCAGTGCGGGATGATTGATTCGCCGGCGCCAACGAATCAGGGCGTAACCTGTTCGAGATGAAATTTGTTCCAGTAACGAATCGCCGCGGGCGGCGCCATGTAACTCGGATCGGCGGCTTCGTAACCGTCGACCGCGTTCTGGCTCGCGCCATCTTTGCGTAACTCGCTATGCTCAAGCTCTGCGAATGTCGATCTTAACTTGGCTTCGTCATCGCCGGCACGGATTCGCGCACCAAACCACTGGCTCCAGCGCGCAACGCGTTCGTCGAGAACATCGAGATGTTCTGAAATTGAACCGGCGACTTCTCCGAAGTGCGGCAGATAAAGATTCGTTGGCTTCAGTTTTCGGATCTTCGTGATCGATTCCCGCCACGACTCAACATGCAGCTCCGGCGGAACGAACGGCGGAATCGGTGGGCCTTTGCCGATCCGCACGCCGGCAATGTCGCCGCCAAAAACGTCATTGTCCCAGTGGTAAACATGATGATGACTGGCATGGCCCGGCGTGGCGATCGCGCGGATTTCAAATGGCGCGATGCGCACGAGGTCGTTGTCTTCCAGAATCTTGACGCGTTCTTTCGGCACCGCCGCGATTTTTCCCCAGAGTCGATTCATGTCGTTGCCGAAAATTCGCGTGGCCGACTCGACCAACTTCGTCGGATCAATCAGATGCGGCGCGCCGCGAGGATGCACGTAAACCATCGCGCCCAATTCTGCGAACCGCCACGCCGCGCCGGCATGATCAAAATGGATGTGACTGAGGAAAACGTGGCGAACGTCTTTTGCCTCAAATCCGGCTTTCCGAAGATCGACAATTACGTTGTCGAACGTCGATTCCGGTCCGGTGTCGAACAGCGCGATGCCTTCGCTCGTTTCCAAAGCAGTCGCGGCCACGATGCCGGCGCGACCGAGCTGCCGCGTATCCAAGACGTGAATCTTCACTTCTTATTTACCGCGACGATATAGGCCCCTTTTGGAATCGCGAAGCCGTCGTCGGTCGCGTATTGCTGAACGGATTTTTCAATCGCGGCCTGAATATCTCGCAGCGCCTCCGGAGTTTGGCGCGCAAGCAGTCCGGCGGTGCGCACGCCGGCTTTTAACTCCGCGTCGAAAACGAAACGCGCAGTCGGCACTTTCCATTTGATCGTGTGCACTTTGAAACTCATCGAGCCTCCATCAAATCCCGCGCGCTCAAGCGCGCTGCGAAATCCTTCCTCGTTCTCGAACAAATAGAACGGCGGGCCAAGAGGAAGATCGACATCGACGTTGGCGTGCGCCTGGATCGCGTCATCGACTAGTTTCACGAATGGATTTTGTTCAACCTTCGCCCATGTGGTGAATCCGAAACGACCACCCGTTTTCAAGACACGATTCGCTTCGCGCATCGCTCGCTCCGGTTCGGCAAGGTGAAGCAGCGCGAAATTCGCGACGACGCGATCGAACGTCGCATCACCGAACGGCAGATTCTGCGCGTCGCCTTCGCGGAATTCGATTCGGGGCCACATCTTCTTCGCGATCGCGATCATCTCCGCGGAAAAATCCAGCCCGGTCGGCACTGCGCCGCGCTCGGCCGCAGCGGCCGACACATAACCAGGCCCGCAACCGACATCGAGGATCGACATCTTCGCGGCGAGTTGTGCTGAATCGAGCAAAGGCCCGATGAATTGGCGCGTTGAGCTCGACCACATCGCATCGTACTTGTCAGCGACGCGCTCCCAGCCTTCGTGTTCGAAATCCGTGAATGCGTCGGTCATTTGAACGATTAAGATAAACCGGAACCAACGATGACAAAGGATGAGCGCCAAATTTTGCAAACGTTGGATGAAATCGTCCGTTCGAAAACGGTCCGCGCGCTGATTGAGCCCATCATCGAGCGAGTGCGCGCCGAACTTCGACGGAAACTCGACGCGCTGATGACATGGGAACCGGTCCCGCTCGATGTTTTTGGCGAAAACCTGCCGGCGTCAATTCGTTCCGTTTGGATTTTCATTCTTCGCGCGGGCGTGGACAGCGGAGCCGAACGCCATCCCAACAGTCAACAGAGAATGTTGACCATCGGCGGGACCGGCGACATGAAGATCGACACCAAAGCGGCGAAGAACGACGTCGCTTCGGAGTCCGAGATCGAATGGCGCTCGAATGTTTTGATCAGCGATCCTAACGCGCCACTGGAGCAACGGTGGATTTCGATTCCACCAAATGTCTGGCATCGGCCGGTAATTCCAATCGGTGCGGATTGGGTCGTGGTCTCGTTTCACACCGTACCCGCGACCGAACTCATTGAAGAGCGGCCCGGCGCAAAGCGGATGTTGTACGAGACCGAACGAAAACGGCGCGATCAGGCTGGCTGATCCGTTCGCTTAATCATTAACCCGGCGACGATTCCTACCAGTAGAAAGCCAACGATCTGCGTCGTCATGTAGCCAAGGGCGTAGTCCTTCGGAAACCCGTACCAGTTTACGTACGGAACGTTCGTCGTAATCGCGGCCAGAATGCCGGCGATCAAGATAAAACCGACCTTGCCGCCAAAGCCGCGAATCCCCGTCTGAGCGAGTAGGAAGACTGCGAGAAGTGATTCAAGCACTTCCGTCGCGAATTCGATCCCGAGACGTTTCGGAAAATTGAAGATACGTTTCGGACGATAGATCAGCAGGCCGCCGGCGCCGGAAGCCATCTGTTCTTCCGCCTTTTTCATCGCGGCTTTTTTTTCCTCTCCGCTCATGCCGGGAGTGAAACCGCCGCTCGGGAAGACATAGAAGCC
>Ga0137359_10003310_pt1 | contig 13039 bp, 15 predicted proteins | sample Mad1_40_16metaG_FD_108281 | JGI IMG/M metagenome (GOLD analysis project Ga0137359, IMG submission 108281) | Vadose zone soil microbial communities from Angelo Coast Range Reserve, California, USA - Mad1_40_16 metaG | ecosystem: Environmental > Terrestrial > Soil > Vadose zone | place: USA... | reverse complement strand
CTACAACTTCTCTTCTTCCTGGGCGGGAGAGAAACCGGGGATGTTGTGCCCGGTGGAGTTTCGTTCGGCCTTGACGCGAATCAGCGCTTCGGCCTCGGCTCCCGATTTGCGCATAACTACCATGGTGCTAAGAGCTTCCGTATACAGGCGGGTCACCAGATAGATGTCGCGGGTGCCGTCCTTCTTCCAAAGCTGGCCAATCTGGATTTTCGAGACGCCCATTGCAACTCTGACTGTAGAGGGGGCGGACCGAGGGTGTCAACTTGCCCCTGAACCGTGTTGCCTACAAACCACGGTCTACGTCCTGACGTAGGCCGCCCAACCCACGAGGCTTCGCGTAAATAATAGTGCTGGCTGCGCTTGCAGGGAAACCTTCGTCCGGCCTTTTACATCGTACTCATGACAGCAGAACCACGCCCAACCTGCAATAAGCGGGTGTATACTCGAAGAGGCGCGCGGAGGCATTCATCATGAAAGAAATCCTAGGCAAAGCGCTGAGACTTGGACTGCTTGCCACCTTGGCGGGTGGCACAGTGATGGCGCAAAGCCCTCCGCCGACTCCTGATCCCGCAAAGTCGCAGCCGCAATCGGAACAGAAACAGGCGTCGCAGGACAAGCCTGTCGAGCAAAAGGATACCGTCAATCCCAAGAATTCGAAGGAAGACGTCGAGGCGATCGGTAATCGCGGCGTCGGCAAGGGCATCAACCTGTACTCGCTTGAACGCGAAATCGCGCTTGGCAAGGGGCTCGCGCAAGAAGTGGAACGCTCTTCCAAGTTGATCGACGACCCAGTCGTCACCGAATATGTGAACCGCGTAGGCCAGAACCTGGTGCGCAACTCCGATGCACGCGTGCCATTCACCATCAAGGTAATCGACTCCGACGAAGTGAACGCGTTCGCGCTGCCCGGCGGATTTTTCTACGTCAATAGCGGCCTGATTTTGCGCGCGCAGGAAGAGTCTGAGCTCGCCGGCGTGATGGCGCACGAAATTTCGCACGTCACCGCGCGCCACGGCACGAGGAACGCCACCAAGGGCGAGTTGATGCAGATGGCCACGATTCCGTTGATGCTGCTGGGCCCGGTAGGATGGGCCGGCTACGGATTGTATGAAGGCTTGAACATCGCGATTCCGCTGACGTATTTGAAGTTTAGCCGCGACGCTGAGCGCGAAGCCGATTTCCTGGGCTTGCAGTATATGTACAAAGCCGGATATGACCCCAACGCGTTCGTAACCTTCTTCGAGCGCATCCAGGTGGACGAGAAACGCCGCCCCGGTACGATCCCCAAAGTTTTCTCCACGCATCCACCTACGCCCGATCGTATTGAGAACGCGCAGAAAGAGATCGCACGCATCCTGCCGAATAAGCCGGAGTACATCGTGTCTACGTCCGAGTTTGATTCGGTGAAGGGCCGGCTGCGCGGCATCATGTTTGCGCGCAAGGTGCAGGACAACCAGCCTGGCAAGCCGACGCTGCGCACGCGCACCGAGCAAACGGACAAGCAGAAGGGTCAAACCGGCAGCGATCCCAACTCGACGACGGATGATGATCGCCCGACGCTGAAGCGCCGCCCCGATTCCCCGTACACGAACTGAGCTGTCGTGGAGTTTTTGTATAGTCGCCGGCCGGCATCAGCCCAGCGGTCGCGTTGTCATCCCGCAGTTGCCTGCGTGAGCCTTCGCTTTCAACACGTAACGTAGAGTGGAAGCATGAGGATTCTCCTCTTTAGCGGCAAAGGCGGCGTGGGCAAAACCAGCCTCGCCGCTGCCACGGGCGTCAAGCTCACGCAGTTGGGCCACCGCACGCTGGTAATGAGCATTGATCCCGCGCACAGCCTCGCTGATTCCTTCGATCTCGACTCCGGGCTCTTCCACGCTGGAACGTCCGATCCTTTGCCCATCACCGATCTCCTCTCCATCCAGGAACTGAATATCCAGAAAGAGATTAAGCGCCACTGGCACCAAATCTCTTCTTACCTGAGTTCCGTGCTTCGCAGCACCGGGATTAGCGGCATAGAAGCGGAAGAGCTCGCCATCCTGCCCGGCATGGAAGAGCTCAGCGCGATGATGTACATCAACCAGTACCGTCGCGAGAAGCGCTACGACGTGGTGGTCCTGGACGCCGCTCCAACAGCCGAGTCCATGCGCTTTATCAGCATGCCCACCACGCTTGACTGGTACATGAAGCATATTTTTCCCTTTCAGCGGAACCTGCTGAAGGCCGTGCGGCCCATTGCGAACCGCGTCGCGCCGTTCGAGCTGCCGGCCGACAGCTACTTCGTTAATATCCGCGACCTTTTTGAAAAGCTGGAGGGCGTGGAAGAGATTATCGAGGACCCGTACACCACGAGCGTACGGCTGGTCACCAACCCCGAAAAAATGGTGCTGCGCGAGACGCAACGCGCGTTCGTCTATTTCTCGCTCCACGGGCTGACGGTCGACTGCGTCATCGTTAACCGCGTCCTGCCTCCCGAAGTCAGGGATACCTGGTTCAGCGAATGGCACACGTCGCAAGACAAGGTGCTGCAGGAAATCGAAGAATACTTTGCGCCGGTGGCCATCAAGCGTGTGCCGCTGTTCGCTCACGAGGTCCTCGGCAAGCCGCGACTGGAGGACCTTGCCAGGGTGCTGTATGCTGAGGGAGAAGATCCGGCCGCCGTCATCCGCACCGAAAAACCCTACACGTTCGGCAAACGAGACGGCATTTACGAGGTCCAGATGCTGCTGCCATTCACCGCCAAGAGTGAAATCGGAGTTTTCAAGAAGGGCGACGAACTTGTAGTGGAGATCGGCAGCTTCCGCCGGCGCATCGGCCTGCCGCGGTCGATGGCGGTGCTGCTCCCCGTGCGGGCGAAGCTGAACGACCGGGTCCTCACCGTCGAAATGAAGGAGGCGCAATGAACGAGCAACAAGCGGGCCAGACACCCACGGGCGAGCGCGTTGTTTACGAGCGCTGCCTCTGCCGCGAAACTTTGGACCAAGTGCTCTCGGTTTTCGGGGTTTCGCCTACCGTGCAACAGCACCTCAGGAATTCGCGCATCGAGATCCTCAAGGCTGTGCGCGCGGTGATTAACGAACGCATCGAGCGCCTCTCCAGCACCGGGCAGCAAGGCACCAAGGTCGCCGTCGAATAGGATTGCGGGGTCGTTAAGGCTGATTTTAGGTGCCCGCGCGGGGACTCGATCTCCTCGCCCATGTGAAGCCTATTTAGGCGCGATGCTGTTGAAATGCGGCACAAATTCTCTCAATATATTCAGCCCCATACCCACGCCGAGCGAGATCGAACCTCTCCTGGCAGCATCTACAGCACTTGATTCATTGTTCGGATACCAGGCATTGGAAATGAACGCCGCACCGTAACTTCCGGCAAAGTGAGAGAACGCTGGAATTCGGCGGCCGCTCGCCGTAGGCGTCACGAAGTTCGACACGATTGCGTGCCTGATGCGAACCGGGATACTGCGGCTATCCGAGCGAAAATAGCGGGGGTCTTCGCAATCAACGGCTGCAACCCCGAAACCAATAGTTCTGGCGATCACATCTCTGCCAAAACCCGAACCAAATCGGCGCCCATATCCTTCCGCACCCTGCCCAAAGCCCGACGGTTGATTTCTCGCTTGATTAATACCGGCAGAGAATGCGGGCCCGAGTATGATTTCGGGATTGAACAAAGAGCGTTTGTAAATCCGCGCCCGCTCTCCAAATGTTAATGAGTGATCTATGGTCTGAGACTTTTCAGTCGGAGCCGTGGGAGACGGTGCGTCCGGCAAGGAAGCTTTGGCGGTAGGTGCGTCCGGCAGAGAAGCCCGCGATTCTTGACCCCGCGCGAACGCTGGAACAACCATGCACAAAACCCACAGCGCCACAGCGCTTGATATCCGCGATCGGCGATGAACCACAATTTCGGTGAACAAACTCGACGTTCGCACGATCGTCTCCTTGAACTCGTGACCCGATTTCTTCCTCTACGTTCCACATCTGGACAAGGCTTCGCCGATAACTGCCTGCTGACATCTTGGGAAAACTGCGGCCGACCAGCTGACGCTTTCTAAACGCGTTAGTTAGTGCACGCACATCTCCAAAGCAAATTGGCAAGTTGTATGAAGGATCGTGCCAGCGTAACCGCCCAGTACGCCTCGCGATACGCAGTCTGCGACGGATGGACTAGCAGGAATCAGGTGACCCAATGCGACCCGGTTGACGTCTGAACGTATCTACGTGTCAAAAGTGCCGGGATGCTGACAGAACTTTTCAACCGAAAAATCTGAACTGAAAACTGACGACTGTTAGCTGCGTGCGACGGAGCCGTGCCTTTCCATCACAGGCGTGCAAATAAGCAGTACTGCGGCGGCTTTTTTGAAAACTGAAGACTAAAAACAGACAGCTGACGGCTGTTAACTGCTTTTCCGCTCGCGGCGGTCGTCGGGGGCGGCGGCGATGCCCATGCGGCGGAGTTCGTCAGCGTAATACTTTCGATAGAGGACGTCCCACTCTTCGCTGCCTTCCAGAATTTCTTTCTTTTGCGAAGTGATGCGCTTGCGGACTTCGGCGTCGGCTTTCTCTTCCTCTTTCAGCGTGGCGGTAAGAATCTGCACGATCTGCTGGCGAATGGTGTCGCGATCCTCGACGAACTCCACTTCGTCGCTGGAGACGAGCACCTCCGTAATCTGATGCGACAAGCGAACTACTTTTTCCCGCGTGAGTTTCATGAGCGATATTCCGCGCTGGCGAATGGCGCAGCGTTGCACAGCTCGATTAGTAAAAGTTCGGTGGGCAAAGGAGGGTTCTGCGATGCGCTCAACGCAGCACCAGCTTGCGGTCGCGCGCCAATTGCGCTTTCACCTTTTTGTACATCTCCTGGTACGAGACGCCCGTGCGCCGCATTTCGTCCTGGTGCTGTATCAAAATTTCGCGCACTTCATCGTTCAGGCGATCTTCCACGGTCAGCTCTTCCATCATGCGTTGCCGCACGCGTTGCGTCACCGCTTCCGCCGCCTTGCTTTCAATCAGGTTCCCTTCAATGAGCCGCTTGACGACTTCCGAGGCCATATGGCCGACATAATCCCGAACGAGCAGCATTCCTGACGTGTCCTTTACCCGCTTGCCCTTATGCGATACGAGGAAAAGCAGTTTACTGGCTGCCCCGACAAAGTGCAACTCAGCGGCGTGCGCACGAAATCTGCCAACTGCGCAATTCGTTGACGGTGCGCGCCGCTTCCTGTACGATGAATTTCTCAGGGCGGTTAGCTCAGTTGGTTAGAGCGCCTGCCTTACAAGCAGGAGGTCGCAGGTTCGAGCCCTGCACTGCCCACCATCTGCGAGCATTTTCGTTACCGCTGAGCGTAGTTCGAGCTTCACAAGAAGCTAGTGTCTCGGATTCATTTATCTGCTCAATCGCGGACACATCTACTTTCGCGTGGTTGCTTCCCCCCTGCACGTCGTTGTGTTTCTTCCTATGGATGAGTAAGATGCGGCCATTGCTTTCCGGCCACGGGGTTGCGAGTGTCTGAGGGAACATTTTGGTGGCACTTTTCGTTCCATAATATGGCAGGCCGAGATAGGCTGCCCACGGTTTACGAGAAATTGACCGAGGGTAGTCGCGCATGTCACCGTACCAGGATTCGAGGCTGATGAGACGTTGGAGCAGGATGCCCAACTGGTCCAGCAATGCCTCCAGGGCGACGGCTCGGCCTGGGAGGAGCTTGTGCGTCGCCATTCTCGCCGTATCTTCAACATTTGCTATAGGTTTACGGGGAATGGCACGGAGGCCGAAGACCTCTCGCAGGACGTTTTCCTGCGGGTCTACCGGACGCTGGGCAGCTATCGGTCTGCGCACGGCGGGTTTGCGACTTGGGTGACGAGCGTGACGCGCAACCTCTTGATCGACCATTACCGCCGGACCAAGCGGGACCGCGTGACGGATTCGCTGGACGATGCGATGCCGATGGTCGAGAACAAGGAGTCCACAGCGCGGCGGCCGGACGAGCAGGCGTTGTTGGGTGAGCTCAGCGCGCAGGTGCAGACGGCGCTGACCAAGCTTTCGCCGGACTTGCGGGAGGCAGTGATTTTGCGGGACTTGCAACAATTGGAATACGGTGAGATACAACGAGTTCTGTCGGTGCCTGAGGGCACGGTAAAATCAAGAATTAACCGCGGGCGCATCGAACTGGCGCGCATTCTTCAGCAGATGGGAGTACGGCCATCATGAACGGTTCCGCGGCAGGGCTCCGGAGTGCAGTATGACTTGGACTTGCGAACAAACAGAAGCGCGGCTTAGCGACTATCTCGATGGGATGCTCAATCCTGCCGAGCGTGCAGAGTTTAACGCGCATGTGCCTTCGTGCGCGCGTTGCGCGCCGCTGGTGGCCAGTGTTTCGGATTTGCTGACCGGCCTGCATGGGATGGAGCAAATCGAAGCGCCGCCGCGGCTGGTGTATTCGATTTTGGACAAGACGCTGGGTCCGCGCGAGGCTGCGACCGGCTGGCGAGCGATGCTGGGCTGGGTTCGCGGAGCTGCTTCGGTGCGCTTTGCCTACGGCGCGCTATCCGTGGCCGCTACGCTGATTATTTTCGTGAGTGCGGCGGGATTCAACTGGCGGCATCCGAAGCTGACGGACCTGCGTCCGGCGATGATCTATCGCAACGTCGACAGCAAAGTGCATCTAGCTTACGGGAGCAGCGTAAAGTTTGTGAACGACTTGCGCGTGGTGAACGAAATCCAGTCCCGTTTGCGCGAGGACAACGATCTGCGCGCAAATCCGGAGAGCACTGTTCCTGAATCGTCCCCACAGAAGCAGCCGGGCAGCACGGATGGCTCGAAGCCCGCGCCGCCGCGGCAGCAGAATCGTGCCAACGATTTGGCAAGGCAGATAGAAGTGATGGCGATGGAGTTGCCGGGCGTTTGCGGCGGACGCGGGGCACTATGATTTCCAGGAGCGTGCTATGAACTGTGCGGTGCACCCCGAAGCGGACGCCGTAGGGTACTGCCGGAATTGCGGTAAAGCTATGTGCGCCGTGTGCGTGCGGCCGGTTCACGATGTGCTGTATTGCGAAGATTGCCTCGCGAACGTGATGGGGCATCCGGCAACTCCGGGAGCGGCGTTTCCCGCGAACTCGGCGCCGCCAATCGTGGAACCAGCAGCGCGTCCGGCGACCAGACTTGCGACTAGCCCGCTGCTGGCATTTTTCCTGGGATTTTTGCCGGGCCTCGGCGCTTTCTACAACGAGCAGTTCGGCAAGGGCATCATCCACCTGGCGATTTTTCTCTTTCTCTTCATCATCGGTGTAGACGGAGCGGTGAGCGGCGGCGCGGAAGCGGCGCTCTGGATCTGCATCGCCGCGCTGTGGATTTATATGCCGGTGGACGCGTATCGCACAGCGAAGGCACGGCTCGAAGGCCAGCGCTTAGACGATCCGCTGGAAAGCTTCAGCAAGGGAAAGCCCGTCGGGCCGTTTCTGATCATCGGCATCGGGATTCTGCTGCTGCTGCACAATTTTGATTGGTTCCCGTGGTGGAGGATTCAGCAGTTCTGGCCGGTGCTTTTGATTATCGTGGGGCTTTTGATGTTCCGGAATCGGCTAGAGGGGCGGTAAAGGCAAGCATGGCTAACGAAATTCGATGCCGGTGTCCACGCTGCACGATTCGCGGCCTGATGGGTCCCGCGGTGCTCATTACCATTGGCGTGTTGTTTTTGTTGCACGAGACTCGCGGCGATATTTTTGATTTCTCGAATACCTATCCATTCATTCTCATCGTGATTGGAGCTATTTTGCTCGCATCTTCGACGGCTCCGATGACCGGACACGTTGATTCCACTACGCCAACGCCTCCCGCTGCTCCCCCTCCCAGGCCGGGCCCTGCGCAGAATTCCCTGCCGGGCCAGGGACAATAGCCGCTCATGGCCAGACTTCGCCCTCGCGGCAGCAGCGTTTTCAGCGGACTGGTCCTGATCTTCATCGGTTTGCTGCTGCTGCTGCACAATTATCGCGGCTTCGAGCTGACGGGAGTACTTCTGCGCTGGTGGCCGCTGATTTTAGTTTTTTGGGGCGCCATCAAGATTTATGAGCGGACCGCGGGCGCGCGGTTGTCACAGCCGGGCGCATCGCGGATCACCAGCGGTGAAGTTTTTCTCGTGTTGGGCCTGCTGGCACTGGTCGGCGTTGCGGTAGCGATCGACGAGGGCCGGAAACACATGCCGGGAATGGATATCGATCTTCCCGAAACATTTGCGAGCAGCATCGATGTGGCGCCTAAACCGGTCCCGGTGAATGCTCGGGTGACCGTACGCGGCGGGCGGGGAGATATCACGGTGCGCGCCTCCGACGAGCCGGAAATTCGCGTGGCCGGCAAAGTCAACGTAAACAGTTGGACCGAGGAAGCGGCGAAACGGCTGGGCGAGAAGGTGTCCGCGGAGATCGTTCAGAATGGTGATGGTTTTGAGGTGCGCCCGACGGGAGTTGGAGGCGGGAGATCGCGTGTCAGCGTCGACATGGATATCACCGTGCCGAAGAAGGCCTCGCTGACCATTCACAGCGAAAGGGGTGACGTAACAGTTTCGGACATGGGTTCGCAGGTCGACATTAACAACGGCAATGGCGACATCGAAGTGCGCGGCACGGGCGGAGACGTGAGCATCGACATGCGCCGCGGCGACGCCAAAATTTCGGACACCAAGGGCGATGTAAAAGTTTCGGGGCACGGCGGAAGCGTCGAGGTGGTCGACGCCAGCGGCAGCTTCACCATCAACGGAGACTTCGTCGGGCCCGTTCGCGCGGACAAAGTTACCAAGGGCGTGCGGTTCGTTTCGCACCGCACGGATTTGACGCTGACGCAGCTCTCCGGGCACATGGAAGCGGGATCGGGAAATCTGGATGTGGTCGATGCGCCAGGCAACCTGATCGTGCGAACCCGCGATGAAGAGATCAACATTGAAAATGCAGGCGGCAAAGTCAGCATTGAGGATCGCAACGGCACTGTCCAGGTGCGCTTCTCTTCCCCGCCGAAAGACGACATCGAAATCACGAATGCTTCCGCTGCGATTACGTTGACTTTGCCCGAGTCTTCAAGTTTTGAGATTTTGGCGGATTGCCATTCGGGAGATATCGATTCTGAATTCGAGGCCGATTCGCTGAAGCACACTTCGACCAATTCAGGCGACTCGCATCTGGAAGGCAAGTACGGGCACGGTCGCGGCCCGAAGATCACTCTCAAAACCAGCTACGGGTCGATTTCCATACATAAGACCAGTTGAGCTCTGCCGCATTCGACGAAGGCCTGTTAAGCTTGCTTCCGGAATCCTCGACGATGCGATACCCAGTTCTGATTGTCTGCTTTCTAGCTTTGCTGAATCTTCCACCCGCACTGGCACAAAACCCGCCGGCAATTTCTTCAGCACATCAGCAGTTTCTCCAGAAACTCGTCGACGCCGCCATTGAACGCACGCACCATACCGTCCGATATGACCCTGCTTACATCCGCATTCCGTACCCAAACGGGGACGTTTCTTCCGATACCGGCGTTTGCACCGATGAAATCATTCGCGCATACCGGGCAGTCGGGATTGATCTGCAAAAAGAGGTTCACGAGGATATGTTGCACAATTTTTCGGCTTATCCAAATCAGCGCCGATGGCTCCTCGCGCATACTGACACCAATATTGATCATCGTCGAGTTCCCAACTTGATGGCTTTCTTTACGCGTAAAGGCGAGCTACTTTCGATGAGCGCGCGCAGCGAAGACTATTCTCCCGGTGAGCTTGTGACCTGGGACCTTGGAGGGAACGTACCCCACATCGGCATTGTGGTGAATCACAAATCAGTACAAACGGGGCGCTACCTAGTAGTTCATAACATCGGACGCGGGCCGCAGATGGAAGATGTCCTCTTCAATTGGAGGGTGACAGGTCATTATCGCTACTACAGGCCGACTCGCTAAGTTCGGTCAGCCGATTCCAGTCCAGCCAATTCCATCAATTCGTTATGGCCACGGGAACGGGCGCCTTTTCTGTGGCGGACACTTGGAACATGAAGCGCGGCTGGAGTCCCAAAGTCTTCGCAACAAGACTGTCAGGGATTTGCCGGATGCGGGTGTTGAACAGATTGATGGCGTCGTTGTAAAACTCGCGGCGGTCGGCAATTTGATTCTCTAGTTCGGTGATACGTTTCTGGAGATCGAGGAAGGTAGCGTTCGCTTTGAGGGACGGGTAGTTTTCGGCGGCTGCAAGGAGCTGCTGGACGGACGCGGTAATCGAGCCGCTGGCCAGAGCTTTCTGATCCGTGGTGAATGCAGAAGCATACTTTGCTCTAGCTTCCGTCAGCCGCTGGAGCGTGTTTCGTTCGTATTGCATGTAGCCCTGACACACGGCCACCAGCCTGGGGAGTTCATCGTGCCGCTGCTTCAGAAGAACATCGATGTTGGCCCAGGCCTTGTCGATGTCATTGCGGAGCGCGATTAAACCGTTGTATAGCGTGCCAAGATAGACGGACAGTCCGGCCGCGACGAATAACAAAACCATCAGTGGGATGAAACCCATGCCCGCTCCTGTACGCGCTTCTACATCCATCCCCAAAAGACAAAAAGAAAATAGAGGCAGATCAACGCGAAAACCGGGCCTCCCCAGATGCATCCCATGGATTTCCAACCAAGCGATTGCACTACTTCGCGCTGGCTCTGCGAAGAAATTGTGAAAGGATCGCCGCGCTCGCCTTGGTTAATCGCCACCCGGGGGTGCAAGTCGAACGCGTCAGGCGATATATCTGGCTGCGGACCGTTTTGCGTCTGGGCTGCTGCAGGCTCCTGAGTCGAAGCAATCGTAGTTTGCAACCGATTCGCAACGAGGGTCCCACCTTCGCTCGTTCTGCTGGAAACCGTCATTTTCTCCGATTGGGACTGCGCTGGAACGGGAAGAGACATGCCCGCTTGCTTCAGAGTTTCCAAGATACCGGCTGGAAGCTCGACGGGCCCGCCGTCCGAGCGAGTTGTGATCGTGAAGGTCCCCTTGGTATTGGAAGCACGCTGAAGCAAGCCTGCCATGGCTTTGGCCGCAACACCGGAAACACTTGTTCCATAGCTGAATTTCAAGCCCGGAGAACCGCCAAAGCTCAAGCCAACGGAGACTTCGTTGCCGCTCGCGTGCGGCTGCGCATTCCAAGAAGCCGGGGTGGAATTTTCGCCGAGCGTGCCGAACACGAAGAGCGGGTAGTCCGGCATGATGATGTGCTCTTCGAGTCGCACCTTGTCTCCAGCGGTAAGCCCACGACTTGCCACGAATCTCTGGATGCCCACGGGAACCGCGCTGTCTTTGCCAAAGAACGAGGTGCGGATGTCGTCGTAGAAGCTGCGATGCACATCGAGCGTCGCGCCCTGCGGATTCACCAGGACTCTCCCGGTGTTGTCTTCGAGGAAGAAAGGGACGCTCACGCTTTCATCCACTGCCTGCTGCCAGCTTCCGCCTTTGCCGGAATCCAGCCATTGCCACGCCCGCGCGCGATAGTAGTAGCACGGCGCGCCGGTGATGGCGGCGGAGATGGTCTTGGGTCCGGTGGGCATTCCGCTGACCTCCACTAGTCCCATGGAGGCACTGCGAATTTTGGAGAACGGTGTGTTGAGGATCAGCCGCTTGTACTGCAGCATGCGGAAACCGCGGAAGAAAAGGAAAATACCGGTCAACACTCCCAGAAGAGCGAGGAGCGGGAGCCACATCGAGTCAGTTTCGAGAACGTTGGCCGACAGCAAAATTCCAGGACCCACAGAATGTGCTCCGAGCCGCGATGAATGGTCTATTTGCTTAGTTTAAAGGCGAGTCCAATCTGATGCGGACCTGATGTGCGGGCGATTTCCAGCCCTGCACCTCCTGAAGAAGAAAGGAGGTCGGTTCTATCGCTCGGTGACGCGCTCGAGGTCTTCGTAAAACGTGGGATAGGAGACACCGGCGCAATCGGCGTCGCGGATCACCGTTGGGCCGTCTGCGGCTAACGCTGCGACGGCGAAGGCCATGGCGATACGGTGGTCGGCGTGCGGCTCGATTTCCGCGCCACGCAACCTTCCTGCCTGGCGGCCTTCGACGCGCAGGCCGTCGGGGCGTTCCTCCACCGTTGCGCCCATGCGGCGCAGATTTTCGGCGAGCGCGGCGATGCGATCGCTCTCCTTCACACGCAACTCAGCCGCATCGCGGATCTCAATTCCCTGCTCCGTGTACGGGCCGAGCGCGGCGAGCATGGGCAACTCGTCGATCACCAATGGAATCTGCTCGCCTTCGATCACGCCGCCTTTGAGGGATGTGCCTTTTACCGACAGGTCGCCGACGATCTCTCCGTGAGCGGAGCGCACTGACAGCATTTGCAGCGAAGCACCCATGGACGCAAACACGTCGAGAATCGCGGTGCGCGTGGGATTCAGACCAATGTTGTGAATCAGCAGATTCGAGTCGGGAAAGAGCGAAGCAGCGGCGATGAAGAAAACCGCGGAGGACAAATCTCCTGGGATGTCCAGAGAGCGCGCCTGCAATTTCGCGCCGCCATTTCCTGAGACGAGTCCTTGAATGCGGATGGTCTTGCCGCTCTTTTCGATGGGCGCGCCAAATTCTTCGAGAGCTAGTTCGGTATGATCGCGCGTGCGCGCAGGCTCGGTGACAATGGTCTCGCCCTCGGCAAATAATCCCGCCAGCAGCACCGCGGATTTTACCTGGGCGCTGGCCATGGGCATCTTGAAATCGATGGCGCGCAGGCGTCCGCCGCGGATTTCCAGCGGCGCAAAATTGTCGTCGCGCGCCCGGATATCGGCGCCCATCTGACGGAGCGGGCCGACCACGCGCTTCATGGGGCGCCTTTGCAGCGAAGCGTCACCAGTCAACTGCGATGCGAATTCCTGCCCGGCAAGAATGCCTGCTAACAAGCGCATAGTGGTGCCGGAATTTCCGGCGTCGAGAGCGCGGCGCGCGCCTTTCAGCCCGCGCAAGCCGCGACCGGTGACGCGCGCAGTTTCTTTGTCGATCTTGACCTCGGCGCCCAGCGCTTTCATGCAGTCGAGTGTGCTGTGGCAATCG
>Ga0137359_10003307_pt1 | contig 13042 bp, 7 predicted proteins | sample Mad1_40_16metaG_FD_108281 | JGI IMG/M metagenome (GOLD analysis project Ga0137359, IMG submission 108281) | Vadose zone soil microbial communities from Angelo Coast Range Reserve, California, USA - Mad1_40_16 metaG | ecosystem: Environmental > Terrestrial > Soil > Vadose zone | place: USA... | reverse complement strand
GCGGCGGCATGCTCGAGTTCGCCATTTTCTCCGACGGCGGCGGCTTTGCCATAGCTTTCGGCAGATGTGCCCGAAATTCCGAGCGCCGCGATGGCCCGTTGAGTTAGCAAATCGCCCAACTCTTCGCCGATGGCCATTAACTCGGAAAGATCTTCGACATACTTTCCAGCGAAGGGATTTTCGATCACCGCTACCGCTGCAGCGCGTCGTGTGGGCGGATCGATCTTGCGATCCATCTCGGTGCAAATCTCCTCGACGAAGGTCGCGATCTTGCGGATTTTTGCGGTCATCGCAGGCCATCCTCTCCTTTGATCTCGGAGGCTTTCAGGCCGCCGACGCGGGCATGGACTCGCGGGCCGGAGGTCATGACGAGCGCAAGCAAAATTTCGCCGGCGCGCGGCGCGTCGGTCAGGCCGACTTCCATCGCGTCAAAGTGGCTGCGCACATACGAAGCATTGATGTGCGTAATCGGCACGTCGAGCCTCGTGCCAGGGCCGCCAACTTTTTTCGTCGATGCGACAATTGCTTTCGCTCCGCCGAGCACCTCGCGCATCGCGTAGCCTCCCGGAACGTGCCAGAGAGCGCCGTGTTCAATCTCGCCGGCCGAGCCGACAATCGCACCTTTGCCGTAACCCTCGACCATCTTTACGTCGTCTCCAAGCGCCTCGACCAGCGAGTGCGCCATCTCAAGCCCGAGTGGCTTCAAGTCGTCCATGAAGCCTTCGATATTTTCGACATACTCACCAGCAAAGGGATTTCGAATGACGACCAATGCCGCGGCTCTGCGCAAAGGTTTCTGCGCGACTGGACCACCTTCATGGAAAATTTCCTCAATCGAGAGGAGTTTCTTGCGAACCTCAATTTGAGGCATGAACCACACTCCCGATTGATGAAATGGCAACTGGGCTGACGGAATTGTTTTCGTCGGCGAGGTACGTTTCTCCTTGGAGATTCAGGGCGGCGGAACGAATCAGGCCGTCAACGCGCAGCGAGTTTGCCACTCGACTCCCGGCGGAAAGGGCGTAGTGAATGTCGTCCCGGCTCAATACTCCGACCGATTTTGTGACCAGCCGTTCGCCGAGATCGGTATCGGGCGCGAGTTCACAGGCGGGGACTCGTTCGATATGCGGATGTCCGGGCAGGTCAACGGCATTGGCAATCACTGTGGCCGCGGCATCTGCCATGGCAGCGGTATCGGCGAGTACCGTGACAGCATCGGCGATACCGAGCGAAAAACTGCGGCCGCGCCAGCCGCTGGTTGCAATACCTCGAATAGGATGGAGGGAGTCGATGGTAGTTGTGCCGTGTAAGGATGGACGGTCCGGGCGCTCGATCATTCCCACTACGAACTTCTCGCGCGGGGCCAAGTGTAATGCGATGTCGCCGCCGTCGTTCACGTAGGCGCGCAAGAGCTGCGCGCTATCTGTCATGGCTGCGAGAATCTCTTCTGCTACTGCTCCGGCAACTGCGGCCATTGGAGTAATGAAGGTCCGTGAAGCGTAGGGCGACACTGCCGCCACCATGCGGCGCGCTATAGAGCCCCGCGGCAGAGGCCCATCCACGCCCGTTGGCTGACGCAAAAATTCAAGTTCGCTGCACAATTCGTCGAGAACGGCAACGAATCGGTTTGCGGCTGCGTGGTAGGCGGCCTCGATTTCGCGAGGCGCGCCGAAGGCTTCGAGAACCAGGTCAATTGGCCCGTCGTTCATATGCAAACGATGGTTGTCGGCAAGCAAGCGAATCTGGGCGCGCGCGGTCATTTCTGTGTGCCGCCCTTCCCGGACGCGAGCGGCCAGGGATTGTCCGCGCGTGACACAACTCGGCGCCGGCCATCGTCGTCTCGATGGATGGAACTCAACGGGCGCACGTGGTCCATGTAGCCGCCGAGAGTTTCGTAGTCGGAAAGCTTCAGCGTGAACTCGATGGGAGCAACCAGCGCGGGAGTCGGCACGTAGCCGAAGGCATTTTCGGGCATGCGGCTGACGTCGACCATGATCGTGATGCCTCCGCCTGGCCAGACGTAGACCGGCGCGCCGCCGCAGGTGACGCGAGTGAGAGCATCACGGACCGAGTGGGTGAGCTTGACTGGATTCTCCGTCACGCCGGCGCGCAGTGATCCGCCTGCACCGCCCATGAACAGAACTGTGCAAAGAGCGGGTTCGCAATTTTCTTTAATTCTTGCAACCGATTCGCGCAGTGACGCAGGCAAATCTTTTTCTGTTGGAGTGAGCGCTTCGTCCAATTCGAAGTATGCGTATTGTTCTCCGGTTGTGCTCACCATTAGCAGACGCAGGCCGGGGCGGGCGATCTTGGGATTGAACGGCCCGAGGATCGACAGCGGGTCGGAAATGTTCGTTCCGCCCCACGAAGTGCCCGGCTCGGCAACTTTGAAATAACGTCCCGGAGTGGAGCGGCGGCCTTTCATTTTGATTCCGGTTTCGGGGACGCCAAGAAGTTTTCCGGCCTGATGCTCGGACAATACTCCCGTGATGTGATCGTCGACTACGACGACCTCGTCGACTTTGCCGAACCACTGTTTTGCAAACATGCCGATGGTTGCTGAGCCGCATCCGACTCGCATCCGCTCTTCTTGTACACCGTCAACGATCGGCGCTTTGTCGGCCTGCACTATCACCTTAGCGCCATTCTCAACTTCCAACTCCACGGACTTGCCATTGCACAGATTCAATAGAGTGTCGCAGGTCGCGGTCCCTTCATGGCGGCTGCCGCCGGTCAGGTGGCGGACTCCGCCGAGCGAGAGCATCTGTGAACCGTACTCGCTGGTGGTCACGTGTCCGACGGCTTCGCCCTGCGCGCGCACGGTGCTGCACTCGGCGCCGAGGTGGCGGTCGGTATCGATCTTTAATTTCACGCCGCAATAACTGAAAATGCCTTCGGTCACCACTGTGACCATGTCCACACCGGCGACCTCGGAAGAAATGATGAAAGGCGCGGGCTTGTAATCGGGATAGGTCGTGCCTGCGCCGATAGCGGTCACGAAAGTTTCTGCTTCGGTGAGAAGCGAGCCGTCCCACTCGCGACTCTTTCCGAGGAATGGGACCAGCGACTCGCCGCGCGACTGCGCCTGCTCGAGCATGACATGCGGGTCGAGGCGAACCAGTTGGCCGTTGTCGTTGCCGTAGCGATCGCAAGAGCCTGTCCGGCCCGGTTTGATGTAGCAGAGGACAGGGCAGGCGTCGCAGCGGATCGAGTCGTCAGCCACGGCGATCTCCTTGCTGCGAGGCGAGAATGGCGGCTCGCACTCGATCCGGAGTGGCGGGAATTTTGCGCAGGCGGATGCCGACTGCATCGTGCAGAGCGTTGAGGATGGCGGGCGCGGTCGGAATCACGGCTTGTTCGCCGATTCCTTTCGCGCCAAATGGGCCGATTGGCGAGGGGTCCTCGATGAGGATCGATTCGACAGGTGGAATGTCTCCTGCTGTAGGGATGAGGTAGTCGTGGAGGTTCTCGCCTTTGCCGGGGAAGAATTCTTCCATCAGGGCCATGCCTAAGCCTTGCGCGACTCCGCCTTCGATCTGGCCTTCGACCAAAGTCGGATTGATGGCGCGACCTACATCGTGCGCGGCGGTGACTTTGAGGACGCGCACTGTGCCTAGTTCGGTATCGACTTCGATGTCTGCCATGTGAGCGCCGAACCCGAAGACAGCATATGGAGTGCCTTGGCCATCTTTATCGAGCGGCTTGGTGGGGGGATCGAATGTGGCCTCGGCGGTGATTACGTAGCCGTGTTGGTCCAGAGGCAAATCAGCGAGCGTGAATTTGCGCCGGTTGCCGTTTTCTTCGATGGTTATGTGGCCGTCTTCGAAAAGTATGCGGGCGCACTCGCAGGCTTTCACCAGCGCGATGATGGAGTTCCGCAACTGCGCTCCTGCCATGTACGCGGCTTTGCCGGTTACGAAGGTCTGACGGGAAGCTGAAGTCTTGCCACAGTCGGGGGTGACGGCGGTATCTCCGGATATCAGGTCGAAGCTAGCGATGGGAGCGCCCAGGGCATCGGCGCAAATCTGGGTCACGATGGTGTTGGAGCCTTGTCCGATGTCTACAGCGCCTTGATGCAGGGCGATGCGGCCATTGCGCTGGAGTCCAATTTGCACCGTCGACGGGTTGGAGAGGGAAGTGTTGCCGCAGCCGTACCACATGCCCGCGACTCCGACGCCGCGCCGAAAAGGGCCGACGGCGTTAGAGTTGAAGGCAGCAGCTTGCTTTCGAGCGGCTTGCCACTTTGGCTTGAGTGCCTCGAAGCACGCGCGAATGCCGACGCCTTCTCCCATTACTTGTCCGGTGACGGTGGGAGTGTTGTTGTCGAGCGCGTTCAGGATACGGAATTCGAGGCGGTCCATGCCCACACGATCGGCCAGGTCGTCATAGAGTTGTTCCTGCGCGATGGCGGCCTGAGGCACTCCGAAGCCGCGAAAGGCGCCGGCTGGGACGAGATTCGTGTGGATTGCCCGCGTCAGGGCGCGGTAGTGCGGCACGTAATAAGGACCTGAGGCGTGTACCGGTACGCGTGCCGAAACCGTTGGGCCCCAGGAGGAATATGCGCCGGTGTTGAAGTCGGCGGCGAAGTCGAGTGCGACTAGTTTGCCTTCCCGAGTGCAGCCGGCGCGCAACCGCATTCGGGCGGGATGGCGTTTGGTCGTCGAGATTATCGATTCGGTGCGTGAATAGACCATGCGCACCGGCTTGTCCAAATGCCACGCGGCGAGCGCGAGGAATGTTTGCACTGAAAGGTCGAGCTTCGAGCCGAAGCCTCCTCCGACCGCGGTTGGAATGATGCGGACCTTTTCGGGTGCAATTCCCAGGATGGTTGCGATGTCGCTGCGATCCATGTAAGGCGATTGTGTACAGGCTTGAATTTCGATGCGGTCGCCGACCCGGCGCGCGAATCCGGCCTCCGGTTCGATGTAGGCGTGCTCGACAAAGCCGGTCTCGTACTCGCCTTCGGCGGTAATTTCTGCATCGGCGAGCGCCCGGTCGACATCTCCGCGGACAACTCGCCCGCGTACCAGAACATTCTCTTCTCGATGGGCGTGGATTTGCCGAGCTCCGGGCGCGAGCGCTTCGTCGATGTCCATCAGCGCGGGCAGTTCTTGCCACACTACGGGAAATGTCGCCGGATCGAGCGCTTCAACGATCTCTGGTGCTCCGACTATTGCGGCCACGGCTTCGCCGCGATAACGGGCTTCTGTATGCGCGAATACTGGTTGGTCTGCGAAAGGAGGAATCACTCCATAGCAGTCTTTGCCGGGCACGTCCTTCGCGGTCAGCACCGCATCGATTCCTGAATGAGCGGAGACAAATTCATCCAGGTCGCCGAAGTGAAATTGTGCGCGATGGTAAGGGGAGCGAATGGCTCGCACTGCCAGCGCGCCCATGGGTACTTCATCGGCGCCAAAAATTTCGCTACCGTCGACCTTGCGTTTGCCATCCAGGCGGACCACGCGCTGGCCGACTGCATTGCCAGCTTCTGGATGTATCTCAGCGAGAGCATCTGATTGGCCAGATAGAATGGCGGTGACAATTTTGCGATAGCCGGTGCATCGGCAAAGGACACCGCCAATCGCGTCCATGACTTGGCTCTCGCTTGGAGTCTGGTTCTGTTCGAGAAGAGCCGTCGCTGCCACGAGCATGCCCGGCGTACAGGCACCGCACTGGGCCGCGCCATGGGTCAGGAAGGACTGCTGCAAGCGCGCTCCGATCTGTGACTGTCCTAATCCTTCAACGGTTGTAATCTCGCGTCCCGCAACTTGCCCGGCTGCGACCAGGCAGGCGCAGACTGGGTCGCCATCGACTAGTACTGTGCATGCGCCGCAGTCGCCGGCGTCGCAACCGACTTTGGTTCCCGTTAATCCCAGATCTTCGCGGAGTACGCGCGAGAGCCGCTGCGACGGCGGACTTGAGACAACGACACCTCGCCCATTAACGGAGAAGGCGATCGCCCCGGTGTCTTCTCTTGTCCGCACTGCGGGAATCGTGGCCATCAGCCGCCCTCCACGCAGGAATCGAGTGCTCGCCGTACAAGGGTCAAGGACGCATCGCGCCGATATTCGGCGGTCGCGCGGACATCGCCAATTGGAGAGAGAGTCGCAAGATGATCCGGCTTGACGAGGGCGTCTAGCCCGTCGCGCACGGGCGCTCCCAATAAATCGCGCTCCAGATCGTGCAAGCGCCGTGCCACTGCCGAGCATGAACCGACCGCGATGCTGGCCGCAGCCACCTTGCCGTCTCTCAGCTGGATGACTGCCGCGACCATGGAGATTGAGATTACGAGATAACGGCGTGCACCTAACTTCAGAAAGGTCGAGCGGGCATTCTCCAGCGTTCGCGGAATCCAGACTGCAGTGAGGAGTTCATCCGGTTGGCGCTGCGTCTTTCGATTGCCAATGATGAATTCCGCCAGCGGTATACGGCGAGATCCGTTGCTGGAAGCCAGTTCTACTTCAGCATCCAGCGCCAGCAGCGGAGGTACTCCGTCGGCGGCTGGCGAAGCGTTGCATAAATTTCCTGCGAGCGTTCCCCGATTCTGAATCTGCACCGAACCAACTTCCTGAGCCGCGCTCTTGAGGGCATCGAAGCATTGCGGAAGAGGCGCCCGAATGATGTCGCTCCAGGTGGTTAGTCCGCCGATGCGGATGTAGTTGGCCTCAGTTGACACTCCGCGCAGCTCTCGCAGTCCGGAAATGTCCATCACGGTTTCCTGGGCGATCCGGTCGCCCAATGCTGGATAGAAGTCAGTGCCCCCAGACAGGACTTGAACCCCCGGCATTTTCAGCTGAACAACCGCTTCACCAAGGGTTTTGGGCCTGAGATACAAGTTCGGATCCCTGGGGCAGGGTAAAGCCCGCGAAGAATTACAGCGCTCATCTTATACGAATGGCTTCATTTGTACAGCTCAGAAGCATCCGACAGTGGGTCAGTTTCCGAGTAGCCCGTGACTCGGAAACTGACCCACTACCCAGCATCCAGATGCCCCGTAAGTGGTGACCTGGGGCCAGATTGATGCAAGGGATCGAAAAAAGTAACTTGCCGCATCCTGAACCTGTGCCGATACTGGGGCTGAGGTTTGGCAATTTGCTTCCGCACCGTAAAATGGAACTTCGGTGAACGATGGCAAAGCTTTTGCCCAATTCCGCCGATAATCCTAAGATCATAAGTTTGCGCCATGGAGGCTTTACCGGTTTGGACCAACAACAGGAAGCAGTTGAGGATTCGGAGCAGGATGTGAATTCCCGCGATGCGGGCTACGTGTTACGGCTCGATGAAATTGCAAACCTTGCGGCGGAGGGTGGCAAGCCCGCCGAGACTCTGATGAACGTGGTCGCCCTGATCGCGCGGCGATTCGGAACCGATGTCTGCTCGGCATATTTGCTGGAGCCGGACCGGGCAAATCTCGTTCTGGCGGCAACGCTTGGACTACGCCGCGAATGCATCGGCACTCTTCGGATGGGAATCCATGAGGGACTCGCCGGGCTGGTGGCGGAGCAAGTGCGACCGGTGGCGGTGGAAAAGGTAAGAAATCATCCAAGGTTCAAGTATTTCAAGGAGTCAGGCGAGGACGCCTACCAGTCATTCCTGGGAGTTCCACTCATCGATCGCGGCATCCTGCAGGGAGTTTTGGTGGTGCAAACGATTGAAGCGCGGGCTTTTCCGGAAGACGAAATTCGTATGCTGACCGACGCTGCCACTCAAGTGGCGCCGGTGGTAAGCGAAGCGCGCACACTCGACCGGTTTATTGCTCCGTCGCAGGAACGGCTTTGGGCGCTGGCGCGCAATCTCTGGTGGAGTTGGGACCACGATTCCGTTGGACTGTTTTTCGATCTTGACCCGATACGGTGGAGTGAGCTCAATCACAATCCGGTTGCGCTTCTGTCGGAGTTTCCTCTGGCGAAGCTTGAATCCCGCGCCTCCGAACTCGTACTGCATAGCCGCATCAACTATGCGTATCGTCGGTTGCTCGAATATCAGGAGGCGGAACGAACCTGGGGAGCGCGGCACGCGGGCATTTTGCGAACTCGTCCGGTTGCCTATTTCTCAGCGGAGTTCGGCGTTCATGAATCCTTGCCCGTTTATTCCGGCGGACTCGGCGTGCTGGCGGGCGATCACATCAAGAGCGCATCCGATCTGGATATCCCACTAGTCGGCGTAGGGCTGTTTTATGGACAGGGCTACTTCCGCCAGCGACTGGATCGCAGTGGCTGGCAGCATGAAGAGTATCTGGAGACCGACGTCAGCCAGTTGCCGATGGAAACGGCCATCGGCAAGGACGGGCTTCCTGTAGTGGTGCAAATCGACACCCGCGCGGGTTCCATCCGTGCAAAAGTGTGGCGCGTAAAAGTCGGGCGCTGCGATCTGTTTCTGCTCGACTCCGACGTCGAAGGCAATCATCCCGAAGACCGAGAGCTGACTTCGCGTTTGTACGGTGGAGATCGCCGCATTCGCATTCGGCAGGAGTTGTTGCTTGGGGTGGGAGGGTTGCGCGCCCTGAGAAAGCTGGGGATCCAACCCGGCGTGCTCCACCTTAACGAAGGACACAGCGGCTTCGCAGTTTTGGAAGCCGTTCGCATGCGCATGGAAGACGAAGGGATCACTTTCGAACGTGCGGTGCCGCGCGTGGCGCGTGAAGTCGTATTTACAACTCACACTCCGGTGCCGGCGGGCCACGATCGCTTTGAAGCGGATGCGATCGAAGAGCACCTCGGGCCTCTCCGCGATGCAATCGGCCTTTCGCAAGAAAGTTTTATGGGCCTGGGACGCGAGAATCCGAGCCTGGATGAGCCTTTCTGTATGACCGTGCTCGGACTGAGGCTCTCGCGACGAGCGAACGCGGTATCTGCGCTGCATGGCGAAGTGTCACGCGCCATGTGGACAGGACTTTCGCCGGGCAAGCTCGAAGACAGTGTTCCAATCGGACACATCACGAACGGAGTGCATGTGCCGTCCTGGCTCGCTCCGCAGATGTTCCGGCTCTACGACCGCCATCTGGGTTCAGGATGGCACCAGCGCAGCAGCGAGGCCAAAATTTGGGAAGGGATCGAGGACGTCGATGACGGCGAACTTTGGGAGACGCACCTGAACTTGAAGTCGCGCTTGCTTGAGTTCGTGCGGCGGCGCGCAGTCGATCAGGCGGCGCACCGCGGTGAACCACAATCAATGCTGCAAAGGCTTGAGCGCGTGCTCAGTCAAGACGCGCTCACCATCGGATTCGCCCGCCGCTTTGCGACTTACAAACGCGCCAACCTTATTCTGCGCGATCTCGAGAAGCTGATATCGATGGTCAATGATCCGAAACGCCCGGTGCAGTTCGTGTTTGCGGGCAAAGCGCATCCTCACGATGAACCGGGGAAACGGGTCTTGCAGCAGATTGCCGAGTTGATGCGCGATCCGCAGTTCGGCGATAAGTTCGTTTTTGTCGAGGACTATGACATCAATGTCGGCCGCCACTTTGTTCAGGGCGTCGACGTGTGGCTCAACAATCCGCGGCGTCCGCTTGAGGCGTCCGGCACCAGCGGACAAAAAGTCGTTCTCAACGGTGGCTTGAACCTTTCCGTTCTGGACGGATGGTGGGCGGAAGCGTACGACGGGCTGAACGGCTTCGCGATTGGAACCGGTAGAACACATTCCAATATGGATGTCCACGACGCGCGGGACGGGGAAGACCTGCTCCGTACTCTGAAGGAAGAAGTGATTCCTCTGTTCTACCATCGCGATCGAGATGGGCTGCCACGCGGTTGGATCAAACGCATGAAACGCACGATCCGGACTTTGGGTTGGCGTTTCAACGCCGATCGCATGGTGATGGACTACACGCTCAACTGCTATATTCCAGCGGCGGGCGGCACGTCGAGCGATATGCGTCCGAATTTGTAGGGCGGCGGAAGGCCCAGCGGCAAGGCGGATGCACTCTATGTGCATGTGGTCCGCGCAAAGCTGCAATCGTTTTGCTCACTCCGGGTTTCGGTCGTTGTTGGGCTTGACTGGCTGATCCCGGAGGGCTACGCTTCGTGACAAGATGTATTAGGGGCGGTCTAGATCCGGCAAACAAACTGCCGGACTCGGCTTCAATAGCCGGTTTTAGCCGACTCCACCCAGGGAGTTTTTCCAATGCAGACGCAGAGAAATAAAGAAAAGGGCTTCTCACTAATCGAACTGCTGATTGTAGTAGCAATCATTCTGATCATCGCTTCCATCGCCATCCCGAACTTACTGAGCGCGCGCCGGCAGACCAACGAGACGGCGGCCGTAAAGGCTATCAGCACGATCAACACTGCGCAGATCTCGTACAACTCCGCCTACCCAGCAACGGGCTTTGCGAGCACGCTGAGTGTTTTGGGCGGCAGCAGTTGCGCGCCTCCGACGTCTGCCAACGCCTGTCTGATTGATAGTCAGTTGGCTTCGGGAACGAAGAACGGCTACACTTTCGCGCTCACCTCCAGCGGCGGAACTCCGGCGGCAACGTATCAGGTCATCGCATCGCCGACAGTTCCGAATCAGACGGGCGTGCGATATTTCTGCTCGTTCGCTGACGGTGTCATCCGTGCGTCGGATGCTCCGATTGCCGCCTGCGATTACACATTGCCACCGCTTCAGTAGGAGATGGAATCGCACCGACCGCTCTGGCGGTGCGGAACACTCCTATCCGGCTTGATCCAAAAGATAGCGGGAGCTTAAGAGGGGTTCTTCGCCTTCGGTTCGAGTTCCTCTCGGAGTGCCTGCCGGAGCGCGACCTGCCGATCCTGTTCCAGCTTTGCTCCGTTCGCAGTGAGGTAAAGAACGTCGATGGCCATCTGGCCTTCTGTTTCGATGAGCGCAATTTCGATGTTGCAGCCGTGTCTGGAAATCTGAGAACACATTTTATAGAGCAGGCCGGGACGATCCTGCGTCAGCACCTGCAATAGGGTGCTGTGGGCGGAGCTGGCGTCGTCGAAGTCGATCTGGGTCGCGATTTTTACTTTAGTGTCGCTGGCCTTCTCCGACCGCAGACGGTCCTGGAGCATGCGGGTGACGTCTGTTTTACCGGCGATTACGGCGGCAATGCTTTGTTTCAACCGCTCCCACTCTGGAACATTCAGTTCCAGGGTTCGAAAACGATCCGTGAAAGAGAAGGTGTCGACTACCACGCCGGCGCCGTTCGAAAACGCATTTGCCTTGACGATGTTCATTCCCCACGCGGCCAGCGCACCCGAAACCGAAGCAAAGAGGAACGGCCGGTCCGTCGTGATCAAGGTCAACTCGTACCAGTGCCGGACTTGCTTGAGGCTCAGCTGAACGGAATCCTTGCTGAGTTGAGCGGCCATCTCGGCATGCGCGAGCACATCGCTAACGCCATGAATACGGAGATAGCGCTGCGGCAGGCCTTCAAGAAAATTGTTGATCTTCTTCCCTGCAACGGGCGCCAGTGAGCGGAGGTGGGCCAATGTCGCATCATTGTCCTGGGTGTGGACGCGTTCGTCCGCGCTACGGCTTAGATAGTTGGCGGCGGCGATATAGAGCTGCCAGAGGTTGTCCGCCTTCCATGCTGTCATGGCCTCAGGATTCACGGCTTTGATGTCGGCGTAGGTCAGCAGGCATAACATCTTCAGCCGCTCGGGCACACCGATTTTTTCTGCGAACGTCTTTACATTCGCCGGATCGAACACGTCGCGCCTCGCAGCTGCCGACATTTCAAGATGGCTGGCCACAAGGTAGCGCAGAGTTTCCCGGTCGGCGGGATCGAGGTCGAGGCGGTCCGCGCAGCTTTCCGTAAATTGCAGGCCGGCCGCAACATGATTCTCTCCCGGCACGGCTTTGCCTGAGTCGTGCAGCAGCAGCGCCAGGTAAAGCAACTCGGGTTGTTCCAGTTCTCCGAGGAGTTCGGCGAATCGGCGATCCCATTCTGTTTTTGAGTCGCGCAGCCGATGCAGATTTTCGATCGCCAGGAAAGAGTGCTCGTCAACGGTGTAGCGGTGGTAGAAATCGCGCACTACGAGCGCTTCAATCCCTTTCAGTTCCGGCAGCAGCAGCGGCAACAGTCGCAACGCATTCATGGCGCGCAACGCGTCAGCCGCATGAGGCTGCGAGAGCGTCTCCTGCAAGTAGAGCCACAGCTCCGCGCCGCGGGGAGGCGTGGAAGCCAATGCCGGAAGCACCTGCTCAATTTTATATTCCGTGGTTGTACTGAGCTTCAATCCCTGCTGAGCCATGAAATGAAAAAGCCGCAGAAGCATCTCCGGATCCTGGAGGGAGTCGGGCTTTTGGATGAAGATCAATCCATCGACGACCGAAAAGTCAGGCGTCGAGACGCGCGATCTCCAACTCTGGAACTGCCGGTAGACGGACGACCAAGCTGCGGGAATTTCTTCCAAGAGCTGCGCGCTCACGCGGTGGACAGCGCGGGCATGTCCAAAGTAAATCCGCATCCAGTCGGCGGCGGTGGTAACCTCGGTGTCCGAGGCGCCGATTTTACGGACAGCGGCTTCGTCCTGGGCTTCCCAGGTCAGACTGTTGTCGTGCCGCCCGTGCCGAAAATGCAGGAAGCACCGCGTGGACATCTGGAAGTCAAGAGCGCTATCGAGCGCCCTGCGCGACGAGACAGGCAGCAGCGCTTTGGGATCCGGCCACGAGCGTAACTTTTCCATGGCCGAAATCAATGCGAGCCAGTACGAGACGTTGTAATCGCGCAGCCCGCCGGGCCCGTCCTTTACGTTCGGCTCAAGATGGAAGACTGTGTTGCCGAACTTGTGATGACGGCTGCGCGTGATTTCACTCAGGTTTTGGATCAGGTTCTGACATTCGCGCGAAACCAGCTTGGGGATGGCTTTCTCGTGGAGGCGGTCAAATAGTCCGCGATCACCGGCGAGGTATCGGCAGTCGAGAAGTGAAATGGCGAATTCGACGTTGTTTGGATCGAAACGCTCGCATTCGGAGAGCGTGCGGGTCGCGGGGCTGAACTTCAACCGCAGATCCCACACTTCCTGTGAGAAGCGACGGATGGGGTCTTTGAGACTGTCTTCGGTGCCGCCGCCGGCGTGCAGAAAAAGTAAAT
>Ga0137359_10003306_pt1 | contig 13043 bp, 7 predicted proteins | sample Mad1_40_16metaG_FD_108281 | JGI IMG/M metagenome (GOLD analysis project Ga0137359, IMG submission 108281) | Vadose zone soil microbial communities from Angelo Coast Range Reserve, California, USA - Mad1_40_16 metaG | ecosystem: Environmental > Terrestrial > Soil > Vadose zone | place: USA... | reverse complement strand
CGAAAGCCGGTGAACTTGCTTCCGATGGCTCCAGGGACGGCGCGATCGCCGGCTTCTTCTCGGCAGGAGCGGGCATTTCCTTGGCGGGCGCGGGTGCAGACGCAGCTCCGGATGGACTCGCGGGGCCAGAAACTGGACTCTTGTGCGCGGATGCGACAGGCTTCACGGCTTCGAAAAGCGATGCGGGGAGCTCGTGCGTTGCGACCGAATCAGCCTTTGCCACGAATTTCGTTTGCACTTCACGAGCGGACGCAGCCGGACTTTTGATTGCTTCCGCGGAAGCGGCTATGGCCGGTAGCGCAGCGTCAAAGTCAGTAGGGGGATAGATACTTTGTACGGGAGTTTCCTCCACGTTCCGGATCACGGCTTTCAAAGGCGGAGCGGCAGGCGAAGAAGCTATCTTCGTCGTCGAACTGGCCGCTGCTGGAGCGGCATCAACGTTCTTGCGGAGCAGTCCACGAGCGACGCGCAGCGTTCCCTTCGCCTGTTCGACATTAATCGGCTTAGTGAGTACTAGATTTGCCCCGATGCGGTAGGCCTTTGCGACACCGGTCTGTCCTTCGACGAGCGCGAGCGCCAGCGAACTTTGATTGGAACTGGAATTCCGCGCGCTCTTGAACAGAAGCGTCGCGTTGGGCTCGTTTTCGCAATCGACGACAACGGCGTCGTAGCGTTGCGCCATCAGCTTCTTGACGGCAGCAAAAGGTTCATTCACGGCCTCGACATGGAAGTCGAGTTCATTAAAAACCTGCGTGACGACTCGGGCCAGTCTCTCGTCAAGACAGAAGAGTAATGCTTGGTAACTCATAATCGAAATCCTAGGTACACTGCGGAGTAGCAGCAAGTTACGGCGGTAATAGGAGGACTGCTGGAATGTCGTTCGCGGCAGCTCAGGGCCGTTGGAATTCCACGAGCACGATGGTCTGGAAAGGCTGCGCCTTACCGTCCCGCACATAAGGACGATAGTGCCATTGCTTGACTGCGCTGATGGCGGACCCAGCCAGCGAGGGATTTCCCTCCACCAGTCGTACTCCCGCAACCATCCCACCTTCACTCACGACCGTTTTCAGAACAACCGTTCCTTCGATTCCAGCCTTGCGGGCTTCCGCCGGATAGACGGGTTGCGTGTGGCGGATGAGTCGCTTCTCTGCGCCTTGAGAAGACAGGATCACGGCGGTCTTCTCGCCCGGCAATTCCGCATCGGATGGTAGAGCGGCAATGACGTTCTTCCGGGGTTCCGCGGACGGCTCAGTGTTGGCTGAAGTTGGTGGCGCGATCGCTGGCGCAGTGGTTGAAGACGTAGCTGGCGGAACTTGAGACGATGGAGTAGTCACGTCCGTTGTAGCTGAAGCCATACTGGGCGCGCTCGTACTTGCCGCAGTTGCTGACTCGTCAGTGGCTGGCAAAGCAGCGGTGGTCGTAGCCGGCGGTGTGATTTTCGCTGGAATTGGCGCTGACGCGGGTTGCGCAGAAGTAGCGTGGGAAGGCCCGCCCAGATTGCGGACCATTGCGCCCATGCGATTGATCAACGGTTGGGCGGCTTCGCGGAATCCAGGCTGATACATCCAGGCGGCGTAGAGGCCACCGCCAGCCAACACCAAAATCAACAACGCGACCAGCGGCCCGTGTTTCTTTTTCTGGGGTTCCGCATACGAAGTAAAGACTGGAGTCGGCGAATCAGATTCCAGGTCGGCCAATATTGGATCGTCCGAAGCCTTCGGCGGCGTGGATTTCGCGGCTGGCATGAACATCTCCGTCGGCGGAACGTTCGTCGGACGGGGCAACTCGTTGACAGGGCCAGATGAGAACTTGGGACTTGCTGTTGGTGCCGCGATTTCTTCCGTCGCGGAACTCATCGTCGCTATCGGCGGGGTGGAAGTCGCTGCGGGTGTGTTATCCACGATTCCGGCAGACGGTGATGCTGCGCCTGCGGCTGCCGCTAAAGCGACCTGTTCAGGAACTTCTGGCTGCTCTGGCGTTGCCGGCGCATCCTCAAACGGATGAATGGTGCGCGGCGAGTCATCTTTGCGTACGCGGTTCACCGCGGTGCGGATTGTAGTCCGCGCCTGATCTTTGGCGACTGGCTTTGTAAGAATCAGTTCCGCGCCGAGGCGGAATGCGGTCGGGAGTCCCGCTCGGCCATCGACAATCGCGATGGGAACTGGATTGGTTCCGGTTTGGGATCGCCGGCAGACATCAAAGATGAGCTTGGCCGCGGGTAGATTTTCGCAATCCACCAGCACCAGATCGTAACTTTGGGAATTGAGTTTCTTGGCGGCAGACGGGCCGTCCAGAGGCCGCTCACAGGTCACCGACATTTCCTCGAGCACGGCTGTAATGGCGCTAACCGCCTGGTCATCCGGCGACAAGAGTAGAGCATGGGGCATAGCACTCAATGCTAGAAATCGGACACCCGTGCCGCAAGTTACGGTGGTAAGGGGCGACCCTTACCCACTTCCTCTATTACGGGACGCAAGGGTGTTAAAGCAGACCGTGCTCACTCAGCGAGCCTTATCCGCAACGGCCGATTCCGGCGCCGGATATGTGATAGAACCCCGAAGTGCAGACTTCTCCGTGGGCGCGAAATCTGGAAAGGGTAGCTGTCGTTGAGCCCGCCATTGCTGCACTTGTCGCTCGGCTGCTGCGGCTCTCTCTTTATCGAGCCCTGGATCGCGAGTCAGATAAACGGTATTTGCTGGCACCCCGAAAGCGCTTCCGGCTTTCTCTACGATCTCCATAATGCGCAGCAGCAGATCCTCGCGGATGGCGGTAAATTCCGTGAAATCCTGCGTAAGCACATAACTGAATATTTCCAGAGACAGTCCGTTGCTGTCGAATCCCTGAAGCCGGATGCGGGCGCTGTCGGTCTCCACCTTCGGATGTTCGTACAACATGCGCCGCACTTCGGCCAGCAGATAGCGTAACTGGTCTGGTGAAGTCCCGTAACGCACGCTAACTGTGGGATTGAACCAGATTTTGTCGCGCCGCGTGAAGTTCTCGACATTCATGGTCGCGAGCGTGCCATTCGGGATGAAGAGTTCAGACCGGTCGAGCGTACGAACTCGTGTGGACCGCAGGCTGATGTCTTCGACGGTACCGACGCGGTCTCCGAAGCGGCAGAAGTCTCCAACACGAATAACTTCGTCCGCGAGCACCGAGACGCCGCCGAACAGGTTCTCGAGCGTTTTTTGCGCCGCGAATGCAATCGCGAGGCCGCCGATGCCGAGACCGGCAAGCACGGTCGTTAGATCAAATCCAAACGTGCCGAGGATCGCGAGCAGCGCAGCCGCCAGGACCGCCACCTTCAGCAGACGCTCACCCAGGACCATCAATGAGCCAGTGCCGGTACGGCCGATGCTGATGGCATGCCCTCGCAGGCGTTGCATGGTGATTCCTGTTGCGCGCAGAAGAAGCCAGAAGAATCCGACCTCAATGGCAACACCAGTGATCCGGTAGTAGTAAATCCTCGGCAGCAGCGGCAGTCCGAGATAAGACGCGAGCACGCGATGGGCGATCGCACCGAAAAGCAAAAGCAACGGCGCTGAGACGTGGCGGTAGGAATATAGATCCGGCTGTTTTTTGTATTTGAGCCAAAGGCGGCGTGGGACGGCAAGGATAGTGATGATCGCCCAAGCGATGCCGGCCGCAATCGGAACTGCAATCAGCAGCCCCAGCCATTGCCATAGCGGCATTCCCAGAAACATCTTGCTGACCAGCGCTTGCGGAAGTCGCTTTTCAATCTGGTGAACCTGCAAGTTGTCATACAGCTCAGGTACCTTGCTCAGGGTCTCGGAGGAAAACAACCAGATCTTCCCGGCATTGGAATCACTGACGCGGACCAGCGTGACGGGGACGTCGGCTTCGCCGCTGACAAAAGCGCCAATCGTCTGCGCGTCGACGCCACCACTATCGGGGCCGCCTTCCGGTCGGGTGCTGATCAGGCGCATGTTGCCGACGAAGGCGCGATCCATCAGGACTTTGAGCTTGCGCGCGAGCTCGGGACCTTGCGATGCGCGGCGCGCACCGCTCATTTGCAGATATTCGGCCGCGCCCTGGAAGCTGCCCGACTGGGCCTCCTGCAAGAACCCAAACACCGTCCCGGAAGGAGTTTCACGTCCAAGAGGATCGGTCTGTGCAGCCGCCGGCTCGGGCGATTGCGGAGAACCTTTCAGCAATCCTGGAATGGACTGGGCCAGCAGCGTGCTCAGGACGACGGGAAGGATGAGAATTGTGAGTGAGAACTTCTTCATCAAGGGGACTCCGAGTGTACATCCTCGGGAATTCGAGTTCTGTTTCCTGTGATCCTCTGAACCCCGTGGCGAACTGGACAAACAGGAGATCACAGGGGAAATCTAGCTGAGCAGCGGCGGTCTATGCTTTCTTCGGACGATAGATGTCAGTGGCCTGTCCGTAAAACACTTCCGCCGACTCCATCATCGTTTCCGAAAGCGTTGGATGCGGGTGAATCGTCATGCCCACATCAGCCGCCAGAGCGCACATTTCGATCGCAAGAACGCCTTCGGCGATCAACTCGCCTGCGCCCGCTCCGACGATTCCAACACCGAGCACGCGTTCTGTCTTCGGATCGATGAGTAACTTTGTCAGGCCCTCGGGACGGTCGAGAGTGATCGCGCGTCCGGACGCAGCCCAGGGAAACTTAGCCACACTGATCGCGCGTCCTTGTTCTTTAGCTTGCGTTTCGGTGAGGCCGGCCCACGCTATTTCAGGATCCGTGAACACGACTGCCGGAATGGCGTTCGGCTCGAAAGCGACTTTGTGCCCTGCAATCGCTTCGACCGCGGTGCGGCCTTCGTGCATGGCTTTGTGAGCCAGCATCGGCTCTCCGGCAACGTCGCCGATGGCATAAATCGATGGATCGCCAGTCTGCCGCTGCTCGTTGATTTCGATAAAGCCCTTCGAGTTCACTTTCACTTGCGTCTTGTCGAGTCCGGGGATTTCAGAATTCGGCCGGCGTCCCACTGACATCAGAACGCGTTCGAAGACCTGCTCTTTTTCTTTGACGTCCGCGCCGTCGAAGACCACGCGGATGCCATTCTTCTCTTCTCTAAGGGACTTCACGGTCGTGTTGAGCAGAATCGAAGTGAAAAGTTTTTCCAGGCGCTTGTGCAGCGGCAGGACCAGATCGCGGTCCGCGCCCGGCAACAGTCCAGACAACATTTCCACGCACGTCACTTTCGTTCCCAGCGTGGCATACACGGAGCCAAGTTCCAGGCCGATATAGCCGCCGCCAATCACGAGCAGAGTCTTCGGGATGTCGGGAAGGTCGAGGGCGCCGGTGGAATCCATCATGCGCGGACTGTCAAGCTTAAGGCTCGGCACTACACTCGGCCGCGATCCGGTCGCGATGATAATGCGGTCGAATGTAAGGCTTTCTTCCCCGCCGCCCGTTTTTGTCACTTTCAACGTAGTTGAATTGACGAATGCAGCCTTGCCCGACACGAACTGCACGGAGCGCTGCTTCGACAATTGTCCCAAGCCGCCGGTGAGTTTTTTCACCACGCTCTCTTTCCATCCGCGGAGCTTGTTCAGGTCGACTTTGGGTTCGGCGAATTCGATGCCCCAGTTCTTCGCCTGCTCGGCTTCTTCGAGCAACTTGGCAACGTGGAGCAATGCCTTGGAGGGAATGCAGCCGCGATAAAGGCAGACGCCGCCGGGATTGACTTCCGGATCGATCATTGTGACCTTCATGCCCAGGTCGGCTGCGAGGAAAGCGGCGGCATATCCGCCCGGTCCGCCACCGATTACGGCGACGCGCAAGTTGGGTGTGTTCGACATTGTCGTTTTCTTATCCTTGAACGGAGAGCAGGAATGGTTGCTCGAAGGCTTCCGCAATCCAGCGCAGGAAACGCGCGGCGTCGGCGCCATCAATCAACCGGTGATCGTACGAGAGCGAGAGCGGCAGAATCAAGCGCGGCTCAAACTTGTTGTTGACCCACTGGGGCTCCATCCGCGAACGCGATAGGCCGAGAATCGCGACTTCGGGATGATTCACGATCGGCGAAAATCCAGTGCCGCCGATTCCGCCGAGATTCGTGATCGTGAACGTGCCGCCTGACATTTCTTCCGGAGTCAGCTTCTTGTCCTTCGCCTTCGTGGAGAGTTGCGTCAGTTCGGCCGCCAGTTCGACGATGTTCTTTTTGTCTACTTCGCGGATGACCGGCACCAGCAGGCCGCGATCGGTATCGACAGCAACGCCGATGTTGATGTACTGCTTGTAAATGATCTCTTCTTTCCCCATATCGATCGAGGCATTGAACTGGGGAAATACCTTCAGGGCCGACGCGACTACCTTGAGTGCAATCGCGGTGACCGTCATCTTGCCGCCAGCTTCTTCCGCGCGCGGCGCAAACTTGGCCCGCAACTGCTCGAGTTCCGTGATGTCGGAGCGATCCTGCTGCGTGACATGAGGGATGGTGTTCCAGGCTTGCCGGAGATGTTCGGCAGTTTTGCGCCGCACTCCGCGCATGGAAACGCGTTCGATCTTGCCCCACTTGGAGAAATCAGGAAGCTCGGGTTCCAGGAATCCCTGTGCCGGAGTCTGCGCAGCGACCGCCGCTGCGGCCAAGATGTTCTTCGCATGCAGCTTGACGTCATCGTCACTGATGCGTCCGCCCGGGCCGCTTCCCTGAACATTGTGTATATCCACTCCGATTTCCCGCGCCAGACGACGCACGCTAGGCGCAGCGGGGACGGGATCGCGATGTTCCGTGCCCGCGACCTTGCCGAGTTGGACGGGCATAGAAAAACTCGCAGGGGGCGCAGAAGGCTGATCCGGCGGGAGCGCCTGCTGTTCGGTTTTGCCCTCGGCCTGCATCGCCAGCTGAAAGGAGAGGCGCGCGGCCTGCTGTCCAGAAATGTGCTCGACTGGTTCGTGCCGCCTTGGAGTCGGAGCCGGCGCGGCCGCGGCGGCCCCCTCCAGCGTGAAGATCACTTGTCCGACTTTGATCTTCTCGCCCTCTTTGACTTTGACCTCGCGCACCACGCCGCTGACGTTCGATGGAACTTCGACAACGGCCTTGTCAGTCTCGAGTTCCATGACCGGCTGGCCTTCGGAGACGCGCGCGCCGGGCGCGATCAGGAGCCGTACCAAGTCTCCGGAGTCGATGTTCTCGCCCAGTTCCTGCAGTTTGAATTCGCTTGCTCCGGAGGACGCCGGCGCCACGGGTGCCGCGGAAGCTTCTATCCTGGAAACCACGGCTGGCGTGGGTTTCGCGGGTGCCGGTGGAGCAGGCTTCGGTTGCGCCGGGGCCGCTTCCGACTTCTGTGCAACCGTAGAACCTGAACCATTCTCCACTGTGAAGATGACCTGTCCGACGCGGAGTTTGTCGCCTTCTTTCACGCGAACTTCGCCCACGGTTCCGCTCACAGACGAAGGCACTTCAATCACGGCCTTGTCGGTTTCGAGTTCCATGACCGCCTGACCTTCGGCGACGCTCGTGCCGGGGCTGATCATCAGGCGTACCAGATCGCCGGTGTCGATGTTCTCCCCAAGTTCGGGCAGTTTAAATTCCGTTGGCATTCTTTCTCTGTCTTCCTTAGCTGATCGCCGGGTTCAATTTTTCTGGATTGATGCCGAGATCGCGGATCGCTTTGTCAAGCACGTCGGGTCCCACCTGCTTCTCGCGGGCGAGCGCTGTTAGAGCGGCCAGTACGATGTGCTTTGCGTCCACTTCAAAAAAATCACGCAGAGAAGCGCGGTTCTCGCTGCGGCCGAAGCCGTCCGTGCCGAGCGACAGCAGTTTTCCAGGGATCCATTGCGCAATACTTTCCGGCAGCACCTTCATGTAATCGGAAGCCGCAATGAACGGGCCTTGGGCGCCCTGGAGTACTTGCGTCACGTAAGGAACTTTTGGTGTTTCCTTCGGGTGCAGCATGTTCCAGCGCACGCAGTCGTTGGCATCGCGATAGAGCTCTTTGTAGCTGGTCACACTCCATACGTCCGCGGCCACGCCGTAATTCTTTTCGAGAATTTCCTGCGCCTTCAGCACTTCATACATGATCGTCCCGCTGCCGAAAATCTGGGCGCGGAGTTTTGCGTCTTTCTTTTCTGAAGTGCGGTAACGGTACAAGCCTTTCAGAATCCCCTCGCGAATGCCCGGCTGGTCGGGCATTTCGGGCATCGGAAGCGGCTCATTCGTGACCGTCAAATAGTAGAAGATGGATTCGCCATCCACGTACATGCGCTTGATGCCGTCCTGAATGATGATGGCAATTTCGTACGCGAACGCGGGATCGTAAGCCATCAGATTCGGAACCGGCAGCGCCAGGACATGACTGTGGCCGTCCTGATGCTGCAAACCTTCGCCGGCCAAGGTCGTCCGGCCCGCTGTGCCGCCGACCAGGAATCCACGACAACGCATATCCGCTGCCGCCCAGATCAGATCGCCAATCCGCTGGAATCCGAACATTGAGTAGTAGATGAAGAAGGGGATGGTGTTGATGCCGTGGTTCGCATAGGCGGTGCCGGCCGAAATGAACGAACACATCGATCCCGCTTCGGTAATACCCTCTTCGAGAATCTGGCCGTTCTTCGCCTCCTTGTAATAAAGGAGAGTGTCCATGTCTACCGGTTCGTAGAGCTGGCCGACGCTCGAATAAATCCCGACCTGCCGGAACAATGCTTCCATGCCGAAGGTGCGCGCTTCGTCAGGAATGATGGGCACGATCAGCTTGCCGATTTCGGGATCGCGCAGCAGCTTCGAAAGCATGCGCACGAACACCATGGTTGTCGAAGCTTCGCGGCCATCAGTGCCTTTATAGAACTCTTCAAAGTGCGATTCGGGAACCGACTTCAGCGGCGTGGAGCGATTCTTGCGGACCGGCATGTATCCGCCAAGTTGCTTACGCCGCTCCTGCATGTACTTGATTTCCGCGCTGTCATCGGCCGGACGATAGAACGGAGCCTCGTGCAGTTGATCGTCCGGAATCGGAATACCGAAGCGCGAACGGAATACTTCCAGTTCGTCTTCGTTCAACTTTTTCTGCTGGTGAGTGATGTTCTTGCCTTCGCCGGCCTCACCGAGTCCGTATCCCTTAATGGTTTTCGCCAGGATGATTGTCGGCGCTCCCGTATGATCGACCGCGGCTCTGTATGCGGCGTGCACCTTAATCGGATCGTGTCCGCCCAGTCGCATGCGCGCAAGCTGCTCGTCCGACAGATGTTCCACCATCTTCAACAAACGCGGATCGGTACCGAAGAAGTTCTGTCGGAAATAAGCGCCGCTCTCGACAAAATATTTCTGATACTGGCCGTCGGTGATCTCGCCCATGCGCTTGACGAGCAGGCCGTCGCGGTCGTTCTGAATGAGCGAATCCCAGTCGCCGCCCCAGATGCACTTGATCACGTTCCATCCCGCGCCTCGGAAGATCGCTTCGAGTTCCTGAATAATCTTTCCATTCCCACGGACGGGACCGTCGAGCCGCTGCAGATTGCAGTTCACGACGAAGATCAGATTGTCGAGCCGTTCGCGCGAAGCCAGCGTGATGGAACCGAGAGATTCGGGCTCATCCATTTCGCCGTCGCCCAGGAATGCCCAGACCTTGCCGCCGGTCGAAGTCTTGAGGCCGCGGTTCTCGAGATACTTGATGAAGCGCGCGTGATAAATCGCCTGAATCGGGCCGAGTCCCATCGAGACGGTAGGGAACTCCCAGAAGTCAGGCATCAGCCATGGGTGTGGGTACGAAGAGAGCCCGCCACCTGGTTTCAACTCGCGACGAAAATTCTGCAGCTTCTCTTTCGGAATGCGGCCTTCCAGGTATGCGCGGGAGTAGATGCCAGGTGCGGCATGTCCCTGGAAATAGACAATGTCGCGATCGCCGCTCTCGTTGGAAGCTCTAAAGAAATGATTGAACGCCACCTCATAGAGCGTGGCCGCCGAAGCAAAGGTCGAGATGTGACCGCCGATGCCTTCCTGGATCTTATTAGCCCGCACGACCATCGCGAGTGCGTTCCAGCGGACAAGACTCTTGATCCGGCGTTCCATCTCCTGGCTTCCCGGAAATGGCGCCTGCTGCCGCGAAGAAATGGTGTTTTGATAAGGGGTGGTGGCAGTAAATGGCAAGTTGATGCCGCCCGCGCGCCGTGCATGCAAGGCCAGTTGCTGAAGGAGCCTCCCGGCCCGCTCGGCCCCGCCCTTGGAAAGGACGTAGTCCAGCGAATCCAGCCACTCCCGTGTTTCTACAACTTCCAAACCATTGGTGTGTTGAACCTGTTGCAACGCTTGCGCCTGCTCCGTCTCAGCCACTCTGACCTCGTCCTTGAAGACTATGGAATTCTCTATGATAAGCAATCGGCGGAAATTTTGCTGGAGATGAGGAGGTCAGCCTGAGGTGTCAGGCCTTAGGTCTCGGAAAACCGGTAATTAGGAGGGTGAGTAAAGAAGTTCTGCAACAGGTGCTCTTAACTGAAACCTGCGAACTGCCACCCGCCACCTGCTTCCTACTCCAACGTTACTGCTTTCACCAGGTTCCGCGGTCGGTCCACATCGAGCCCACGTTTGGCCGCGATGTAGTATGCAAACAGCTGGAGGGGAACGATCTCAAGGATCGGTGACAGTAGTTCGGGCGCTTGGGGAATAAAAAAAGTGTGATTCGCCAGTTGCGGAATTGTTGTGTCCCCTTCGGTGGCGAGCGCGATCACGGTGCCGCCTTGCTTTTTGAAACCCTCCATATTGCTGACATTCTTTTCGTAACGCAGAACCGATCCCGCATCATCCTGATCGCAAGTCGCAATCATCACCAGCGGAAGACGGTAGTCAATCAGTGCATTCGGTCCATGCTTGGCTTCGCCAGTGGGATAGCCTTCCGCATGAATGTACGAGATCTCTTTCAGCTTCAGCGCTCCGTCCATGGCGATCGGATAGTGAATGGCTCGTCCCAGGAACATGAAATCCTCAACGCGGTGATAGCGTTCCGCTAACTGCTCGCATTGGTCGGCGGAAGCAAGAATCGTTTCGATCTTCTCCGGCAAAGCAAGAAGTTCTCCGATGTAGCGCTTGGCCGCGGCCTGAGAGATTTTTCCCTTCACTTGTCCCAGATACAACGCAAACATAAAGAGGCATGCAATCTGCGCTGTAAAGGCCTTGGTCGAAGCGATGCTGATTTCTGGTCCGGCATTCGTGTAGATGACGCCATCGGCCTCGCGCGCGATGGTGGAACCCACTACATTCGAAATGGCTATGGTGCGCGAGCCTCTCTGCTTGGCCTCACGCAAGGCGCCGGTGGTGTCTGCTGTCTCACCGGACTGCGTAATGAAAATGCTGAGCTCGCAAGGCCCGATGGTTGGGTTGCGGTTTTCAAACTCGCTCGCATAGTCAACATCCACGTGCACGCCGGCGAGTTCCTGGGCCATGAATTGACCAGCGATGCCGGCATGTCGGCTGGTGCCGGAAGCGATAATGTTGATGCTGCGAACGGCGCGTAGTTCTTCCTGTGGGATCTGCACTTCATCAAGACGTACCAGCCCCTGTGCACGCGAGACACGCGGCTCAATCGTCCGCCGCAGCCCGTCCGGTTGCTCGAAAATCTCACGAATCAGATGATGCGGAAACTGGCGGTTCTCAACCATCGCTCTCCTTTGTTATGACGCACACTCCACGCCGCCCACGAAAGTCCGCAGCACTTCCCCGGTGGGACTCAGCACCACGAAGTCGGCGTCGGCTCCCGCCGCGAGAACACCTTTGTTTGCGATCCGAGCGACCCGGGCCGGATTTTGGCTGGCGGCGGCCACCGCCTCTGGAAGGCTCCAGTCAGCGAAGCGCGCGAGATTACGGACCGCCTTGTCCATGGTCAAAACACTGCCGGCGAGTTTGCCCTCCGCCATGCATCTTCCGTCCTTGACCTCGACTTCAAGTGACCCCAGGTGATAGCGTCCTTCCGGCATTCCTGTCGCTGCGGTGGCATCGGTGATGAGTACTGTTTGATCCGGACCTTTTGTCTTGGCGATCAGCCTGACGATGGCGGGATCGAGATGCACTCCGTCCGCGATGAGGTCAGCGCTCAGCCGGCTGTCCGTCAGCACTGCACCGAGGATGCCGGCTGCACGATGATCCAGCGGACGCATCGCGTTGAATGTATGCGTCGCATGCCGCGCACCGTTGTCGATGCCGCGCTTAGTGGCCGCAAAATCGGCGTCAGAATGACCGAGACTCACGCAAACGCCGCGCCGCGTTGCTTCAGCGATCACTTCCGCCGCACCTTCCAATTCAGGAGCGATTGTCATCATCCGAAGATGACCGCGCGCAGCTTGCCAAAAACGATCGAAAGTCTCCATCTGCGGCGGCAACAAATCCGCTGCCGGATGCACGCCCTTGCGGGCATGACTGATGAACGGCCCTTCCAGGTGAATGCCGAGTGGACAAGCGCGGTGTTCAGTACTGTGGCCGACTCGACCGCGACTCTCGATAGCATCAGCCAGACGTTCCAGCGCTCCCAAGGTCGCATCCATGGGAGCCGTCACGGTGGTCGGGAAATAGCCAGTGACCCCGTGCCGAGCGATCAGTCGTTCTATTGTAGGCAGCGCATCAATATCTCTGTCCATAACATCGAAGCCGCCACCGCCATGAATATGCAAATCCACATAACCCGGCGCCAACAAGCCATTCGTCAGATCCACCACTTGGACTCCAGCCGGAAGCGGCCGAGCAGCAAGGGTGGCGATCTCCACAATTTTCTCGTCTGCAACCAGCATCAGAGCATGCTGGACAGTCTCGGTAGGCGTCAATAAAGTTTTTGCAGTGAACGCCAGCATATAAACGTTTTAATAGAGGAGAATTGCCACTCGGAGGAAAATTGTATCAGTCTTTCCTGCTTATCTGCGAAGCCGCGACTGGATGTCGGGTGACGTCTGGTGAACGCGATGACGGCATTCGCGGAATGCTATACTGTTGAACGTTGGAATCGCCACGCCCTTCTGGCAGTGGCCGTTATTCCGCCTATGTCGGGGAGTGGCTCAGCCTGGTAGAGCACCTGGTTCGGGACCAGGGGGTCGGAGGTTCAAATCCTCTCTCCCCGACCAATCCTTT
>Ga0137359_10003301_pt1 | contig 13051 bp, 12 predicted proteins | sample Mad1_40_16metaG_FD_108281 | JGI IMG/M metagenome (GOLD analysis project Ga0137359, IMG submission 108281) | Vadose zone soil microbial communities from Angelo Coast Range Reserve, California, USA - Mad1_40_16 metaG | ecosystem: Environmental > Terrestrial > Soil > Vadose zone | place: USA... | reverse complement strand
GGAAGTGCAGCAGTCCATAGATGCGTGAGGCTGTCAGCGGCTGGCTCAATACCAGGAGCAACGCAGCCGTGCTCAGCCAGACCTTCATATGCTTGGTATTACTGAAGAAGAGGTGAAAGAAAGGCGTTGCATAGGGAGATTCAATCGTTCCGGTCGCTAGCAGACCAACAGTGAGCGCGACAAGTGCAAAGATGATGGATGGAACCGCCTGCGCCACGCGTCTTGTAATTACGGGCCTCTCGGAGCCAGTATTCTCGCTCATAATTGCTTTCCCATCCGCAGTTTTATGCTGGTCGCCCTATTCAATCAGATTGAAGGTACAATCGCCGCTTCCTTGTTTGATGTGGGCCAATGATCGGATCAGGCACCTCGGGCGTCTAACGAGTTTTCGTTGCCGGCCTGCGCGCCGGATAAGCGGCGTCAGCGCACCGTCCCACCATTCACGACCGCTACGACAACCTTGCCCTTCATACGCGGATGCAGGCGGCAGAAATATTCAAACGTCCCTGCTTTATCAAAGGTGAAGCTAAACTTGTCCTTGGTGTCGAGCGGCGACGAATGAAACGTGCCATCCACCGATGTAACCGTATGCGGGATTTCGTCGTCGTTCTGCCACACCACCGTCGTTCCGACCGGGACCGTGATGGTGTCGGGCTTGAACATGAAGTTATCGATGGTGGCGCGAGTTTCGGCCGGCAAGGCGGTCGCCCCATAAACGACGCAACACACCACCGATCCCGCCGCGAATGCGCAGAGGCTGTCACGCAACAGGGACATGGAAGAGCCCTTTTGATAAGGCGCCGGCGCGTCATTCCGCGCCGACCGAGATGGCGTCGCCTTCCGGTGCACCGATAGTGCGCAAGGGAAAGAGTTTCAGACTTTCGTGAGATCGCTGTCGGTGATGGCGAGTGGCTGAGTGCCTCGCTTCACCGCGATCTTAGTGATGCCGAGCACGCTGCGAAGCTTGTCCTCCGGTACCTTCATCGGGCCGGGCCCGGGCGCGGTACCGGGTGCCGGCATTGGAAAGGCGGTGGAGCGGGCGGTGTGGAACGTTAATGTGCCTTCCGCCTTCTGCATGATCTGGTGAATGTGGCCGTTGAGCACCGTTACTGAGCCGAAACGCTTAGCCAAGTCTAGCACCTGAGCCGAATCTTCCGTGCCCCAACCCCATTCGGCGTACACGGTCCAAAATGGGATGTGGGCAAACAATACGATGGGCGTCGAGGCGCTTTTATCCTTCAAATCGTCGGCAAGCCAGGCAAGCTGCTCGGCGCCCAATGAGCCCATCCCGCCGGCCTTGAGGTTTGCCACGTTGACGAGGCCGACGAAATGAACGCCGCTGTTGTCAAATGAATACCAACCAGTACCCTTGGCCTGGGTCCTTTTGCCGTAACGCTCCAGATAGGCCGTGCCGGGATTCTCGTCGATGACGTCATGTTCGCCGGGGACATAGAAAGTGTCGAGTTTCGCCTTGCCGATGACCTGATCGGCATTGTCAAATTCCTCGGGCTTCGACAAGTGGGTAATATCGCCGGTGTGGATCATGAAGGCGGGCTTCTGCGGCAAAGCACCCACTTTTGCGATGGCTTCTTCCAGCGTAGCGAGCGGGTTCGGGTTTGGCGCGTGTTTGAAGCCGATGTGGCTGTCGGAGATCTGCAGGAAGGTGAATCCACTCGCTGGCTGTGCCTTTGCCTCGGAGATCCCAAGCACCGACGACCGTGGCACGCCGCCTGCCATCGTCCACAGAACTCCGGTGCCCGCCCAGATCATGCATTCCAACGCAGCGCGGCGGTCGACGTCGTCCTTTTCGTCTTTCGCCATCTATTTCTCTCCTGCTTCCACGAGAGCGGTACAAGAAAACCGATGGGGCCGTGATTTGTTCCTGGTCATGGGCGGCAAAAACGACACGTGCGTTGTATTTATCACTCATTTGGCGTGCTTGCGTCGCGACGGCCTTTGTGCAGGCGGCGCGCGGCGACGGTCGGATGTCAAATACGACACACGTGTCGTTTTTGCCGCCTCTCAAAAACGAAACGTGTTTCGTTTTTGCCGCTCTCATCAAAACGTAATATCCACTGCGGGAAATATCGGTCGCGATGGTGAGTGTCATGGACATCGCAGGCGCCGACTTCCGATTCGAGGCGACCTATGCCGATCGAAGTTGCGGATGCAGCAATGGGCCGATGACGGCGATCGAAGTCATTGAGACTTCTGGCTCAACCGGTCCCCGAGAGGAGAAATCTATGTCGTCGAAAGTGAATATCGCGGCTGCCGTTGCGTTCCTGATAAGCGCATTGGTTCCGATAATGTTTCTTCTCGGATCTGAAATTTCATGGGCGTGGTGCTTGCCGGTCCGCCTTCACGGTGAGTTTCGGAGGATAACCGGACATAGCGTTGACGCGAAGAAAGCGAAGCAAATACGGGCGGGACGATTCTTGCCTTGGACGGCAACGCGGACAGATGTGTGCGAACGCGCCTCGGGCGAGACGCCGGTGCGGGAGACGGTCGATTTCAAGCGCGAGCTCGACAAGGACTTCGACATCTGGCCTGCGCGCGGGTCTGGCTGATCCGCCGCCTCAACGAGGGGCCGCTGAGGCGGGGCGACAGATCGTCTATCCTATTTTGCGGCCCAGGGGTGGTGCGGCTGGTAGACCCCGGGCCTCACTTTTCACGACCCGTCATGGCCGCCTGTCCCGGCAATGCTGCTGTCGCTTCCGGAGTTGGCGCAATGCAGGCTGATGCTTTAGTTCGCGCGCCTCGAAGAACTGCGGCCACCGGTCCTGCCAACGGTGCAAACTTCGGCTACTCACACCAAGGTAGGCCGCGATCTCTTTGTCACGAACCCCAGCCTCGCAGAGCGCGCGAACATGTTCGATGTATTCCTCTCGGAACTTGGTCGGCTGACCTCGGCCTCGCTTGCGGCCGGAGCGCTGCTCTTGGCTCGTCATCCCTTGCGCAACGATCTGCTTACGTCGCAAAAAATGAGGTGAAAGACATTCGCGACAAGTCGCTCGCGACCGCGGTCTACGCTTCTCAAGCAAACGATAAGCATCTTGCCGTCAAGGCTGCCGAAGTCAAGAAAATGCGCCGGCCGCCAAGCAAGTGCGCAGCGCGCGTTGCGCTCGATGCTGCCACGCGCACGGGCGTGTGCCTCGGTCGGTCAACGCACGACAGTCGACCTTTGCCTCTGAGCCCAATTCGCAATGACCATCCCCGCCGTCTACGAGCGAGGCTGTCCATGCGGATCGCGCGATCTGTCACGCTTTGCGCAAGCGTTTAACCAGAGCCCGGGCGGAGGACAGCTGCGCTTTGTAGTAGTTTGCTTTAGGTGATTTTGCATCCCTGCAACTCTCGAACGCTGCTGTGATCTGAGCGAGCGCTTGCGATGCAACTCGGAGAACGCCACTTAGTTCGGCTTGAAGCCTTAGCGATACGCCTTCCGGCCCGATGTCCATAGCACAGTCGAGCGGCGCCTGCCCGCGGGCGCGGGCGTTCTCATTGAGGACAGCGCGGTATGCGGCGACGGCTTCTTTGAGCCGTGCCGTGTTGTTTTCACGCGCAGCGAGTGTGGATAGGGTGGCGCCCATTAGATTCTGGATTGACAGCCAGTTCCCTGTGAACGGCTCGCGTTCGGGGGTAAATTCCGTAAGGGCTTCGTGAAATGCAGTGACCGCCTCCTCCAGCCGCGCCGTCCCCCGCTCACGGCTACCAAGCTCCGAGAGAGCCTCGCCAAAATTCTTCTCAACGCTTGCCCAGTAAAGCGGCACGCGCTCGCGGGTGTATTCCTTGAGAGTATCGCGATAGCTTGCGACTGCCTCCTCCAGCCGCGCCGTGCCAATCTCACCCTTTCCAATCAGGAAGAGCGCTATGCCGAGGCTTAGCTGGCTCCCAGCCCATCGGAGTGGCGCGCGATCGCGGGTTAGCTCCTGCTGTGCCGCTCGAAGAGCCAGCACTGCTTCCTCCAGGCGCGCCGCGTCGCCGTGTAAAGTGCCAAGCACACGGAGCGCATTTCCAAGATTGTTCTGGGTCCGGGCCCAATCGAGCGGTGCGCGCTCGCGCGTCGATTCCACCAGTGCTTCGCGAAAAATCAGCACCGCCTCCTCGAGCCGCGCGCTATCGCCGTTTAACTCGCCGATCGCCCAGAGAGCAGTGCCGAGACTTGTTTGGGTCCTGGCCCAGTCGAGCGGCACGTGCTCACGAGTTTGTTCCTGCAAAGCCGCCCGGAACGCTAGCACCGCCTCCTCCAGTGTCGTATTGGCCTCGCGCCACTGGCTGCGCTCACCGATTCTCCAGAGGGCATAGCCGAGACTTGCTTGGGTCCTGGCCCAATCGAGCGGCACGCGCTCACGAGTCTGTTCCTGCAAGGCTTCTCGAAAGGTCAGCACGGACTGCTCCAGCAACGCCGTAGTGTTCTCGCGTTCACCCAGCATCCGATATGCGTTGCCGAGGCTGGTCTGGATTTTGGCCCAGTCGAGCGAGACGCGCGCCCGGGGTTGCTGATCAAGAAGAGCCCTATACCGCTCAATCGCAGACCGCAGCGCGCTGTTGTCGCCGAATTCATCGCCTTGGCTATTCAACTCATCCGCTTGAGCCAACACAAATTCCCATTGCTTCTGCTGATCAAGAGCCGCGATGAGACTGGCCGCTTCAGCATATTTCGCCGCCGCCGCTCGGTAAGCGAGTTGAAGATGATCGACCGTCGCCTCTTGAGCCAGAAAATCTGCCTCATAGCTGGACGATTCGTCGCGCATGGTGCGCGCCAATGTCCGACCTGCTGTCAAAGCATCACGCGCATCATCCAGATCGCCATTTTTTATCAGCGCTTCGGCCTGTTGCGCGAACGACGCTAGCGCCGCGGGGCCTTGCTTCGATTTGGCTAGATCCGTGCGAAGCTTGATCAGTTCACTAGCTTTCTCGTCGAGACGCTTGGCGACGTCCTCGTCACGAACGCCGACTTCCCCCATTTTGATAAGAATTGCGCGTAGCGGGGCAACTTCCACGCCCCTCTCGCGTGCCGTCATGGCAAGAATCTCTTCAAGCTTATCGCCTAGCGGCTTCTGGGCTTGGACGACGCGCTCGCCAACCTTCTCCTCGTCGAGGCCAATAGTCAAAGGTCCGATAATATCGCGTCCTGCCGCAATGACGGGTCCCGACGGATTCACCACAATCGCAGTTCCGGCGGACTTGGACGCCAAGATCGCGACGATCGCGATCGCCGCAAGCAATACTGCGATGGTCAAGCTTACGCCCGCTAAAAGCAGATCGCGGCGCGCCCGCGCATGAATTTGAGTAAGCGCAATGTCCTGCTGTTGCGCGCGTGTCAGGCCCGAAACGTCAACTCGGAAAAACTCCGCCGTGGTGGCGATCGCCTCAAGCCGTTTCCTTTTCAGGGGCGCTCTTGATGATTTCGGCGCGGTTCGTGAGTCGCGCTCTGTATGCGTAGAAGATAGCCGCAACTGCAAATGCGACCAGACTAAGTCCAGTCCCGACGTATTGAAGCGCTCCCCACACGTCCATTTCGAGCGTGCCGCCATTTGCCCTGTCGCTGGCGCGCGATGGCGGATGAGCATGGCAGTGTGATTGCTCAATTGCAACCGGGTAGCGGTGCACTGGAATTCTGCACGCGCGTGCGCGAGCTTACCGCCTCGCAGCTTCGCGCCGACCTCGGATACCTCCCCCGCAAACACCAAGGGAACGGGCATTACGGACGATCACCTGTTCTGGGAATGGGCGCGCCTCGTCTTCGAGGTGCGACATCTTTGGTGCGCAGCTGAGACGCTGCCGCCCTGCCGGTCTGCACAGCCTGGCCGAACTCCGGGTACTGGTGGCGCCAACGATCCAGCGTCGATCGATGAACGCAGAGAATTTTCGCCACATCGAGAGTTGTCAGCCCGGACTCGTAAAAACGCTGCGCCTGCCCGACGTGCTCGACCCGGAATACACGACGCCGACGACCAGGCACCGGCAAGACTGCGCGGTTGGCGAAGAATTCCGGATGTGTACGCTTCCAGTTGAAAAGGCTCTTGCGGTCAATTCCAAGAAATCTGGCAATTTGGCTATCGTTTGTGCCTGCATCCACAAGCGGCCGCAGCTGCTCAGGGTTGAACTTCGTCGCTTGGCCTCGGCCTCTCTTGCCGCCGGGTGCGGGTGTTGCGCTCATGATGTGCCTCGCGCGCGCGGGCGCCTACGCCCGGGCGCGTTGGTGCTGAAGAATTCCGCTCAATTCACAACCTGCTGGTCCGCCGTCACCTCGCGCTTGCCAGGTTTGGCACCGGTACGCCATGCAACCTTGCGAAGTTGCTGGGAAATTTCCTTCGCGGCATCCGCGGCGTGGTTGAGTTCGGCGGCCGTCAAATCCGGGACCTGTTTGCACATGGCCGCAAAAATCTCGCCCGGCTCGACGTGCTCGAACTGCCGCCCGTCGAGTGCCTCGATGTACCTCAGCAGAACGATTGTCGCTCTATCGATATCCGTGCCCATCTCTGTGTCCCTTAATCCGATCATGCTGGTCGGCCCGGCGTTCATTCCGGCGGTCCGCGGGCTTGCGCTCGTCTCGAAGCGAGCATTTCCTCTGCTTCAAATTCTGCGACGCGTTCGGCCGCCCGCCCGGCAAGCGTTTGCGCGCGATATGGACGCGGATTGTGAGCCCTGAATTCCGCTTTGAAGCGTTGCCACGCTGCTTGGTCTGTCGGGTCGCCACCGGCTGCGACCATTGCGGCTTCGATGGCCTCGGCTTCGGCGGCAAGCTCGCGCGCAGTATCGCCGCGCGATCTCCGCTTATTTCGGCGATGTTGTCGGCTGTTCCCCACGAACCGGCGCCACGAGGCAGACCAATCGAAGCTACGTGTTCCCTTTTCGGCGCACCAATCTCGGAACCTCGCGACCTCGGAATCGATCTCGTCGGCCGTAAGCCCGCACTCCCGCGAGGCGTAGTCCCAATCCTCGTCGGTCGGCTGCCACCCTGGCGGGAGTGGTGTCGCTTTGGCCGTCCTGCCATTCCCCGGCCCGGTGGCCTTCTGGGGCGGCAGGACCTCGCCGTCCTTCACTTCACAATTTTGAAAATCTTTGGGGCCCGGAGAGGGAGTGGAGCGCGCGTCAGCGCGCTCTCTCTCATTGGGCCTTTCTTCTTGAATCTTTCTTCTTGTAAGGGCGGCGTCACCGGTGACGCCCTTTTTGTCGTCAGATGGCGCCCTTTCTTGTCGCTGGATGTCGCCCTTTTCGTCCGAAAGGGTGTCACCCGTGGCATGGTTTCCGACTTGCGAAAGGGTGTCATCCGTGACGCCCTTTGCAGGGCCGATTCGGTACACGCTGGCCTTGCCTCTGCCGTTGCCAGGCTCGACAACCAGTCCGAGTGGAACCAACTCCGCCAGGAGTCGCTGCACGGTGCGAACCCCCATGTTCACCGCTTTGGCAAGCTCCTCGTGGCTGATGAAATTCGACTGCTTGGTCGGCCGCAGAAGATCGAAAGCGATGTAGTTCGCGAGTGTGAAGGCGGCATGCGCGCCGGCGCTGATGGCATAACTGCGAACCCGCTCATTGAACTTGGCGCGCATCTCGTTGAAGGCTTTGGCGTCGAGGGTCATTCAACGAGCACTTCACGATCGTGGCGGCGCCCGGCGAGGCGCGGCGGTGGAATAGAATCGTCGGCCCGCTTCGGCGCCCAAACCGGGCCGCGCGGCCCATGCAACACGGTTGTTTGGTTGGTCAACTCGACGATCGGCGATCCGCGCACCGCCAGATGGACGCGCTCCGTCTGGCCGCGCAACTCCGGGTCAATCCCCGGGCCGTCGTCGACGATGGCGTATCCATTGTCCGGCAATGTCTCGATCTTCACGTCGCCGCCGTTGTCGAGACCGTTGTCGACCAGCTCCTTGACCACCAGGCACCGCAACAGGCGTTTCTGGACGCCGGCGCGTTGCTGAAGACCCTCGACGGTCCGGAACAGTGACCAATCAGGTCTTTCAAATTTCAGGGTCTCGTCGAACGCAGGTTCGACAGTCTCTGAATTTTGAAAAATCATCCGCTCCGACCCGGAGGGGTCGGCCGCCGCGATCGCAATCGACGGAGCTGGGCGAGCGGTCATTCCGCCCCCTCCTGCAAAAACTTGAGGATCGGCAGGCTCGCCTTCACGCGCGGGCTGTCCGCCGGAAGCGCGCTGCGCTGCCGGCCGGCACCACTGAGTAGGCCTTGAAGAGCGTGTCTGGATATGCGCCTGCGGCGCTGCGGCTTGGCCGGCTTGTTATCTGGCGCTTGACGTGGCGGGGAACTGAACTTACTCATTTTCGGCGACGGGGTTGCTTGGCGGCGTTCCCGTCCCTTTCAGAACATCTCGATGCGACGGCCCCATCCGCCCGGAATCAGGGCGGGTGGGCTATTTGACCGCCTCCTCAAGATGCGCGAGTGCGCCGCGTAACGCCGGTCGCGGGTGCCGGGCCGCGGCGCGCTTCGAGATCCAATTGTCGAGATCGCGGACGCGCCACTTCGCGGGGCTGCCGGGCGCAAGATAGATAGGCGGCGGGAAAATGCCCGCCTTGACCCAGCGTGTCAGCGTCCTCGTGGAGATGTCCAGATAGCGCGCGGTCTGAACTCCGCTCAATAACGCCACAAGAGGCGGAGCGCGCGCAGAGCCAGGCTCGCCGCGCGTGCGGAGCTTTGGACGATTGGTGGATGAGACTGCGGAGGAGGACTCGGCGACGAGGTCCCAGGGAGAAATCTGTTCTGCCGGAATCTTTGGCATGGCTTTGACCCATCGCGGCCGACAGAGGTCGGCAACTCATGGATCACGCCCTTCGTCCCCTATCTCGGGGGGGACGCTCGCGACACTCAGTGTGTCGCGGTAAGCCATGGGCGCTGCCTCCGCGTATTAATCGCGGGCGCCAGGCGCGAATGTTTCAGCAAGCTTCAGGTGGGGAGCCCCCACTTAAAGCGGCACCAGGTCCGTTTCCCGGCTGCTCTTGGCCGCAAGGAGTAATGTTCCACCTCGCATTTTGCAAGACATGACTAGGCAATTTCTCGCCACGCTCTTCCAGCGCGCCAAATTGCATTACCGTAGCATTTCCCATCCGGCTTAATTTATAAAACTATTATATATCAAATACTTATCTCAAAAACAGAGCGCAAAATGTTTCATTTGGGGTGAATTGTAGGGTGGGCAAAGGCGCTTGGCACGCGTGCGCCGGTTTGCGACCTGCCTTCCGCGCCCTTGCCCACGCTGTCCACCGTTCGGGAGAGTCACGACCGCGTGGGCAAAGACGCGGAAGGCCTCGGATCTTACGAAAGCCGTGCGAGGCGCCTTTGCCCACCCTACAGTGGCTCGTCGTAGCCCCGCTCTCAACCGTCATCGTGTCACGTACTGCGCGATCCCACCTCCGAATGACCAGTTTTCCTTCGCGACCTCCACCAGATTGATCACCACATCCTCGCGCCGCATTTTCAATTGTGCGTGAATGTCGTCGACGATGCGCTTGTAAAATGCCTTCTTGAGATCGAGTGAGCGTCCTGAATTGAGTGTGATCTGGATGAGAATCACATCATTGCTGTATCGATTACCCATGTAGCTTTCGGCGACGTTCAGCTCTTCCGGCGCATGTTCAGTGATGACTTGGAATTTGTCATTCTCCGGCACATTGATCACGTCGACCATGGCTTTGTAGACAATATCGCCCAGTGCCTTTCGGTATTGGACGGATTTGCCACGAACGAGATCGATACGCACGAACGGCATGGCAACGCTCCTTGATCACGGCATTTGCCTCATGTTGAGCATCTACCTTTACCGCGCCCGGGCGGCAATACGACGAGAGACTAACAGGCCTGATCAATCCCGTTGCCGGCGAGCCCCATTTGGGGTGAACTCCGCAGCGTGCCGAATCGGCACATCGCGGTGGGGCGCGAAGACGATGCGGGAATCCAATCGCCATTTCCTCGGCGTCGAGCGCTCGGCGACGGGGCGGGCGTGGCGCGACCGCCTCGACGATCGCGGCAGCGCGCGTTCGCTGGCGATAGCGCAACGCCATGGCGTGCCGGAAATGCTCGCCCGCATCCTGGCGGGGCGCAATGTGGAGGTCGACGGCGTCGAGGCCTATCTCGATCCCACCATCAAGCGGCTGATGCCGGACCCCGATGTGATCGTCGACATGAAACCGGCGGCGAGCCGTATCGCCGACGCCATCGTGCGCGGCGAACAGGTTGCGATCTTCGGCGACTACGATGTGGATGGTGCGACATCGACCGCGCTCCTTGCAAGCTTTCTGCGCATCGCCGGGGTCGATCCCCTGATCCACATCCCGGATCGCATTTTCGAAGGCTATGGTCCGAACATAGACGCCATTGGTTCCCTCGCTCAACGCGGCGCCAAGCTTCTCGTCACGGTAGATTGCGGCACCACCAGCATCGAGCCGCTCGCCGAGGCGAAGCGGCTCGGCCTCGACACCATCGTCATCGATCACCACCAGGCCGATGAGAATCTTCCCGTCGCGGTGGCGGTGGTTAACCCGAACCGGCTCGACGATCTGTCGGGGCTCGGCCATCTCGCGGCGGTCGGGCTCGTTTTTCTCGCCGTGGTGGCCATCAACCGCGAGCTGCGCCGGCACGGCTTCTGGAGTGCGGCGCGGCCGGAACCGGACTTGATGGCGCTCCTCGACCTGGTTGCGCTCGGCACCATTGCGGATGTGGTCGCGCTCAAGGGACTCAATCGCGCCTTCGTGGCCAAGGGGTTGATTGCGATGCGCCGACGCGAGCGCGTCGGCTTGACGGCGCTGATGGACGTATCGCGGCTTAGCGGGCCGCCGGAGCCGTGGCATCTCGGCTTCATGCTGGGGCCGCGCATCAATGCTGGCGGGCGTATCGGGCGAGCCGATCTCGGCGCGCAACTGCTTTTGTGCGCCGATTCCACCGTTGCGGCAGCGCTCGCGGCGAAGCTTGATCATCTTAATCGTGAACGCCAGGCGATCGAGCTTGCCGCTGTCGCGGAGGCGGAAGCCGAGGTCCTGGCGGCGCTCGGCATCGAGGAGAAGGGCGCTGTGGTGGTGACGGCGTCGCCGCGCTGGCATCCGGGCGTGGTAGGGCTGGTGGCGGCGCGGCTCAAGGAGCGGTTCGGCCGGCCCGCCTTTGCGATCGCGCTCGGACCCGGCGAGACCGGCACCGGCTCGGGGCGCTCCATTGCGGGCGTAGATATCGGTCGTGCCGTGCGCCACGCCGTCGCCGAGGGCGTGCTGATGAAGGGCGGCGGGCATGCCATGGCGGCTGGCGTCACGCTCAAGACCGGCGCGCTTGGAGAGTTTCGGGCCTTTCTGGAAAAACATCTGGGCGCCGATGTCGAAGCGGCGCGGCGTGACGACGCCCTCTTGGTCGATGGCGCGTTGACAGCGCGGGCGGTCACCGCGGAGATGGTTGCGACGCTCGCGGCCGCGGGGCCGTTCGGCGCCGGCAATCCGGAGCCCGTGATCGCACTTCCGGCCCACGCCATCGCCCATGCGGAAGAGGTCGGGCATGCTCATGTACGCGCCCGGTTGCAGGCGGGCGACGGCGCGGCCATCAACGCCATCGCGTTCCGCGCCGCCGGGCAAAAGCTCGGACAGGCCTTGCTCAAAAACCGTGGTCGCGTCGTGCATGTGGCCGGGACGCTGTCGGTCGACCGCTGGCAGGGCAACGAGCGCATTCAGCTGCGGATGATCGATGTGGCGTCCACCGACCCGGTGGAGCGCTCGGGGGCGTAAGCGCCTCCCGATGGCGAGCCGGAACGGAGGCGCTGTATGCCTTTGATTTTATGGCACAAAAAAAGTGGTATTTCGTCTTGCCAAAATTGCCACGCTGACGGTAAGCGCCTGTAGGTATTTAGTTACCTAAGCACAACTTTTGAGATTCGCTTACTCCCCCAGTGCGCCGTTATCCGCGGAGTTGGCACAGCCGCGGATGGCACGCTATCTGTTTGCCGTTCGCAAAGCCGGGAACCCCCATGCCCAATCTCAGTCTCTCCGTCGCGGTCGGCGACTATGATCGCAATCGCCCGTTGATCGCGGGCGCCGTGCGCATCGACGGCGTCGATCCGGTGTTCATGACTCTGTCGCCGGAGGAAATCTTCTTCCGCGCCTTCCGCTCGGTTGATTTCGACATCTGCGAATTGTCGCTGTCGAGCTACACGCTGAAGACGGCGCTCGGCGAATGCCCCTATGTGGGCATTCCGGCCTTCGTGTCGAAGGCGTTCCGCCACACCTCGATCTATGTGCGCACCGACCGCATCAAGGCGCCGGCAGATCTCAAGGGCCGCAAGGTTGGCGTGCCGGAATATCAGCTCACCGCCAATGTCTGGGCGCGCGCGATCCTGGAAGATGATTTCGGGGTGAAGCCGGCCGACATCCATTGGATACGCGGCGGCATCGAGGAGCCCGGGCGCCCGGAGAAGATCGCGGTGCAGCTGCCGGCAGGCGTGCGGCTCGACAACGCGCCGCAAGGCGCGACCATTTCCGGCCTGCTCGAAAAGGGCGAGATCGACGGCTTCGTTGCGCCGCGCCCGCCGTCGTTCATCGAGCGCGGACATCCCGATGTGGGCTGGCTGTTCCGCGACCCGGTGGCGGCCGCGAAGGACTGGTACCAACGGACAAAGATTTTCCCGATCATGCACCTGATCGGGGTTCGCCGAACCCTGGCAGACAAGCATCCGTGGCTGCCGGTGGCGGTTTTCAAGGCCTTCGAGCAATCAAAAACCGCCGCACTCGCGGCGTTGAGCGATACCGCCGCCACCAAGGTGACGCTGCCGTTTGTGGAGGAGACGTTGAAATCGGTGCGCGAACTGATGGGCCACGACTTCTGGTCCTATGGCGTCGAGCCGAACCGCCACGCGCTGGAGTTCTTCCTGCGCCACCATCATTCGCAGGGCCTGTCGCCGCGATTGATGAAAGTCGAGGAGATGTTTCATCCCTCGGTGTACGAGACATTCAAGTTGTGACGAGTAGCCCGGATGGAGCAAAGCGTAATCCGGGGAAAGTGTGTCATTCATTTAGCAAAATTATTGCGCGTGGAAAGACCTATCCCGGATTACGCTTCGCTCCAT
>Ga0137359_10003294_pt1 | contig 13060 bp, 14 predicted proteins | sample Mad1_40_16metaG_FD_108281 | JGI IMG/M metagenome (GOLD analysis project Ga0137359, IMG submission 108281) | Vadose zone soil microbial communities from Angelo Coast Range Reserve, California, USA - Mad1_40_16 metaG | ecosystem: Environmental > Terrestrial > Soil > Vadose zone | place: USA... | reverse complement strand
GCCGATTCGCGGTCCCATAAAAATAAGCGAGGAAAATCGTCAATATCATTTCAATGATGAAATGCGAACACTTCGCATTTTACCAACTGATCGTCCTTACCCCCGAAATCACCGGGTTCGGCGAAGTCAGGGAGATTTTGGCATGTAAGTATGCCGAAGTGACAACCGACATGCTGGACTACGGGATAGTTTCTGACTTTCACCATCTCTAGCTTCCACAGTTGGGGAGGAGCCTAAATAGACTATCAACTTTTGATTCATACCACTTGAGGATATGGTCACCCAAAACTCGCAGACGACCAGAGCGAAATGCCCACTGCGCGTCAACATGATGTATCGAACGTCATAGAGTATTAGTTGATTGCATTACAGTATATGCTGCGCTGGTATCTCAAACAGAATTCAAAATCCGGGACAGGGACACCCACAAGGTTTTCTGCTCGACATCTGCTGAATTGCAAGCCATCGCTGGAAGAGACCACTGCGTCCCCACGCCCATTAAGTACTGCCCGTCGTGCGCCACGAAGACGCCTTGACAAGGTCATCACAGCCGCCCAAAAGTACCATCGGTGTGCGAAACAATTATGTGAGGTCTCCACAGTCTGGCGTCTACTTCGACTGTTCACTAACTTCGACTGTTCGGTCAGCATGACGTCTCACACGTCTGACACTACCTCAGCTACGTTAACGAGTCCCCCTTTAGTGCACCCTCTTCCGGAACTGACGAATCTGCAACAGTATTAGCACATGAGGCGGCCAACAAGGTCCGCCCCGTTACGGTCGCTGTCTCAGTCCCAGAATAACCATTCGACGCCGACCCGAGGACCTCCTTCCCCGCGCATCCGACACATCCTCCCGATTTCACGCCCGACGAACGCCTCATGCAAGAACGCTACGACGCCGTCGACTTCAGTCTATACGACTCTCTGCAGCCAGAAACCGTCAAACTCGCAGCACACATCCTCAAAATCAATGAGACGACCCTCGCACGAACGCAAGCGATGAATTCCTCGTCTCCTGTCGAACGGACGTCAATCCCGAGTGGAGACAAGATGGAAACACTCAACCAATACCGAAACCTCGGTCCACAGTCGCGTTCACAGGAACTGTCCTGCACTTTCGCGATCACACCGTTCCTGGGACACAGCGCAAACTGCACTGTGTCTTTGTCAACATTCAAAACGTTACTTACCTCAAAATGCGCGTCGATTTCCATGCCACTACCACTGCCCAACACAACCCAGACGTTCACATAAAATTGAAGTCTACGATGTTCAAATGGAAGTAACAACGCATGCTGCTTCAACATCCTCCCCGTCATCGAAAATACGAGGGAAACGACCTGCACGAGGTTCCGAGGAAGGAGTAACCGATGCGGTCGTCGACTGAGTTCGTTTCCGTGCAATAGTCTGCGTAATTTCGTTCTCGCGCAAACAAAAAGGGTTCTTCTCTCCTTGTTGCAAATGCACGCTTCCCCGCTTCTCGCGAATGTAGCGTTCTCTCCGTTACATTTGTATTACCTCTATTTGTACTATCTCTGTTTCTTGATCACGCTCGCGTACTTGCACTGTTGATTTCATAACATCACCTTGTCTGTCTACTGGAATATCTTCTCAGGCAACGCACGAACAATAAACTAAAAATTGCCTGGGCAGTAAACAAGGTACTTGCTGACCTTCGTCGGCCCTTCCTCTAGTAAGTTGTTGATCAAATCGATCAAACTCGAGCGTTAAACCCACGTGCAGCAGTAGCAAACATTAGTACCCAATTTAGAAAAACTTATAACTACAAGATGTCAGCGTATCATAGATCTATGCTCATCGAGTCTTGTCCTCAGCAAGGATTGCCTCATTCAACTCATCTAGGGGTGCCAACTCTTTCTTTTCCACAAGATCAAACTGCATGCTAAATCAGATACGCTCCCGTCGCGAGAATTGACGTACTTCATTGATAAAAAGGAAAAAGTGACGATAACTTGTGTTGAGGTGTGCTGATATGCGATGAGTGACCAGTGATATGAGTTAGAGAGGGAACACACCTTCAATCCCAAGAGCACAGATCTGATCAAAATGATTGCTGTATATGTGCGCATACACACGAAACAGCCGCCGTACGATGGTGCGCACGGTATCCTTGAAAGTACGGGGGAATGGGACGCCTACTCCTTCGTCAGCAGACACATAGATGTCAGGGGGGTTAAGAGGAAGCACCGATGGTATTAGGGAAGACAGCCTCGTCGTCCAGGATACTCTGTGCCCAATTCATGAGGGCGTCGACGTAGTCCGGCGCAGCAAGCTTCGTGGGGCGCTTATAACGGACGCCATCCTCCCAAAGATACTCATATCTGATTTATGACAGTCAGTTATTACGTGAACGAGTTGTCTTGGGAGCGCACCGAGGGCCAGCGGACATAACTGGACACTAAGAGACCCATCAATTGGGAGTGGGACAGAAGATGCGGGAGGACGGACCTCCTGAGAAGTGCAGAACTCCGTCACTGTGCCATAGAGCATGTTGAGGTGGTTAAAGAAATCGACGGCTGGAATGCCTGTCGTTCCTTTGATGCAACACAGGCAGGCCAGCCAGACTCACCATGCACGGCGAGCCATTCATTGAGATCTTCGCCTTCTGGGAGCTTGACTGCTTGACGCAGGTTCCCGGAGCCCTTTACTGTGTCAACTTGGTCCATCTCAGGTGACCAGCGTAGAGAGGAACATACCAGTGTAGCCTCAGCATATTTCCTAAGCTGGTATTGCTTCGTGCCTTCTGGTATGTCTTTGCGTGGTTTGAAAGTGCGTGTCTTGCCTCTGTCAAACAGTATATCAATCTGAAGTTGAAGACAATAACAGATGTTCTCACAGGCCGAAGAAGGTGGACATGGTCGATTTCGGACAAGCCAAACGAAGAAGATCTAACTATTTTAACCCTAACTTGAGGAGCAGACGATTATCGGTTATCGCCCCATTGCACATGTGACCGTCACATGAGGCCCCCTGGATGAGTTGAATGAGGCAATCGAGACCATGAGCATAGACCTTGTAAGTTTTTTCTAAATTGGGCACTACTTTGTGCTGTGTTACCCCGCGGGTTTAACAAACTAGCTCAAGCCATTTGCTCGAGTTTGATCAACAACTTTACTTACGTACCATCAGAAAGGATGAGTGAGAGATAATTCGGCCAACAAGCATTCCGAGACCCTTGCTCATCGCTCAGTGCCGACGAATCACCTCTCACGACGAGGTTCCCTGGTTTCTTCAGATGGGGCTAGCGTGGACTGGATTTGCAGAACATGCAGACCTTGTATACGACGGATCAATTCTGGCTTGCGTGTGTGGACTAGCTCGAATCTTCCAGGGCAACTCCAACAGATTTATCTCAAATCACACGAGTGAAATGCATCATCACGTTGCATTGCCCACAACCCCTCTGGAAAACCTGGCGAAGGCCAGGAAAACACTAAGAAGGTCACGCAGATAAAACTAGAGATATGAGAAAGGTTGGGTGGTTACAGTGCGCGTGAGGGTTAATTGGGAGAGAGGGTGAAAGGGAGAATATCGGGGTCTCGATTCCCTCCTTTTATCTGGTTGTGAGAGTTCGATTCTATGACGTCTCCTGGTAGGATCTGATGTCTGACGTCATACCTTCGTCTCGTCAGTGCCCAGGCGGATCAACACATGGGCCAACGCAACGAACGTGGTATTTGTCTCCGTGTCAATCGAACACTGAGGCTGCGCAGAAAAGAACTACGAAAAGAGACTCGGAGCATCACGACAGTGGCAGAAAACTTGCCGTGCCGAATGAACCTCAGGAAAAAAAATAATACACGGTGCGCGAAATACTCCATTGTGTCATCAGCTTCTCGGGCAACGCACAAACAATAAACACAAAACTTTGCCAGTTATGTCCCGGATGAAGTGCATGTAAATTATTAGGCATTCTGTGACAACATGAATCCGTTGGCTTACCACCTTCTACGGTCATGAATTCGGGATATGACTTGCGGTGAGGCTTACCTTCACCGCCTGGCCCTGGCAACCAGCAGATGTACTGCACTGGACGCTACCAATCAATTATTCTGCCAGAGAAGGCTCCCTGGACGCAAGAGAAGTTGGACGTTGTAACGGAGAAGGTGATAATAAGTCGGACAAACTTCATCCAGACTTTAATGGAGCGGGTGAGTTTTGTCAGAACAATGTTTCCACTCGGTGGCCTTGCACAAGTCGTGGGCACCAAGTAGATAACGACGGAAAAGGTGCTCAGAAGACACCATGTGACTTGATTGACGAATCCCGAACGATGGGCAAGCGTTCGATGGTGGGTAAATCGGACCTATCAAACACAAGCCTTACACGCCACTAGCCTCGAGGACGGACACATGCTTACCCCTGTATTAGATATTAGAAAGGTGCGGTCCAACAAACCGTACACAGTTTGTTGACCACACGATATCCTTCTGTTTGACAAGTGGACCCCATCCGTGAAGTAGCCAAAAGCTTTCCATTTGGCGAGAATTGCAGGTGCCGGACTAGCGCCTAGTGAGCCGCCAGGTCCTGCGTCGGTTCAATGGAACGAGGTTAGCCACCCTTGAGCCCTGCATGGGCATAGGCCGAGTATCCTTGCGGTGTGTTGTATCAGGGGATAGCAAAGTGGGCGATATAGGACGTGTGGGACCAGCATGCGTCACAGCAGCACGAGTATTGCGAGACAGTGATGAAATCCACAATCCAAGGAAGTGCAGATATTCGACAAACTGGTGGAAAGGCGGAATGGACATCATTGCGTCCCACCAGTCGTCGAGTGAATCTTGCAGCCACCCTTGCCTTTGTGTCGAGAATAAACCCAGCGCTCAGACGCGAACCAAGCGGACACAGCAACTAGCCCGAAGGAACTAAGCGGTGTGAAGACGGTGGTGGCGGTGGCTACTGCAGAACTCTGAGGTTGGAAATAAACAAGATGTACTGAAGGACTGATACAGAGGGAGTATGTCTGTTGAGATGAATATGCGAACAACACAAAGCCGACTGAGAAGCCAGCTACTGAAAGCAGAGACACAAGTGGAGAACGCTTGATCCACATCAAAACCCACCACGAGACTCACTCTATGGCCAGTGAGCGACCGATAGAGCATGTTTCCAGGTCGATCCCAAGAGACTGTTGGCGGCGACGATACTGAATACCATAACCAAATGGCATTCACGGCATCTTCGAGTGGTGTACTATGAGTACCGAAAGTATATTGCAAGGTTGTCGCGGTGACAACAGAGAAGAAAGTCGCCACGGTGGATAGATTGAAAAAGTTGGTAGCGCCGTGCTTTTGGGCGAATCAAATCGTTGGTACGCCTTCATTCCGAGATTTTACAATTATAGTTATGAATTACCTGAAAATAGGACGAACCGACCTCGGTGAATACAGAGTGAGGAGGTAATAGATTCTACTATGTGTTTGTATATCTCCGAAACAAGGTCGCGGAGACACCGTTATTCAACGGTATATTTGAATTGGCCTGTGTGAGAGTTAGTACCGAATAATGCAGATGTGCACCGACTCGCCTTCATAGAATTTCAAGCAAGACTACCGATACTGGCAACGGATGTTCCATCAACCAACGAGTAAAACATGACGAGAACGCACCTGAGATCTCCATCCAAGGCAACAATAGAGGCGTTCAAGGCTTCGTCCATTAGCTCTGGAAACTCGTTGAGGCGATGATAATGTCCCTGATGAAGAGCCCCAAGTTGGTATGGCGAGCGAGCGGATGAACGAACACGTGACTAAGGAAGACACGTGGGAAATATATGGCAGTATTGTATAAGACGAGAAGGGAAGGCGAGGTCGACATGGCCACTCTCACCAAGTCTGACGATGTCCAAGTACATGTACAGTCAGACGATCCCCTTACTCTACCCTCTTCGATCCCTTCTCCATTTTCCCCAGCAGACCGCGCCTACATTCTCCGTTCTTCCCAATCCTATCCCGCCACACCCGTCCCATCCCACTCTCAGGATGCAACCCTTCTTCGCCCTCGTTCCTCATCTCCTGTCCGACTTTCTGTTCGGGATCAGGATGTCATACCTTCGGTAACGCGTGTGCAAGTATCTGTTCTCAATACCCTCAACGACCTTCTTTTTCCGTTTTCCTCCTTTCCACACTTGGATTATGACCGTTCCGTCGTCGCACAACCTCCCTCTTCGTCAACCGCATCATTCCATCCCTCTAGCCCTGCGACAGCCTTGCGTGCCCTTATCGTGAATCTACGTAATTCGGTCTCTCCCCCCGAGATGACTCAAATCACTCCACGTGACGACAACCCAGCTCTTCTACAAGAGCTCTCTGACCGCGTCAATACCCGAAGTTCGTCATTGCACCCCCAAGATGCTTGCCTCGCCCATGCTCTTGTCACTCTTCTCGCCGATCTGAACAGATTATCAGCACTCTCTCCACCCTCGTCCCTAGAATCGACTCGGAGCCTCGATGACTCTATTCCTTCCATCGGAAAATTTGACGCGTTAACTCGTCATCTCAGCGAGTTTCAGTCACAACGACACGATCAACCAGATTCTGAAGGACCATTGCCTCCTGTTGTTGCAGTAGAAAAGGCACTCCTCTGGGTTCGTATCGACGAGACCCTCGAAACAGTCCTCGATCTCTGCCGCCAACGCGAAGAAGACAGACCCCGCCTTAGCCTCTCGGATCCCCCGCAATATGACCTCGTTAACCATGAGACTGAGCTTCCACCAGACTATTATCCAAACCAAGAATCAATAATGTGTGATACCAAGACCTTGGCGAGTTGTTCGAGCCGTATGTCCATGGACGAGAAGATGCGACTTGACCTAGACGCGGTCACTACAGCTATCGATCGGCTATATCGCGTAGCACCTCAGCTACATAATCAACGTGTTGAGCTCAAATCATCCAAACTTCGACAACTCGAAAGCGCTCGCACCGCGAGGGCTGCCTCTGTTTCTTCAGGGAAGCAGAGGGAGAGAGAGCTTGAGCGCATTGTTGACATGATTGGACGTGCGTCCGAACGAAAGCTGGTGGACCAGACGGTCATTTTGGGTGACATGGACGCACGGATCGAGCGCGCACGCCAGCGTGACTCCCAGAAGGTATGCTTTGCCCGTTAAGCTGCGCCATCTCGAACGTTTGTTGATCATTTTCGTTCTTACTAGCTACAAGAATTCGTGGATAAACTAGCAGAACACTCTGGCGCCCGTCGCATACACGCGCAGGATGCAACTTTTACCTCTCCCAGGTCAAAAGATCCTGAGGCGCTGTTAACACTTCCAGAGTTTATCCGTGAATCTGTTCCCCGTGCCCCTCAACCCCTATCTGACCCAAATACACTCCTTTCCTTCAACGATGCCTCAAGAGAGCAGCCTGCTGCAATTTCAACACCTAGCATGCCTCCTCTGCTGAACAAATCCTCATTTAAGGGCCTACGGAATCGTAGCATGTCCGCCCCTGCACTTAACTGGCTGTTACCAACAGGCCCCAAGTCGAGCAACGCAGAGAGCACACCGCGCTCGATTAGGGAGACAATGTCGCGTCGGTCTAGCTCCGCTGGGAAAGGTTCTTGTTTTTTCTAAAAAAATTCCCATTCATGTACCTCCATGTTAATGCCTCAACTAGCACCGTCCGAATTACAAGTGTCCTATGTAGCGGAGCACCACGAGAATCTGCGGCATGTTCTCGCCTTCCTTAACGTCTCTGGTGTTGGTGTTACCCCCGGCGCCAATCTTGAAGCATTCGTCTCTGGTGATCTCGTAGAGGGGTCGAACTCTACACTTGTCTTGCGCAGCGGCATGATTAAGTCCCCGGCTCTCGCTCTTCCCGCCCGCACCAAATCCGGCGCACAAGAAGTGCGCGTGCAGGGTCTGCACTATGAGGTCAAGGTTGCTGCTGTAGACTCTTCGTTGCCCAAAGCCGAGCCTCTCCCACTTCTGGATGCGGAGCAGCTCCGTAGCCGTGCCCCCACGAGCTTCGTCTGCGCATCGTGTTCGCTGCCTTTGGTACATGGATCACGGATCACGCGATATGACGATTTGCCTAGTGAACATTGGACGGAACTCGTGGATATGTGGATGTGTCACACAGACCAAGCGCTCAGCGAGCAAGTTACAAAACACGCGAAGGGACTTTGGCCGCAAAGCGCACAAGCATTGGTGGGCGGAAGTTATATTCTATTCGACAAGTCCGCAACGGTAAACGCAAACTTGTGGCCTGCAGAGAGAAACAAGGTCAGCCTCTCTTAACTGGGAGCATTGTTTTTGGAATATGGACGTAAAGAAGGCCGGCTCTGGGCGAGTTTTCCCACCAGAGGTCATCTTCACTGCTCTAACCACCGTTGCGTGCTTGTGCATTCGAAGCCCACGATGGTTTTGGGTGTCACAAACGGTAGCGGTAAGGTTGCAGTAGTGGGGGCGGCAAGCACTGCTTCCGGCTGATACAAACCGTCCGAGAAAAATGCAGGCCAACCCTGCTAGTTGCTCGTTCAACAACTCTCGTGTTGCAGAGGTAAACGTCTGCGGGAGCTACGCGCGAGAACACAGCTTTCTTTTGTTTTTCTGTTCGATGGTCATCTTTTTTTTTACTTACACTACTCTCTTACAGCATGGGGAAGAATGGCGTTCGGTCCGGTGTATCTGTGGGACGTTGTGCGGACGCTATCAGGACCGTGTCACTGAGTTCGGCGATACGACCACCGTGTATAGGTTCGTCAAGTATACCATACGACCTGTCAGTCCATCCGCTGCGTAAGTGTCATTTCTTCTTGTGCTTTCTGGTTTTCGACCAGTGTACGTTGTCTTCGTCAGGCCGTGCCGAATACCACTTTCTGCGTACATTGTCGAGGATATGGCGGAGCTTGTGCGTGCACATGCGACATATAGGTTCGTTGTTCTAGATGAGGAGGAAGAGCGCGCACGGATTCTTGTGCGTTCTTCCTATATATCCTATATTTGAACTTGGCTTGGCTCATTTCTTCCATAAAAAAGATGTGGCTATTCAAGCCCAACATCCGGCTGTCGTACAAGGCCAGCAATAGCTATCTTCTACCTGCACATGGCAATATTCAAGCGGCTAAGGTGTTATTTAAGATCTTGGGTCCCGCAATAACGGACACGGAATTAGGCAGCTTGCTGAACCGTTACCCGGGTTTTCCACAGGCAGAGCAGTTGATGTACCCAAAGGACACGTGCACACAAATCGCGGTCCTACTAAGAGAGAGCAACGCGTGCTATCCAGAGGGCATGCGTTCCATGATAGGGCTAGATGTAGGGTGGCTTTTACGGTCATAACATACATACCATAATATATTTGTAGAATCCTGTACTCCTCGGAATAGTGGCCACTGTGCTCTATTCCGATGTGCTGTAGAGAAAATGACGAGTCGACTGGAATCCACTCAAGGCAAACATCTCATATTGATATCTTGACAAAAGTCAAGGCCCATAGGCGAAAACCCAATAGAATAGGATACGCATAGTGATACAGTAATGATACAAGAACAAGCCCTCTAAACCTCCTGACTCTCTTTCTTGCCTTTTTGCGTTTTGTTGGGCAAAAGCTAAAAGGAAAGTCAGGATACCAACTCACTAACTTGAAACTGTGAACGACTCACCTCGGGGCTGATGTGAGGTACAACACCACCCTGTGAAATCACAACGTCACCAAGAAGTTTGTTCAACCTGAGGAGTATATATTTAGTTGTCCCGAACTGGTCAGGGAAGTCGAACATACTCTTCGTCATTTCGAATTGCGAGTTGTAAGTGGCGGGGGACGATACGTTGTTTCTTGTTATCACGAGCGGCGTTACCGGCAAGCTCGAGAATTTCTGCAGCCAAGTACTCAAGAACAGCCGCAAGATAGACTAGGAGAAGAGTCAGTTAATAAGGTAGCGTGGAAACATAAGTAACTCACCAGGAGCACCAGCACCAACACGCTGTGCGTAGTTACCACGCTTAAGCAGTCGGTGGACACGACCGACAGGGAACTGCAGGCCAGCCTTGGCAGAGCGCGATTGCGCCTTTGCCGGTTCGCTTGTAGAGGCCTTGCCAGCACCAGACTTTCCAGATTTACCACCTTTGCCAGACATGATTCAGAAGATTTTGGATGTGAAAAGTTGAAATAATGAAGTGTGTCGGTGGAGAGAGTGATGGGATAGTGATGGACAGAAATAATTGAGGTCGAGGGCTTAAATAGGTAGGCAATTAAGTTCAGCAATCAACAAAGCCGGACGCGTCTGTCACGCGTCGTTTACGAAGACAAATAGTCACAAAGTCACGTGTAACTATATATATGGCCTTTAATGCCCCGCTGAGCTCATTATCTCTTCTGCATACGACTCTCACCCTCTGCCCTCTATTATCAATATTCATGGCACCCAAACCTGCATCTACAGCTGGCAAAGCCCCTGCCTCAAGTGGTACCGCTTCCAAAGCCCCAGCTAAGACAACTGAGGGCTCCAAGGCCGCAAAGAAGACTTCCAAGGCTGCGGCGGTAGCAGCGCCTGATGACACGAAGAAGAAGCGTCGTAAGCTTCGCAAAGAGACATACTCATCCTACATATACAAAGGTATGTCTTGTCTCATACTTTTAGTTAGAATGGGCCTAACTTTGGGGTTGTGACAGTGCTTAAGCAAGTGCACCCTGATACTGGTATTTCTAACAAGGCCATGGCGATCTTGAACTCGTTTGTCAATGATATTTTCGAGCGTATTGCCACGGAAGCCTCAAGTGAGTCGTCTACACATGTAAGGAAATGGACTTAAACTCATTCGTTTCCCAGAACTTGCGGCTTATTCGAAGAAGTCGACGATTTCTTCTCGCGAAATCCAAACTGCTGTTCGTCTTATTCTTCCTGGTGAATTGTCCAAGCACGCTATTTCTGAGGGTACGAAGTCGGTAACGAAGGTAAGTAATTGTTGACCGTCATTGTTTCCTCACTCATTGCGGTTTCAAGTTTTCGAGCGCAGGGGCGAAGTAGATCGATATACTTTATCTTTTTCTTGTTTGTATTTTTGTTGTATTGTAGGAGAGGCATATTATGATGAGGTGGATACGTCCACACCGTCACTCTGTCGTATGCCTTGTGTGAGTGAGATTAAGTATTACTTGATCAACGAAACCGTGTAGGTTTCTTGTATGTCTACGTTCAGTCCAGATACTTTTCATTCAATCGTCATCTATGTTACTAAATTGGCTGCGCTCCACAGTCATCCAATTAGCCACAGTTTGTGTCTGATCCTGAGGTGTGACTACCCTCTCAACGTCTGTCCTACTTATATCACGATCTTTACAGGTTTCTGTTTGGTAGTTTGGGGCAAACCAGCAGCGGCACGCCATTCCGACACGAGACCGTAGGTATATGCTATCCCAGACAGATTGACGGGGTTCGCAACAGACAGGTGTAGCTCAGACTACTCGGAGTGAGCACGTTCAACGGCATCCTGAAGCTGAGAGCTTTCTGTTCCGCAACCTGACGATTGCAGGAGGGCTATTTATGCGTTGTTTCGTGCCCATCAGACTGCAGAGGGTTGAGTCCCACCTCTCGAGAGCTAATAATAGCCAATCAGAACTAGGCGGACCAACCTTGGGTGCTGAATGCCTGCTATTATGATGTCCTCGGTGATATCATGGTCGTACCCTCTTCTTCGTTTAAGACTTATTTCGCGTCGGTCTTCTGACCCCGGCGACACCACCCTCTACCTCACAGAAGCACTACTCCTTCCATTCCGTGTTGTCGATGGTGTGTCTTTTCCTGTAGGCTATCGTCTTGCTCGCGTGCGCACTTGTGCGTCGCTTTGAGTGCTCCCGACAACCCTCGGACCTAGAATCCAGGATCAAATTCCGTCGGCTCCTTCACCTGCCACTTAGGAATATCGACACTCAGATTTCGGCCGAACTCGCAAACGCTCTGGGCTTCAATCAAGTTGGATCTAACCAACGGGCGCGAGAACATCGAAGAGGTACTGTCACTTTATCTCCACTGTGCCTCCTGGTACCCCTTAGAAGAATACACGGCGAAGGTCCTTCAAAACTAGCTTTGGTTGTCACAAACAGACTACGCCAAACAGGGAAAGCGGAGTATTTCGAACATGTCGCATGCTTGCGCGAAGGATGCTGTCGACCTAAAGTCGCCCGGAATTGTCCGTTCTAGTATCACCCGCGTTTGCGTTTTCTGCAACCAGTCTGGGCATCTCGTACGTGGCTGCCCCGCCGCCGAAGAATACGTCAATACCGGCCGCGTGCAAACCATCAACAATTGGCTCTACCTCCCTACTGGCCAACCCATTCCGAACGATGGACGAGGAGTCGGGCTGCAGGCGAGTGTCGACATGACGCCTGGCTTCGCCCTGATCCTGTCCACCATATTGCAGCGACGGCACATCTTCCGCTTTCCAGCGCGACCCACCCCCTCACTCTGCAAGCTACAGTTCGAGATCATTCCCGAACCAGCCCGCATCACCGACGCGACCACCAAGACAGACGGCAAAGACAGTGAAGACGACGCTGTTCAAGGTCTACGCTAACAAGAAGGACCGCCTTCGCCACCGTCCCCCGCCCTCGTCATCCAAACCCAGTGAAGACAGCGACGACGACGCATACCCACAGGAATTATTCAATAGATTCGGAGTCTGAAGGATGTCAAACCCTCAAAAACGACGGCTGCATCGCTGCCTTCGCCTCCGTCTCTACCGATCTACCCTCGCCAAGCAGCTCCTAGTCCAGATTTTCATTGGCACACATTTTCGCAATTAACCCGCCCATCCGCAAGGAGCCCGTCGAGCACCTCCGACCCCCGCCGCACCGAAACGGGACCTTTCGAGCCCGCGACAGACGATTCCCTTGATCTGGTCCCAGTTACCGGTCCCTCCCCTAAACGCCAAGCTGAGTTCCCGCCCCCGTTGCGTGAATTTGATGTGGCCGTTAACAGTCACCTCACCGGGGCAGGCGTTCTCGATCAGGGATCGCAAATCGTAGTCATCAGGAAAGATCTCGCGAAGGATTTCGGCATTAATACGCAGCGCACGCTTCTCATGGAAGGCGCAAACG
>Ga0137359_10003291_pt1 | contig 13069 bp, 7 predicted proteins | sample Mad1_40_16metaG_FD_108281 | JGI IMG/M metagenome (GOLD analysis project Ga0137359, IMG submission 108281) | Vadose zone soil microbial communities from Angelo Coast Range Reserve, California, USA - Mad1_40_16 metaG | ecosystem: Environmental > Terrestrial > Soil > Vadose zone | place: USA... | reverse complement strand
CCTCCCCGGCATGGGGTCAGGCGCCCGGCACACCACGAACGCCGAGCTTCATCGCCAACAATGCGATTAGCGAGTACGAGGCTTTTGTGAACGTTGCTGGAGACCTTGATATCGCGGGTCGTTTGCGCGCGACGTTAGCTAAAAATCGCGCGCTACTGGCTGCGGCGCACGCGGGAACCGAGGTTGCCAGACGCGCTCTGGTCCAGGCGGTGATTGAAACGTACTACGGTTTGGCGCTTGCGACCGCGCAACGCATAGCTGCTGAAGAGAATCTGATCGCGGCGGAAGAGTTCGAACGAATCACTTCACTACTTTTGAGTGGTGGTGAGGTTGCTTCAGTGGATCTGACGCGAGCGCAATTGCAAACGATAGCGCGGCGCGATGAGTTGGAGCGAGCACGAGCGAATGAAGCAGTGGCTGCGGGGTCCTTGCGCGTACTCGTCGGATATGATTTCACACAGCCCATAAACACGACAGACCTCGCACAGGCTGCCCCGGTGGCTACGGACGTTCAGCAGTTCAGCGCTAACGATATTTCTCGCCGCCCGGAGTTTACCCAATTCGAAATGCAGCTACGCGCCGCCCAACAGGAAGTGAGGATTGCACGGGCCGAACGCTTGCCTCAGCTGTCTTATTCCCTCAATGGCGGCTTCGACACAGATTCGATGAAGGGTCCCCGACTGAAAGAACATAGCGGACTATCTGCGGCGTTTTCTCTCACTATACCAATCTTCGATTGGGGCGCCAGCAGAAGTAGAGAAAGACAAGCACGGCTGCGTGCTCAGATCGCGGAGAACGAGCGTGCTGTGGCCATACGCGGTTTTACTCAGCAGTTTTATGCCGCCAAGACGCAAGTGGCCGCCGCTGCCGTCCGCATCAAGCTGGCTGGCGATGGCGTCACCCAGGCACAGAGCAACCTCAGCGCCTCGATTGCTCGATACCGCGCCGGGGAAGCTCAGATAATTGAAGTTACCGATGCGCTGACAACTCTTGCTGCGCAAAGGTCTGCTCTCTATCAAGCCCTTTTTGACTATCAAACGGCGCTCGCGCGCCTTCGACAGGCGGCAGGACAATGAAACAGGATGAACCGGGAAAGTTGTCTGGCACAAAATTGGACGATGAGTTTCCTTCTACTAGTGATTCATATCTCGAGGATGAACGACGACTACGAGCTCAGCGTGAACGGCGCTACTTGATCATTGGGGCATCAGTCGTGGCGCTCTTTCTGGTGGTGATCGTGGTCATAGTTTGGAAGTGGCGTTCCTCGTCCTCACCTGCGGAAGCAGAGCCAGTGCCCATCGTGAGCGTACGCGTGGCTAAGGTCACGCGAGAGACCATCTCCGCCCCAGTGTCCGCGGTCGGCACCATTTTCCCACGCGAGCAGGCGACCGTCGGCGCAAAAATCAGCGCCCAGATCAAGCAGATGGCGTTGTTAAAGAACAAGTTGGTCAAGGCCGGTGAAGTGATCGCCGTGTTGGAATCGCGCGATCTTGTGGCCCAGCGCAATGAAGCAATAGCGACTTTAAATCAAGAGCGTGCCAACGAGCGGAGCGTGACGACCGGGACCATCCCGCAAACAAATGCACAAGATCAAAAGGCCCTGCGCGACGCTCAAGCCAAGGTTGCGACTGCCAGCGCCACCTTCGAGCGCCGCCGTGTGCTCTACGCAAAAGGAGGTATCTCAAAGAAAGACCTCGAAACCTCGCAATTCGAGCTAACGACAGCTGAAAATGAATTGCGACTCACCGAACAAACAATCGCGCTGCGGGCGAAGTCGCTCAATCCAAATGATCGTGCGCTTGCAGCCGCGCGTGTACAGGCGGCACAACAACACGTGGCAACGCTCGATGCTCAACTCAGTTATGCGACGATTCGGGCCCCCATCACCGGCATCGTTACAGATCAATTCCAATACGAAGGAGAGTTCGCCGCCGCAGGAGGCAAGCTCTTCAATATTGCCGACGTCAGTCAAGTGATCGTCAAAGCTCCGTTTGCAGATACCGTTGCCGCGCAACTCAAGGTAGGCGACCCGGCTAGTGTGCTCCCAACTGATTCCCCCGGCGAGCCCATGAACGGGCAGGTAAGCCTCGTCAGCCGCTCCAGCGATCCTCTTAATCGGTCAGTTGAAGTTTGGGTGACACTGGCCAACGGAAGTGGCCGATTGCGCGCTAATGGCGCCGCTCAGGTTACTGCGGCAACGTTAACTAAGTCCAACGCGATCGTGGTGCCGACTTCCGCTGTCACGCTCGATGCAAGCAATGGAAATGAAGGAACAGTGATGGTCGTCGATGCTACCTCCGTAGCGCACGAGGTGAAGGTTGTCATCGGTATTCGTACCACCGACAAAATGGAAATTTCCGAGGGATTGAAGGGCGATGAGACTGTCGTCATCGAAGGGAATTACGCGCTGGCAGACGGAACGAAAGTTGAGGTGACGAAAGACAAGAAAGCCGAGCCCGAGGCCACGGCAACGGAGGAGAAAACGAAAGCGCCATGAGACTCGCCCGCCTTGTCTCCAACCAATCGCGTGCGGTACTCGTGATGGTCGCTTTGCTTTGCGCGGCAGGGCTGTATGCCGCGTGGCAACTGCCAATAGCGATCTTTCCCTCGACCGACTTTCCGCGCATCGTGATCATTGTAGACAACGGCGTAGCGCCGGCGCCGCAGACGCTGGTGTCTGTTACGCGTCCCATCGAAGAGGCGATGAATGGTATACCTGGTATCCAGCGTATTAAGTCGAAAACCTCGCGCGGCTCGTCGGAGATTAGTCTTTTCTTCAGTTGGAGTGTAGATATCCGGCAATCGCTGCAATTGGTCCAGGCACGCCTCTCACAGCTTGCATCGTCGCTGCCGCCCACAGCCCAGATTCGCAACGTCGAACGTCTTACTTTCGCCGTCTTTCCTGTAACTGGTTATAGCCTCACCTCAGACACGCGCGACCTCGCTAGTTTGCGAGATATCGCAACCTACACCATCCGCCCACAGCTCGCACGACTGCCCGGCATAGCAACCGTAGGCGTGGCTGGCGGCAAAGTGCCTGAATTCCACGTCACGATCGATCCCGACCGTCTGGCGGCCCACAACGTTTCGGTGCAGCAAGTCGTCGATGCGGTGCACAACTCAAACATCATTACCTCGCCAGGTCTAATCGAGGAAAACCATCAGCTCGAACTTGCGCTGATTAGCGGTCAAGCGAAGAAGCCTGAAGAGCTGGACGGCATTGTGGTGGCGACGGTCAACAATGCTCCCGTAACACTTGCAGATGTGGCAACTGTGGGCGCTGGGGTTGAACCGCAATATACCCTCGTGACTGCTTACCCTGGTAAGCCCGCGGTGCTGCTCAACATCAATCGCCAGCCTGATGCGAACACTGTCGCCGTCGTTGATGAAGTAAAGGCCGCGCTGGCGGCGATGCGCGGTCAAATTCCGAAGGATATCAAGATCGCACCCTACTACGATCAATCGCTGCTAGTGCGCGACTCGATGAAGTCAGTCCGCGACTCGATCCTGATCGGTTTGCTGCTCTCCGTTGTAATTCTCTTTGCCTTTCTGCGGAACTGGGGCTCAACGTTCGTCGCGGTTCTGGTCATTCCAGTAACGGTGCTCGCGACGTTTCTGGCGATGTGGCTTGCGGGCCTGAGCTTCGATCTGATGACCCTGGGTGGCGTCGCGGCAGCCATTGGTCTTGTGATTGATGATGCTATCGTCGTCGTGGAAAACATCTACACCCATATGACTCGTGGTCAATCGCGGCGGCAGGCCGTACAGGACGCAATCTCAGAAATCACAGTGCCGATTATCGGCTCGACGATTACTCCGGTGGTAGTGTTTCTGCCCCTAACGTTATTGACCGGCGTGACGGGTAGCTTCTTTCGCTCGCTCGCGCTCACCATGGCGGTGGCGTTGCTTACTTCATTGGTACTCGCCCTGTCGTTCACACCCGTACTCGCCGAGCGACTTGTTAGAGCCAAACGACGTAGAGGAGAGAACGAGGATCTCGATCAGCAAACTAATGAGGAGTCGCTCGCCAATGGGCGTGAAAAAGAAGAGGAAGAACGCGGCCGGATTCTGGGCTCGATCATCCGGCGTTACGATTGGGTTCTGGGCCACGCTCTCGATCATCGTTGGCTCGTTCTCATTATTATCGCTGTCGTTCTCGCAGGCTCTTATCTGCTTTACCGGTCACTGGGCTCCGAGTTCCTGCCGGCATTCGATGAAAGCGCCTTCATTCTCGATTATTGGGCGCCGGCGGGTTCGTCACTGTCAGAGACAGATCGCATGCTTCACCACGTAGAAGACTTGCTGCGACAGACTCCTGAGATCGAGAGTTACTCACGCCGTACCGGTCTGGAATTAGGACTGTTTATAACTGAGCCCAACAGGGGTGACTTCGCCGTCAAACTTAAGCCGGGACATAAACGTGCAACTGAAGACGTGATTGCCGATTTGCGCAAACAAGTTGCCGAGACAGAGCCAGCCCTGGAGGTCGAATTTGTTGGCATTCTCTCGGACGTGATTGGTGACCTAACAAGCTCGCCCGAGCCAATTGAGATCAAGCTGTTCAGTTCAGATGAGAATGCTTTGCACCAAAAGGCGGATGAAGTGGAAGAGGCGATCAAGAAGGTGCAAGGCGTCGTCGATACGAAGAACGGGGTAATCGTGAGTGGGCCGGCCCTCACCTTCAACATCGATCCGCAGCTTGCCTCAAGGTTTGGCGTGACGGCCACAGACGTGGCGAATACGATAACGACGGCAATGTCGGGCGACGCGGCTTCGTCGATTCTGCAGCAGGACCGGTTAATAGCAGTACGCGTGATATTCCCTCCTGGAGTGCGCAAGTCGCTCGAGACAGTTCGTGCCTTGCAAGTTCGTTCCACATCCGGTGCGCTGTTTCGACTCGATCAGGTTGCCGACATCGAGTACGACAAGGGGCAGACCGAAATCGAGCGGGAAGGGTTGCGCGAGACAGTGGCGGTCAGCGGCCGCCTGGAAGGTAAAGATCTTGGTACCGCAATCGCGGAGATCCAGACTTTACTTTCCAGGGACGTCAAACTTCCGCCTGGTATGACAATCGAATATGGTGGACTATATCAGGAGCAGCAGTCGAGCTTTGCCGAGCTGGCGCTTTCACTAGTGCTGGCTATAGTGCTCGTCTTTCTAACCCTGTTGATCGAGTTCCATTCGTTTGCACATCCGATATCGATTGTCACGGGAGCGGTGCTTGCTCTTGGGGGCGTACTCCTTGGACTGTTTATCACAGGCACGACGCTGAACGTTGTTTCGCTAATGGGCATGATCATGGTCGTGGGTATCGTGGCGAAGAACGGCATTCTGATGCTGGATGCTGTAGAGGACCATCTGGCCGCTGGTGACACACTTCGCGAGGCGCTGCTGAGATCCGGACGCCGGCGCTTCCGGCCCGTCTTGATGACCTCGCTGGCTGCAATTCTGGGAATGCTGCCGCTCGCATTGGCGCTTGGTTCCGGCGCTGAACTCCTGCAGCCTCTGGCAATCGCCGTCATTGGCGGCTTGGCTGTTGCTCTGCTGCTCTCTCTTGTTGTGACCCCGACGGTTTACGCGATGTTAAGTGGCGAGCATCGCATCTAATGCACCAAATGACCAAATGATTTACCCATTAACTCTAAAAGGAGGCGCTCATGAAATATCATTCGTTCTTATTACTCGTGTTCTGCGTCGTGACTGTTTCCGCTGTCGCTGCCGCGGGCTTTGTTAGTTCGGGGCCTGGTTATCACCTTGCCAAGAAGACGGTGCTGGGTGGTGAAGGTGGTTGGGATTATTTGTATTGCGACAGCGCAGCCCGTCGTATCTACCTCTCACGTTCGACTCACGTGATGGTTGTCGATGCCGATTCGTACGCCATCGTCGGTGATATTCCTAATACACCAGGCGTGCACGGCATCGCAATCGTTTCTGATCTTAACAAGGGCTTTATCAGCAATGGGCGTGATAACTCCGTCACGATCTTCGATCTAAAAACGTTAAAAGAAACTGGTAGAGTCGCTGTCGGGAAAAATCCGGATGCCATCATGTACGATCCTGCGTCAAAGAGAATCTTTACATTCAATGGCGGCAGTCAGGACACAACAGCGATCGATGCCAGCATGGGTAAAGTCGTCGGCACAGTCGCCCTCGGAGGCAAGCCCGAGTTTGCCGTGTCAGATGAGAAGGGCCACGTCTATGTAAATATCGAAGACAAGAGCGAAGTGGCGCAACTCGATGCAAACAAGCTCGCCGTTGATGCGCGCTGGTCACTGGCGCCCGGCGAAGAGCCTTCCGGGCTGGCAATCGACCGCAAGAATCACCGGCTCTTTTCCGTCTGCAGCAATAAGTTGATGGTGGTTTTGAATACTGATAACGGCAAGGTCGTTACTACGTTGCCGACCGGCAGTGGCACCGACGCTGCCGCATTCGACCCCGACACGGGGTTTGCTTTTAGTTCGAATGGCGAAGGAACGCTAACAGTCGTGCACGAGGATTCACGGGACAAATTTACAGTGGCCGAAAGTGTTCCAACCCAGCGAGGCGCCAGAACCATGACTTTGGATCAAAAAACCCATCGCTTGTTTTCCGTTTCTGCAGAATATGGTCCAACACCAGCTCCTACGACCGAACGACCACGACCGAGAGCGCCAATGATACCGGGTACCTTTACGCTGCTGGTTCTGGAGAAATAACAAATGATAAATCTTACCCGCTGGTTGTGTGCTGACTTGCGCGCGAGTCTGCGCCAGCCGTGAGCAACAACTTCATCTCAACCGCAAGCCCGCCGCCGGGAGCATTAACCGCTTTAATCGTGCCTCCGTGCAGCCGCACTGCTCGCTCGGTGATAGCCAGACCTAGTCCGGTTCCACCGCCACTCTGGCGGTCGCGCGCATCTTCCGTGCGGTAGAAGGGGCGAAAGATTTTCTCGAGCGACTCTTCCGGCACACCCAGGCCGTGATCGCGGACACTGATGACCGCGAAGTTATCGCCTGCGCCATTCTGTCGTCGCAGTGCGACTTCCACTGCGGTTCCTTCTGGCGTGTAACGCAATCCGTTTCGTACAACATTCTCGATGGCGCTCCGCAGCAACTCTTCGACACCGGAGATCGAACAGTTGTCGGCTGAGACTACCTGCACTTCACGGTTCATACTGCGTGCTTCAAAATCAGCGTCGTCGGCGACTTCACGCAGCAGAGAGGTCAGGTCCACAACAGTTCTCTTGCGACCGACCGTACCGCTTTCGAGTCGGGTCAGGATAAGCAACTGGCTGATCATTTCATTGAGGTTTTCCGACTCACGCTCAATGCGATCCAGTGCGCCGTTTGCCTCTGCACCAGAACGCTGCCGCGCCAGACCCAGCGCGACCCCCAGACGCGCCAGGGGAGAGCGCAACTCATGGGAGATGTCTCCAAGCAAACGATGCTGCACTCGCACCATCGATTCCAAACGTTCAGCCATTAAATCGAAGTCGCGCCCAAGCTGACCTATCTCGTCGCGACGCCGGGATAACTTCGGAGTCACGCGAGCTCCGAGGTTCCCTTCCGCGAGCTCATTTGTCGTTGTGCGAAGTTTTAGAAGTGGAGTAGTGAGGTACCAGGCCAGCCAGTAGCAGAAGAGACCGCCTATCAATAATACGGCCAGCAGTCTGAGACCCTGCGTGCGCAAGCTGACGTTATAAGGAGTGCGCGGAATGTGCGCTATATAGATGTAATGATGGCCCTGTGACGTAACAACAGGCTTTGCTACCAATGTATTCCGGCCGGCAAAATTGAATTCCGTATCACCGCTTTTGGCTGCTTTCGCGGCAAGCTCGCCAGCACCCGGAGGTGTCACTGTTCCCGACAATTCCTTTCCGTTGTCATCGAAGAAGACTGCCTTAGTGCCAGAAGATCTTTCAGCTTCCTGCAAGTAAGCGGCGAGGGCCGCAGATCCTCGCTGGTCGTACATGTCTCCCGCCTTCTGGGCGTTTGGACCAACCATCGTCAGGTCGCGCCACGATCTGCCGGTAGGCGTTGGTCTCGTGATTGCAACGGCGGCAAACAGGGCGACGTTGATCACGATCATAGCGAGCCAGAACCAGATGAAAATTTTTAGAAAAAGACTGCGCACAGGTAGTTTCATTCAGGTTTTTCCGATGCTGCGCCGTAAATGTAGCCAACGCCGCGAATAGTCTTGATTCTTTCCAGACCACCGACCTGATGGCCCAGCTTCCGGCGCAGGTTGCTGACGTGCATGTCTATGCTGCGATCGAAAGGCGAAAGTTCACGACCAAGCACTTCCTTCATCAAATCCTCTCGTTTGACAATCTGGCCTGCGAAACGGAGCAATATCTCAAGGAGGTCGTATTCGACTCCGGTGAGCTCGATGACTTCGCCTGACCGTTGCACGTTACGCGTGTTGCTGTCCATTTCGATGTCACCCACCACGAGCATTTCCCGGTTGGCGGCAGCTGCCGCTTCAGTTGGCTGCGTGCGACGCAGCACGGCCCGTATGCGGGCCACCAGCTCGCGCGGGTTGAATGGTTTCGGCAGATAATCGTCGGCGCCAATCTCCAGCCCAACGATGCGATCTACATCGTCGCCACGGGCCGTCAGCATCAATATAGGAATACGTGATTTCGCTCTGATGCGACGCAGAACATCGAAGCCGTTTGTGCCGGGCAGCATCACGTCCAGCACTACGAGCGCGTGCTCGGCGGAAAGGGCTCGGTCAATGCCGCGCTCTCCATTATGGATGGCTTCAACATCATAGCCTTCCGGCTGGAGATACTCCCCGACCAACTCGCAAAGGCCGACGTCGTCGTCTATTACCAGCACTCGCTCCATCTTTTGTTCAAGATAATTGAAAAACATGTCGCAGTTTGAGGCAAGCCGCGCCGATCCTACAACATTGGCTATTTCCCCTCCGTAAAGAAGTGTCAATCGGTAATATGAGCAAACTGACAAAACTTTACAATGTATTGACAGACTCTTGACGGCGGTTTGGTTACAATTTCAGTCTGTGTGCCGGGACATGTGCCCATCTATGCGCGCTGGTTCAAGAAGCAGGCTAAAGGAGTTCTCCGAATGAAGAAGTTATTGTTAGTACTCGCCTTGTGCGTCAGTTCGGCGTTCGCACAGCAGCGCACGGGTACGTTAAGAGGACAGGTGTTTGACGAACTTGGCGGCGCGATTGTCGGCGCGAAAGTTATGGCGATTGATGCAAAGGGCGTGGAAAAAAACGTCGTGACGAATGATTCAGGCTCCTACACTATCAATGGGCTTGAGCCAGGCAAATATACCGTGCGTGCTTCAACAGCGGGATTCGGCATTTATGAAAACACTGGGGTCGACGTAGTTGCTGGGCGCAGCGAGACGCTCAATATCACCTTAAAAGTTGCGATCGAAGAGCAGAAGGTAACAGTTGCCAGCGATAATCCATCATTGAGCACTGAACCTGAGAACAACGCCGGCGCTGTTGTTTTGAAAGGCGCCGATATCGACGCGCTTCCCGACGATCCTGACGACCTCGCAGCTACTCTGCAGGCGCTGGCTGGTCCATCGGCTGGACCAAATGGCGGACAGATCTTCATCGACGGATTCAGCAATGGGCGTTTGCCACCGCGGTCTTCCATTCGCGAAATTCGCATTAACTCAAATCCCTTCTCCGCTGAATATGATCGCTTAGGATTTGGCCGCATCGAAATCTTAACGAAGCCCGGCAGCGACAAGTTTCGGGGCTCCGCGTCGTTCGGCTACAACAACAATGTGTTCAATGCGCGAAATCCATACGCGTTAACCCGTCCGCCATACCAGTCAAGGCAGTACGGCGGTAATTTTAGTGGACCAATAGTTAAGAAAAAGTCTTCGTTCTTTTTTGACTTTGAGAAGCGCGATATCAACGACCAGGCAATTATCAATGCCATCATTCTCGATCCCAACCTGAACATAGTTTCATTCGGCGAAACGGTTCCTACACCCTCCCGCCGGTTATCTCTGAATCCTCGCGTCGATTACCAGATCAACGCCCACAACACACTGGTCGCCCGCTATAGCTACGAACATACGAGCAGGATAACCGGTGTGGGTGGATTTAATCTTGACTCGCGAAAGTATTCGAACACGGGTAGCGAGCAGCAAATACAACTCACGGAAACTGCGATCGTCAATAAGACAGTGGTCAATGAGACGCGCTTTCAGTTTCGTCATGAGCCCACCGCCTCAATCGCCAATAACACGATTCCTACCATCAATGTTCTTGAGGCGTTCGTTGGCGGAGGTTCACAGGTTGGCCTGGCGTCCAACACTCAGAATTTTTGGGAACTGCAAAACAATACTTCAATGACGCTGGGACGACACGCATTCAAGTTCGGCGTGCGCTTTCGCCACATAAGTATCAGCGACATATCGCCACAGGGTTTTGGTGGGACTTGGACATTCGGTGGTGGAATAGGTCCGGTGCTCGATGCCACCGATCAGGTAGTTGTCGATCCAAGCACAGGTCAGCCTGTGTTTACGCAGCTTACTAGTATTGAACGTTATCGACGCACATTGCTGTTTCAGGAGATGGGCATGTCGGGACCGCAGGTCAGAGCGCTTGGTGGCGGTGCTACGCAGTTTTCAATTTCGGCGGGCAATCCACTTAGTACAGTAGGTCAGCTAGACTTCGGTGGCTTCGCTCAAGATGATTGGAAAGTGCGGCCTAACCTGACGCTGAACCTGGGTTTGCGTTACGAGAACCAGGACAATATCAGCAGCAACATGAACTTTGCACCGCGAATTGGTTTTGCGTGGTCCCCAGGCGCCGCACAACAGTCGAAGATGGTAATTCGGGGTGGCTTTGGCGTGTTCTACGATCGCGTAAGCGAGAACCTTACGTTGACGGCGGAACGTTTCAATGGAACCAATCAACAGCAATTCAGCGTCGTAGATAACAACATATTGAATCTGTTCCCCAAGGTACCATCTGCCGCGAATCTTGCGGCTTTTGCCGCGCCCATCAGCACTTATCGACTTGCTGCCGACCTTCAGGCGCCTTACACAATTCAGTCGGTATTGAGTGTGGAACGACAGCTAACAAGAAGTTTCAAGCTGACCGCCAGTTTTATCAACGCGCGGTCCCTCCATTTGTTGCGAGGGCATGCCATTAATGCTCCCTTGCCTGGAACATTCGTGCCGAGTATTCCCGGCAGCGGCATACGTCCACTAGGTGACATGGGCAACGTGTTCCAGTACGAATCAACTGGAAGGTCCGCGCAGAACCAGTTCATTGTCCAACTCAATCACAGCCTGACCCGCACTGCGAGCATCAACGCCTTTTATGTGCTATCAAAAACAAACAGCGATACCGATGGCACAGGAACCTTTGCGGCAAATCCATACAACTTCAGTGGAGAGTACGGCCGATCGTCTCAGGATGTGAGGCATCGATTTGTAATGTTCGGTTCATTCCGCCTGCCCTGGGGCGTGAGCTTGAATCCCTTTGTTATCGTTAGCTCCGGTGCTCCATTCAACATCACGCTGGGAAGAGATATTAACGGTGATACTTTGTACACGGAGCGTCCTTCCTTCGCTCCTCCGGGTGCTGATTGCTCCGCAGTCAACATCAGGTGCACGCCATTTGGTAATTTCAATTTGACGCCGGCAGTCGGAGAGGCGCTGATACCACGTAACTTTGGGAATGGACCAAGCTCCCTGACCACGCGCGTGGGATTCAGTAAGACTTTCGGGTTCGGCAAAGAAGCCAGCACGGCTCAGAATAACGGTCGGAGCGGTGATGGTGGAAGACGTGATGGCGCTGGCGGTGCACGACAGGGAGGCATGCCAGGTATGATCGGCATGGGTGGCGGAAGACCTGGCGGTGGCGGCGGCGGTGATAGAGGTGGCTTTGGCGGCGGCGGTGGCGACCAGAGCAGGCGCTACAGCCTGACGTTTTCGATAAACGTTCAGAATGTGCTGAACCACACTAATCTCGGAAAACCGACGGGCAATCTCACTTCAAGTTTCTTTGGCAGATCGAACAGCGGCGGTGGAAACTTCGGCGGCGGTGGTCTTGGCGGTCCATTCAATCGTCGCATTGATGCGCAAGTGCGCTTTAACTTCTAACGACCCGAGGGTCGTGCCCTAATTTTCTGTAGGGGCGTCCCTCGGTGGGCGCCCTTTTACGCGCGACTCAGGGCGCCCACGGAGAGACGCCCCTACTGTTTAGTTGATTGCTTGTCTCATGTCGCCCACGAACTTGTCCGTATTGGCAATACTGAAGAGCACGACCCTGATGGCCTCGTCAGGAAACCCGGACTCGAGTGTGAATGTATAGCCGGTGAAGATATCGCCGCTCTCATCCGCTCCCCAGTAGAGGAAGTTTTTGTCGCTGAGTCTTAGCAACTGTCTCATCAAGGCCTGACCGTCTCTCGCTTTGTCGACGTTTATGTAACTGTTCTTGTAATGAGGAAAAATTCGGAAACCAATCGTCGCGTTGTCGGTCACGCCTACAACAATTTCTAAATTGTCACAGAAAGTAAGCCCGTCTTTCATAATGCCGACAAAATTAAAGGGCTGCTTCTCGCTTTGCCGGAAACTAGCCTTTACCTCAGGTCCTACTCGTTGCAAAAGTTGACCCAATCTGTCTCTAGTTTTCTCGCGTGCGGTCGGAGCAGAACTCTGTTGAGAGTAAACGACAGGCGCGCTCGTTAGTAACAAAACGAATAGTGAGAAGCGGATGATCGGAATTCTGGGCATTGATTGGATCTCCTTCATACGACTTCGAATGATCGTAACGCCTTTTATGTGAAGTGGCTGGCAAAGTCAACTTATTTGCCAAGCCCTCACTCACTCCTTATAGTTGGCGTTTATAACTGTGTGCCGAGAACAATAGCGCCATGATCATTTCTGAGCCATCACCAATTCGCGCCTCTCTTTCGAAGCAGCGCTGCATTGAACCAGGTTGTCGGGCAAGCTATGGGATCAATGAGCGACTCTACGTTTGTTCACACTGTGGTGGCTTGCTCGATGTCGAGCTTAGTGAAGAGCCAACCGGCGATGCAAAGTCGTTGCGCAGTTTGTGGAGTGAACGACGACGCTCGTTTGAT
>Ga0137359_10003287_pt1 | contig 13075 bp, 13 predicted proteins | sample Mad1_40_16metaG_FD_108281 | JGI IMG/M metagenome (GOLD analysis project Ga0137359, IMG submission 108281) | Vadose zone soil microbial communities from Angelo Coast Range Reserve, California, USA - Mad1_40_16 metaG | ecosystem: Environmental > Terrestrial > Soil > Vadose zone | place: USA... | reverse complement strand
CGACGAGGTCGCCGATGCCGAGCGTCGAGCGGACATGCGTTTCGCCCACGGGGAGGCTCAGGTCAGCCAGCTCGACGTCGAAGTTTCCGATCCCGTGCTCGTAGCGCGTGTGAAGCGACTCGATCGTCCCAGGGCGCACGGTGCTGTCGCCGGCCCCGGCGAAGAGCGGCACCCGGACCGCGGCCGAGAGCGCGAACGCCGCGAGCACGACGAGCGCGAGCACGACGACCGAGCCGACGCGGAGCCCGGTTGCCGCACCGGCGGCGATGAGCCCGCCGAGCACGACCGCGGCGACTGCGAGCACGACGCGCCAGTCGACGGCCCAGCCGGCGACGACGTCGACCAGGCCTGCGACGCCGAGCCCGGCGATCAGCATCCCGACCGCGAGCGGCCCGAGCGAGCGGCGCCGCGGCACGGAGGCCGGCCGCTCGCCCTCGACGCTCACGGCACGAGACGAGCGCTCACGCGTCGACGTATGCCACCAGACGATCGCCGCGCCGGCGAGCGCCGCCGCGACCCAGAGATTGCCGGGGCTCGGCCACACCCGCGCTGACGAGAGGGCGACGATCGCCGCGAAGCCGATCAGGCCCACGCCGATCAGCAGCCACGGGCGTTCGCGATGGTGCTTGATCGCCTCGGCGGCGATCGAGTCCTCGACGCCCTCCTCGGGCATGACGAGCCACGCGGCGACATAGAGCAGGATCCCCGTGCCGCCCGCGAGTGCAAGCGCCACGAACGCGATCCGGTAGATCATCGGACTGAGGTTGAAATACCGGCCCAGGCCGGCGCACACGCCGCCGAGCCAGCGGCCCTCGTGCGCGCGGAAGAGCCGCCGTGTCTCTGAGGGGCTGCGGATGTTCTCGGTCGTCTCGGTCATCGTTCCTCCAGGTCGTAGTGTCGACCAGAGGATCGTTCGCCGCAGCCTCCGCGGCTATCCGGCATCGCCCGGATCCGCTACGGAAGGAACTCGACGTACTGCTCGGCGCCGCTGCGCTCGCGCGGCGCCGGCTCGCGCTCCGGCGGACCGAGATGGATCAGCCCGAGGAAACGCTCGCCGTCCGGCAGCCCCACCGCCTCGCGGCCGCGCGCCGTACGCAGGACTGCCGGTGTGCGCCAGTACGAGGCGACGCCGCGCTCCGTTGCGCCGAGCAGAACGAGCATGATCGCGGCCGCCGTCGCGCAGACGTCCTCCTCGTCCTGCACGAGGTCGCCGGTGAGCGCCGCCGACGCGAGCACGAGCGTCGGAGCGCGGTCGAGCTTCTCGGCTTCGGACGGGCCTGCCGCTTCCTTCAGGCGCGTGAGCGTCTCGGGGCCGAGCACGCGGAAGCGCCACGGCTGGGTCATGTGATGCGTCGGCGCGAGCCGCGCGAGCGCCAGCAGTTCGAGCACCGTCTCGCGCGGCACGGGATCCGGGCCGAACGCCTTGTGGGTGCGCCGCGCCGCGGCGAGCTCGCCGAAGCCGGTCAAGCGAGGCGGGCCGACACGTGCACTTCGCAGCCCGCGTTGCGCAGGAGCTCCGAGAACGGGCAACCTTCGTCCGCCTTCGCAACTGCGGCCTGCAGTGCGTCGTCGTCGATCCCGTCGACGGCGGCGACGACCTCGACGTGCGACGAGACGATCTGGTGCCCGCGCCCGGCGACCTCGTCCATCACGATGAGGCAGTGCACGTCGAGGCGTCCGGGCGGTGTCTTCGAACCGCTCAGCTCGCCGGCGAGCCCCATCGTCAGGCAGCCGGCGTGCGCCGCAGCGAGGAGCTCCTCGGGGCTCGTCTTGCCCTCCGGCCGGCCGATGCGCGTCGGCAGTGAGAAGCCGAGGCCGGCGAACGCGCCGCTGCCGGCGGAGAGCAAGCCCTCGCCGCGCGCTTGATTCCCCGTCCAGACGGCGTCTGCGGTGCGCTCGATCCGCGGCATCAGGAATCCGCCGGCATGGCGGCGGGCGTGCCGTCCGGGTAGTAGGCCTCGGCGGGCGAGCCTGCGGGGCGGAAGACTCCGAGCACCTGCATCACGCCGGGCCCGTCGTTCTGCAGGCAATGCACGAGGCGCGCCGGCAGATGGACGCTCGAGCCGGAGCGGAGCGGCGCCGACTCGCCGCCGATGTGCAGCGAGCCTTCGCCCTCGAGCACGTAGACGACCTCGTCGTACTTGTGAAAGTGATCGGGCGCGCGACCCACCGGGATGTAGCCGACGAACTGCGTCACCGAGGCGCAGCCGACGGCGGGCGTCGCGAGCAGGCGGAACTGCCTGCCCGAGGTCGCGCCCTGCGTCTGCTCGGCCGCGAGCTCGACGAACGCGTGACCCGTCCCGTTCGCCGGCAGAGGGTCGCGGACGAGCACCGAGAGCACGACGAGCTCGTGAGCCGCGTCGACCCGCCAGGGCGTTCCCCGCGCGACGAAGGCGGCCGTTCCCGGCGCGAGCGTGCGGTGCTCGGCGCCGAACGTGGCCGAGCCGCTGCCGCCGAGCACGTAGAGCACCTCGTCGTCGTCGGCATTCGTCCGTTCGGTGGAAGGCTCGTCGAAGCGGAGTACGCGCTGCTCGAACATTGCGCACCCGCGCTCGGCGGAGAAGAGGCGCACGACACCGTCGGCGTCGTCAGGCGCGTCGCTGACGTGAAGGGCGTACTGCACGCCGCTGAGTCTAGACAGACGGATACATTCCGCCGATGGCCGCCCTCGACATCGTGAAGCGCTCGTACGAATCGTTCGCGCGCGACGACCTCGACGCGGTGATGGCCGACATGCATCCGGAGATCGAGTGGCAGCAGGCCCAGGGGCTGCCGCACGGCGGCACGTATCGCGGGGTCAAGGAAGTGCGGCGGGCGATCTTCGATCCGCTGGATGCCGAGTGGTGGGACGAGTTCACGGCGATCCCGGACGAGTTCCTCGACGCGGGCGGCGAGATCGTCGTGCTCGGGCGCTACCGCGGCGTGGCCAAGGGCACCGGGAAGCGACTCGACGTGCCGTTCGTCCACGTGTGGTCGGTCGAGGACGGGCTCGCGGTCCGGTTCCGCCAGTTTCTCGACACCGCGGGCTGGGTCGAGGCGCTCCGCCCCCAGACCTGATATTTGATCAGATCATTGACAGGTTCCCGGCGAGGGGCGACACTCCGCCCTTGGCTACCAGGTGGGCGGCAACTAACGGGGAGCCCGCTGTGGAGTCTTACTGTTCGCAAACCACCAATTAGGACTCCCAGGTCAAGGAGGGAACATGAGGAAGGGCGTTGCCCTGCTTCTCACACTTACGGCCACGGCATTTGTGGCTGCCACCGCGCAGGCCGGCCATCGGGCCGCGGCTGCGCAGACGGCGAGCATTAGCTGCAAGAGCACGATGAAGATTGCGTTCGTGACGCCGCTCACCGGCGGCGCGGGCTTCCTCGGGCAGGAGCAGTCGAGCTGGGCGAAGTACGCGGTCAAGACGCTCGCCCCGAAGCTCGGCCTCAAGATCCAGCTCGTCCTGGGCGACACGCCCGTCGAGCAGGGCCCGGCCCCGGCGCAGGCGCTCGCGCAGAAGTACGTGGCGGACAAGAGCGTCGTCGGGATCCTCGGTCCGTCGACCTCCGGTGCCGTTGCGGCGTCGAGCCAGACGTACTTCGCAGCCGGGCTCGCGCACATCTCCCCGTCCGCGACCCGGACGTCGCTGACGAAGGGCTCGCCGTTGGAGGCCACGGCGGCCTTCCTGCGTGTCGTCCCCGGTGACTACATCCAGGGCCCGAGCGACGCGAACTTCATGATCTCGCAGCTCAAGGTCAAGAAGGTCGTGATCCTCGACTTCCAGGAGCCGTACTCCGTCGGCCTCGCCGACGCGGTGGAGACGACCCTGAAGGCCAAGGGCGTCACCACGATCCGGCTGTCGGCGCCGAACACGACGACGGACTACTCGTCCTTCGTCACCAAGGTGCCGAACGACGCCGACATCGTGTTCTTCCCGACGCAGAAGCCGCCGGACGCGCAGACGTTCGCGCAGCAGCTGCTCGAGCAGGGCAAGAAGGCGAAGGTCTTCGGCGGCGACGGCTCGAACGACTCCTCGGCGTTCAAGGCGGCGGGCTCGTACGTCTCGAACTTCGCCCCGGACATCACGGGCATCAAGGCCGACGCTGGCATCATCGCCGGCTGGAAGAAGGACAACCCCGGCAAGCCGGTCGGCTCCTTCGGTCCGCCGAGCTACGGCGCGGTGCAGGTCCTGCTGAGCGCCATCAAGCTCGCCTGCAATGCGGATCAAGGCGTGCTCAAGGCCCGTCACGACGTCCTGCGGCACGTTAAGCAGGTCGTGATCAAGAACTGGATCCTCGGTGGGACCTTCAAGTTCTCGACGAAGTCGAACGACCCGTTGAACGCGAAGTTCTACATCTTCCAGATCCAGTCCGACGGCTCGTACAAGCTCGTCGGATAAGCAACGTCTGACCCACATGAGCGGCCCGGCCCGACGCCGGGCCGCTCATCGTCTCGGGACACGTTAGGCTCGGCAACCGCGTGGACACCTTCATTCAGCTGACCGTCGACGCGCTGACGCTCGGAAGCGTCTACGCCCTCATCGCGCTCGGCTACACGCTCGTCTACGGCGTGCTGAAGCTGCTCAACTTCGCGCACGGCGACGTCTTCATGGTCGGCTCGTTCATCGGTTTCGGCACGCTCCAGCTGCTCGGCGGCTCGTCGCACCCCGTCGTTCCGACGTGGCTGCTGCTCATCCTCGTGACGCTCGCCGGGATGGCCGGCTGCGCTGTGCTCGGCGTCGTGATCGAGCGCTTTGCGTACCGGCCGCTGCGCGACGCACCGCGAATCGCGCCGTTGATCAGCGCACTCGGCGTCTCCTTTTTCCTCGTCAACTCGATGCAGCTGCTTTTCGGGGCAACGCCCCGGACGTACGACACGTTCTCGCTCTCGAACGGCGCGCTCTACTACCGCGGGATCGACATCGGCAACGTCAGGGTGCCGTTGCTGCGGATCATCACGATCGTGTCCGCGTTCGTGCTGATGGTCGTCCTCTGGTTCCTCGTCAACCGGACGCGGACCGGGAAGGCGATGCGCGCGACCTCCTTCGACCGCGAGGCGGCGGCGATGATGGGCATCGACATCGACCGGGTGATCGTCTTCACGTTCGTGCTCGGTTCCGCGCTGGCAGGCGCGGCCGGCGTCCTCTTCGCGATGCGCGTGCCGACTCAGGTGACCATCGGCTTCATCGCAGGACTGAAGGGCTTCACCGCCGCAGTGATCGGCGGGATTGGCTCCATCCCGGGTGCGATGGCGGGCGGCCTGCTCCTGGGGTTCGCCGAGTCCTACACCCAGGGGTACATCTCGACGAAATGGTCCGACCTCTTCGTGTTCTCGCTGCTGATCGCATTCATGATCTTCCGCCCGCAGGGACTCCTCGGGCGGGCCGACATCCGCAAGGTGTGACGTGACCGACTCGACCCCGCACTCCTCGCACGTCCCGGCCGAAGGCCCCGCGGTCGGCCAGGACGAATGGGTCGCGCGGCACTCGGAGCGGAGGCTGATCCGCGGCGGCCCGCTCGGGACTGTCGAGCAGCGATTGCGGGGCGTGCCCTGGTGGGCGTGGCTCGTGCTGTTCACCGCGGCGATGTCGCTCCTGCCCTTCCTGTCGAGCAGCGGCTACGTGCAGCGCGTCGGCTTCGACACGGTGCTCTACATGATGCTCGCGCTCGGGCTCAACGTCGTCGTCGGGTGGGGCGGCCTGCTCGATCTCGGCTACGTCGCTTTCTACGGCCTCGGCGCGTACGCGTACGCGGTGCTCGACTCCGACAAGTTCGGCATCCATCTCCCGACGCTCGTGTCGATCCCGTCGATCGTGATCATCGGCGCGCTCGCAGGGCTCCTGCTCGGTCTCCCATCGCGGAGATTGACCGGCGACTACCTCGCGATCGTGACGCTTTTCTTCCTGCAGCTGTTCCAGACCGTGACCACGAACGGCGACAACATGTTCGGGCACAACGTCACCGGAGGACCGAACGGCATCCTCCGAGTCGACCCCTTGCATCTCTTCGGACACAACCTCGCCGTCGAGCATTCGGGAGTGTTCGCGCGCTCCTACTACTGGGTGGCGCTCGGGTTCTTCTTCGTCGTCTACGTCGCGCTCCGGTTCGTCAACCATTCGCGTACGGGCCGCGCCTGGCGCTCGCTGCGCGAGGACCCACTCGCGGCCGAGACGATGGGCATGCCGGTGAGCTGGCTCAAGCTGATGAGCTTCGCATTCGGTGCTGCCGTCGCGGCCCTCACCGGGACGATGTTCGCCGCGCTGAACGCAAGCGTGTTCCCGCTGACCTTCTACTTCACGCTGCTGATCATCGTCTACACGATGGTGATTCTCGGCGGCTCCGGTAGCCAGCCCGGCGTCGTGCTCGGCGCGCTCGTCGTCAGTCCCCTGCTCGAGATGCTCCGTGAGCCGAGCAAGGCGCGCGTGCTCTTCATCATTGCGCTCGTCGGCGGCAGCCTGATCGCTTTCCGCATCTCGAAACGTCTCGGGATCGTCGCCGGCGGCACGGTCGTCCTCGGCTTCGCGGTACATGCGATCGCCGGCGCGATCGACAGCTCATGGGTCGCGGGCGAGAAGAGCGGCGGAGTCGGAGGCGCGATCGCGCACTGGGTCGTTGTGCCCGCCCACCTCGCCCGGTGGCTGCCGGCGACGACCTACATCGGTCTCATCGTTGCGGCACTCGCGTGTTCGCTCGCGCGCGGCCGGCTTCGCATCGCGCTGGTCATTCCGACGCTCTACCTCGCGTCGTTCGTGTGGGAGAACGTCATGCTCACGAATCCCGAGCCGGCGCGCTTCATCGTGCTCGGCCTCGTCCTCATCGGGCTGATGATCGTCCGCCCGAACGGATTGCTGGGCGAGCGCCGAGTGGAGATCATCTAGTGGCGAAGCTGCTCGAGCTGCGCGGCGTCTCGCTCGCCTTCGGAGGCCTCTCCGTCGTCTCCGCGCTCGACCTGCATGTCGACGAGGGCGAGATCGTCAGCGTGATCGGACCGAACGGTGCGGGCAAGACGACGCTCTTCAACCTGATCACCGGCATCTATCGGCCCGACGACGGCGAGATTCTGTTCGAGGACCGCAGCATCGTCGGGCTGCTTCCGCACCAGATCAGCCGGCGCGGCGTGTCGCGCACCTTCCAGACGCTGCGGCTGTTTCTCAACATGAGCGTCAAGGAGAACGTCATGGCCGCGGCGTACGGTCGCACGCGCGCGGGCGTCTTCCGCTCGATGCTGCGTACGCCCGGGATGCGCCGCGAGGAGCGTGAGATCAACAAGCTTGCGGAGCAATGCCTCTCGTTCTTCGGCGAGCGCCTGATGGGCTACCGCTGGGACCAGCCTGCGTACAGCCTCTCGTACGCGAACCGGCGCCGGCTCGAGATCGCCCGCGCGACCGCGACCGGCCCTCGCCTGCTGCTCCTCGACGAGCCCGCCGCCGGCATGAATCCGGTCGAGACGCACGAGATCACCGAGCTGATCGGCAGGCTGCGCACCGAGGGCGGCTACACGATTCTCGTGATCGAGCACGACATGCATGTCGTCGAAGGGATCTCCGACCGCGTCGTGGCGCTCGACCACGGCGTGAAGCTCGCGGAGGGGACGTTCGACGAGGTCGCCACCGATCCGCGCGTGATCGAGGCGTACCTCGGCACGAAGGCGGCGGCGACGAAGTGAGCACGAACGGGCCGCTGCTCCAGCTCGACGGGATCGACACGTACTACGGGTCGATCCACATCCTGCAGGGGCTGAACCTCCACGTCGGCGCGGGCGAGCTCGTCTGCCTGCTCGGCGGCAACGCGTCGGGGAAGTCGACGACGCTGAAGACGATCCTCGGCCTCGTCGCGCCGCGCAACGGATCGGTGCGATTCGCCGGCGAGGACGTGACGAAGCGGTCGACGAGCCACCGGATCGGGATGGGGATGGCGATCGTGCCGGAGAACCGGCGGCTGTTCGCGCCGATGACGGTGCTTGAGAACCTCGAGATGGGCGCGTACCTCCACGGGGGCGGCGACAAAGAGGCGTTCGAGCGCGTCTACGAGCTGTTCCCTCTGCTCCACGAACGACGCTCGCAGCTCGCAGGCACGCTCTCGGGCGGCGAACAGCAGATGGTCGCAATGGGCCGCGCGCTGATGGCGAAGCCGAGGCTGCTGCTGATGGACGAGCCGTCGATGGGCCTCGCGCCGATCCTGGTCGAGCGGAGCTTCGAGATCATCAAGCAGGTGCACGAGGCCGGCGTCGCGATGCTCGTCGTCGAGCAGAACGCGAACGTCTCGCTCTCGATCGCCGACCGTGGCTACGTCCTCTCGACCGGGCGCCTCGTGCTCGAGGGCAAGGCGGCGGATCTCCAGCAGGACGAAGACCTGCGCAAAGCGTATTTGGGCCGGTAACGTGGAGCCGTGAAAGAGCTGCTGCCCGACATCGACCGCTGGCGGGCGAAGGGCGAGAAGATCGCAGTCGCGACGGTCGTGGCAACCCGCCGCTCGGCGCCCCGTCCCGTCGGCTCCAAGCTCGTCGTCTCGGCGGGAGGCGAGCTCGCCGGCTCCGTTTCCGGCGGCTGCGTCGAGAGTGACGTCTACATCGCCGCGCAGGACGTGCTCGCCGGCGGCCCGCCGCGGCTGATCACGTACGGGATCACCGACGACATGGCGCTCGGCGTCGGCCTCCCGTGTGGCGGCGAGATCGACGTGTACGTCGAGCCCCTCGAGTGATGCCGCTCTTCGACGAGCTGCGCCGCGTCGTCGACGAAGGCGGCCGTGCTGTCGTGCTGACCGTCGTCACAGGCGATCGCACCGGCGCGAAGCTGCTCGTACACGCGGACGGGACGACGGTGGGCGACGATCCCGGCGGCCTTGCCGAGCTCGCCGCGGCGGCGCTCCGCCGTGGCCGCAGTCACGTGATCGCGCTCGGCGAGGAGACGGTGTTCGCCGACGTCTTCGCGCCGCCGGCGCGCCTCTTCGTCTACGGCGCGGTCGACACGGCCGAAGCGCTCTGCCGCGCCGCGAACCAGCTCGGCTGGACGACGATCGTCGCCGACGCGCGTGCGCTCTTTGCGACGCGCGAACGGATTCCGAGCGCCGACGAGCTGCTCGTCGCCTGGCCCGAGGAGGCGTTCGCGACGGTCGCGCCCGACGCCGGCACCGCCGTCGTCGTGCTGACGCACGACGACAAGTTCGATCTCCCGTCGCTGACCGCGGCGCTCGCGAGCGACGCGTTCTACGTCGGCGCACTCGGGTCGCGCCGCAATCAGGAGCGCCGGCGCGAGCTGCTTCTCGACGCGGGGATCGCCGCGTCGGACCTCGACCGGATCGCCGGACCGTGCGGGCTCGATATCGGCGCCGAGTCGCCGGCGGAGACCGCGCTCTCGATGCTCGCGGAGATTCTGGCCGTCCGCGCAGGGCGCTCCGGCGGACCGTTGCGCGACGCCGCGACGCGTATCCATGCGGAACCCGTCGCGGGCAAAAAATAAAATCCCACTTGCAACCGCTTTCTCGGCCTGCGTAGGATCGCCTCGTGCTGCTGCGGGAAGTCGAGTACGCGAAGCCGTCGTCGATCGCCGAAGCGCTGGCGATCCTGGCGGGGAACGACGGTGCCCGCGCGCTTGCAGGCGGCCAGACGCTGATCAACGTGATGAAGGCGCGGGCCGCCTCACCGGACGTGCTCGTCGACCTGAACGGGCTCGAGCAGCTCAAGGACATCGACCTCGCGTCCGACGGAACGCTCTCGATCGGCCCGATGGCGACGTACACCGAGATCATGGGCTCCGCCGAGGCGAAGGCGCGGCCGATCCTCGGCGAGGTGTGCGCGCAGATCGCGGACGTCCAGGTGCGGAATCGCGGCACCATCGGCGGGAATCTGTGCTCGAACGATCCGACGAACCATTTGCCGCCGCTGATGGTCGCGATCGGCGCGCAGATGACGATCGCGGGCGCCGCGGGCGAGCGGGTCGTGTCGGCGGACGAGTTCTTCGTCGGCGTGTACCTCACGGCGGTCGGTACCGGTGAGCTGCTGACGAAGATCACGATTCCGGCCGGGAAGAACGACGGCTTCGCCGCGGTGACGCTCGGCGTCGACGGCACGTGCATCGCGAACGCTGCTGCGAGCCTGAACGGCACGCTGCGCGTCGTGCTCGGCTGCGTCGACGCGACCCCTGTCCTCCTCCAGCCGGCGTCCGCCGACGAGGACGCGGTGCGAGCGGCCGTGCGCGGCGCGGGGCTGTATCCGCCCGCCGACGTGCACGCGTCGAGCGCGTACCGCTCACATCTCGCGGAGGTCCTCGCCGTGCGCGCGGCCCGCAAGGCCGCCGAAGGGAGCTAGTTGGCCACCGTCGCCTCGTCGAAGCAGATCGCGGTCACGATCAACGACACGCTCTACGAGCGTGAGGTCGAGGCGCGCAAGCTGCTGATCCACTTCCTCCGCGACGATCTCGATCTCACGGGCAGCCACATCGGTTGCGACACCGGCAACTGCGGTGCCTGCTCCGTCCTCGTGGACGGCACGCTCGTGAAGAGCTGCATGCTGCTCGCCGTTCAGGCTGATGGGACGACGATCGAGACGGTCGAAGGGCTCGCCGAAGGCGACCAGCTGACGACGCTGCAGCAGTCGTTCAGCGACCACCACGCGCTCCAGTGCGGCTATTGCACGCCCGGGATGCTGATGAGCGCGACCGCGCTCCTCCGCTCGAATCCGCAGCCGAGCGACGAGGAGATCAAGAAGGGCCTGCAGGGCAACATCTGCCGCTGCACCGGCTACTGGAACATCGTCGACGCGGTGCGCACCGCCGCCGAGCGGGGCTCGAAGTGAGCACGACCGTCGCCCCCGGCACGGTCGAGATCCAGGCGCCGAAGGAGCACTACAAGGGCCAGAACGTCCCGCGCAAGGAGGACCGCCGGCTCGTGCAGGGGCAGGGCGTCTTCATCGACGACGTGAAACGCCACGGGATGGGCTACATCTTCTTCGTCCGCTCGCCGTATGCGCACGCGCACATCGCATCGATCGACGTCTCGAAGGCGGAATCGCTGAAGGGCGTCTACGGGACGTTGACCGGCGAGGAGGTCGCGTCGCTCACCGATCCGTTCTTCCAGATCGCCGGCGCGCCCGGCGGGAACATCCAGGACTACGCGCTCGCGGTCGGCAAGGTGCGCTACGTCGGCGAGGCCGTCGTCGCCGTCGTCGCCGAGACGCGCGAGCTCGCACGGGACGCGTCGGAGCTCGTGGAGATCGAGTACGAGCCGCTCGAAGCGGTGACGGACGCCCGCCACGCCCGTGAGGCGTCGGCGCCCGTGCTGCACGAGGAGGCCGGCGGCAACCTCATGTGGGAGGGCGTCTACGAGTGGGGCGACCTCGATGCGGCGTTCGCCGAGGCGGACAAGGTCGTGAAGATCGACGAGCTCCATTTCCACCGCTTCAACTCGACGCCGCTCGAGACGGACGGCGCGCTCGTGGAGTTCAACCGCGGCACCGGCCAGTGGACGATCCACACGAACAACCAGTTCCCGGGCTTCGCCGCGATCATGATGGGCCCGGCGATGCGCACGGGGCTCGACAGGCTCCGCTTCGTCACGCAGGACATCGGCGGCGGCTTCGGCAACAAGATCACGTCGCACCCGCAGCTCGTCGTCTGCTGCCTGCTTGCGCGCAAGCTCAACCGGCCGGTGCAGTGGACCGAATGGCGCACGGACTTCCACATGTCGATGTCGCACGGGAACGAGCGCTGGTTCCACGAGACCGAGGTCGCCGTCAAGAATGACGGCACGCTGCTGGGCTTCCGCACGAAGGCGCTCGACGACGCAGGCGCGTGGCTCCGCTACGAGCCGCTCGGCGGGGTGATCTGGGCGCAGGTGACGCCCGGGATGTACAAGTGGCGCCACATACGCCTCGAATTCACGCAGGTGGCGACGAACAAGGCGCCGGTGTCGCCGAACCGCGGCTACTCGCGCATGCAGCACCTGTGGTTCACCGAGCGGATCATCGACATCGTCGCGCACGAGCTTGCGCTCGATCCGATCGAGGTGCGCAAGCGCAACTACATCCGCACCGAGGACATGCCGTACGAGACGCCGAACGGCTGCATCTACGACTCCGGCGACTACGCGCAGATGCTCGACATCGCGACGGGTCTGATCGGCTGGGACGGCATCGAGGCGAAGCGCAAGGACGCCGCGGCGCGCGGCAAGCTGCTCGGCGTCGGCATCGGCTCGACCCTGGACTCCGGCACGAACAACTTCGGCCAGTCGCGAATGATCAACCCGGAGCTGCAGTTCTCGGGCAACAACGAAGTCGCGACCGTCAAGCTCGACATCTTCGGCGAGATCGTCGTCACGCTCGGAACCACTCCTCAGGGACAGGGGCACGAGACGACCGCGGCGCAGGTTGTCGCCGACATCCTCGGCTGCTCCGTCGACGACGTGCACGTGCGCGCCGGCCACGACAGCTACTGGAACTCGCATGCCGGATTCTCCGGCACCTACGCGAGCCAGTTCGCCGTCACAGGGCTTTCCGCCGTGAAGGGCGCGACCGACATGCTCGCCGAAGAGATCAAGAGGCTCGCGTCTGCCGTGTTCGGCGGCGTCCCGGTCGACGCGCTCGAGCTTGCGGAGGGGACGGTGCGGATCAAGGACAATCCCGACGCGGCGCTGCCGTTCATGGCCTGCGGCGCGATCGTCAACGCGAACAACGCGGGCTTGCCGGAGGACCTCGACGTGACGCTGAACTGCCGCTACGTCTACCGGCCGCCGTTCCAGGTGCCGGACGTCGAGCGCAAGTTCGGCAATCTGACGCTCACCTACGCGGCGCAGGTACACGCGGCGGTCGTCGAGATCGATCCGGAGACCGGCTACTACGAGATCGTCGACTACGCGGCGGTGGACGACTGCGGCAAGCGGATCAATCCGCAGATCGTCGAGGGTCAGGTGATGGGCGCAACGGCGCAGGCGCTCGGCGGCGTGATGCACGAGATCTTCGAGTACGACGAAGACGGCAACCTCCTGACGCCGAACTTCTACGACTACCACGTGCCGCACGCGCTCGACATGCCGCCGCTGCAGACCGGCAACGTGGAGAGCCCGTCGCCGTTCACGCCTCTCGGTACGAAGGGCATGGG
>Ga0137359_10003285_pt1 | contig 13077 bp, 10 predicted proteins | sample Mad1_40_16metaG_FD_108281 | JGI IMG/M metagenome (GOLD analysis project Ga0137359, IMG submission 108281) | Vadose zone soil microbial communities from Angelo Coast Range Reserve, California, USA - Mad1_40_16 metaG | ecosystem: Environmental > Terrestrial > Soil > Vadose zone | place: USA... | reverse complement strand
TCGAGCAAACTCGCGGTGGCGACATCGTAGTGCCGGTCGGAGACCTCATGCGTGGAGCGCAACGATCGCGTCAGCTGCAGATTGTCTGCGCATAGCTCGGCAAGCATCTCTTTGGGGCTGATGATCTCAGCATTGTTATCATTCAACCGTTGATGGTTGCTGATATCGCCGATGGAATGGAGCGTTGTACCACCGATCTTCCGAGTTCGTTCGGCAATCACATCGGTCATTGCGAATATTTGCGATGCCTGTTCATCGAGGAGCAGGTGGTAATCGCGAAAGTGGGGACCGCTGATGTGCCAGTGGAAGTTTTTCGTCTTGATATAAAGCGCGAATACATCGGCCAGCAGTTGCCGCAGATCGCGCGAGATCTCCGCGACCGCTTCATCGCTGAGATCGGTTGGTGTGTCGAAACGATCTATTCCCCGTCTCTTCAGTTGAGTTGCATCGCTCTTTCTCATCATTCTTCTCTCCTTTGCCTGTGAGGACTTGACAGGTTCGAGTGCCGACCCGTTGACAGCAAGGGAAACGGCTTGGCGACTTGAACCTGTCTTGGACTCGTCCTCGTTATTTCGAGGTCTTTGTTCTCCTAAGCAGCTTAGCGAGAATCGAATGAAGTTCGGTCTTGATATCGCCGCCTTCTAGACTTGTTTCCGTGTTAGTCTTCGGCAACCGATACCCAAGGTTTGTGTCAGAGGCCCAAATCTCGGACAGGAAGTACTGGTCTCCGATCTTATCGAAGACAAGATTCGTTTGACGCGGATTCTCTTTGGCCTGGGCAGTCTCTACTTCGAAAAAGATCGTCCCGCGGCCGTTGTCGTTACGCATCTCAAGAACTCCCGGGTTTGTGTCGTCGGCGCGCTTGAGTGTGTACTTACCAGCCGGAAACGTCTTTTCCCCAACTATGAATGCGAAAGGTACATCCGCCTCAATGGTCCCCTCAGCAAGCGCTTGCGCCTTTGCACAAATGTGGCTGGCTGCAATCAAGAGACCGAGTATCAAGAGTTTACTTATGAACTGTGTCTTCACATTTCCTCCAATTGTTACTGGACGAACTGTTGAAGCTACCGGTTCGTCTGTTGTTATCGAAATGGAGTTGATCGCTGGATCAACTGCTTCACCACACGTTGTTGCGCTCCTCGAATCATGCGAACGACAGCCGCATATCACGGTTACGAGGCAATTGTATTTCGGATGTTGATAAGCAATCTTTCTGTTTCGTGCAGAAAAGTTTCTGATCTTGCTGCAATCATAAGTGGTACTAAGGAGAAACCAGCAACCTATGCCACGCGCAGATATCGCTATGCGGCTGCAGGTAAGCAAGCTCCCTCTAATGCACGATGCGAGACGCCGAAAAATGCATTCTTCGCCCTGTACGCTCTCGGCGTTGTTCCAGTGAACTGTCGAAATAGAGTTGTGAACCGGCTCTGACTCTGAAAACCAATTTCGAGAGCTATCTGGGCTATTGGGATTTCCGTTTCGGACAGCAACTTCTTTGCCGCCTCTATCCTCTTCTGCATTATGTACTGATGCGGAGCGAGCCCCGTAGCCAGTTTAAATTGGCGCGTGAAATGAGACGGGCTTATGTTAACCTGTTGCGCAATCTCGGCGATCTTTAGATCAGCGCCTAAATTGTCTCTGATGTAATCGATAACGCGCCGAAGCTTATATCGTGGTATGCCACCCCTGTACGATCGTACGGAGCCATTGCTCACCGAATGCCTCCTCAACAGATGCATCGCAAGCTGGGCGGCTAATAAATCAACATAGGCTTTACTCCCCAACCTGGCATCGTCGAGTTCCTGGAGAAGCGAAAGCCCGATGTGGGATATGTGCGGATCCCGAACGCGAAACTCTACTCCGATGTCGGCCTGAGAGACATCGAAGTCGGTGTCCGCTGACGCCTTGGCCAGGAGCCCAGAATGGAGGTAGATGTGCAGCATATCGTAATCCGCGTCTCTGCCAGAGCAGCGCCATTCGGAAGCAGCTCCCGCGGGAATGATGACTGCGTCGCCTCGTTGAAGCGGCTCACTGAACTCTTGATCATTGATGCGGACTGTCAGGTTTTTAGTAGCTGAAAGGCTGAGAGCGACCAAGGTGTTGGTTAGTGGCGGCACAACCAGCTCACTGCGATTGTGCCGGAACTGCATCACCTGTACGTTTTGCGATGCAAGGGACCAGCTTGAACGTATGACGCCTTCGGGAAAGGTCTCGCTAAAATCCCGGATGGCTGTCGTTACTAATGAATTCGTTGAAAACATAGGAACCCTCTTGGGCGCGTTGTGATTAGCTTGGCAGCATGTACCGATGAGCCAGCTTCAAGTAGTTGAAGCTGAAACCCTCTTCTCCTGGCTCCGCGCATAGCAGGGCAACCTAAGGGCCAATCCTAAATTGTTGATTTTTGGCCAGGGAGGGTGAGTGTTTCGGGAATTTCTAACGAAGTCCGCAAGAAGATTACATCGCAACTTTGCGAGAGTTGCGCCTGGTGGTTCAGGTGATAACTAGCTGGTGTGAGTGCCGGATTGTATAACCAATCAGAGGTCAGCTCCCGTCGCTACGTTGCGAATTGCTTTGCTCATTCGCTTCGGTGAAACGATCTAGCGAAAAAGATTCGTCTTTGCCAGATCAATCAGTTCGTCCCCGCGACCGTTTAACACCGCTCTGAGCATGAAGAGTCCGAAACCCTTCGCCTGCTCGAGGGTAATCGTCGGCGGCATGGAAAGTTCGTGGCGAGGAACCGTAACTTCGACGAGCGCCGGACCCTCGTGCCGCAGCGCCTCTGCGATCGCTGGTCGAACCTCTTCAGGTCTCGCTGCCTTCAATCCTAGTATTCCCGCACCGTCAGCCATTTTTGCGAAGTCTGGATTGTGCAGGTCGGTTCCGAAATCGATAATGCCCGCCGCCTTCATCTCCAGCTCTACAAACCCAAGAGCGTCGTTCTTGAAGACGACGACTTTGACGGGCAATTGCATCTGCCGAAGCGTGAGCAGATCGCCCATCAGCATCGCAAGTCCACCATCTCCCGATAGCGTTATCACTTGTCGCCCGGGGTTGCTGACCTGCGCTCCGATTGCCTGCGGCAGCGCGTTAGCCATCGAGCCGTGATTGAAAGAGCCGAGCAATCGTCGTTTGCCGTTCATCCGCAGGTAACGCGCCGCCCAGATGGTCGGCGTACCCACGTCGCAAGTAAAGATCGCATCTTCGTCGGCAAGTTCATCGATGATGCGTGACAGATATTGAGGGTGGATTGTTTCACTACCGGTTTCGCCTTTGGCGAGATCGTCGAGGCCCTTGCGCACATTCCGATAATGCTCGAGCGCCGCCTTCAAATGCCTGTCGTTCTTGTGTTGCGCGAGCTTCGGCAGCAGCGCGCGCAGCGTCATGCGGGCGTCACCTATCAGGGCATAATCAAGCTTCGTGCGCCGTCCCAACTGTTCTCCGCGAAGATCGATCTGGACGATGGTGGCGTGCTTTGGGAAGAACTGCTGGTAGGGGAAGTCCGTGCCGATCATCAGCAACAGGTCACAGTTCATCATAGCGTGGTAGCCGGATGAGAATCCGAGAAGCCCGGTCATCCCGACATCGAACGGGTTGTCGTACTCGATGAACTCTTTCCCGCGCATCGCATGGACGATCGGCGCTTGTAGCTTACCCGCGAGTTCGATCAGCTCCTCGTGAGCCCCTGCACAACCCGCCCCACCAAGGATCGTTATCTTCTCCGACTCGTTGAGCAGACCTGCCAGCGTTTCGATCTCGTCGTCGGAAGGGCAGACGCTCGGCTTCGGCTCAGGGAAACGCAGGCGCGGTTCGTTCGTGACGGCTTCCCGCATTGCGACGTCACCGGGCAAGACGATTACCGCGACCCCGCGGCGCGAGAGTGCGGTCTGGATGGCAATCTCGAGGACGCGCGGCATCTGTTGCGGCTGCGAAACCAGTTCGCAATAATAACTACACTGCGCGAAGAGATGTTCTGGGTGAGTCTCCTGAAAGTACCCGCTGCCGATCTCATTGCTTGGTATCTGAGCAGCAATCGCGAGGACGGGCACGCGATTGCGTTGACAGTCGTAGAGGCCGTTGATCAAATGGAGGTTGCCGGGGCCGCAGCTTCCGGCGCAGACCGCCAACTGGCCCGTGAGATGCGCTTCTGCGCCGGCGGCAAACGCAGCGGTCTCTTCGTGCCGGACGTGAACCCATTGCAGATCGCTTCTGGTTCGGATAGTGTCGGTGATCCCGTTAAGCGAGTCGCCGGAAACTCCGTAGATATTCTTTACCCCTGCCTGTGCTAATGTTTCGACTAATAGTTCTGCTACATTCTTGCTCATCTTCCAGCTCCTCCATTACAACCAGTCAACCTACTGACGAGATCAACGAGCTTCGCTTGCTGCGCAATCAATATAAGGATACAAAAGGGCGGCCTCGAGCATCTTTCTACTTTCTGCTGTAGATGTCTGATTCCTGCGACAGATGAAGTAAGCACTCCGAGATCAATTCGGTCAGACTAATTGTCGCCACGCTCGATTCGAGCAAGAAACAGCATCTTATAGCAAACAGTAGAAAGACTTCAGAAGCCACTTTTCTGCAATCTCAAATTGTTGAATCGGTTTTAAGTGAGAGGAATCAAAACAGAATCCCGCAGACAACAGAGGGTTCCCGCACGATCCCATGGAAAAGTTCAAAGCGCGGTTTAGCAGGCGGCATGAATCAACTGGAAACGTGACTGATCGACAGCACAGTGCCATTGGGCGGCGATTGAAGTATATTGATCTATAGCGCTACTCAACAATTGGCGCTATGAAAGGATCAAAGATTATGAATGAAAATAACAAGTGCCCGGTAACGACCGAGATGCCTGGATATACTGCCGTCGCCGGCAGGTCGAACCGCGACTGGTGGCCGAACGAGTTGAGCCTTGAGCTCCTGCGCCAGCATTCATCCAGGTCCAACCCGATGGGCGAGAAATTCAACTACGCCGAAGAGTTCAAGAGCCTCGACTTCGCGGCCGTGAAGAAAGATCTGGCGGCGCTGATGACCGATTCGCAGGACTGGTGGCCGGCGGACTTCGGTCACTACGGCCCTCTGTTCATTCGTATGGCGTGGCACAGCGCCGGCACCTATCGCACCGGTGACGGCCGCGGTGGCGCCGGCAGGGGCCAGCAGCGGTTCGCGCCGCTCAACAGTTGGCCGGACAACGTCAGTCTGGACAAAGCGCGTCGCTTGCTGTGGCCGCTCAAGCAGAAGTACGGCCGGAAAATTTCATGGGCTGATCTGATGATCCTGGCGGGCAACGTCGCGCTTGAAACGATGGGCTTCAAGACCTTCGGTTTCGGCGGCGGTCGCGAGGACGTCTGGGAGCCGGATCTGGATGTCAACTGGGGACCTGAGGACGCGTGGCTGGGTGATAAGCGCTACACCGGCGACCGCGATCTCCAAGATCCTCTCGGTGCAGTGCAGATGGGGCTGATCTACGTCAACCCGGAAGGCCCGAACGGCAACCCGGATCCGATCGCTGCGGCGCGGGATATCCGAGAGACGTTTGTTCGAATGGCGATGAACGACGAGGAGACCGTCGCGCTGATCGCCGATGGCCACACCTTCGACAAGACCCACGGCGCCGGACCAGCATCCCATGTCGGGCCTGAACCCGAAGCGGCCGGTCTCGATTTGCAGGGACTGGGCTGGAAGAGCACCTTTGGTTCGGGCAAGGGGGCTGACACGATCGGCAGCGGATTGGAGGTCACCTGGAGCACCACGCCCACCCGGTGGAGCAACGGCTTTTTCAGGAACCTGTTTGGCTACGAATGGGAACTGACGAAGAGCCCGGCCGGCGCGCACCAGTGGGTGGCGAAGGGAGCCAGCGCGACGGTTCCGGACGCCCACGATCGATCGAAGAAGCGTGTGCCGACCATGCTAACCACTGATCTATCCCTGCGGTTCGATCCGGTCTACGAGAAGATCTCGCGGCGCTTCATGGAAAATCCGGATCAGCTCGGAGACGCATTCGCACGAGCGTGGTTCAAGTTGACGCACCGAGACATGGGCCCGCGAGCGCGTTATCTCGGCCCGGAGGTTCCTGCAGAAGCGCTCATCTGGCAAGATCCCATTCCTTCCGCCGATCACCCATTGATCGATGCGCAAGACATCGCCATCCTGAAAGGCAACATACTCGCTTCGGGTCTGTCTGTCTCGCAGTTGGTTTCCAGCGCGTGGGCTTCGGCGTCTACGTTCCGCGGCTCCGACAAGCGTGGCGGTGCGAATGGTGCCCGCATTCGGCTGGCGCCGCAGAAGGATTGGCAAGTCAACCAGCCTGCTCAACTGGCCAACACACTGAAGACCCTGGAGGGAATCCAGAGTGCGTTCAACAACGCTCAGTCTGGCGGCAAGAAGGTCTCGCTGGCCGACCTGATCGTTTTGGCCGGTTGCGCTGGAGTCGAGCAGGCGGCGAAAAATGCCAATCACACTGTGACGGTTCCCTTTTCTCCAGGAAGAATGGACGCTGTACAGGAGCAAACTGATGTCGAATCATTCGCGGTGCTGGAACCAATCGCGGACGCATTCCGCAATTACCTGAGGGGTGGATGCGGTGTATCGGCCGAAGCCCTGATGGTCGATAAGGCACAATTGCTGACGCTGACCGCGCCCGAAATGACGGTGCTCGTCGGCGGTATGCGCGTCCTGAATACCAATTTCGGGCAGACCCGACAGGGAATCCTTACCAATAGACCGGAGGCGCTGACCAACGATTTCTTCGTAAACCTGCTCGATATGGGAACGGAGTGGAAGGCGGTCTCAAAAGATGAAGACGTGTTTGAAGGTCGCGATCGCAAAACGGGTGATCTCAAGTGGACCGGCACGCGTGTCGACCTTGTCTTCGGTTCAAACTCGCAACTGCGCGCGCTCGCTGAGGTCTACGGGAGTTCAGACGCGGAGGAGAAGTTTGTACATGACTTCGTAGCGGCCTGGAACAAGGTGATGAACCTCGACCGCTTCGACCTTGCGCGATCGTAGTGTAGACGACTTCGAGCGATTCTGACAGTGAGCTTAAACGAGTTTAGCTAAACAAACCGGTTCCAGCGGACGGCATATCGCCGCCCGCTGAACCGTGTCGCTTATCCACTTGCTTCATGAGAGTAGCGATGACCAGAGTAGCGATGACCGAAAACGTGACGATGAATCTTTCCGCTGGTGGGCCGACGCGTACACGGAATGTTTCGACTTATAGTTCCGCTATATTCTTGCTCACCTTCTGGCGCCTCTGCATTCCAACCAATCAACCTGATGACGAGATCAACGAGCTCGCTGCGTCGTCAATTTGAGATTATAAAGGTGTGGCCTCATGCGTCTTTCTATTCTTTGTTATAAGAGGCTGTTTCCTGCGCTAATCGGGCTGGCCTGGAATGATTAGTCCATATCGGAATGCTTATTTATCTGTCGCAGGAAGCGGAATATTGCAGCAGAAAGTAGAAAGACGGGCCAACGGGGCTTGCGCTACCCTATGGGAGACGCGAGCGGGTAGTGGTTCTGGCTCTGTTTAGGAGGATTTGCTTGAGTGATCGAAAGAGTAAGGCGACGGTTAGAACGAATCGCAGTCTTCACCGTCTTGCGCTTCTGTTAGCTTGCGCGACAGTAGTCTTGCTGGTGGCAGGAGCGCTGGTTACCAGCAACGAAGCTGGAGATTCGGTCCCGGACTGGCCGGTTTCGTTTGGGCGTTGGCTAATCAGCTCCAACAATTTTGTCGCCAATGTTCGCTTTGAGTATTCGCATCGAGTGATCGCCGGAATTGTAGGGCTGATCACGCTGGTGCTTGCCGGATGGACGTTCGTAACAGAGCAACGAGCCTGGCTACGCAGACTCGGGTTGATCGCGTTCGCTGGTGTCGTCGCTCAAGCGGGTATTGGCGGGCTCAGGGTTTTGTTTCCAGAATACAAGCCGTTGATTGCTGTTCCTCACGCACTGGTCGCTCAGAGTTTTTTCGCCGTTGTTGTTTCAATATGCGTTTTTACTTCGCGAAGCTGGATTGTGCGGCGGCAGACTAAACCCGATGCCGACAGGTGGCCGGTTCGCCCGCTGGTGACTGCCACCGTTGGTGTGGTGTTGATCCAGCTTGTGCTGGGTGCGGGCTTTCGACACCAGGCCTTCGGTGTCATCCCTCATATCGTTGGCGCTGCGGTAGTGACGTTTCTGATCGTGACGACGGTCTTTATCTTGATGCGGCGTCATGCGGAGAACGAATATCTGGCACGTCCGGCGAAGCTCGCTTTTGGACTTTTGATGGTGCAACTCTGCCTGGGGCTCGCAGCTTACGCCGCACGGATGGCCTCGAAGGGTGATCCGCAACCGCTGGAGCCTATGATCTCTCTCACAGTAGCGCACCTTGTTGTAGGTGCTCTCATGCTCGCAACTCTCGTTGCGCTTGTATTGAGATGTTATCAAGTGCTTGAGCCGAGATCCGATAGGGCTGTCAAAGCGATCCGCACATTTCAACTTCATTCGAAACTTTCAACCCGAAACCCTGAACCGACACTTCATTAGCTAGTCCGCGTCCCATTGATCTTGGGCGGCGTTAGACCCGTCGCAACGGCGAGCAGGGCGAGGCTTGTAGGCAAGGCGAGTGACCACATACCGACGGCCCCAAAGCATGCCGCACCGAGGCCGGCGCCGGCGATGAAGCCGACGATTGCCGGCCAGGTATGCTGAGCTCGACGACGGGCCTCGGCTGCTTGCGTTGAATTTTTTGCGAACAGTACCTCGCCGACATCCATCATAAAGCGGGTAATGTTGGTCGTCATCACCGCCGTAGACGGCGCCCCTTTCACCGAAATCTGCACCAATGCGTTCTGGACCGCCATCGCCGAGACGCCGAGCATCCCTACAAGGATCGCCTTTGCTGCGTCCGGGGCGACGGGCGGTCCGGCGACGCCGAGTGCGAGCGAGCCGGCGAGTAACAGGAATTGCAGCAGGAGTAGGAGCCGCAGCGAGGCGATCCCGGCCGCGTCCAAGCCAGCCACCAGCAGCCTCGTCAGCCCGAGCACCAGGACGAAGACCGGAACCGACAGCAAATGCGCGAAGCCTACTGCGCTGCCATTGACGATGTGTGCGGCGATGAAGATCAAGTTGCCGGTGATGTGGGCGGTAAAGAGGCCATTAAGTCCGAGGAAGCTGATGATGTCCGCGCTTCCGGCGATCACACTGAGCACGCCCGGAAGCAGCTTCATGACGAGCGACCCCTCTACCGAGGGCGCCGACACGAAGGCCGTCCGGCCATCAGCTTCCATCGACATCTTGCCCAACTGAGACTGAACGCTCATCCTGCTCTACCGCGCTATTGCCGTCGTCAGATTTCCTTGTCCAGTGAAATCGTCAAGCTTTCAATTCTGCGGGACAGAGTAAGAAGTGTCTGTAGGTGAGCCGCGAGTGCTGTTTGTGACTCTTCCGGACAGCAAGTCCTTATCGCACGCTCTAAAACCTCGAACGAATCTTCAACCTTCCTTATTTTCTGCTCCCGTCCATTTTCCATCCGGTCTGCCATACCCTCCAGCGTCTCGGCTAACCGGTCATCGAACTCTCGGTGTGCTACACTCAAGGCTTCCGGTAATTCGAAGCCGGGGAGTTGCAGACGAAACTTCAGCCACGCGATTTGCGTCACGAAAATCATGCGCAGTTGGGTCTGCCACCGCAGCATTTGACTGCGCAATGCGAGGTTGTGCTGTCGGGAAGGCCCGAATTCGAACAGAACGGCGTCAGCGAGAATCCTCACCTTGTCCAAATTGGTGTTGATGGTCTCGCGCAGAGAATAGCTGCGTTCAACAGCCACTCGATGGTCTTTTGAGAGCGGTTCTCTGGCAAACTGCGCAAGGAATCGCAGGCTGGAAATGAACGCCCGCTTCATCCCTACTACAGCCGGAGCGCCCCACAACTGGTCAAACACGAGCCACATCATGAACAGGCCGAGTAAAATCCCCACGACTCGATCTCGGGCCACCGTCAGTGAGGTCTGCACTCTGAATTCCTGCAGGTTGATGACGTAAAACGCCAGAGCAAGCTGGACTCCGAAATATGAGAGCCGCGGGCTGGATGTGGCTAGCCAGGCAGCGACGATAGTGACTGCTATAAAAAGGAGTGTGAGCCCGCCGATCGAGTCGAGGTAAGGCAGAATGAAGACCTGCGCCCCCATTCCAATCACAATGCCTCCAGTAATCGCGCCGGTGATTCTCAGAAACTGCTTCTGACGGGATGAGCCGACGGTGGTCAGAGCGGTCAAGACGCATGTTACGACTGCGGTGCTAATACCTGGCCAGGAGACGGAAGTGTATATGATGTAGCAAAGGCCCGCTGCGAGGCAGCCTTTCAACCCGAATTTGAGGTGGTCAGAATTGGATAGCGCATCCGGAACAAAGAGCCTCGCTGGCGGGTCGACTGCGGGCGAGGGTGGGTATCCGCTCAGCGATTCAGAACCAGCAAAGACTTCAGGGATCATCGAGACGGTTCTCTCCATCTCGTTCAACAACGGAACGGCTGTTGAGTTGTCACTTCCATTATCGACCTCAATCGGGCCTGGAATCCGTCCGCCGAGCAAGGCGTCACGCGTTTTGGCGATTTGCTCAACCAGCTTGCCGATTCGTTTTCGATCCTCCTCGGATATGCGGATTCCGAGTTGCGTCAGGTTGGCAGCGAGATCTACAGCTCTTCCAACCAGCACCACAACTGCTCCCAGTTGTTCAGCGTAATGCTGCGAGTAGGTCGACCGCTGCAACATTCGTCGCAACCTCGATGTCCCAGTCATCGCCAGGCGCGTGATGTTCTTTTTCGTCTTTTCGTCAACCGTGCGGCCCGCGGCGTGGCAGCTGAGTAACTCTTCAACACAGGCCAGGCGCTCTGCAAGTGAACGCCCAAGATCATCCCCAGCCCTGACTCCGGCAAATACCAGCTCGACCAGCAAAGTAATCGCACACGCCATCGCCGTCTGCAGGAACGCCCAAAGTGTGTTTTCCACCTTGAGCTCCACCGGTACGTGCGTATCCCACAGAGAAATTGTGATTGCGATCAAAATGCCGAAGCCGGTCGCTGCAACGTAATCCGTCATCGCGCTGAGAGCATAGAAAATGACGAACAACGTCCCAATGATCCAGAGCAATCGCAGCATTGGGTCACCCAGTGAGAACATCGCTCCGAGCAGGATATAGATCGCCGAAAAAGCAAAGATAGTGACTATTGTCCTCACCGCCCTCATCGTCGCTCGAGGACTTTCGCGCGAGATGATGAGCGTAAAGATCGCGCCATGCATGCCGTACGGAAGGCGGAACGTCATGGTGAGGATCATGACTAGAGTTGCGCAGATGACCATTCGGGCGACCAGCGCTGCTCTTCCTGGATATGGTGCAAGTTCCTCTTTGAGAAATTCCTTGAGCCAGACCAAGGGACCGGACAACTGCGCAAGGTTTAAGACCCGTGTGGCCATATTCAGTGTCCGCGAATACTGACAATGGCTGACTGGCCGACCCGATACAGATCGGGAGGCGGATTCTCCACTCGGACCCGAACCGGATATCGCGACGCCAGATGCACCCAGTTGAGCGTTCGCTGTACGTCCGGAAGTCCGCCTTCCAAACGACCAACCACATCGGCATCGGGGGTCACTCCGAAACCGACGCTGTCCACCACGCCCGAAAAGCGCACATTCGGCTTTGCCATTATGTACACATCGGCGGGCATCCCGGGCGTGATCTGCTCCAGCTGGCCTTCACGAAAGTTGGCTACCGCCCACCAGGTGCGCGCGTCAATGAGGGTGAACACCTGCTGACCCACATGCGCGTAGGCGCCTTCTGAAATGGTGAGATTGGTCACGCGTGCATCGAATGGCGCATAGACGCGACAGTTATTGAGGTTGTAGCGGGCGCTATCCACCGCTGACGTTTTCGCGCCGCGCTGGTTTACCAGCGGCTCGAGTGTAGTGACGGCGTGTTTGGCTTGTTCGTGCTGCGCCTTACTCTGTTCCACGACCGCTCTGGATTGTTCGTATTGCGCCTGGGCGGACCTTAGTGCTGCCTGAGCAAGCAGCAATCGCGCCTCCGCCTGTTTGAGTACTTGTGCCTGGGTGATTTCCGAGGTCCTGGCTCGATCCACTTGATCCACCGTGACGAACTGCTTGGTGAGCAGCGGCTCAAGGCGATGCAAATTGTGACTGGCGTACTCCCATTCCGCTTTAGCCCGGCCCACACCCTGCTCTGCATTAACCACGTCGGCCCGCGCCTGATCGATTGAAGCTGCATATCGAGTCACGTCGGACTCCGAGCCGCGAATCGTTGCCTGAGCAACGGAGACCGCGCTCACCTGTGAGGCGATTTTTCGCCGCTCGTCTGCGATTTGCCCTTCAAGGGCGGCCTGCTCGGAAAGAGCTCTTTGGAGGGCGTACTGATACGGTCGTTCATCGATTTCGAATAACGGTTCGCCCTGCTTCACAAACTGGTTGTCGCGCACATGCATCTGGACGATCGGACCCTCGACTTGCGGTGCGATCCCGATGTAGTTCGCAAACACCTCGGCGTCGTCAGTTCGCGGATAGTTATTCGTTCGGTGTAGCACCATCAGCCCCACGGACACCGCGGCGATCACAACGCCGACGCTCACCCAGCGCCCAACCCGCCTGCGAGCATTCGTACTTGTATCAGAATCCATACTCCTTCGAAAATGTCCGACAAACTTCAGTTTCACGAGTTTTGCCCTCGCGAGGCCGACGACAAACTGAAGTTTGTCGGACCTCTCACTAGTCATAGAAGACGAGCCACAGCGCGAATGTAAACATTGCTGTCATGCACGGATACACCAAAATTGGGGGCACAACCGGAATCTGCAATCGCAATAGCAACCATCGCGCTAGAAAAGTGAGCAAAATGGCGAGCGTCAGGCAAATGAGCCATGCTGGGAAGTACGAGCCGAGGATTTCGATGGACGGGGCCCGTGAACAACTCGCCAACAGTAGCGGACCGAGCGACGCCAACCCACGCTTTACAAATTGACCGCTTCTATTACTCATGGTCGCTTATCCCCGGTTCGGAAGGCCAACTGCGCCAGAGCAGTGAG
>Ga0137359_10003283_pt1 | contig 13077 bp, 12 predicted proteins | sample Mad1_40_16metaG_FD_108281 | JGI IMG/M metagenome (GOLD analysis project Ga0137359, IMG submission 108281) | Vadose zone soil microbial communities from Angelo Coast Range Reserve, California, USA - Mad1_40_16 metaG | ecosystem: Environmental > Terrestrial > Soil > Vadose zone | place: USA... | reverse complement strand
AGTAATGAGTACTGAGTTGCATGCGAAAGTTCAAAAGCAGAGTCATAGTGCGACAATAGACATGCTCTCGGACAATGTTCTTTTGGACATATTCAGCTTTTGTCTGTGTGACCCCGCCGGCCCTCCACTTGAACATATGAAGAAATGGCAAAGCCTAGTGCCCGTCTGCCGAAGATGGAGACAAATCATATTTTCGTCACCACGCCGTCTTGATTTGCGCCTTAGCTGCTCATATGGGATACCCGTCCAAGCCCGACGGCTCAGGGAGGACCTAAAATTCTGGCCTGTCACCATGCCTGTCACCATTGACTACCCTTTCCGTTCCTCTCACCTTTCTCCTGTCGACGAAGCTAACATTGTTACTGCACTCAAGCACACTCGTCGTGTGCGCTGTATCGAGATTTTTGCGTCACCCTCATTCTTGAGAAAAGTGGCAACCATCATGCGAAAGTCAATTCCTGCGCTGACACATTTGGAACTTACATCGGATTGGGACTTTGTCACGGGTACAGGTTCTCTTATTCTTCCCAAAGGGTTCTTGAATGGATCTGCTCCATGTCTTCAATATCTCTCCTTAGGAATGTTCCTTATTCCAGAAGTACCTACGTTTCTTCTGTCGTCTCATAATCTCATCACTCTCGAACTCGAAACAAGATTCCAGAATAATTCCATCTCACCAGAGGCCATGGTTGAATGTCTGTCTGGGATGACCAGGCTGAAAACACTTTCCATTTCATTCTACTACAATGTCCGATTCACTACGGTCGCCATTGGTCAAGAGATGACACGATCGGATCTCACAACGCGGGTCATCCTTCCTTCCCTTACTCATTTTGACTACGCTGGTCATAGTGAATACTCAGAGGATCTTATGGCCCAAATCGACGCACCTCTACTCATCAAACTCGGAATGACGTACTACGGGATCCATCAAGCTTCCCAAATCCAAGCTTCCCAACTTTCTCGTTTCATCGGTCACATAGAAAACTTCGACCAGCCCAGCCGTGCGAAAGCAACTTTTCGGGATGGTGTTACCGTCGAACTTGATTACCTACATCGGAAAGGCCTCCATGCCAGTCTTTCTATTTTTTTACCAGTATTTGATCACTTAGGTCAACAAATTCTGGACACAGCCGATTTTCTTGGTGAACTTTTCACGACATTCTCAAATGTGAATCATCTCTCCGCCAATGGGGCCTTAATTTTTGCTATCGACAATGATTTGGTTAGCTCCGAGTGGCTCCCATTCTTCCGCTTATTTCCTGCGGTTGGAGTGCTACAACTATCTGGAGTGGTGGGAGCAGACATCATTGCTTCTTCGCTTGAAGGCACCACCGAGGAAATGGTTGCCGAGGTTTTGCCAGCTCTCCACACAATATGGTTAGACAACAAGGACCACGACAAAGAGCCACTGGAAGAGGGATCCATGAAGTTACAGCAGTTTCTCTCTTTGCGCAAGAGCTCTGGTCACCCGGTGACCATTGTCAACACGCAAGAGGAGTTGGAAGAAAAACTCGAAAAACTCGAGTCTCACCGGAATGGTCAAGAGAACGTCCTGTAGTAGATTCCTCTTCGTTCTGGTGTATAAAAATTCCTGGCTGTTGTCCCCTCAGTTCAGAAGATGTAGATAATGACGATAAATTCAGAGTCCACACGGGTATCATCCGGTAAGCCGCCAAGTGATCATAGTACCCAGACGAGCCACCTGTAAGAGTGTTCAGTTCGAGCTTTGAGGCACGCCACGACCGTGACGCATGCTCACCTTGGATGTGTTCTCAGGCTCCCTGCCCCGCTGCTCACACTCTTCGAGCTTTCTTCGTCGACACCAGCGGCGGCGCCTCTGCTCCGAACATCAGGACATGCTTGGACGTCGAAGGTTCGTCCGCCACTTCCTGAGCCACAAATGTATTTGCGATCAGCCCTTCGTGGAGACAAGCTTAAGTACTTGTGGTGCTAAGGTGCGTGTAGACAATCGTAATTCGTCCTCGTTGCAAGTCGCGCACGTAAACTTATCACACCTGTACAATTAGGACTAAATGAGCGACTGAAAATTCTTCAAACTCTTCACCGTCAGACTCGGAGTAAGGCGGGGAAATAAGTACGTGGTACTAGTGCCAGTGGTGACTCATTCGCACTTGTGGCAAGCTCAATGACACTGTGTAAAGCCGCAACCAGTGCCGAGCTCGGTCCGGGGTGTAGGGAACGGTCGGGCCGTGAGCCTGAGCCACTCGTCAGCCTTTCCTTTGTCCTCTCGTTCCCTCATGGCTAGCCACTGCCCGTTCCTAGCACCTTGCCGCACCACGCTGTGTACCACACTCGACATCGGATGGGAGTTGGTTGGGGAGTCTAAGTTACATTGTTGTGCGTCATTCTCTAGATCTCGTCTTGTACGATTCTCGTTTCCTTTCATACCTACTAAGTGTTTCGTTCTCTCATGCTTGCACCCCTGTTCCTTTGTTCTAATTTGCCGTGTATCGCCCCACTTCGTATTGCGTCACGACTCATTCCATACTGTCTCCTCTACATACTTTCCCCCTGTATATAAACCTGTCATGTTAATACCAGCCAAGTGTTGACGAACTCACCCTTTTTCTTCCTTCTCTTGCGTGCTTCCGCGACTTTCCGACACTGAGACACGAGCGACTGCGACATTCCAACACAAGCCTCTGCGACACTGCGACACTGCGACCCTTCCGACACTGCGACACTGCGTTTCGACCTTTGACAACCCGACGACAACGCTTAAGACGGCAACACCGCTGCTCACTGTCATTCTAGCTCTTTTCCTCGCCCCCTTCTTCCTCTCTCGCCTTCCTCCCTTTTCGACGCGCTCTTCCTCTCTCTCTTCCTCTCTCACAGGCCTGTCTCTCCTCGACGCGCTCTCCTGTAGTCTTCCAATACCACTCAAGTCACGCGATCTCGGGCTTCATCTTATCACCCATATCTCTTATCTAGATCGGATCAACTCTGCCTTACTAACTCACAAGACGTTCGCGTCTGTACACCGGCGGCACCATGGTCAGATGAGATGAGATGGATTTTGGTTAGAAAAGGATGTCATGATGACGCACTCGGAGGCTTGTGGACTGTGGTGGAAAGAGCAAGAATTTGTGAGGACTCGAAAGCACTGTAATGGCGTGGTATGGTGTGGCAGTTTGTTGAACAGTGGTCTTCCCACCATCATGCGCATGCGCCCAGAGCTCGATAATGTCATTCAATCCCTTTTGCTCAACGGCTACTCTCTCTTCACACTAATCAATGACATTCTTCTTGAGCACGACTCCGATCAAGAAGACCCAACAATCAAGTCTTTACGGGAAGGGATAGAACGCGATGCCACGGATATATGCGCTCGACTTCTCAGCCACAAGCCCTTATCTGCTCCTATATCTGTCTGGGCTCTTGATGTTGCGCGGTCAACTCTGTCGGAGGTGGAAACGATGGCCAGGAAGGAACATGGTCTCTCCTTGCCGAACGATATCACGCTTTCTCCCCATTCATCCTTTGCAACAGTTTCGAACGTGACAATAACACATGGCCCTGAAACAGCCTTGAATATAAGAATTCAATGTGCGTGATGTTACAATGTCTCCGCAATGAGTACTGAGTACTGAGTTGCGTGCGAAAGTTCAAAACCAGAGTCATAGTGGTACGACAATAGACATGCTCTCGGACAATGTTCTTTTGGACATATTCAGCTTTTCTCTGTGTGACCCCGCCGGGCCTCCACTTGAACAGATGAAGAAATGGCAAAGACTAGTACACGTCTGCCGAAGATGGAGACAAATCATATTTTCGTCACCACGCCGTCTTGATTTGCGCCTTAGCTGTTCATACGGGATACCCGTCCGAGTCCGACGGCTCAGGAAGAATCTCAAATTCTGGCCTCTCACCATGCCTCTCACCGTCGACTACCCCGACCATTTCTCTCACCTTTCTCCTGTAGATGAAGCTAACATTGTTGCTGTACTCAAGCACACTCGTCGTGTGCGCTGTGTCGAGATTTCTGCATCACTCTCATTCATGAGCAAAGTGGCAACCGTCATGCAACAGTCATTTCCTGCGCTGACACATTTGGTACTTAAATTGGATTGGAGCGACACTCGGTTCGTTCTCACAGATGCAAATCTTTTTATTCTTCCCAAAGGATTCTTGAATGAATCTGCTCCATGTCTTCAATATCTCTCCTTAGAAAGATTCCTTATTCCAGAAGTTCCTACGTTTCTTCTGTCGTCTCATAATCTCGTCACTCTCAAACTCGAATCAATGTTCCAGGCTAGTTTCATCTCACCAAAGGCCATGGTTGAATGTCTGTCTGGGATGACCAGGCTGAAAACACTTTCCATTTCATTCGGGTACGATGCAACTCAGGCTGCCCCGGACCCATTCGCCATTGGTCCAGAGGGATCACTGGCACGATCGGATCTCACGACGCGGATCATCCTCCCTTCCCTTACTCATTTTCGCTACGTTGGTCATAGTGGATACTCAGAGGATCTTATGGCCCAAATCGACGCACCTCTACTCACCAGACTCGGAATGTCGTACGACGGGAACCATTTCCTCGGTTCCCAAATCCAAGGTTCCCAACTTTCTCGTTTCATCGGTCACATAGAAAACTTCGATCAGCCCAGCCGTGCGAAAGCATATTTTCACGATGGCGTCACCGTCGACCTTGATTACCTACACCGGAAAGGCTTGGAAGCCAGTTTTTCTATTTTTTTGCCGGTATATGCTTACATAGGTCAACAAATTCTGGACACAGTGGATTTTCTTGGCGAACTTTTCACGACCTTCTCAAGTGTGAATCATCTCTCCGTCAAGGGGTCCTTATATTTTACTGGCGACGACGATATGGGCACCGCCGAGTGGCTCCCATTCATCCGCTTATTTCCTGCGGTTGAAGGTCTACAACTATCTGGAGCGGTGGGAGCAGACATTGCTTCTTCGCTCGAAGGCACCACCGAGGAGATGGTTAACGAGGTTTTTCCAACTCTCCACGCGATATGGATAGATGACGAGGACGAGGACGAAGACGAAGACGACTACGAGCCACTGGAAGAGGAATCCATGGAGCAGTTTCTCTCTTGGCGCCAGAGCTCTGGTCACCCGGTGACCATTGTCAACACGCAAGAGGAGTTGGAAGAAAAACTCGAAAAACTCGAGTCCCACCGGAATGGTCAAGAGAACGTTCTGTAGTATATTCCTCTTCGTTCTGGTATATGAAAAGTCCTGGCCGTTGTCCCCTCAGTTCGGAAGATGTAGATCATGACGATAAATTCAGAGTCCACACGGGTAGTAGTAAGCCGCCAAGCGATCATACACAGACGAGCCACCTGTATGAGGGTTTAGTTCAAGCTTTGAGGAACACCACGACCGTGACGCATGCTCACCTTGGATGTGTTCTCAGGCTCCCTGCCTCGCTGATCACAATCTTCGAGCTTTCTTCGTCGACACGAGCGGCGGAGGCTCTGCTCTGAGCATCAGGGCATGCCTTGGACGTCGAAGGTTCGTCCGCCATTTCCTGAGCCACAAAGGTATTTGCGATCAGCCCTTCACGGAGACAAGCTTAAGTACTTGTGGTGCTAAGGTGCGTGTAGTAGACAATCGTGATTCGTCTTCGTTGCAAGTCGCCCGAGTAAACTTATCACACCTGTACAATCAGCTGGACTAAATGAGCGCCTGAAAATTCTTCAAACTCTTCACTGTCAGACTCGGAGTCAGGCGGGGGAATAAGTACGTGGTACCAGTGCCAGTGGTGACTCATTTGCGCTTGTGGCAAGCTCAATGTACCGTAATGCCGCAAAACCACGCCATGTGGGATCCAGTGAATTTCTCGCCGAGGCCGGTCCGGTACCGGCGGCACCGCGGTCTCAGTCTCTCAGATGTGTCTCTCAGATGGATTTTGGTTAGAAAAGGAAAAGGATGTCACGATGACGGACTCGGAGGCTGGTGGACTGTGATGGAAAGAGCAAGAATCTGTGAGGACTCGAAAGCACTGTAATGTAATGGCGTGGTATGGTGTTGAACAGTTACTTTGTCCTGTCTTCCCACCATCATGCGCATGCGCCCAGAGCTCGATAATGTCATTCAATCCCTTTTGCTCAACGGCTACTCTCTCTTCACACTAATCAATGACATCCTTCTTGAGCACGACTCCGATCAAGAAAACCCAACAATTAAGTCTTTACGGAAAGGGATAGAACGCGACGCCACGGATATATGCGCTCGACTTCTCAGCCACAAGCCCTCATCTGCTTCCATATCTGTCTGGGCTCTTGATGTTGCGCGATCAACTCTGTCTGAGGTGGAAACGACGGCCAGGAAAAGGGTTCAATGTGCGTGATGTTCCATTTGTGTCATTAATGAGTACTGAGTTGCATGCGAAAGTTCAAAACCGGAGTCTTAGTGCGACAATAGACATGCTCTCGGACAATGTTCTTTTGGACATATTCAGCTTTTGTCTGTGTGACCCCGCTGGGCCTCCACTTGAACAGATGAAGAAATGGCAAAGACTAGTGCACGTCTGCCGAAGATGGAGACAAATCATATTTTCGTCACCACGCCGTCTTGATTTGCGCCTTACCTGCTCATACGGGATACCCGTCAGGAAGAATCTAAAATTCTGGCCTGTCACCATGCCTGTCACCATTGACTACCCCTCTCCTAATGATGAAGCTAACATTGTTGCTGCACTCAAGCACACTCGTCGTGTGCACCGTGTCGAGATTTTTGCATCACCCTCATTCTTGAGCAAAGTGGCAACCGTCATGCAAAAGTCATTTCCTGCGCTGACACATTTGGGACTTTCATTGGATTGGAGCCATTTAGACGGTCTTATTTTTCCCAAAGGATTCTTGAATGAATCTGCTCCATGTCTTCAATATCTCTCCTTAGGAATGTTCCTTATAACAGAAGTACCTACGTTTCTTCTGTCGTCTCATAATCTCATCACTCTCAAACTCGAAACAAGATTCCAGGATAATTTCATATCACCGGAAGCCATGGCTGAATGTCTGTCTGGGATGGCCAGGCTGAAAACACTTTCCATTTCATTCTGGTACGGTGATGACCCTGTCTCGGACCTATTCCCCATGGATCTCACAGCGCGGATCATCCTTCCTTCCCTTACTCATTTTGACTACGTTGGTCATAGTGGATACTCAGAGGACCTTATGGCCCAAATCGACGCACCTCTACTCATCAGGCTCGGAATGTCGTACTACGGGATCCATCGAGGTTCCCAAATCTACGTTTCCCAACTTTCTCGTTTCATCGGCCACATAGAAAACTTCGACCAGCCCAGCCGTGCGAAAGCAACTTTTCAGGATGGTGTCACCATCGTACTTGATTACCTACATCGGAAAGGCCCGCAAGCCAGTCTTTCTATTTTTTTAATACCGGCATCTAATTCCTTAAGTCGACACATTCTGGACACAGCCGATCTTCTTGATGAACTTTTCACGACGTTCTCAAATGTGAATCATCTCTCCGTCAATGGGACCTCTGTAGTTTTTACTGGTTTGGGCAGCGATAAGTGGCTCCCATTCTTCCGCTTATTTCCTGCGGTTGAAGTGCTACAACTATCTTGTTCAAAAAAGAAAAGAAAAAAAAAAGTGCTACAACTATCTGGAGCGGTGGGAGCAGACATTGAGGGCACCATCGACGAGATGGTCACCGAGGTTTTGCCAGCTCTCCACACAATATGGTTGGACAACGAGGACGAAGAGCTACTGGAAGATGGACCCATGGAGTTACAGGAGTTTCTCTCTTTGCGCCAGAGCTTTGGTCACCCAGTGACCATTGTCAACACGCAAGAGGAGTTGGAAGAAAAACTCGAAAAACTCGAGTCTCACCGGAATGGTCCATAGAACGTCCTGTAGTAGATTCCTCTTCGTTCTGGTGTATAAAAATTCCTGGCCGTTTGTCCCCTCAGTTCAGAAGATGTAGATAATGACAACAAATTCAGAGTCCACACGAGTAGCAGGTATCGTCCGGTAATCCGCCAAGCGGTCATACCCAGACGAGCCACCTGTATGAGGGTTCAGTTCGAGCTTGAGGCACGCCATGAGTGTGGCACATGCTCACCTTGGACGAGTGCTGCCTGCCTCGTGTCTCACGATTTCCGAGGCTTTCTTCGTCGACACCAGGGGCGCTCTGCCCCGAGCTACAGGACATGCGTTCGGCGTCATAGGTGCGCCCGCCACTCCCTGAGCTACAAAGGAACATACGAGCTGCCCTTCGCGGAGACGAAGTCACCTGCATTTGTACGTGGTGGTGCTAAGTTCGTGCAGACAATGTGATTCACAGCGATTATTCGTGGAAATTTGCACTAGTGGCAAGCTCAATGATGCTGTTGCCGCAAAACCACGCCGCCGTGTCCACAGAGACGTTCTGACATTTTAATCTCGGGACATCGGTGTGGTCCCAACTGCGCAACATCCTGCGCAACATCCTACTTTCTTTTCCGACATTTCATCCCTCCCTATCGCTCTATACAGAGTTTATAACCGAACGGATCGCGAGCACATTTCCTCTACCACAGCACAAGCGCCACCGTGGAAATGGCCGTGGCGCCCAGGACAGCATAGCCAGTACGATATGCTCCCTTAAGCGAAAGGACTAGAATCATTGTCTCAGTAATATTTACGGGTGAAAAGGGTTGTAGGAGGACGCACATTTTCCAGTGTCCCAGGCGAGGTGGCGAAGACCGTTGAGCGAGTGGAACGCGAACGGGGCAGCTAAAATGGTCTTTTCGATAACCTTGACCCATTCCGGCAGGCCAGCTGCGAACTCGATGATATTCACGCTGCTGAAAGTGGAAGGTGCGACAAGATACGCGAGGGAGAAGCCGTAGAGCACTGGTGGGAGTTAGTGGCAGACAAGAGGGATAGGAAGGTGGACGGACAAACGGAGAGCCCGACGCCGGTTACACGATTGGCGATGGAGCCGAGCCAGGTGAGCTGTGGTTGGTAGATGGTGAAATGTGGGCTGGACGGGCGTTTGAGGCGCTGGGTGTTCAGGATGACCGTAGCGTCGTCTGGTTTGAGTGATTGTGTCTGCACAGTTCTATCCGAGAGTGTAAAACGAGAAGAGAATAGAGAATAAGGCGGTTTCATACCGTCTTTGAATGGCGGAACGAAGGACCTGAGTGTTTCGGACTGGAGCAGCAGTAAGCATAACATTGCGTACTAGACAGGTGCATATAGTCGAACATACGGGGTTTGAAAGTGAACGCCGCGCGCCTCAACGCAGGGCTAAAGCCGATGGCACGAGTATAGTTCATGTTGACGACAACGTTGGCAGATGGGTGTTGTGCTGGGTCGTCGGTCTGGGTCGGACGACGACGGGGCTTGCGCCAAAGCCAGAAAACTCCGACGTGATCACGTGACTGCCAATTATGGCCATGCGCGATCACGTCGGTAACGAGCGCGTCTTTGGCGCGAACTCCTGAGTACACAGCCAACAGAATCTGCGATGCCTCCGTATGAGGACTGGAACAAACTTGACGAAGAGGAGGATGAGGAGTTACAGGACAATTCAGTGCGTGCACTCGCTGTCCCTCCTCTAGTGGTGGCTAACCCTTCAGTACAGCTCTTTGAGAAAAGCCATGATGTCATTTTGTTCGCGGTAGACTGCTCACGGTCTATGCTCGCCCTTCACGACGACCCAAACATCGAAGGCGGAAAGACGTCCCACCTTCTTGGGGCTCTTAACGCCGCGGTTCAGATACAGAAGAGAAAGGTCATCGTAGGGCCTTACGATTCCGTTGGGATCATGTTCTACAACACGGTGCACTTTCTCTCGCTCGAATCCTTCACGCGCGCGTGTTGACATATACGGGCTTCGCAGACTCGGAGGAACGAGAGTGGTCCCGGTGCAGATATCAAGAAAGGGACCTACGTGTACCAACCGACGACCGTTATCAACGCACCCAAGATCCTCGATCTCAATCAGCTCATCGACGGTCTGCCTTTGTTCCGCTTCTCGTCCATGAAACCCCTCCCTGAGATCTTCCACCCTCAGAGGCACGTGAAAATCCAGATCTCCTCAGCGAGGAGTATCCCCCAACGGATAAACATATCCCTGTCGGTGATCTATTCACCAGCTGTAACTGGGTCCTACGAGATGGGTGGGTCCTCAACTTTCATCGTCGCGCTTTGTTGAGTAACGTGGGCCTTAGAGCACCAAAATCAGCAACGAAGCGTGTCTTCCTTATCACCGACAATGACGACCCACTTGCGGGCGTGCATAATCCTCGACTAATAACCTCCGCACGAACAACACTCACAGTAAGCTGGTTACCTTTTGCTGCGTACGCGTAGTACTGAGGTATTTCGTGTAGGATTTATTGCAAGCTGGTGTGACGGTCGAACCGTTCTTCGTCACTTCGGACGACAAATCTTTCAATCAACATAATTTCTGGACTGTGCGCGCTCCTTTCGTATTCTTGGTATAACAGGGGCTGATAGGCCCCGTGTAGAACGTCCTTGTAACAGATGCCTCGTCCGACGAAGACTTCGACTTGCTTCCGCCATCTCTCTCCATCTCCCGTATTGACGATCTGCTCGAGCAGATGCGGTTCTACGAGAGCCCGAAACGAGCTCTCTTCAGCATCCCATTCGAACTCGCAGACGGGTTCATCATCGGCACCAAGGGCTATGGGCTTGTGACGGAGCAAAAAAAGGGCGCATACAAGTATTTCGTGGATCTAGGGGACAAAATGGAGGTCGTCGATAGCCGAACGACCTACGTCGACGAGGTCCGCACGCACTCATATAAGCCGTCCGCTTTCTCTCATCCTAACCCATTTCGAACAGGAGCACGAGGCGGAAGTCGACAAGAGCAACGTACAGTTTGGCCTGACGGTGGGTGCGACCGGAGAAGACGAGGACGCCGAAGAGCACGGGTTCGGAACACGTTCTGCCGGTGCTGGCCGACGCGTAAGCCCTCGATCCTTCCCTCCTTCCATTCCCTGATATCCCCTTCAGGTCTTCTACACTGCCGACGAAGTGCGCTCTTTCCGCACCCTAGACCTTGAACCCGGTCTTAAGCTGCTCGGCTTCAAAGACCGCGCAGAGCTATCGTTCGAGGACAACGTCCGCCACTCGGTCTTCATCTACCCAGACGAAGACACGTACGCAGGCAGTCGACGTACCTTCGTAGCACTGTTGTCCTCGATGGTGAAAAAAGGTAAAATAGGGCTCGTCCGCGCGCTTATGCGAAGAAACTCGTCGCCGTGCGTCTGCGCATTACTCCCGCAGGAGGAGAACAAGGGAGAAATGTGGGCTGAACCAAGCGGCTTTTATCTGATCCCTCTGCCATTCGCGGATGATATTCGTGCGGCACCCGTAGATGAGGGCTTCCGAGGTGCACAGTTCCGCACTACAGTCTTCGTAGTATGCATGGCTAAGTGGTGACGCGCACAGCTGGCAAAGAGCTCGTTGATGCGGCGAGAGCGTTCATTTCCAAGCTCGCGCTCAGGAATGGTACTTACCCGCCTGATTCCTATCCTAACCCCGGTAAAGTTTTTTCTTCTTCATTCTCGGGCGCTGCCTGACGCGCGACGCGCACGCACGGCGGCAGCATTGGCATTCCACTACGCGCAACTGGAAGCAACTGCCTTCCGCGAGGAGTTCGACGCAGATTCGTTCCCGGACCTTACGCTGCCGAAAAACAATACGATTCATAAGAAGGCGGGATCGTTGATCAAGGAGTGGACGAAGCTCTTACAGAACGACGAGAGCGCTAATACCGTTATCGTTGATGCCGGTTCAAAACGCAAACCTGTAAGTCCCCCCCTTATTTTTTATTTTATTTGGATAGATTGGACTCTGATAAATGCGCGCCAGGATGTCAGTCTGTCCGAAACGGAGGTTCGTAGTCGTTACGAATCCGGTAGCCTGATGCAGGTGCGTCTGCGTTCCCGGAGCGTTTTTTGAGACCCTTGACGGTTTGTTTTTCTTCCCACACCCTGGCTCCCCCTATATCAGCTGCGCGTTGATCAGATGAAGGTGCGCCGCCGCCACTCCCGCAACTGGTACAGTGACGTGATTGAGTTGACCGCGTGGCTGACTTTCGTAGGAATTCCTAAAGAGCAAAAGCTTGGCGCTCTCGGGGAAAAAAGCTGATCTGGCTGAGCGTATTGCCGAGTGGTTGAATGAACATCCCTGACAGAATATGGCCTGCCCGCTGAAGCCCGTATGAAAATCGCCGCCACGTGGTTCGACGAGACGTTCTTAGATTCACAGCGTACCTTTCTACAGTTTCTATTTTAGGACGAACAATGATAAGATGACTCGCCAGTGCCGCCACCCTGTTTTTTTCTGACAGGCCTACTGTAATCATCATCATCGATATCTCGTAAGTGCTGTGGACATGATAACATTTTTGCACACAACAAAACAAAAATAAATTCCGCCACCCCCTTGAATTTTGAACGAGCCGACCACAGGATCCACTTGAAACGCAATGGGGCAGACCTAGAGATCAGAACCTAGTCAGCTCTCGACTCGAGGGCCCGCAATGAGCTGAAGCCACCTACTAGTCCAGGTCAGGTGTGGGAGCTACTCGAGGCGATATTTGGAACGCCACTAGGGCAGTATGCGAAACTTGAAGATCCATGCTGTAAGTGGTGGCCCCGCCATCCACTACTACTACAACTTTGGGGTTCCAAACGAGGGACTAGGATGGTCCCATGACGGGAACCCACCCATGAGGCTGTGCCATCATCACCTCATCGCCAATACCTTGGGTCTACTTTCGAAGACGCCCCACTCTCCGTAACGTAAAGCGGCGCCTTTTTTGGGAACTGTGAAAAGGGATGTATGTGACGGAGTTGCTGCGTGGATTTTTGCTTGTCCTGACATGGCCTCTTCGTCACGGTGTATTGGCACGCGCTCTCAGGCCGCAGGCAGGACACACTCTTGGACTCTTCGGGCCCTCCGGCACTCGACACGCTGTCCCTTAGACCCACTAAATCGGTTTTTTTTCTGCCCCTGTATAGAAGATGAAGGCACTGGACCTGCACGCGTTGCGTGCAACAAAGGTCCATTACTGTAAGTTCTCGGCAAAAGT
>Ga0137359_10003279_pt1 | contig 13091 bp, 8 predicted proteins | sample Mad1_40_16metaG_FD_108281 | JGI IMG/M metagenome (GOLD analysis project Ga0137359, IMG submission 108281) | Vadose zone soil microbial communities from Angelo Coast Range Reserve, California, USA - Mad1_40_16 metaG | ecosystem: Environmental > Terrestrial > Soil > Vadose zone | place: USA... | reverse complement strand
TTGTCGATTAAGACGGTCGATTGCCGACGGGCCGGATGCCTCTTTAAGATTGACGATATTATCGAGACTGACATATCCAAGCTTTGTCGAAGAGACAATCATTCGCTTTAGCGCATCGGTGCTTGCACGAAACTCTCCCATCGCCCGAACGCGAACGTTATACTGGTCAGTACCGGCGTTGAAGGTCGAAACCTTTTGACCGGCAATCAGGGTGTTTAACGCCTGGGAAATGTCACCGACCTGTACGCCAAGATCAGCGGCCTTTTTCCTGTCGATCTCAACCTGAATTTCGGGTTTGCCCACAACAAGTGATGAGTCTGCGTCGACAACATCAGGAATCGTCTTCATCTTGTCGAGTATCTTTTGCGCATACTCGGTAAGCTTCTGAAGATCCGGTCCGCCGACTACATATTGAATATCGGAATTGCGATTACCACCGCCGGAAATGGCGGCGACAGGTTGAACGCTGGTTCGTAGCTCCTTTGGCAACTTTGAGAGAACCTGTTCGCGCGTTGCCAACATCAACTGGTCCTGAGTTGTCTTCCGATCCTCGATCGGTTTTAGCTTGACATAGATACTGGCGGAATTCACCAGCTGTTGCTGGCCCCCACCGATGGTGACAAGAGTGTCCGCGACGCCGTCCATCTGTCTGATGCTGGATGCAACCTTTTCAACGATCGCATCAGTCGAGGCAAGGGTCGAACCTTCAGGAGCTCTTACACTGACCTCGAACTGCGATTGATCGTCTGTCGGCAGGAAATTCTTCCCGACCTTCATGAACAATGGCACGATACTGATAATCACCAGAACACTGACCAGAACGATTGCCCATCGATTGTTCATCGACCATCGAAGCATGGCGGAATAAGTCCGATCGATCGGACGGTAAAATCGCGAGTCCTTCGAGTCGTGGGCAGGATGAAGTCCGTCTTCTGTCCTGGCCTCAGCACTGCTGTCTCCAGAGATTTTACGCACGGCCCTTGCGCTTCCGGCGGTACCTACTGAGTCGCCAGGGTCACCGGCCACAACTCCGTCCGGGCTGACCGGCTCTTCCTTTTCGCGCTTTTGCTTGATCAGCCTTGCTGCAAGCATCGGCGTCAAGGTAAACGAGACAAGCAAAGAAACGGCAATTGCAAACGATGAAGTTAGTCCAAATGACGACATGAAACGGCCAACGATTCCACCCATGAATCCAACAGGTAGAAACACTGCAAGAAGTGAAAGGGTTGTGGCCATTACGGCAAGACCGATTTCCTTGGTACCCTCGATCGCCGCCTGAAAAGGCGCCATTCCCTTTTCTTCGATGAATCTGAAGATGTTTTCCAGTACCACGATAGCGTCGTCAATTACGATTCCGACCATCAGGGTCAGAGCAAGCATCGTGATCTGATTCAGCGTGTAGCCCATCGCCGCCATCAGTCCGAAAGTCGCAATAATCGACGTTGGGATTGCGATTGCGGCAATCAAGGTGGAGCGGAAATTCCAGAGGAAGAGAAAGACGACCAATGCGGCCATCAAGCCGCCTTCGATAAGGTGTGTCTTGATCGATTCGACAGCCGCTTTGATGAATATAGACTGATCGCCAACGATTTCGGTCTTGTAATCAGGAGGCAGGTTCTTTGCAATTTCGCTAAGCCTCTGCTTAACCGCATCAGCGACAGCAACAGTGTTCTGACCCGATTGTTTCGAGACGACAAGCGTGACAGCGGGCTTGCCGTCGAGAGTGGCTTGTGTACGCTGTTCTTCTGCTCCGTCTTCAACGTAGCCAATATCGCTGACCTTTACGGCATAAGTTCCGCGGTTTGCAACAACGATGTCATTAAACCGTGCCGGATCGGTGATGCGCCCCATTGTACGAACGGTCAATTCGCGGGTCCCTTCATCGATACGACCGCCGGGCAGTTCAAGATTCTGCGACCGGACGGCAGCCGCAACCTGTGTCACCGTCACATTGAACGCCCGCAACTTGTCCGGATCTACCCAAACCTGAATCTCGCGCTCGCGGCCACCGACAATTTCGACATTGCCGACGCCGTTTATACTTTCAATTCTCTTCTTTATCTGTTTGTCAGCAGTGTCTGTAACGTCACGCAGAGAACGCGGTGCCGAGACTGCAATCTGGAGGACCGGCGCGGCGTCGGTGTCGAGTTTCTGGATAATCGGAACCTCGGCAGTCTCAGGCAAATCAGGGACGATCAGATTAACTTTGTCACGAACCTCTTGTGCTGCGACGTCTGCGTTTTTCTCCAGAAGGAATGTAATAAAAACCTGAGAGACACCTTCAACCGAGGTCGAGCGAAGTTCGTCTATCCCACTGATGGTGTTGACGGCCTCTTCAACCTTATCGGTAATCTCGGTTTCCACCTCTTGCGGCGATGAACCCGGATTTGTCACAGTTACGGTAACTGTCGGCAAATCGATTTTCGGAAACAGATCAACGCCCAGCGAAAAGTAGGAGAATATTCCCACCACCGTAAGAGCTAGAATCAACATGGTCGCGAAGACCGGACGGCGCACACAAATTTCAGCAAGCTTTTGCATCTTAAAAACCCTGGTATTTCAGCACGGACGAAACTTTAGGCTCCGGTTTACTGTTTGACCGCCGAACCATCTTGTAGTTGATCCACATTACTGGTGATGACAGGCTCGCCTGCAGCAACACCGGACTTAACCTCGACAAGATCCCCTTCGCTTTGCCCAAGTTGAACCAACCGCTGTTCCGCATGGCCGTCTTTTACGACGAACACCTTGCTCACGTTGCCTTCCGTTCGGACTGCCTTCTGCGGTACCAAAATACCCGGCTGAGTCTGGGATTGAAGGATACGAATCGTTGCAAACTGACCAGGCTTGAGCTCGTTCGTCGAATTGTCGACTTCTGCTTCTATGGTTAGTGTTCGCGACGTTGCGGTTACGTTTGGAGAAAGCCTGGCGATGTGCCCATTAAAGATTCGGTCAGGAAAGGCGCTGGTAGTGACCGAGACCGTCAGTCCGACACGAAGACTGGGCACCGCCTGTTCGGGCACGTCGATTCGGACTCTTAAAGGATTTGTGCGGACAATGGTTGCAACCTTGCTTGTCGTACTTAGATATTCACCGACATCGGCGGGGCGGTCGACAACAGAGCCAGCGAATGGTGCGAGGACCCTGGCATCTGCAATGGCCTTTTTCGACTGGTCCACCTGTGACTGTGCAGCTTCGACTCCAGCCCGTGCCGTTTGAATCGCAGCGAAATTCTGCCGGGCCTGTGTGATGCTGGCAGCGTATTGCCGTTCGAGTTGATCGCGCTGCGCTTTCTGCTGATCATAGTTCGAACGCGAGACATCTCCTGATTCGATCAGCTTATCGAATCGGGCTAACTGCTTATTGGCGAGTTCAAGCGCAACCCTGGCGGCTCCCACCTCCGGGACACGTTCCGGATCGAAGACCTGTCCTGGTTTAAGCCCGAGTTTCTCTTCAGCTTGCTTGACTGTGGCCTGTTGCTGTCCAACCTGGGCCTGTGCCTGTTCGAGGCGCAACCGGGCATCCCGGTCATCCAACTGAACAAGGAGCTGACCCTTTTGAACGAAACTCCCAAGATCGACACCGGTCGAAACGACTTTTCCAGCGACAGTGGGAGCGACATCAGTCTGTTCATCGCCGGCGAAGCTACCCTCAGCCTCGAAAAATCGGGGTAAATCTCGGGAAACGGCCTGAGCGACTGTCACATCTATCGGCCGAGGCTGACCATTAGCGGCACTCGAAGCATCCTTCTTCGCGCTTTCCGCCCTCGAACGACTGCACCCTGACAAAACAATAGCGAGTGCCAGAAGTACGAGGACGAGACTTGCAATATAGAAAAATCGTTTAGATAACATCGTAAATTCTTTTCAGCAAAATCAGGGCGCCCGAAAATCATTGGCCCGTACTCTAATTACCCAGGTCGTCTAAGTGGCTCCTGAACTTCATGGGCGAGATGCCCATGGCCCAGGTTGGCCAGTAAAATAGTTATTTAGCTGTCGTCAGGTAGCCCTGATTCGTTTGGGAGAATCGTTTAAGTTTGGAGATCGTCATTCATCGAACATAAGCGCTATTCGGATTCGGATGAGAAATTCGTTTCAATCTTAATTTGAGCGTTAGAGAATGCTCCTCGCAGCAAAATCTCGGTATATTCCCGCGCCGCCTGTTCGTTCGAGATATTCAGGATCTGGCGAGCCTTATCCCAAAGATTGTTGTTAATCGAATGGTGAATCAACATCCCCAAAAAAGCGCGAACAACCATCATCGGATTCATTTCCCTAAACGCGCCTGCGGCCTGTCGGCGTCGAACGTAACCGCCGAGGAATTCATACGTTTGCATAACGGTGCGGTCCCAAAACATTTGCGCGAGTTCGTGCCCTTCAAGCGCTGAATGCAGGAGTAAACGCTGAAACTCGGGGTTTTCGTCGTGAAAATTTAAGACTGCCAGCCCGAGTGCCTGGAAGACGGCCCTGTCATCATCCCCCTTAAAAGCTTCCGCCATCGATTCGAAAGGGTCGACGCCTCCTTCACACGCACAGCCGTCCAGAATCGCGCTGTACAAGTCTTCTTTGGTTGCAAAATGCCTGAAAATGATCGCCTCGGACACTCCGGCAGCGGTAGCGATTTCTTTCGTTGTGGTGCCCCGAAACCCTCGTAGCGCAAACAGACTTATGGCCACACGAATAATCTGCCGACGCCTGTCTTCCGCGACCATTCGCGCTCCCTGGTGAGAACCTGTCCCGTCAATCTGGGTCGTCTCGTCCGATTTCGTTATTCGTGAAATGTTTCCCACCTCCTAAGTGAGTACTTACTTACCACGGGAGTAACAAAGATGTCAAGGGTTAAACACATTTTAGAGATTAATGGTCTGCTTGGCTCTCGCTTCGGTCAGACGGCTGTACTGTTCTAGGCCCCGCTATTTTATTCTGCCGTACCCTTTCGCAACAAAATCCGCAAATAATGTTTTAGGTTTAGGCATGAAAATGGAGTGATTTTATCGCAAGCACAATCGGCACGTTCCTTGCGTATAGGACTGCTGTAGCAACCATGTGCAACTTCCGTTATCAGGCGGAATGTACACTTAGCAAAAAAACAAGTGTTTAATTCGAACTTTCAGTAAGAGAGGTAAAAGGAGTTTACGATGTCACAGAACAATCCAAACCCGTCACGCAGCACGAGTAACCCGACGACTGGAGCCGATACCGGCACGACTGGAACCGGAGCTTCCAGTGGAACGGTAAGTCCTCAGGATCTCGAAAGGTCAGATCGAATCGGTCAACCTTCCGGTCCTCGTTCAGGGAGCTCGGCGACCGCTGCGGCAACAGCCCTGGCACAGGAATATGGGCAGAAGATTTCAGAAGCAGCGAATACAGCAAAAGACTTTGTCAGTGAAAAGGTTACAGTAGTTGGAGACAAGATAAAGGACCTGCAAAATAAGGATTTCAACGAAATCGCGAATCAGGCCAAGGACTATGCGAGGCAGAATCCTGGCCAGGCAATTTTGATTTCGGCCGCCGCAGGTCTCGTTTTGGGTCTTATTTTGCGAGGCAACCGTCGCTGAGCGAATAATTCTCTATGGCAAGGTGACTCGAGGTTGCGGGTGAGCCATTTCGGTCACCTTCGGTTCAATGATCCGGCAAGGAGGCGAAAGCTATGGTGGACAAGTTAAGCGGCACGGGCGCGGCACCAGCGCGAGCAACCGAAAGCACTGGGGACCTGGAAAACCTTCCAGTCCTGTTAGGCAGGCTCGGCGACGAAGTGATGCAATTGATGGACACAAAACTCAATCTACTAAAGGTTGAGGTAAAAGAAGAAGCGGATCAATACGTACGTGACAGCGCAATGATAGGAACTGGTGCAATTGTCGCCGCTGTGGGATTTGCCCTTTTTAACGTCGCTGTCGCACTTCTTGTTTCACTGTTGTTTCCATTTTCGCAGCCTGTGAATTTCGCACTCGGTTTTGTAGTGACCGGGGTAGTTTATTTGATTATCGGCGGTATCGTCGTAGTAAGAGTGAAAAACCGCCTGAGTAAGCGAGCACTTGTGCCAAAAACAAGCGTTGAAGAACTAGAAAGGGATAAGCAATGGCTCAAGAACAACATTTAGGGACGGCGCGCGCGCTAGACGGTTCAGGCGACGAAGACTCGCAAAAGGCAGATCTTCAACGCCAGATGGAAGAGACGCGAGAATCGATTACAAATACCGTGAACGAGATAAAGGACACGGTGACAACCCAATACCAGCATGTGAAAGAGACAGTGACGGAGGCGCTGGATTGGCGGGAGCAGTTTCGAAGGCGACCTGTGGCATGGAGCGTAGGTGCCCTGTCAGTTGGATTTGTCATGGGCTATGGGATTGCCGGAGTCGCCAAAGGTGGCCGGTCCGATTATTCTGAGTCGACATATTCAGAATACGAGGAACAGACTGATCGAGACGACGACTCGCACTTGCAGCCGGGCCAAATTGTTGGATCAAGAACCCCGTACCGGGCTACTTCTCAGCAGACGAGCGCATACAACAGACCTTCCTATAGTTCCGGGTATGTGCCGCCCACCGAGGCTGAACGGGAAGAAGGCCCAGGGCTTGTCGAGAGATTTAAAGGGACGCGAGCTTACGACCGCTTGCAGGACGAGATTGGCATTCTTGGCAACAGGTTCGTCGACCAGTTATCAACCGTGGGCCAGGAGGTGATTCTTCCAGCGCTTTTGGCAAAACTTGGACAGCTTATCGGGATGGACCTTTCCGGCAGGGAAAATCGAACGACAAGTAGTTATTCGAGCAACAATCCCGCAAGAACAAAAGCAACTTCGGAAACTGGCGCGGGCAGTCGGGATCCTGTGACAAGCGCGAACCAGGGCTACCGTATTGAAGCGAAGGATCGAGACGCATATCAGGCACACGCAGAGGTACCTGAGAAGACACACGATCAGCAAAAGGTCTAAAATTTGCACATCAAGGGGAGAATCATTGAAGGGTCTTACCCGGTGGGTAAGACCCTTTGTTTTCCGCTGGATCGTTAACGAGCAGCGGTTGCTCCTGGCGCAGGTTTGCGAGGAAGCTTTTCATCCAACATCGCCGCGTTGTAAATAAATGCCGCCATAATGGTTGAAGCCTGTTTCATGTCGTCCGCCTGAATCCGATCAAATACATCCTGATTCGAATGATGTGTACGCGTCTCGTACTCGATATTGTCCTGGATGAATTGGAAACCCGGTAGACCGATTGCGTCAAACGACAAATGGTCAGTTCCACCTGTATTTGAAGCGGTCAGCGTAGCAGCGCCCATTTCCCTGAAAGGCGCAAGCCACTTTTGGAAAAGAAGTCGAACACCTTCATTACCCTGCAGATATACGCCGCGAATTTTCCCTGTACCGTTATCCAGGTTGAAATAAGATGAAAACTTTTCGTATCCGGATTTCGTTGTGAGCGGCCCTACGGGGGCTGCGGCGCCGGCACCGGGCGTTCTTTCCGGCAAGGATCCCAGATGCTCCGCCACATAAGCACGTGAACCGAGCAATCCTTCCTCTTCACCGCTCCACAAAGCAATTCGAATGGTTCGACGTGGCTTTAGCCCGGATGCCTGAAGAATACGGACGGCCTCCATCGCCACTGCAACACCAGCCCCATTGTCTGTCGCACCGGTACCTGCGTGCCATGAGTCCATGTGGCCACCCAGCATCACGACTTCGTCTTTTAGATCTGTTCCGGGAATTTCGGCAACCGTGTTGTAGCTCATCAGATCCTGATCGTGGAACTGGACGGCAATATCCACGGTCATCTTGAGTTTTTCACCCTGTTGGATCATCCTGACCATTCGATTGTAATGTTCGTTTGCAACGACGATCTGCGGCGTCAGGTGGGGCGCACTTTTGTCCCACGGCTGGATTCGCCGGGCATCAAACGGATTGTCGGTCGGCGGCTGAGGAACAGTTGCCGCCTGAACGAAGATAGTGCCTCCGTCGCCGGCCCGGCTTGGGTCGACCACCACAGCAGCTCCTTCCTCAGTGACAAATTGCAATTTGCGAGATGTAAACCTGAAAGCGGCCAAATGTTCCTGGGACATTTGAGGCCGGCGACGCTGCGTGATTCCCGGCTGGGGCGCATCAGCCAGTTCCAGCAGTTCCTTTTCATCAAGACGTTCGCCAAGTGGTTTAAAATTCGCTTCCAATTTCCGTGGAACGGTCAGCAAGACGATAGCACCCTTCAACTCGCCTTTATATTTCTGGAGTTCCGATTCATCTTTGGCATCCACGTAAACAACAGGCGCGGTTATGGGGCCGCCAGTTCCGGGCGACCAGGCTTTCGGATATGCAATCAGTGGTATCGCCTGCGGTTCGGCGACCTGTGCAGAAAAGCCCTTTAACGTCCATCCACGACCGAAGGGTCCCCAGGCCTCGAGGTGCGAGTTCTGCAACCCCCACGAAGCCAGTTTATCCATCGTCCATTCGTTCGCACGTTTCATGGCAGGCGAGGCCGTCAAACGAGGGCCAATTACGTCCGACAAATAGCTGAGCGTCTGCATAAATTGCGATCGGTTCATCCCCTCGTCCTTGATCTTTTCAATCGGGTCGTTGGGATCCTTCGCAGGGGTTTGAGCCTGATTTGGTGTTTGGGTAGGGGATGGCTGCGGCTGTTGTCCGAAAGCAAGTCCGGGAAGCAACAGCGCAAACAGCAGTAAAGCGACTGCTATCTGGCGTCGTAACATCTTAAGTCGATTCTCCTGGTTAAGGTTAGGTTCAGCGGCTGTGTGCCAGGTTCAGGACACGTAAAGCACTTACGAATGACTAGGATTGTTGATACGGAGAATTCAGAAAATAAGTTTCAGTCGACACGGGCGTCCCGCCGGTGAAGACACCCAACACTGGTGCCTGGTCTAACCAGTCAACTCTCTGCCCACTTTCATGGGCAAGATGCCCATGCCACGTGAGATGCCCATGCCACATTAGCCGGCAACGCGGTGTTCGCCGGCGGCACCACCGACTTGTGGAGTAATCGGTTCGGAGCGATAGCCACACTCTTCGTTGGGACAATAATGAGTGGTACCAGCACGTTTTGTCGTCTTTTCCAGCAGAAATGGCGCCTTACACTGCGGACATGACTCCTGGACGGGTTTGTCCCAATAAACTCTGTCGCATTTCGGATATTCTGCGCAGCCGTAGAAAGCCTTTCCACGCTTGGATTTCTTAACTACGATTTCGCCCTTACAACCAGGACGCGGACACGCGATGCCGGTGGTTTCGCGCTGAATATAGTTGCATTTAGGGTAGTTTGCGCACGAGACGAATTCCCCAAAACGGCCAAATCTGCGGACCAACTGAGCGCCGTCCACAGGGCATTGTTCGTCGAGTAGCACGGGGGCGGGAGCAACAACGCCACTTTTTGCAATCTTGCGAATGTTACGACAGTCCGGGTAGCCGGTACATCCGAGGAACTGGCCAAATCGACCGCGTTTAAGAGCCATCGGTTTGCCACAAAGCTCGCAAGTCTCGGTTTCTTCGGCAGTTTCGGCGCCATTCGAAGAAGTCGTGGCCCCGTTTACGCCCGGTTCACTCTCCTTTGAGGATGGTTTGGACACTTCGCGCGTCGTTCTGCATTCGGGGTAGTTGGCGCAGGCAAGAAACTGCCCGAATCGGCCAAATTTAATAACCATCTGAGCGCCACAGTTTTCGCAGACCTCGTCAGTCGGAATGGATTGCTGTTTTGCGGCACGCATGTGTCCTTCGGCGGATTCGAGGTCTTTTGCGAATTTGCCGTAAAAGTCGTGAAGCGCATCAGTCCACTTAATCTTGCCCTCTTCGACAGAGTCAAGGGCCTCTTCCATTCGCGCCGTGTAAGTCTCGTTAAATAGATCGTCAAAGCTTGCTACTAGAAGGTCGTTGACCGTGGTGCCAAGTGCTGTCGGATTAAAGCGGCCCTCAAGCTTCTCGACATATTCGCGATCGATAATCGTCGTCATGATCGCCGCGTAAGTCGAAGGTCTGCCAATTCCCTTCTCTTCAAGAGCTTTAACGAGAGTCGCCTCGGTGTATCGCGGTGGTGGCTCCGTAAAATGCTGTTCAGAATTTACAGAATTAAGACGAAGAACTTCTCCCTTTTCAACTCGCGGCAGCGTGCGTTCAGCTTCATCATCTTCCTCGGTTTTTTCGTCGCGGCCCTCCTGATAAAGCTTGAGAAAACCGTCAAATTTCAAAACCGAGCCCGTTGCACGGAAGCCCAAACGTCCTGCACGAATGTCGATCGTGGTCTGATCAAACAGCGCAGGCATCATCTGTGAGGCTACAAATCGTTGCCAGATTAAGCGGTACAACTTAAGCTCGTCTTTATTCAAATACTGTTCGAGCGACTCCGGAGTACGGGCAACCTCCGTCGGACGAATCGCTTCGTGCGCGTCCTGAGCGTCTTTCTTCGAGCGATAGAAAACGGGTTTTTCAGGTAAATAGTTTGGTCCGAACTGACCGGTAATAAAATTGCGAAGCTCGCCCATTGCCGTATCTGAGACTCGTGTCGAGTCAGTACGCATATAGGTAATCAATCCGACCGATCCCTCAGCACCCAACTCAACACCTTCGTAAAGTTTCTGCGCGAGCATCATGGTCTTTTTGACCGGGAAGCCGAGTTTTCTTGATGCCTCCTGCTGAAGCTTTGAAGTGATAAACGGCGGAACTGGATTGCGTTTCCGCTCTTTGGTCACAACTTCACTAACAACATATTCGGCTTCTTTTCGAGCCTCTTCGACAATTGAACTTGCAAGTTCTTCATTGCCAATCAGGATCTCGCTCTTCTTGACATCCTGATCAAACCCGGAGGTTTTGACGGTTTGATCGCCGACCTTTACCAGGCGAGCGTCGAAGGATGGCGGAAGCTCAGCGCCGAGTCCGGCAAGAATGGTCCAATACTCGGTCTTTACAAACGCTTCGATCTCGCGCTCGCGCTGGACAACCATCCTCAATGCAACGGACTGGACGCGGCCGGCGCTTAAGCGGCCACCAACAGTTCGACAAAGCAGCGGCGAGACTTTGTAACCGACCAGTCGGTCGAGTACGCGCCGCGCCTGTTGGGCATCGACCAGATTTGAGTCAATCTTTTTGGGCTCTTTAAAGGCATCCTGAACAGCACGCTTAGTGATTTCGTTAAACATCACGCGAAACGTAGGCTTCGCCGGGCGTTTTGGAACAATCTCTTCCGCCAAATGCTGGCAAATCGCTTCTCCCTCTCTGTCAGGGTCAGCGGCGAGATAGATGGCGTCAGCATCCTTCGCTTCTCTTTTGAGATCTGCGACTATTTTTTTATTGTTGCGTTTCTTTATATCGGGTATTACTTCATAAGTTGGCTCGAAATCGTGGTCTACGTCCACCCCCAAACCCTTTGAGGGCAGATCCTTAATGTGGCCTATCGAGGCCATCACGAGAAAATCCTTGCCAAGATATTTATTTATGGTTTTGGCCTTTGCGGGCGATTCTACGATAACCAGATTTTTTGCCATTCGTCTCTTAGCCTTATCTAACTCTTCAAATCCGATAAACAATGTTAATGCCGAAAGCGTGAATCATAGCATTAATGTTCAAAGGGTGTATTGGATGCAGCTTCCGAGGTTCGCGACTGCTCGAGAGTTTTCCGTCGATTGCACCACACTTTTCCCATTCACATTTTCCTGACAAAGCATTTTCCAGGTAACTGCCTGATCAGTTCGCGCATTTCAAGTCCGAGAAGAGCGCTGGTCAAATCCGGCAGGCTCAGCCTGGTCGTAATAGCGAGGGCGTCAATGTGGACCGTATCGTCAGTCGAAAGAGCCTGAAACACTAAACTCTCGTTGTCGGTTAAGTCGCCTGGCGCAAGTGCAAGCTGTTGAACAAGAGTCTGTTGCTTCTTTCGCGAAGGCGGCGGCAACAGCTCAGCGGCCAATTCCGGCGGAAATTCCGACACGACGTCCTGCCATTGTTGAACGAGCTTGGCACCTGCCCCTTTAATTAGATAATTTGTACCAAAGGAGTTTCGGGACGTAATATTTCCCGGCACTGCCCAGACTTCGCGGTTCTGTTCCATCGCTAATCGCGCGGTAATCAACGAACCACTATTTTCAGCCGCTTCGATCAGAAGCACGCCAAGACTAAGTCCGCTAATCACACGGTTTCGATATGGAAAGTTTTGCGGCGCTGGTGGCGTAGCCAGAGGGAATTCTGAAACCAGCGCGCCGCCTGAGGCCAGAATCTCGTCGACCAGTTTATTGTGATCTCTGGGGTAAATCTGGTCCAGGCCCGTTCCCATCACCGCCACAGTACGGCCCCCAGCCTCCAGAGCACCACGATGGGCGGCAGCGTCAATGCCCCTGGCGAGACCGGATACTATCGTTACGCCACGTTTTGCCAGATCCCGCGCCAGCATAGTTGCAGCGTTCTGGCCATAGGTAGAGCACCTGCGAGAACCGACAATCGCCACACAAGGACCCTCGAGACACGATTTCCATGCGCCTTTAACGTACAGGGTAATCGGTGGGTCAAAGATTTCTCGCAATAGCGGAGGGTAAACCCCATCGTCGAGGATCAGAACATCGGCTCCGACTTCGCGTGTACGAAGAATCTCTTCGTCTGCCTTGCCATGCTGATCCTGCGCGATAATGCTATCAATGGCCTCAGGCCGGAGCCTTAGCCGATCGAGTGCCATCCGAGGCGCGCCGAAGACAGCAGACGGCGAACCAAGGTTCTCCAAAAGCTTGGCCGCAGCGCGGGGCCCGATTCCGGGCGTCATATTTAATGCAATCCAGTCTCTCATAGAAGGGCAGATGTTAGAGGCTAGAGGTTAGAGGCTAGTAAAAAGAAGTTCCAGGTTGAGTCCTATAAAGCTACAGCAATGGACACCTTAATTAACCTCTGACCACTGTCTTCAGAGGCCAGAGGCTCGTGGTTAAGAGCCCACAAGTTGCACGTAACGCAACTTTCTGACCTCTAACCTCTAGCCTCTAACCTCTGCTTTCCGCTTTCCTGGCGGAGGCGTGTGGGAATCGAACCCACCCAAGGCTGCTCTCGCAGTCTCACAAACGGTTTTGAAGACCGCGCCGTTCACCAGAACAGATGCGCCTCCGCAACTTTCGGGGTGAA
>Ga0137359_10003276_pt1 | contig 13093 bp, 6 predicted proteins | sample Mad1_40_16metaG_FD_108281 | JGI IMG/M metagenome (GOLD analysis project Ga0137359, IMG submission 108281) | Vadose zone soil microbial communities from Angelo Coast Range Reserve, California, USA - Mad1_40_16 metaG | ecosystem: Environmental > Terrestrial > Soil > Vadose zone | place: USA... | reverse complement strand
CTTTTGCGGGATGTGGCTTGCGCGGAATTGAGTCCTGTACGCCGCAGGTCGTTGCACCGGCGGGTAGCGTACGCGTTGGAAGAACTGTATGCGCCTGATCTCGGGGGCGTCAGTGGCTGGCTAGCCGCGCACTACGACGCGGCCGGCATGCCGGAACAAGCGATTCGCTATTATGGGGCCGCTGCTTCAGTTGCGAAGCAACGATTCGCGGACGCGGAAGCGGCAGATTCGATCCGTCGCGCGCTCCGGCTTTGCCACGATTTTCCGGAAACCGCAAAACGCGACAAGGAGGAACTCGATCTTCTCGTAACGCTTGGCCCATCGCTCGTTACTACGCACGGCTACAGCACGCCGGAAGTGGGCGAAACGTACCAGCGCGGGCTGCTGCTGTCGAAGCGCTCAGGCGACCGAAGGCACTTATTCTCCCTGCGAAGTGGAGCCTGGCTTTTCCATATTGTGCGCGGGGATCTGGAAGAATCGAGGAGACTGGCACAGTCTTGTGTCGATGATGGCCGCAGTGAGGGCGTTTCAGCTCTGGAGATGGCCGGTCGCTTTCTGCTGGGAACCAGCCTCTTTCATTTGGGACAACTCGCCGCGTCGTGTGAGCAAATCGAGCAGGCGGTAATGTCCTATTACAGCCCTTCCCATCCTGCTTTGGCGCTCTTCGCAGGCCCTGATGTTAGCGTCTTCTGCCGAGCCTATTTGTCGCATCTCCTGTGGCAATTCGGTCATGACGAGCAAGCTGTGGCGAAGAGCGATGAATCCATCGCTCTGGCCCGCGAGGTGTCGCATCCTTTCACTCTCGGAATCGCACTGGATTATGCGGCGATGCTGCACGTTTTCCGCCAGGAGAGCAAACTCGTGCTGACTCGCGCCGGGGAGGCCGCCGCGATCTGCCAGAAGCATGGGTTCGTATATTATTCGGCCTGGGCGGAGATATTAGCGGGCTGGGCGACCGCCGTGGTAGGAGAAACGACCGCCGGTTTACTGCAACTCCGCCACGGGCTCGATGCGTTGAAGGCCACAGGGGCGGAACTTCGCCTGCCTTTCTACTATGGTTTGTTGGCGGAGGCGTGTGACTTAGCCGGTCACATGGGCGAAGCACTTGCGAATGTCGCCAGCGGATTTGCGTTCCTTACCAAAAACAGTGAAACGTGGGCTGCGCCCGAACTGCACCGGATCCAGGGTGACGTGCTTCGGCACGGCGGGGACGATTTCCTATCTCAGGTCAGCTACCGCCGTGCCACTGAATCGGCGCGGCAGACCGGTGCTCGTCTGTTTGAGCTTCGGGCCGCCGCTCGCCTGGACGAGCTACCGTCTCCTCGAAATGACCATCACTAAAATCCGCCGAACGGTTGTCCTACTGTCCCTAGAACGATTTCGGAACGCCTCCTATAGCAGAGTACCTAATGAACCCGCGCTAATTGTCCGGGTACGGAGGAAGCGATGCAACAGGAAGATATCAGTGGATTCAAAGCTCAGCTCCGGGGTGATCTGATCGAGCCCACCGACGGGCGCTACGAGGAAGAGCGGAAAGTCTACAACGCCATGATCAGTCGCAAACCGCGTTTGATCGCTAAGTGCGCAGATGTGGCCGACGTGATTACCGCCGTTCATTTTGGCCGACAACATGATCTGCGGGTTTCGATTCGGGGCGGAGGCCATAACGCGGGGGGGTTGGGAGTCTGCGACGATGGCCTGGTCATCGATCTCTCTCTCATCAAGTACGCCCATGTCGATCCAGCGGCAAGGACCGTGCGCGTGGGCGGCGGTTGCACCTGGGGAGATGTTGACCACGCAACCCATGCATTTGGGCTCGCTGTGCCATCTGGAATCATCTCCACGACTGGCGTTGGGGGCTTGACCCTCGGCGGCGGCATGGGGCACCTGACACGAAAGTACGGCCTGACCATCGACAATCTGTTGGCGGCCGACGTCGTTCTAGCCGATGGAAGATTCGTGGTCGCGAGCGCCGACGAGAATAGTGATCTATTCTGGGCCATCCGCGGAGGGGGCGGGAACTTCGGCGTAGTGACTTCGTTTCTGTTCCAGGCACATCCAGTTCAAACGGTTTGTGCCGGCCCGATGTTGTGGGGCCTGGATCAGGCGGCGGATATCATGAAGTGGTATCGCGAGTTCATCGCCCACGCCCCGGAAGAGATCAACGGCTTCTTTGCATTTCTTACTGTCCCTCCCGGGCCACCGTTCCCGGAAGCCTTGCACTTTAAGAAGATGTGCGGCGTGGTCTGGTGCTACAACGGACCGCTGGAACAGGCGAATGAGATTCTGAGTCCGCTGCGGAGCTTCCGGCGTCCGGCCTTCGAATTTTTCGCTCCCATGCCTTTTCCTATGTTGCAAGGCATGTTCGATGGCCTTTATACGCCCGGTCTGCAGTGGTACTGGAAGGCTGACTTCGTGAAAGAACTGGCTGACGAGGCTATCACTCTCCACATAAAACATGCTGCGGAACTACCCACCCTGCATTCCACGATGCATCTGTACCCAATCAACGGGGCCGCACACAAAGCGGGAAAAGATGAAACCCCCTGGGGTTATCGCGACGCCACATGGAGCGAGGTGATAGTCGGGGTGGACCCAGATCCTGCCAATAGAGATCGCATTACCGCTTGGGCCAAAAACTACTGGGAGGCGCTGCATCCATACGGAGCCGGTGGCGGGTACGTGAACTTCATGATGGAAGGTGAAGGCGAAGACCGCATTCGTGCTACGTACGGAAATAACTACCAGAGGCTGGCGCAGATAAAGGCGGTGTACGATCCAAACAACTTCTTCCGCGTAAATCAGAACATCCAGCCGGACGCACTAGCACGGGGGAAAGGTCATGATGCGTAAGTTGACCATAGCCGTTTTGGCATGCCGCAAGCGACGCTGGTCGCCAGGGCCACGCGACAGAGCTTACCGGACACCACGAAATCAGCCTTAACAAATGCTCAAGACTTTTTAATTGATTGCGGAAGTCGGGAGGAAGCAGGTCCCATGGCGATTACAACCTCAGTCGTTCTCGAAGACGCGGTAAACACAATTCCAATCGCGGAACTTGCGTCGGGAGCGCCACTGTTTGAGTGGACAATTCCACTATCCAGTAGCGACTCCTCGCCCAGGCACGAGCGCTTGACCCAGATCGAGTTGGACAGTTATCAGGTCGCACTTGTTCCTTCCCGAGACGGTCTCGAGCGCACAGGCGGGAACCCCATGCAAGATGGCAGATCGGGCCGACTTTTGCTGCTGCCATTGACATGGAAAGAGCTTGTAACGCGAGTTCGCGGCGAAGTGGTTGATAGAGACTCTGAAGACAAAAACATCGTGCGCTTCGGCCAAGTCAGCGTTGATCTCTTGTCAGTGGAAATCAGTCGATCTGAGCGTCCAGTCAGCTTGACTGCAATGGAGTTCAAGGTGCTCAGATTTCTTGTCTTAAATCCCAGGCGAGCAGTCTCGCGAGACGAGCTCCTGAATCAAGTGTGGGGTTATAACAATTATCCTTGCACCCGCACGGTTGACAACCACGTTCTTAAACTGCGGCAGAAACTTGAGTTGGATCCAGTGCATCCCGTTCATTTCCGAACTGTGCATGGGATTGGTTACAAATTCCTTCCCTGAAGCAAGCTGATGTTCGACAAGAAGGTTGCGAGGTGTCTGTGGAACTGACAACGACTGAAACTCTGGAACTCACGATAGGGTGCACTTTCGACCAAGACCTTGTACTGGTTCACGCAACCAAGAGCGGAGACATTTCTGCTTTTGAGGAACTTGTAAGAAGGTACGATCGCAAGCTGCTTCGGATCGCTCAGAATGTGACCCAGAATATTGAAGACGCGGAGGAGGTCGTACAGACTGCGTTCTTCAAGGCTTATCAAAATTTGAGCCGTTTCCAGGGGAATGCGAAGTTCTCAACCTGGCTGATTCGCATTACCTTGAACGAGTCATTCATGAAGATGCGGAAGAAACGAGCGGTGCGGGAGCAATCGTTGAACAGTGATCCCTATGCCGAAGACAGCGGAGGAGCGCCTGCGTGGCGTAGTCGGCCTCCCATCGATGTAGCCGATTGGGCACCGAACCCAGAGGCGCTTTACAGCACAGTCGAATTTCGGGAGATCCTGATTAAATGCCTGCGTAAGCTGAGGCCGAATTTGAGAGCGGTGTTCGTACTGCGAGACATAGAGGGGCACTCAATTATTGAAGCATCAGGAATTCTGAACCTAAACGCGACGGCCGTTAAAACCCGGCTCTCTCGAGCGCGGATGCAGCTTCGCGGAGAACTGAGCAAGTACTTCAAGAGGCAGGACTGAAATTATTTTCTGATCTGGATCGAACGTGAGGCCAAAACCATCGATGCGTTTTGGTAGGGATTCACTTGCTGAAGAACAATACCGCGATATCGTTTGGGATTAGCCAAACAGACGTTATCAACTGCAGGATCATCTTCTTTATAAGCCGTTGTGCTAAGGGTTCGCATTTGAGATCACAATGACGACACCTAGCCCGTACTACTGTGGATCGCGAGCTGCCGAAACCCCGTCTATGACGCGCGTCGCCTGCTTCCAACTGCATCGACAGCCAACGCCGGCCGACGACTTCCGCAATCCCGTTGCTTCGCTGCGATGTAGTTGGTGCATGGCAATTCATTTGACACGCTTCTGACAACTTCGACCAGTCAAAATCTTCTTAGCTGAATCGAATCTTACATACACGCGTTGGTTAAGGTCCGGAATGACATTCCCGCACTGCGCCGATAGAAGTCGTGTGTTCGGGTTATCAGGACCGAAAGAAGCAGCGTGTAACAACAGACACCTAACAACTTGTCAGATAGGGCTCCTTTGATCCGTATGCAAGTTATGCGGCAAACAGCCTTCGAGCTAGTTGTGTGGCACAACCACCTCAACAGGTCGCAAATTTGAAAGAACATAGAGAAATGGAGAATAAATAAATGAGGAACAATCTCAATCAGCAAGCAAGAAATACTGCACGAGTTCGGGGCCTATTGGCAGGCGCGCTCGCGCTCGCATGTGTGTTCGGCACAGTGACGTATACGGCGGCGCAAAACGTCAATCCTCCAACCACTCCTACCGCGATCACACCTCCGGCAGGAAACGCTGCATTTTTGGTCGGACACGCTCTTGGTACTCAAGGCTATACATGCCTGCCCACGAGTACAGGTGGGACTTCCTGGACCATTAACCCCGCGCGTCCCGAAGCCACGCTCTTTGCGAATTTCTTCGGACATCTAGTGCAGATCATTACCCACTTCACAAGCATCAATGCAAACCCTAACGAGAATGCCACATTACCGGTGCCCCTCTCAGGCAACGCGACCTGGCAGAGTTCTTTTGATACCAGCAAAGTGTGGGCCAAAGCGACGGGGAATATCGTTGCCGGTTCAGACGCGAGTTGCCCGAATGCGGGCGCGATCCCTTGCCTCCTGTTACAGTCAATCGGGAACCAGGAGGGGCCAACGGGCGGTCGAATCCTGGCCAAAACCACTTTCGTCCAACGCTTAAACACTAGAGGCGGATCTGCCCCAACTACCACCTGCTCTGTGGGTCAGACTCAGCTCGTGCCATACACGGCCGACTACGTCTTCTTCCGTGGAGGTGAATAAGCACTTCACCCCTCGTCGACGAACATTTCGGGCTGTGCACGCGAAGTCGCACAAGCTGCATGTGCTCTTCGCGTGCGCCCGAGAACGAGCAGTGCAGATACTCAGGCCGCAGGCTAAGCGACCTCACTGGATCTTCGATCCAGTGTCCTGGCTTTCATTCACGGCTTGTCTTCACTCATCTTGTTTTTCCGCAAGTGCTAAACAGGCGTTGTTTCTTCTCGTCAATTCCCGTGCCAAAAATTCCTCGCATCCTGCCAGCTTCCAGCGAATGATCTTCTTTCCAGCTCTTAGAATCGACTGAAACAATCTCAACAGTGTCTTCTACGCTGGACCGGTAAGAATCGACACTACTAGGAACAACCCCTGGAAATTGGTCATATTACCCTCTCCTCGTTCGAAGATCTTTCGCTAGTTTTGCTCCCGTGCCGGTCGTTCCTTCTTGAACAACGGCGCATTGGAGCATAATCCTAACGAATAAAATTGGCGATGGACAGACATTTTGAAACGTTTTAATATAGCCAGCCAGTAAGACTGCTTTCGAACCGGAGTGCACTTCATGAAACTTGTCTCTGCGATTTTTGTCACATTAACTCTCCTGTCTGTCGCCTCTACCCTTTCAGCACAAGACTCCCGCTTTCGTCCCGATCGTCAGCAGATTCCCACCCCCGGCTGCCTCAACCTGAAAGGAGCGTGGGAGGGAGGATCCGCACCTTGCACTCAGAACGAGCATGACTCCTGGCTGGCGGACATTCGCCACTGGCGCGATGAACGCAAGATTCGCATCGGCTACAACGGGTCGCGCTACGACACTTCGGAGTTCAAGTGGACGCAATCCAGCTTTTTCCAACCGCAGATGATGGTGGAGGACCGCTATTTCTACGATCCGGTCGCTCACCGCTACACGGTCGATCGTTATCTCGCTGATCTCGAAAAAAGATACGGCGGAATCGACGCTGTCCTCATCTGGCCCACATACCCGAACATGGGCATCGACGACCGCAACTCGCACGACATGATCCGTTCGATGCCAGGTGGCATTCCGGGCGTGCGACAGATGATTTCGGACTTCCACCGCCGCGGAGTACGCGTACTGTTTCCAATGATGATGTGGGATCAAGGCACGAGGGATCCGGGAATGCCGTGGCCGGATGCTATTGCCAGCTTGACGGCAGAAATCGGAGCAGACGGAATTAACGGCGACACACAAGACGGTGTGCCGCTCGCTTTTTCCATGGCTGCCGACAAGGTGGGTCATCCTCTTGTCTTTGAGCCAGAGGGCGGCCCGTCCGACGAGGCACTCGCCTGGAATGTCATGACCTGGGGCCAATATCAGTATCCGTTTGTGCCTATGATTGACAGATACAAATGGCTGGAACCGCGCCACATGGTGAACATTTCCGACCGCTGGAAGCGCGACAAGACCGACAATCTGCAGTTCGCCTTTTTCAACGGCGTGGGTTGGGAAAGCTGGGAGAATATCTGGGGTATCTGGAACGGGATCACGTCGCGCGATGCTGAAGCCACACGCCGTGTCGCAACCATCGAACGCGCAGTCGCACCGTTCCTAGTAAGCACCGATTGGGAACCGATGGTGCCGACGTTGCGTTATGGCGTCTTCGCCAGTCGCTGGCCATTAAGCCAACAAACCGTCTGGACGATTGTGAATCGGAACGATTATGACGTCGACGGTATGCAGATCGAACTGGCGCCGGAAGAGGGCGTCCGCTATTTCGACCTTTATCACGGTGTGGAACTCACGCCCGCGAAAAATCAGGCTGGCCGAAATGTGCTGAGCTTCCGCATGGAGGCGCACGGTTATGGCGCAATTCTGGCTTCTCCTGCCGGCCCTGATCCCGCCATTCAGAAACTGATGTCGAAGATGAAGGATTTGAGCTCGACTCCGCTTTCTACTTTCTCCCATGAGTGGAAAGTGATACCTCAGCAGATCGTGCCCATCGCCTCAACTAAGCCGCCCTCGGGATCGCCTGCGGATATGGTGAAGATCCCCGAAGCCGAGGTCGATTTTCGTGTGTCCGGAATCGAGATCGAAGGTTTTAATGACGTGGGGGTCGACGTGCAGTATCCATGGGAGGATTCCCCGCGACGCTTTCACGATCATCCGATGCACGTGAAATCGTTTTGGATCGATAAGTATCCGGTGACCAACACCCAGTTCAAGAAGTTTCTCGATGCCACTCATTATCATTCGCAGGATGATCTGAACTTTCTCCGGGATTGGAAGAATGGCACGTATCCGGCGGGCTGGGACAACAAGCCGGTGACGTGGGTGTCCCTTGAAGATGCTCGAACCTATGCTGCGTGGGCGGGAAAACGTCTGCCGCATGAATGGGAATGGCAGTATGCGGCACAAGGTACGGATGGACGCGTGTATCCCTGGGGAAACACATGGAATGCCGACGCGGTTCCCGTCGCGGACAAAGGGCGGACCATGCGGGGACCGGACGCGGTCGACGCGCACCCTCGGGGTGCAAGCCCGTTCGCGGTGATGGACCTGGTAGGAAACGTGTGGCAGTGGACCGAAGAATTTCAGGATGAGCACACGCGAGGAGGCATCTTGCGGGGGGGCAGTTATTACCAGCCGCAGGGATCCATATGGTATTTTCCACAAGCATATAAGCTCGACGAGCATGGAAAACTTTTAATGATGGCGCCAAGCAAGGACCGTTCAGGAGGTCTGGGTTTTCGCTGCGTTCAAGATGCGGAGTAGAGCGGGCGGGTGCCTACGGCTCCGGCGGGCGCATCTGCTAACCTAAGCATAGTGCCCCGATGAATCGTCCAGTAACAATGCGGCAAATTGCTGAACGGGCGAAGGTGTCCATCGGCACCGTATCGCACGTTATCAATGACACGGCCAATGTTCGGGAGAAGCTGCGACAGCGGGTACTGCACGCGATTCACAGTCTTGGATATCAACCCAGCCAGTTGGCAAGAGGTCTTCGACGAAACCAGACCAATATCGTGGTCATGATTATTCCCGACATAACTAATCCATTCTTCCCCGCGGTGGTGCGCGGGGCGGAAGACGTCGCTTATAAGCACTCCCTGCGCTTGGTCCTCTGCAATACTGATAATGATGCTCAAAAAGAGAGCTTCTATCTCAATGAAATGCGGTCGTACCGACCGGCTGGGTGGCTTGTCATTCCGGCGACAGACAGCGGGATGGCAACGCAGCTGAAATCGTCGGCGGCTTCATGGCCTCCAGTTATCTGTATCGACCGTCAGCCTGCAGGATGGAAGGGAGACGCGGTTGTAGTGGGTAATGAAGCTGGCGCACGGAGTGCTACCCGACATCTTTTGCGCATGGGTCACCGTCAGCTCGCGGTGATCACCGGACCCTTGCGTCTCACCAACGCGATAGAGAGATTGACGGGTTTCAAGCGCGCCCTTGCCGAAGCTAAAGTTCACATCGAACCGGAATACATCCAGGAAGCTCGATTTGATCGGCAGAGCGGATACGAGTCTGCCACTCGGCTACTGCGCATGTTGCCGCGACCGACTGCGATTTTTGCCTGCAATGACCTGATGGCGCTGGGCGTGCTCCTGGCTGCACGTGAGATGGGTCTGCACTGTCCCGACGATCTATCCATCGTCGGATTTGATGACCTCGATTTCGCTGAGTTTACTGCCCCGGCACTGACGTCGGTACATCAGCCCGGGTATCAACTTGGCACCACTGCGGCCCACCTTTTGCTGGAGCGAATTAATAGCGGCAAGCAGTCCCCTCCCCCGAAGAAGATAGTGCTACCGAGTGAATTGAAGATCCGCCATTCGGTCGCATCGGTTTCCACTGCACATTCTCTTACCAGACCGAAGCCGCACGAAGAAGCTGTCGAGATTCGCTAAGATCCCAAGCGCCGGCTTTTCCCATTCCGTGGGGATATTCGCTTTATTCTGCTTGACAAACGATTTTGCAGGAGATTAGAGTGTGCCGTCGGTATTTTGAAACGATTCAAACAACAAATGCCTTTCTTGCCATAGCTCGGCGGCGACTTTTCCGTTTGGGCACGGCATGGGCGTGGAGGAGGATCTCATGCGTCGCAACCATGGTGTGCTTCTGTTAGCTTTCTGCGTCCTAGTCGGAACCGCGTTGCTGGCCCAAGTAGTCATAACCAGCAACGTTGTGGGTACGGTAACCGATTCGCAAGGAGCCGTTATCCCGGGCGCAAAAGTTACCCTGCGCAACCTGGACACTGGGGTTCAATGGACGACCGCAACCAACGGTAGTGGGGACTACCAGTTCCCCAACCTTATCGCTGGTCATTACAGCGTCGAGATCATCAAAGACGGATTCGCCAAAACGACCTCCACTGCCGTGCCTGTGGAAAACGGCACGACTCGGCGTGTGAATGTCGCCATGAAGATCGGCCAGAGCGAGCAGGTTGTGGAGGTGACGGCTGCTGCCGCTCTCGTCAAAACTGATGACGCTAACGTATCCGAGGTGATCGAGAACAAGTTCGTGCGAGATCTCCCTATTGAGGGTCGAAATTGGCTCAACTATGCCCAAATCGTGCCGGGGTTCAACTCCGGCACCAGTGACCAGACCCGCATCAACTGGGGCTTGGCTTCCGCCACCAGCAACGGCGCCAAGCAATTGAATGTGGGGGGCACGGAATACGGAGTTGGTTATTACATCGACGGACTGAACAACAACGACAACTGGGTGGAAGGCCCGGTAACCAACGTGAACGTCGATGCGGTACAGGAAATCAAAGCCGAAGTGATCAACTATTCGGCGGAATACGGCCGCGATGTGGGCCAGATTAGTCTCACCACCAAGTCCGGCACTAACAATTTCCACGGATCGGCGTATGACTTCTTCCAGAATGCTGGCATAAACGCCAATGACCCATATTCGATCGCATATGGCGTGCCTAGGACGCCATACCACCAGAACCAATATGGGTTCACCGTGGGCGGACCCGTCTACATTCCTGGGGTATTTAATGGAAAAAACAAGTTATTTTTCTTCGCTTCCGCGGAGTGGTTTCGCAACCGATCCAACGGAACGATGCATGCCTACGTTCCGACGGCTCTCGAACGAAAGGGGGATTTCAGCGAATGGCTCACCCGCTTCCCTGTGAATCCCGCGCAATGCGACGGTTCATCAAACGCGCCCGCCAACTGTCACTATGTCATCTATGATCCATCCACTTACAACACGAGTACTTCAACCCGACAGCCCTTTGCGAACAACGTCATTACCAATCCCGATCCTATTGCGCTAGCGTACCTCTCGCATTTTCCCCTTCCGAATTTCACTTCTCCGGTCTCGACCGATTTCAACAATTGGGCGGGACCTACATCTGATGGGATCGACAATAATAACTATTCGGCTCGCGCGGATTACAACATTTCAAGACGCGACAGTCTCTACTTCCGTTATTCGCACGATTACGGCTCGAAACTTCACGCAGGCGGCCTGATTCCCGAGTTAGCTCTGGGCAACGGTCCCGTCCACACGACCAATATGTATCAGGTCCACTGGGTCCACGCTTTCGGCGCTAGGTTCAGCAATGAACTCAATTTCAGCTGGACCCGCGCCAAGAATGCCAGCAACCAAGCGGGTCAGATCAACAAGTTCATGGAAACGACCTGGCTTCCCCAGCTATTCCAGAACACTTCTACCGGTGGCGCGGGATTTACTCCCTACGACCTGAGCCTCCTCGGGATTAAGAACGACGGTACCTTCTCGGTGAATTTTGCCGATCCTCTGTTCTCCAATCTGAGCCTCGGTGCGACCGAATATTGGTATCAATTTGTACCGATTTACCAGTTGTCCGATAACGCGGCCAAAACGATCGGCAAGCACACCCTGAAGTTTGGCTTCTACTGGCAGAGGCGTGATGAGCGCGACAATGACGTGATCCGCTCAATGAATATCGGCGGTTATTGCAGCGGCTGCGGAGAAACTACCAACTACACAGGTTTGGGTCCGTTTGCCGCCGACGGTTCCGGATGGAACACGCTAGCTGAATTTGTTACCGGCGCGGTTGCCAATATGAACCAGCGTACTCCGCTCACCGGAGGAGATGGCAGCCTGTGGTTCCGGATGCCCGAGTATTCCGCGTTTGTCAACGACGCCTGGAACGTTACTCCCAAGTTGAGCTTGAACCTCGGCCTTCGCTACGATGTCGGCGTTCCGGCATTCAGCGTCGACAATTATTGGGGCGTGATGGACCTGACCTATCCGGGGTACCGGCTGGTCATGCCCGGTCTGACTCCCGGCACCCACAACCCTCCCTACCCAGCAGATAAGAACAACTTTGCGCCGCGTTTCGGACTTGCCTACCGCCTGAGCAACAAGACGGTCCTACGCGGGGGTTATGGAGTCTTCTACGAGACGGGTCGCTTCAAGTTCCTGGACCAGATGTTCTGGAACTCTCCCGGTTACGGCGGAATCAGTTTTGATTCCACCGTCTACGCAGCCGATCCTAACCAGACGTTTTTTCACCTGAGCGACGCATTCCCGCCACCCGTGTCCATCCAGAAGGGCACCTGGCCGATTCCGCTCGGTACCGCTGGCGGCCAACTCTTTTTTCGCCAGTCGCCGCAGACTGTCGACAGCAACAGCGCTGTCACTCCTTACCTTCAGCGCTGGAGCCTGGATGTCCAACGTGAATTGGGAAAGTCGCTCGTGGCCACAATCGGTTACGTCGGCTCGGAAGGTACCAAGCTGACTACGCAATATGATCTCAACCTGCCCGCTCAGGGCGTCTACCTGAACAGCGACCAGTTCTATGCGGCACGCCCACTTACGGTCAATAGCGACGGCCGTTGGGAGGCGATCAATGCTGTTCACCACAATCGCAGCAACAACTACCACGCCATGAATGTGCAGTTGAAGACGCAGAACTGGCATGGATTAACCAGCATGGTCAATTGGACGTGGTCGAAGCAGATGGACACCTTCTTCGGTGAGAATGGCGAGAGCGGTGTACAGGTGCTCGGAGGGCAGTGGCACCCGCAATGGTCCTATGGTCCGTCGGATGGGAACCACACGCACCGCTTCGTCGCCGCGTTGCTGTACGAACTACCGGGAAAGAACCTCTCCAACCGGTTCCTGCGCGAGGCTGTTGGTGGATGGCAGATCAATACCATCGCGACCTTTGAAACAGGTGCGCCGACGACGGTTTTGAATAGCTACACCAGTTCCTACGATTACATGGGCGACGTTCCGGATCGCGTCTGCAACGGAAATCTTTCTCACGGAAGCCGAACTTTCGCCCGACAGTTCAATACCGACTGCTACGTAGAGCCGGCTCCCGACCCTGCGTACTTCTCGCAGGGCATTAACAATTTCGCCAGTCATCGCGGAAATGAACGGCGGAATAACCTGGTCGGCCCCGGCATTAACAACTGGGACATGTCGCTCAACAAGGCGTTCAAGGTGTTTGGCGAAGGCAGGGAGCTTCAGTTCCGGGCCGAATCATTCAACACATTCAATCACACTCAATG